>NPIE01060151.1_pt1 | contig 12205 bp, 11 predicted proteins | sample 8637661 | NCBI WGS metagenome assembly NPIE01 (sample SAMN07420842, study PRJNA396082) | bioreactor metagenome | isolation source: sample BA12 brine-fed electro-methanogenic bioreactor BA | place: Japan: Kochi | collected 2016-12-09 | reverse complement strand
CGGATCGCGGTCAGCACAGCGGGCAAGGTCGCAGGGATATAGACGAACCGGAAGAGGGCGCGTCGCCCAGCGCCGAGGCTGCGGACACTCGTCAGCAGCTCGGGTCGGATGGACGACGCGGCATCGCGAACCAGGACGAGGATCTGGAAGAAGAGGATCAGCGCGATGATGACGATCTTCGGTGCCTCGCCTACGCCCAACACGAGTAGGATGATGGGCACGAGGACGACCTTCGGTACCGGATAGAGGAGGTAGACCAAGGGGGCGAGCAGACGGTTCAAACGGCGGCTCTGCCCGAGCGCCAGCCCGAGGGGGGCGGCGGTGGCGATCGAGAACCCAATGCCGGCGATAACGCGCCAGAAGCTGGCTGCGAAGTGTCGCCCGAGAGCTCGGGGCGTTTCCTGGAGGAGCGCCACCAGGACAGCCGTAGGCGGAGGCACGACGGGTCGGGCGATGAGGAGGGCCACGGTATGCCACAGAGCCGCCAACGCCAGGAGTGTCGTGAGGTTAGCTGCCAGGCTACGAAATCGTGGTGCCATCGTGATTCACTCTCAGGGACTCCATCCGTTAGTCTCCGGATCGATGCTCATGTGTCGGCGCAGTTCGGTGCATGCGGCGTGATAGGCTGCTGACGAACGGTAGGTCTCGTCGATCTCGTGACCTTGGGTGATGATGGTGGCACTTTGATGGGGTGGCTTCCCGAGCAGCAGCACCTTCTGACCGATATAGGCAGCCTCCTCGATGCTGTGGGTGACCAAGACCACCGTCATCCCGGCCTGTGCACAGATGCCGAGCGTCAGCTGCTGCAGACCCTCGCGCGTAGGCGCGTCCAGGGCTGAGAAGGGCTCATCCATCAACAGCAGATCAGGTGACATCACCATCACGCGGGCGATGGCGACGCGTTGTCTCTGCCCTCCGGAGATCTCCCCGGGGTACCGGTCGGCGATATCCAGCAGATCGAGATGCGCCATCCAGTGGTGGACACGCTCCCGGAGGTGCTCCTGCGGTAGACGCTGGCCACGGGGAGCGTGCCGCCCATCCGGCCCGTAGAAGCGCCGGATGCGCAGGCCGAGCTCGATGTTGGCGCGCACCGTCGCCCAGGGGAGCAGCCCATATTCCTGCAGGATCAGACCGGTGCTGGGTCGGGCGCGCTGGAGGGACTGACCATCCACGAGGACCACGCCGCTCTGCGGGTACAGTAAGCCCGCCAGCAGGAGCAACAGCGTGCTCTTGCCGCATCCTGACGGCCCGAGGATCGCCCAGGTCTCGCCACGCGAGACGTGCCAGGTGAAAGCGTCGAAGATTGGCCCAGTGCCCGGGTAGGCGAAGGCGGCGGCGTCGCAGGCGAGCATCACCTTCGACACGGCGGTGTGCCGGTCGTCGACCGGATCAGTCCCGCACGTAGGCATCGGTGATGCACTCGGAGTAGGTGATCGGCGCGTCCACCCTGCCGGTCTCCGCCAGCCACAAGAGGGCATCGTCAAACTGCGCCGCGGTGGCGACGGCGCGTGCCGGGAAATCCGGGAGGCGATAGGTGTCCAGGAGGTCGGTCGGCACGAGCTGCTGCTCGGCTGCCAGCGCAGCGCCGAGTTCGGGATCGGCGTGGATCTCCGCAACCGCACGGTCGATCGCGCGGACAAACCTCGCCACGGCCTCGGGTTGGAGCTCGAGCACCTCGCCACGGAAGGCGTAGAGACTGCAACTCCAGGTGGGATGCGTTGTGTCGTCGACGATGGGAACGGCGCCTTGCTGCAAGGCCAGGGATCCCAGCGGCTCGGGCAGCGTCGCCGCGGCGAGTCCACCGGTGTCCAGCAAGGCCATACGTTCGGCCATTCTGGGAACCGCGATGGTCGTGATCTCTTCCGGCTCCAAACCTGAGGCCTCTAGGAGGCGCCGGGTCACGTAGTCAATGATGGTGCCTTCGGAGATACCCACCGGGATCTCTTTCAGCCCCGCCGGTGTCGTGATCCCGCTACGAGAGGAGGCCACCACGCGGAACTGGGGGGCATCCGGTGTGGGGACCATCGCGTAGCGTATGGCCTGTACAGGTAGGCCCGCTTGATTATACAGGATGAGCGCGATCAGGTCGGTGATCATGCCGTCGATCTGACCTGCCTGGAGGAGTTGGTCTCGCTCTGCGGCGGAGCCGACCGGAATCAGGTTGACTTCGAGGCCTTCATCGGCGAAGTGGCCCTCGGCCTCGGCCACGTAGAGCGGCAGGGCCTCAATGACGGGCAGGACGGCAATACGCAGCGGAATGGTGTCCACCGACTTGGGCCGGCATCCCAACAGTGAGGCCGGCAGGAGGGCGAGCAGGACGATCAGGCCTAGTGGGCTGCTACGTCGGTGCGTTGGTGGGTTGTCCATGGGGTCGCCGGTCTATGACACGGAATCCAGCGTGAGGTCATCCCCGTACGGGCGGACGTATTCGACGGTGGGGATCTCATGTGGATCGTCGGAGCTGTAACTGAGGGTCGTCAGTGAGGCGGTTGCCGGGTAGGTGTCGGTGATGCCATAGCGCGCGAGCGTGCGCTTGCGGGAGATGTGAACGGTGTCGTCCATCGCGTGGAGCAGGGTGAACGCGATGACATCGCCATGGGTGACCACGGCGATGTGTGAACCGGCGTGCGTTGTTCGCGTTTCGGCAATGAACCGTGCGCCGCGCGCAGCGATGACCTCCGGGGTCTCGAAATCACCCTCGACGCCGGTGTAGAGATCCCAGCCGCGCGCCTCGACTTCCTCTGCAGGGCGCCCCTCAAAGTAGCAGTGTACTTCATCCATCAGGCTTGTCGTCTTGACGGTGAGGTAGGGATGCAGGTGGCGGATGAACTCGGCGGTTTCAGCGGCCCGCTGTTGGGGGCTGGCAAAGAGAGCAGCAAGCTCCGCGCTACGCAGGTGCTCTGCTGCGGCTGCAGCCTGGTCGCGGCCCACGTCGCTGAGCCCGAAGCCGGGTAGCCGGCCATAGATCAAGTTGTCAGGATTGTGGACGTGGCCGTGGCGGATCAGTGTGATAGAGGTCAGGTCGTTCAGGCGTTCTCGGTGGCTCGGATTCGTCACGATGATCGAATGTCCCTCTCTATGATAGGTCGGTGATCAGTGAGTCGACAGCCGCAACGCCGCTGCAACCCCGATGAGGAGCGTGACGCTGATGAGGCTGTTGACGTGGAAGAAGGCCGTATTGAGGCGCGACATGTCGGTGGGAGAGACGAGCAGGTGTTCCAGGATGAGCAGCAAGCTCACCACGACGAGGCCCACGGCATACGGCCATGTCAGCTCGGTCGCCGCGCCGGTCGCTGCGAGAAAGCCCACGGTCAGCAGATGGCTTCCCGCGGAGAGCCGGAGTGCGGCTCGTACCCCAAAACGTGCTGGGATGGCGTGGAGCCCACAGGCCCGGTCGACCTCGACGTCTTGACAGGCGTAGATGAGGTCGAACCCTCCGATCCAGAAGGTCACCGCGCCCAACAACAACCAGGCGGGCAGGTCCGAGAACGAGAAGAGGGAGCCGCGCACAGCCACCCAGGCACCGACGGGTGCCAATCCGTCGGTGAAGCCGAGGATGTAGTGCGAAAGCCAGGTGAAGCGTTTGGTGAAAGCATAGCCGATGAGGAAGATCATGGCAATCGGCAGAAGCCTGAGGGGCATGGGCCCCAGGCGCCACGCGGCGTAGGTGAGCAGGAGTGCCGCGATGATCGTCCCGGTCCAAGCAGTGTGTGTGCTGATGCGCCCGGTGACCAAGGGCCGGTTCGCAGTGCGCGGGTTGTGTGCATCGAGCGCCCGATCGGCCAGCCGGTTGACGCCCATTGCTACCGTTCGGGCTGCAGCCATAGCTACGGTGATCCAGAGGACCTGCGATCCGCTCGGCCACCCTTCTGCCGCCAAGAGCATGCCTAGATAGGCGAAGGGCAGGGCAAAGATGGTGTGCTCGAACTTGATTAGCTCCAGGTAATCTCGTATGCCGCTCAACACGATCCGGATTATACCATGGCCGTTTCCCCTGAGGCGACGCGCGGAGCTTCGTCACCACCGGAGCGAGATCACGATACCGGCTGCCTGGGCTGTGAGGTAGGTGATGAAGGCCGTAAGCTGCGCGACGATGCGCTGGGGCGTGTTAATGGCCTCCATCGGTCCACGGAGATGCACAAGGTAGAGATAGCCGATGGTCAGTAGGCCCAACGCTGTGGTCACAGCCAAGCCGATGAGCTGCTCCGTGCTACCCTTTCCGCGGTGGAGCAGACGTTCCGCTGCCAACCCGGTCAACAGACCACCGGCGGCGGCGATCAGGCAACTGACGAGGGTCGACGCTGCCGCTTGTGGGTCCAGCCAGCTGAACGCCGTCCCTAGTGGAATGAGCAGGAGCGGGCCCAAGAGGAGGACCACCACCCACAGAGGTGATGGGGCGTGCCGTGNNATATCGCCGGTGACCTCACTCATCCTGCGCCGCGGATGCTTGATCCCGTCGTAGGGTCTGCACTGCGTGGATGATGACGACGATACCCATGACGATCCATATCAGGCGCGCCCACCAACGCTCCTCCGTCGCGGCCATGCCCGCTACGAAGAGCACAAGCCCACCATCGAGCGCCACGGCGAATCGCGGCTCATCGAGCTTGACCTTCGTCTTGACGCCTGCCTGATAGGCCGCATAGCGTGCCCACGACCAGACGGCTAACAACACCGAGAGTCCGATGACCCACAGACCGTTTCGAACCACACCCCACACATCGATCACGTACTTCCTCCTATTCTGCCGGGACCCAGAGCTCGAAGTTGTCAAAGATGAAGACCGCCAAGCCATCCGTCGCCGCGGTTGAGATGGAGAGCCCCATCTCGCCTGCAGCTAGCTGATCATCCTCCGCACTGGCGACTGCCGTGTTGTTGATGTAGAGGTCGAACGTGCTCCCATCGCCCAGGACGCTCAGCCGGTTGACCTCGCCTGCAACCACGCTCGTCGTCTGTGTCCAGTCGATGATCGGCTCCCAGCCGAAGCCGGCCCAGAGACTGAACTGATAGTAGCCGTCATCACGAACGCTGAAGAGGTAGTAGCTCCCCGCGGTGTGGCGCAGAACCAGCCCATAGGCGGCGCTCTGCGGCCCACTGACCCGCTGAGCGTCCACCGCCAGGTAGAAATCAGCCGCGCTATCCAGGCCCTCCTCAGGATCGGGTGTGCACCAACGGCTCACGGCCTGGGCAGCATCGATCTCCCAGCGGTAGACGGCATCCGTGACCTGGCGGCTCACGCTGCCCCAATCATCCTCAAAGTCGCTGACGATCCACTGGTTGGTGTTGTCGTCGAATCCGTCACGAAGGGCGAGTTGCCAACCGTCGGGGGGGCCCGGTGCAGGGTCAACCAGGCTCATCGTCGGCAGGGGTGCCACGGTTGCCGTCGGCGTCGGTTGCGCCCCCATATCTGTGGGGAGCGGGGGGCCCGCCTCAGTATCGCGTCCCGGCATCGTCGCTGCGGTGACGGGTGTCGTCAGGGCCGTGGTGACCGGATCTGTGACCTCGACCACGTCCTCTGCTTGGGCGCGAAAGGGGAGGTTCACACCGATCCCCGCAAGATCAAGGTTTTGATTGAGCCAGAAGCCTAGCAGCGCAGCGACGACGATGACGATGGTCGAGGCGGCCCAGCCGGCGAATCGTGGCCAAAGAGCCTGCTGCTGTTTGGGCAGAAAGGGCGCCGGCTCAGGGTCGTTATAGACATCGGGTTGTGCCTTCATCTCGACTGCACGAAGCATCTCCGCTGCGCTCGCATAGCGCCGGTCGGGGGGCAGTTCCATCGCCTTGAGAATCACAGCCCGCAACTGCGTGCCCACCCGCGGGGTCAGCGCCTTGACCTGCAGAAAGCGGTAGGGGTTGGAGGTGCGCTCCCCTGCCGTCAGCGGTCGTTCACCGGTGAGTGCATGGTAGAGCGTCGCGCCCAGGCCGTAGAGGTCACTGCGCACGTCGATCTGGCTGGTCTTCATCTCCCAACGCTCGGGGGGGGCGTAGTCGGGAACGCCCATGACGCGCTTGGCTGTCCATGTGCGGGGGTCGCTGGGGTTCCAGAGTGCGATGACTTCGAAGTTGGTCAGCAAAGCGCGATCGTCCGGCGTGATAATGATGTTGTCGGGTTTGATATCCCGGTGGAGGATGCCGTGCTGGTGTGCGTGCTCGAGGGCCTCGAGGAGCTGTCGCGTCCAGTTCGCAACTCGGCGCTCCTTGAGCGTGCCTTCCCGCTCGATCAATTCGGCGAGCGTCTGTCCGGGCACGGCCTCAAGGACGAGATAAGCAGCGACGGGCGAGGTGTCGGGGAAGTGCTGCCCGCTCTCGCCTTCGGCGATGCAGAAATGACCCACGACAGGAACTATGTGTGGATGGTCGAGTTCCATGAGCCAGGTCGCTGTCTCCCCAAACCGCTGCTGTAGGGTCTGGAGCATCTCGATATCGAGGTCGGGCTGCGCGGACATCTCTCTGATGAGCACCGCTGCACCCGCGACGAGGTCCCAGCCGCGATACTGCCCCTCCAGCGGACCGATCTCAAGCATTCGGTCGACGCGATAGCGGTCGGCAAGGACGGTACCCAGGCTAAGCATGATGGTTCAGCCCTCGGGGCATCGATCGCGGGACGGCATTCCGGCGATCACGGCTAGGTTGCTGTGTCGAAGAGGCTAGCCTGTGCGAGGCGGTCATCCGCGATGCCCATATGCTCGTAGGCCAGGCGTGTAGCCACACGACCACGGGGCGTGCGCTCGATGAAACCCAGTTGCAGCAGATAGGGTTCCACAACATCCATGATCGTGTCGGCTGCCTCGCCGATGGAGGCGGCGATCGTGTCGAGCCCCACAGGGCCCCCGTCGAACTTGCGAATGATCGCGTCGAGCACCCGCCGATCGAGGTCGTCCAGGCCGCAGTCGTCGATCTCAAGGAGTGACAAGGCTTCGCCGGCAATCTCGCCGGTGATCACACCGTTCGCGCGCACTTGTGCGTAGTCGCGTACGCGCCGCAGGACGCGAAGCGCGACGCGCGGTGTCCCCCGCCCGCGGCGTGCGATTTCGGCGCGGCCTTCGGGCTCCAGCGGGACATTCAGGGTCGTGGCTGCCCGCGAGACGATGTCCTCAAGGGCGGCCTGATCATAGAAGTCGAGTCGATAGACGGCGCCGAAACGGGTTCGCAATGGGGCCGAGAGCAGGGCAAGTCGCGTCGTCGCTCCGACGACGGTGAAGCGCGGAAGGTTGAGGCGCACGGTGCGCGCACCCGGACCCTGTCCGATGACGAGGTCAAGCGCGAAGTCCTCCATCGCCGGATAGAGGATCTCCTCAACGACCTTGCCCAGGCGATGGCACTCGTCGATGAAGAGGACCTCCCGCTCGTGCAGGTTACTGAGGATCGCGGCAAGGTCGCCTGCCCGCTCGATCGAGGGCCCGGCGGTCATGCGGATATCGGCCTCCATTTCACGCGCGATGATGTGGGCTAAGGTCGTCTTGCCCAATCCGGGCGGACCATAGAAGAGGACGTGCTCGACGGGCTCCGAGCGTGCGCGAGCGGCCTCAATCAGAATACGCAGGTTCTCACGCACACGGTCCTGACCGATGAGGTCGTCCAGTCGCCGCGGCCTGAGGGCGCGATCGAGGACGAGCTCTTCCGGTTCGGCCTCCGGTGACAGTGTTTGACGGTTATCCATACGAGTTCGTGGCCCTTCTCCCGATAGGCATCATTCCCTTTATGCCATACTTCGATGATTTGGCAATGCGTTACGGTTCCAGCATCGCGGGTTGCCCGTTGATGGTGATGACGACGTCGTCGACCGTGGAGAACTGCAGGAGTGTCGCCTCGATCTGTTGCCGCATCAAGGTGACCTGCAGCGCACCGCCCGAGTGCGCTCCCAGTTCCAGCGAGAAGTCGACATACGCAACGCGGTCCACAATCGTCAGGCTGCGCAGTGTGACCCACTCACCCCAGCCGGCGTCGCGACCCGGATAGCTGAGCACATCCCGGGGGGAGGGCAGCGCGGATGCATACCCGGCACGGTTGTCGGAGACCGGACCCCACAGCAGGGCCTCGAGGGAGGCCCTCCCGATGCCCAGGGTCCGCGGAATGTAGATCGTCTGAGGTACGATCTCCTCTCCTACGACCCAGAAGACCTGGGTACGCATGGTTCCGGCGTCGCCGGGCGCGAGAATGCGCACCTGCTGCCACGCCAGCGGGCTGCCCTGTAGTGTGCGGACCTCCACTTCAGCGGGCTGCGTGGGTGGATGTTCGGCATCAACGTCGGTGCGGCCTAGCGACTCTATGACGAGTCCCTTTCCGTCCAGGCCCGCGAGTACGGGGAAGGTGCCCGTGAACTCGACGCCATCGTCCCACCTTACCACGACGCTGACCTCTTCTCCGGGCGTCCCGACGCGGGCGAGAAGCTTGATGGGCAGGGTCACATCGGATCTGAAGGCCGGTTGCTCGATGATGCCGCCACCCGGGAAGCCGCTCAACGTGACGCTCTGGGTCGCCTGAGCCACGACGCTGCCGTCCATCGCGCTGAAGTCGAGGACCTCCACCCGTCCCGGTCCGGGGACACCGCCGTAGGTCACCGACACGTCAAACGTGGCGGGTCCGCCGTACTCACCTTCGGCGATGATCGGCACCTCTGCAGCCGGCCGGTCGCGGGCATCGTAGATGCGGATCACAAGCGTGCCCTCGAAAGGGAAGAGGTTGGCACGCCCGCGCACGAGCAATGGATTCCCCACCTCCTGGCCCGGTCGGGGAGCACTCAGGGTGATGGCCTGCCCCGCGACCGTGGGTGAGGGCTCGGGCGATGTGGTTGCAGTCGGTGGTGGTGGCGTTGCGGTTGCCGGTTCCGAGGTGCTCGTGGGCGTGGACGGCGCCGTCGTGGGTGACGGTGTGACAGGAACCACGGTTGGTGTGGGTTCCATCTGCTGCGGTTCGCCTGTCGGTACGGTGGTCTCCGTCGGCAGCCAGGGAAGCGGGGTGGGTGTCTCACGTGCGAGGACACAGCCGGACAGAAAGGGGAGTACGATCGCCAGCCTCAGCCATCGGTTCGGGTTGCGCACGGTATCTCCTCTCTCACGTAAGTCCCTTAGGTGCCGGTCCAGGGGTGAGCCGCCATCGGTCGCCGGCTAACGCCCCGCTGCCTTCGCCGCGTTGATGGCTAGAGCGATGCCGCCCAACACGCCGGCCTGATTGCCCAGGACGGGCGGCACGATGTAGGTGTCGATCTGGTCCTCCAGGAGCGGTGACTGGATGTAGCCATTGAGGATCGTCTGGATCTCCTGCCGGATCATAGGGAAGAGGTGCAGCTGCTCCATCACGCCGCCACCCATGATGATGCGCTGGGGCGAGATGGTGACGATAGTGTTGGCGAGGCCCAAGGCGAGATAGTGGGCCTCGAGCGCCCAACCGGGATGATCGGGCGGCAGGGTCTCTGCCCGCCGGCCCCAACGCCCCTCGATCGCGGGGCCACATGCCAGGCCCTCCAGGCAGTCACCGTGATAGGAGCAACAGCCGGGGTAGGGATCGGCCTCCCAATCGTGAGGGATGCGCAGGTGGCCCATCTCCGGGTGCATCAGACCGTGGATCATCTGCCCCTCGACGACGGCACCACCACCGATGCCTGTGCCGACGGTGAGGTAGAGACAGGAGTCGAGTCCCTGAGCCGCCCCCCAACGGTACTCCGCCAGAGCCGCGGCATTCACGTCCGTGTCGAAGCCCACCGGCACCCCGAGCTCGCGCGCGACCGTGCCGGCGAACTCCGTGTGCGCCCAGCCCGGTTTGGGGGTGGTGGTGACGTACCCAAAGGTGGGAGACTTCGGATTGGCGTCCAGAGGGCCGAAGCAAGCGATGCCCACGGCCTCCAGGTCGTCGAACGTGCGGAAGAAAGCCACCGCTTTGCCGATGGCGTCCTCCGGGTCGCCGGTTGGGAAACGGATCTCGTCACGGATATCTTTCGGTCCGGTGCCGACAGCACAGACGAACTTCGTGCCGCCGCCCTCGATGCCGCCATAAAGAGTCATGGAAGGTCCTCTCACTTTCTTGCTGGATTTCGTGGCTGATTCTAGCACCGGACGTGATGAGGGCAACGTCGCCCTCCCTTCGGGTCGCGCCTCGGGTGAAGGTTGCCATTCGGCAGGCTGGGCCTATACTTAAGCCAATCTGTGAAGTTGATGGTAGGGGGTGGTCGATGTCAATCCGTCGAGGACTGGATGAAGAGCTGAATCGGATGCGCGAAATGCTCTTCCACATGGAGGAGTTGGTCAACACGTCGCTGCACCGAGCGATGGAGTCGCTGAAGACACGAGATGCAGACCTGGCGCTCGCCGTGATCCGCGACGACGATGTCGTCAATGAACTGCGCTATGAGATTGAGCAGTACTGCGTCAACGTCATCGCCACACAGCAACCGGTTGCCCGCGATCTGCGCACCATCATGGCGGTCGTCCACGTGGCGGTGGAGATGGAGCGCATGGGCGATCATGCCGCCGGCGTGGCGAAGATCACCTTGAAGGTGTGTGAGGAGCCGCTTCTCAAGCCGCTGATCGATCTTCCGCGGATGGCGTCGATTGCCACGGAGATGCTCCACGATGGCGTTCGGGCCTTCGTCAATAACGATGTGGACAGGGCACGTGAGATCATCGGGCGTGATGATGAGGTCGATGGGTTGCACGATCAGATCTTCCGCGAGCTCCTAACCTATATGCTCGAGGATCCCACCACGATCCGGCGGGCGACGCACCTGATCTGGGCCTCGCACGCGCTCGAACGCTATGCCGATCGAGCTACGAACGTCGCGGAGCGCACGCTCTTCGTCGCCACCGGCAAGCTCGCCGATCTGACCTCAGAAGCATCCGAGGCCGAGGGCGTGCCGTTTTCCTGATGATGGATCGGTCGGACGCCCGGCCCGTCGTCCCGGCGGGTCTTATGACCCGCCGGGCTGGATCCGTTGAGCTAGTCCTGTCGCCGTAGCCAGACCTGCATCGCGCCGGGCGCACGGTTTCCCCAGACGAAGTAGGGAACGGCAGTCAGCTTGATCGTCTCAAGGGCAGGGCTCACGTCTTTCACCGGCCGATAGAGCGTGTCCTGCCAATCGGAGTCGGTCGCTGCGAGCAGGCCCTCACCCTCGATGATCTGCACGCCGCCCAGGAGGTCCTTGCGGAAGGTGCTTGTGAGCTGGGCCCCTGAGGGGAGAACGATGTCGCGCAGGTCAACCTCGGGATGATCTGTGGCCTCGAGGCAGTAGAGCAGCGGCCCGCGCATCAGGGCTATGCGACCGGTGTTCTCCAGGGTCCAAGGGTGAGCCTCGATGCGGTGGATCGGCATCGGCAGCTGGATGCAGAGGGCGTCGCCTACGGCCCAAGTGCGGCTGACGTGCACGTAGCTCCCCGGCATCACATCCCCAGGACACATGGTGCCGTTCACACTGACCGTGGGCGGGGAGAGGTCGTCGTCAGCTGCGCACCACGCCGGAATGCGCACGGCGATGACATAGTCGCCCGGCGTCAGTACCTCTACTGTGATCTGTCCACTCCACGGGTAGAGCGTGCGCTGGATGACCTTCACGACCTCACCGCCCGGTAAGGCAATCTCAGCCTCGCTGGCGGCATAGGTGTGAAGCCAGAGGGTGTCGTCGCTGACGCCATAGAGGTACCCCGGCATCTGCGCGAGAGTGCGGGCGATGTTGGGAGGGCAACAGGCGCAGCCGAACCACGGCTGCCGCTGCACCACCGTGCCGCCAGGATCCGGCCTACCGTCGGATGCTAGCGGGTTGACGTAGAAGTAGGCTGTGCCGTCCAGCGAGATGCCTGGGAGGGCCGCGTTGTAGAGCGCTCGCTCCATCATCTCGGCATAGATCGGGTCGCCATCGAGCTGGAGCATGCGCCACGCCCACATCGCATTGGCGATGCCGGCGCAGGTCTCGGCATAGGCCTGGGCGTTAGGCAGCTCGTAGTCGGCGCCCACGGCCTCGCCTTGATGGCGTGCGCCGAGTCCACCCGTGATATAGACCTGACGTGTGACCATCCGTTGCCAGAGCCGTTCCAAAGCGTTGCGCAGGTCGCCCTCGCCGGTCTCGGCGAGGATGTCGGTCGCGCCCGCGCTGAGGTAGAGGGCGCGCACGGCGTGACCCGTGAGCCGGTCGGCATCCCGGAAAGGTGTGTGGTCTTGATGATAGGCGCTGCCGCCGATGACCCCACGGCCCCGCGTATCGAGGAAGTCGGCAGCC
>NPIE01008284.1_pt3 | contig 12209 bp, 18 predicted proteins | sample 8637661 | NCBI WGS metagenome assembly NPIE01 (sample SAMN07420842, study PRJNA396082) | bioreactor metagenome | isolation source: sample BA12 brine-fed electro-methanogenic bioreactor BA | place: Japan: Kochi | collected 2016-12-09 | reverse complement strand
TATGCTTTATCAGATTTTCAGGTTGATAAACGTTTTCCTGTTGGTCGGGGCCTCCGTGTTTATTCTCTATCACGCCGTGGAAAGATTTTTCGATCCCCAGGAAATCGACGGTCAGATCGTCATTATTCTCGCCGCCGTTGGTGTGGTGGGCAACGGTCTGTCGGCCTGGTTATTGCATCGTGATTCGGAAGAAAATCTAAATGTGCGCGGTGCGTTTCTGCACATGGTCGGAGATTTGCTCACTTCAGTTGCTGTTTTGCTCAACGGGATCTTGCTGATCTTTTACCAGTGGTACTGGCTCGATCCGCTTTTATCGATATTCATTGTCGTCTTTATTCTGAAAAGTGGTTGGGGGTTGTTCAAACAATCCGTCGTGGTTCTGATGAACGCGACGCCCGCGCACCTCGACCTGGAGAGTGTCCGAGGCTTCCTCGCCGGGCTGCCCGGTATCGTCGGCGTCCATTATGTACATGCCTGGCAGGTCTCGTCAACCAGTACCGCATTTTCCTGCCATGTTGTCGTGCCCGATCAACCGGTCAGCGACACGGAAAAACTGGCCGAAACGATCAGGCATGAACTGAGGCATCGGTTCTCGATCGATCATCCGGTATTACAATTCGAGACAACCGCCTGCGGCGAGGGCGCCCTAATCTGTGAATTGTCGTGCAACGGAGACCGGCAGTGCGTTGCGAAAGAGGAGGGATGATTATGAACCTGCAACCGGTAACTCTTCGTTTGGATACCGATGAAGTCCAGCTTGTGCTGCAGATAGCCCTGGATGGAGATGCACCGCAGGCGGTCACCTTCATCAGGGAAGTGCTGGCCAAAAAAGTCGAGAAGGCGCTGCAGCGCCACTGAGTCCCCGTCTTCGAGGTCGGTTACGGCCCCGGGCAGAACGAATCATTCAAATGACCGACAGGTTGAATCAACTATACCCGGCAGCCTGTTGTCGAATGGAAAGGAGGTCGGTGCAATGAGTGGCACACATCGAAACGAAGGTGATCCGGCAATCGAAATCACCTACTGCGTGGAGTGAGGCTTTTTATCGATGGCTTCCGGTCTGGCAGCCAGCATCAAAGAGATATTCGGGATTACCCCGAAGCTCGTCGAAGGGCACGACGGCATTTACGAAATATCCCTTAACGGGAACGTTATTGCAACCAATCAGGGAAAGTGCACCGGGGTGCCCAATGAAGATCAGATCTTGTCGGCGGTCCGTACGTGTATCAGCCCGTTGCCTGGCAAGGAAAAGATGGTGAGAACGGTGCTGCCCATGGCTTGATGGCAGCGTTTTTTTCGGCAGGAGGACGGAATTACGTCTTTTTTGAGTAGATCTGGATCTTTACACAACTTTCGGTGACGCCCCTGAGACTATTCCTGTCAATTTGTTTTTAGAGAAGGCTTCTCGGCCCTCCGTGGTTACGTGCGGAAGAAAAAACAGCGAGAAGAGAGCATATGAAAGGGAGCAGGATAGTGTGGTTAGCCGCCATGGTGATCGGGGTTCTTGGCATGACAGTGTCGAGTTTTGCCGGAACGTATAACTATATTACGGCAAAAGAACTCAAATCTCGTCTGGATGCCGAATCGCCAATGATTATTGTCGATGTTTGTCCGGCGGAACTATTTGCCAAAGTGCATATCAAGGGATCCATCGAAACCAATGCCTACCCGGTTAGGTCAGAAGAGCAAAAAGATCGGTTAGCCGAGCATCTGCCGACTATCAAAGCGTCCGCCAACGATATCATTATCGTTTGCCCGCGGGGGGCGGCGGGGCGAAAAACACCTTCGACTTTTATCAGGCCAACGGTGTTGCGCCTGAGCGCATGCTCATCCTGGAAAAAGGTATTGCTCAGTGGCCTTATGCGACTGAAGCGAAGTAAGCGAGGCGCAGGAGCTGTGTGTCTGCCAACTCGTCGATTTGATAGGGCTTGCGCCGTCTACCGTGTCCAAGTACCTGGCCATCCTGCGCGGCACCCGGTTGATCGAGGCGCGCAAGGATGGGCGCTGGATTTTCTACCGGTTGGCCTCCGCAGGACAGGCGTCGGCGGCGGCCACAGCGGCACTTGCCTGGGTCATTAGGGAGGCCAGAGAGTTGCCGCGCATCAAAGACGATCGCCGGCGTCTGGAACAGGCAAAAAAATCCGGTGAATTGAACAGAATATGCCTCGATTCGGCCAAAGACCGCGGCCTGGCCGTCCGAAACTGCCGAACATGGCAGTTCTTCTTTCGCGATAAGGGAGCGTCATGAATATCAAATCGATGGTGGTGACCATCTCAGCCGATGATCTGCTACGGATGCAGGCCACTTTGTTGGATGAGGATCGGGAAGAGGCCCTGAAAATCATCAAAGAACTGGTAAAACGCATGCAGATACAGGCAGGCAAGGGACTCAAGTCTCACCTGGACAGTTGACAGGTGGGATCGGAGCATCGCCGGCAAAAACGTCAGGATCACTGTTGAATCCGGAGGTATCCATGTTTACGAAAATTTTGTATCCAACCGATCTTTCCGATGTTTCCCGGGCTGTCCTACCTTATATCAAGGAGTTGAAGGGAGCCGGAACCCAGGAGGTGGTGCTGCTCTGCGTGATCAGCAATAAGAGCATGGAGAGCATGCGTACCGGGATGGCCCTTGCCGGCAAAGGCGTGGCAGAGTTTTTCAATGAAGCGGTGCAAACCATCATGGACGAAGCTCGACAGCAGCTTAACGGAGTGGCGGAAGAACTCACATCGGCGGGTCTGACGGTGAGGTTGCTGGTGGAGACCGGCGCCCCGCAACAGCGGATACTGGAGATTGCCGATACAGAGCAGGTATCGGCGATCATCCTTGGTTCCCACGGCAAGAGCAACCTGAGTACGACACTGCTCGGTTCCGTTTCCGATCATGTGATCCGTCATGCCAAGCAACCGGTGCTTGTCATTAAGAGAAAAGCTTGACGATTTCCTGATGATTGTTTCAATCCATCCCCTGGGGGGAATAGTGTATGTTGTCGGGACATCCAGCACAGTTTGCGGGGACACCCCTTTTTTGCGATCTTGGACAAACGGCGAGTTGAGTGCTTTTGGGAAAAATTCGGTTTGAGCGATACCCGAACCGATCTGCCGCTCTTGGTATCGACCAGGGTAAAAGCCATTTTGTTGTAATAGAGTTTTTTGGGTTAATCTGACTTGCTGTCATCGGTATCGAACCTTTTGGGTGCCGAATCCGTCGAATAACTCCCGCGTTGTGTGGTAGTTGGTTTTTGGCCGGACTCGAGCTGATCGGGATTTTCGACTTCTTCCAACTGGATGGAACAGCATCCCGGATTCCCTCCGAATAGTTTCCGCAAAAATCCCTTTTTTTTCTCTTCTGCCATGACACACCTCTTTGAATTTTAACTGCTTACATAACAGTGTTAAATATATACCCGCCTACCACTGCGGTTATGAAAACCCCCAATACGAACGAAGCAACCACCCGCTTTCTGAATATGCTCGCCAGCATGGCCATTTCAGGAATCGCCATGCCGGCACCGCCGATAATCAAGGCAATCACCGCCCCCATGCTCATTCCTTTCTGGGCCAGCGCCAAACCGATTGGGATGGCCGATTCCGCCCTGATATACAGGGGAATCCCGATAACAGCGGCAATGAGTATGGCAAACGGGTTGTCCGGACCGGCGATCCTGGCGATCAGTTGTTGAGGGATATATCCGTAAATTACCGCACCGATACCCACGCCGATAAGCAGATAGACGAGAACACCACGGAAATCGGACCATGCAGATGCCAACGCGGCTTTTAGCTTGCCATGAAAAGTAACCGGAAGAATCTTTTCCCGCGTTTCGCAGCAGCCGGCCTTCAACCGGACGTTCTTTACAAAACGCGCCCCGTCCAACTTCTCAAGGACGATGCCGAACCCGATCGATCCTAGAAACGTAACTGCAAAGTAAGTCAGGCTGGCCTTAAGGCCCATCAATGTGGCGATCATGCCGAGAATAATGGGATTGAGCAGCGGTGATGCGATCACGAAGGACATGACGGGCCCGAATGGGGCACCCGCATTGAGAAAACCGAGGGTCATCGGGATGGTCGAGCACGCACAAAAGGGGGTCAGGGCTCCGATCATCGCCCCAAGGATGTTTCCGAAGATCCCGCGCCGGGAAAGCCATTGCCTGATCTTGTCTTCGGGAATATACATCAGAATAAGGGCGACAATTGCGCTTATTCCGATAAAGAGCACGGTGAGCTCGACGGTGATGAGCGCAAAATATTTCAGCGAAATGATCAGATTATTCATGATGTACCCCGCTTAAAAATAAGTTGCCTGCGTCAACCATTATTCCAAAAAAAATTACCGCTTTACCGCTGCGGCCACTCTGGAAAAAACCGCTGCGATCTCACGGGCCGAAAGATCGGAAATTTTGGCCACGATCTCTTCAAACTGCTGCTGATAGCGCATATTCGCAGCTTCCAGAACCTGCTTACCCTTTGTGGTGATCGATACGCAACAGATTCTGCCATCTTTGCTGGTTTTCAGCTTTGTTACGCAGCCTTTCTTTTCCAGGCGATTTACAACCCTTGTCGCCCCGCTTTTGGAAAATCCGAGGTAATTGCCTACTTCCTGCACTGAGCAGTTCTTCGTGGACGAAATTTTGTCCATGGCAATAAATTCAGGCATGGATAGATCTCCACAGCATTCTCCGTTGAGCCCTTTTGGTCCGAAATGCCAGGCCACCATTGCTAATGAACGGCTAAGTTCCGAACGCACATGGCTGTCCATTGCCCTTCCATCAAAGTAAAATGTTTTCAATGTGACCAGGGAGTTGTCCACTCTTCAGCGATTAATCAGAGTGAGGCAAGTATAGCCATTTTGGTTGACACCGTCAAGTATCGTTTGCCAACCGCCAACGCCTGCTGCCAGGATGTTCAAAAATCGATTGCGGGTTCATGCACAAGGGATGGTGTCGGTCGCCAGTCAATCGACCGTTGAAACAGTTTGTGCGACATCGCTGAAACAGTCTCAAGCTTTGAAACACCGATCGGTTCGATTTCTACCGATCACTCGCTGAAAATTTTTAAAATATTAATTAAGATGGATCTGTCAAAACCGGAGTTGCAGGTGGTCGTCGATCGTGTCCGGGCAGCGGCTCTGGGCGTCTCGGTGGCCGATATTGCCGAGACCCTGCGCACGCTGATTGCCGGCAGCGTCCCGACCCGTTTGCGGGAGGGGGATACGGATTACGATATCCGGGTGATGGTCCCCGAGTCGACGCTTACCAGCAAGAGCGATCTTGAAAACCTGCTGGTGGCGACCAAGGGCGGCTACGTTCGTCTCGGCGATCTGGCCACGGTCAGCTCGGCCACCGGCCCGGTGGAGATCGTTCGCGAGGATCAGGTGAAAATGGTGCTGGTGCGCGGCGATGCCGCCGGCGTCAGCGTCGGTGTCGCCCTTGCCGAACCTCAGGCGGCCCTGGCGGAGATCGACCTCCCGTCGGGATATCGGATCAGTTATGGGGGCCAGGCCCGGATGATGGCCGATATGACCCGGGATGTCCTGATGATCATGGGGTTTGCGTTGTTTTTCTCGTTCATCGTGCTGGCGGTGCAGTTCAACAGCTTCAAGCTGCCGGCCTTGATTCTGGCCAGCCTGCCGTTCTGCCTGGTCGGCTCGGTCGGCCTGTTGTTGGTCGCCGGTAAACCGGTGGGGGCGACGGTGATTATCGGCATCCTGGTGGTTGTGGCGGCAGCGGTCAATGCCGGTGTGTTGCTCTTTACCTATGCGCGCGGCCTGCAGCATCGCGCCCACCTGTCCGTCCGGGAGGCGATCGTTACCGCGGCCCGATTGCGCCTGCGGCCGATCATCATGGTTTCCGCCGCCATCCTGTTCGGCCTGGTGCCGCTGGCCTTGGCCCTTGAGGACGGTGGAGACATGCTCCAGCCGATGGCGATCGCGGCGATCGGCGGTCTGCTGATGGAAGGTGTCGTCGCCCTGTTTCTGATGCCGTGCCTTTATTACGTGTTTACAAAGGAGGGGCGGTTGGATTGAGGATGCGGGTGGTCGTTGTCTGCCCGGTTACAGACCATAGAGGGGGCCTTGCCTGCAGTGGCTCGACGATGTAGTATTCAGTGAGTGAGAGGGCCCGCTGCTGAAACGAAGCGGAAAAATACCGATATCAACTTCGCCCCGAACGCCATCGCGGCAGACGGCGCCACGGGTCGATCATTTCAGTGGTGGAGGAAACAATGCTCTTGACAGGCTACCATTTGGAAATCTTCAGGTCGAAATGCCATGCCGGCGCCCAGACTCTGCACTGTTTCGCCCACCTCGACGATGATGTGAGCGAGGCGCTGCCGTATCTGAACACCGTGCTCGGCGCGTTTTCCTACACCATCGATCCGCCGTCCTTGACCCTGAAAAGCTCGGGAAAACTGATCACCATCCACCCGCAGAAAATTGCGGTCAACGCGTTGCGCGACGAGGAAGAGGCGGAAAAGATCGTTGCCTGGCTCCAGCGGGAGATCAACAGTGCCTGGGAGTCCCGACACGAAATCGAGCCGAGCACCCAAGGGGCGAAACCGCCGGTCCTGTTCGAGGTGTTCAAGCTGCTGCCGAAGACCAACTGCCGCCAATGCGGCGAGCCGACCTGCCTGGTCTTTGCCGCCCGGGTGATCGAAGGCGTCAAAGATCAGACCAACTGCCCCCCGCTGACCGGTGAAAAGAAACAGGCCCTGGCCGACTATCTCGCAGGGTTTACCTTCGATTGTTAGCGTTTCCCGGATTCGCAAATGGAGGCTCCGGAAGAATCCTTGCAATCTCGGCGTTCAGTGACGGCAGCCCCCTGACCCGCATGATCCGGAACTGCATCCGCCACCAGCCATCGGGAGAGGGTTCGCGGAAGAGATCGTGAATCCGGAGCGACCGCCTGCTTCGATATACTCGATACGGATACTACCGCATTGTTCGAGCAGGCTTTTTTCGATCACAAAGGTTATATCATCTATTTGGAATGATACATCCTGTGACGTCGCTTCGTCCAGAGAGAGTCCCAAGGCGGGACCGGAACAGCCTCCGTGCATCACAGATACCCTGATGGCCGATGAGATTTTGTTTTCTTTTAGATAATTGACCAGTTTGTCGTTTGCCATGGGGGTTACATCGAACATGATATCTTCCTTGAAAATTGGTTTCTTTCTCTGAAAAACCAGCCCTATAGTTCTTTGAAGGTATACGTGTAGACAAATCCCTTCGGATCATAGAAATCAATGGGCTCACCGCCCACTTCGGCGTACGGGTAGCCGAAGGTGTTGAGAGGTGGGCCGGCTTGCGGGGGATTGAGCACCACATCCCGCCCCTGCGCAATCACCACCCTGTACGGGTCGGCCCCACCCCAGAAAAATTCTCGGTATACTGCAGTCTTTTCGCTGTCCAGCTCAAGATTTTCGACGAGCATCGCTTTGCGGACATCTGCCGGATCAACGGTAACCCAGCCATAGCCGGGCAGAAAGAACTCCGCCCAGCAATGCTGCCAGGTCGTAATATCCTCTTCACCATTTTTACCGAGACGAACACTGAACAACTCGCGGGCCGGAATACCGACGGCACGGCACAAGGCGATATAGACAGAAGAGATATCGGTGCACTTGCCGCCCGGCCGTTTCAGCAGGAGGCAGACATCGCCCGTGCCGCAGCCTATCGTCTCAGGGTCACGGTACATATTATCAACGGTCCAGTCATAAAGAGCCCGGGCCTTTTCCAGAACCGTCGATTTGCCGGCGACAATCGAATCGGCCAGTTTTTTCACGTCACCATCAACCGGGCCAAGGCTGGTTGACGTGAGATAGTGCGCATAATCCGATGGGTTCCAGGCGGGCTCGATGGTCGGCAAGCTCGTTTGGCGTATCTCCTGCCGATCCACCGAGAACGAGAAGACCAGCTTCCGGCTGGCAGCATCTTTCGGCCAGTGAGCATAGAGGATCGGCGTGCCATTTTCGCGATCCGTATAGATTCCAGACGTCGCAAAATCCCCGTCAACACTGATATCTCCGACGACCTGGCGGGCATCGGAAACGGGGTACGGAACCCATACTCTGGTCTCTTTGCCAACCGGCTGATTGGAGAGATCGACAGTCAGCGTAATGATGCCCGACCGGTTTTGCGCCCCGTATGCCAGCGGACCCATGTGGAGAACAAAGATGGCCAGGACAATCGGAAGAATCGTTTTCATGGAAGCACTCCATTATTGCAAAAGGTGGTTGATGATTGATCCGGCAACTGAAGTACCACTTTGGATCAGTATCTGTGATATGTCAAATCGGAAAATTCGATAAAAATTTAGTAGTTGATAGGAATCATACTGCAGTGACCGACACCATCTGTCTCCACGGACCTCCTGAAGATGAATTGGCCGGCCTGATACCACAAGGGATATTGATCGGTATTGTCTATTTGAAAAATTAATCAAAACAGTAGTAAGCAACCTTTTGACATGTCGTACAGGAAGTGTTCAGTCAGTTCGTCCGCGACGGTTTGAGCAACACCTGCGCGCTGATCAAGTCATCGTTCGGCTTCAAACTCGGCAAAGTGTGCCCGTATCTGGAAAGTGCCGATGATCGTGGAAAATTCCGGAGCGATCATCGTCGGCGAGGAGTCTTGTGTCGGTGAGCGCGGCACCCGCAATTGCGTCGATGAATCCGGCGGCACCGTTGACCAGTTGCTCGATGCTATCGTCGATCGTTATTTCCAGGTTGACTGCGCAATCTTCACTCCTAATACCGATAGGTTGGCACATATCGAGGAGATGGTGAAGGCCTACCGCGCCGACGGCGTCACCCATTATGGTCTGCAGTTCTGCCAACCCTATTTGATGGAAGCCATCCCCGTGGAGAAGGCGCTGGAAGAAAAAAGATACCCTGTCTCCGCCTGGACACCGATTACAGCATGGAAGACGTCGGTCAGCTCACCACCCGGGTTGAAGCTTTTGTCGAACAACTCCGTTGAGACAATCGGCTATGACCCGTTATGGTGGCATAGATATCGGTTCACGGACCATCGAGCTGGTGGTGGTCGATGAAGCGGGGCAGGTGTGCACGAGCCTGCAATGCGATACCGGCTATGATCCACTGGCGGCTGCCAGGATCCTGATCGGTGCCTTGGGTGCCGCTCTGCTCCTCAGGGAGGAGGGTTGAAAGAAGAATCGATAATGTGTCGTTTGACCAGTTGCCTGTGATGTCAGGTCCGCTACCGGGTTGTGCTGAGCCTGGAGAGGAGTGATGTTAGAGGCGGCGCGAAAAGTTAACCACTGTTTGTTGTCGATGGCGGCAGATCGATCTCGATGACAGCGCGTTCGATGCAAGCGATGATGTCGGTTACCTGGGTTGCCGGGTTCGGCTGGGCGAGCCTTCCGGCGATGCGATTGATGCGGGCCGCTGCTTCGGCGGCGGCCGGGATCGGCAAACCGTACTGGATCAGGGCCGCGGCAATGCCGGTCACGGTGTCGCCGGTGCCGCCGATCGGCTCGAGTTCGGGGACGCTCGGCGTGTCGACGACTGCCCGGATGCTTCCCCGTTCGACCACGTAATCCCGCCGACCCTTGACCAGCAGGTGTTGGGCACCATTGCCATGGCGGTAGGCCATGTCGATCATCTCCTCGGCCCTCTCTTCCATGTGCAGGATAAATCCGCGGGTGTAGAAGGGATGCGGGGCCTTCTCGTCGGCCAGGAAGGCGAGTTCGCCGATGTCCGGGGTAAACAGGTCGTAGGCTTCGGCCTGACCGCTCATCTTGGCCACGTACATGAAACCGGCGTCGGCGATGAGCAGCGGCGTGCGGGCCATCTGCTGGAGTGCCAGCAGTACCCGGCCGTGCCAGTCCACGTCGGGCTGCAGATAATGAAAGACCATGATCCGGTGGTCGGCCGTGGCGAGGTGTTCGGCCAGGTGGGCGTAGAGCCGGCGACTGCCGTCACCGCGGCCGATATCGCCGACCAGATAGGCCAGCGGCGCCGGCCGGCCGAGTGCCCGGCTGGTAACCGCCGCCGCCGCGAGCAGCGCGGGGGTTCCGCGGTTCACCGGAAAACGGCGACCGGCTACGGTAATGGTCGTTCCATCAAGCATGACGGTGCCTGTTAGGACCGGCAATGCCGCGTCGGGGACGGTACCTACGATGGCGAGCATTGTTCGGTGATCTCCTCGAAGGCGAGTTGCAGGGCATACCCGCACAGAGTGTGGCCGATATCGCGCGGGCTCGGTGCTTCATCCAGTCTCTTGCCGACCAGCATGGCCGCCAGATACGGCACGTCGGGACAGCCGCCGCCGGAAATATTGACAATGGTCCCGGTGGCTTTTTCCACGCAGATCTTCATGTTGGCGGCGCGCACCATCAGGTAGGCACCATAGTCCACCCGCTGGAAGATATCGACCGGCTGCAACAGCGGACCGCTGACCGGCACCGTCTCCAGCGGGTCCAGCCCTGAGGCGCCAAGGAGCCTGATAATCTCCAGCCGCTCGATCAGCGGAAACTCGATCACCAGATCGCAACCGCGCTGGATCTCCGGAGGCGGCCCCATGACCCGGACGGCCCAGCCGGCATCCGTGAGCAGCTTCTCCGCCTGGATCACCTCACTGGTATTTTCGAAGACGAGAAAGCCGCGATCCATCGAGGATCGCGGCGATGAGGTCGGTTTGGCTGGAATGATCGCTTTTTTCAGTCGGGTCAACAGGGTCACGCTCACTCCTTCTTCAGTGTCAAGCGGTAGCCGTCACCGTCCGGATCAACGGATGAAACACCGTATCCCTGGCTGGCTGCCGCCCGCGAGACGTTCTCCCGTGAGGTGTCGGTATCGACCAGCACGATCAGTTCTCTGTCGGCCCCGGCCTTGATGGTGTCCAGGGTCATCAGTACCGGTTGCGGGCACGACAAGCCCCGCGCATCTATCGTAGTTGCCATGATCTGCTCCTTTTTAAGCTGTTTTGCGCATGGTGAAACCGATGAACAGGCACACCGCCAGGCCGACTACAACGGCAGCGATGCCGTTCGGTCCGACTCCGGCCGGCGAACTGGCCAGGCCGAAATTGTGCGCGAAGGCGGCACCGACGATCATGCCGACAACAAAAACGGCGGCGTCACCGTCTCCCTCTCCGGCCATAAACAGCTGTCGACCGGGACACCCGCCAGCCAGGGCAAAGGCCAGGCCGGCCAGCACCATGCCGGCGAAATTCCAGAAGTGCTGGGTATGGGCCACCGGTTGACCGGCAAAACCCGGGTTGAATTGACCAAGCACCAGGTTGGCGGCAAAGGCGAAGACCAGCAGGGCAAGAAAACCACTGAGCAGGTGGGTCTGCCGGAAGAGGATCAAGTCGCGTAGTGCACCCATGGTGCAGAATCGGCTCCGTTGGGCGAGCATGCCGATGAGCAGTCCGACGAGCAAGGAGACGATGAGGGGCGCATGGGCGGCACCCGGTCCCTTGAGGCTGTAAAAAAGCACGCCGCTCTGCGCCTCTCCGGCGACCTGCGGGTTAGCAAGCAGGAGAACGAGAAACCCCAGCATGGTCAGCGGCATCAGCCAGCCGACCGAGGTGTAAGTCTTCTGCGCGCGGCCGAGATTGTAGCCGTTTTTCAGGAACCAGGCGCCGATACCGATACCGGTGGCTAGTCCTGCCAGCCCGAGAATAGCGTTGCCGTCACCGCCGGCCAGGCGCAGAACGGCGCGCCAGGGGCAGCCGAGAAATACCAGTGCGCCGATCATGGCGAAGACGCCGAGCATGAACCGCACGATCGGCGCCGAGCCGGCACGGGGCCGAAACTCCTTGAACAGGTAGGCGGCAAGCAGGGCACCGAGCACAAACCCGATGATCTCTGGACGCAGGTATTGCACCACCGCGGCTCGATGCAGGCCGAGCGAGCCGGCCATGTCGCGTTCGAAGCAGGCGACGCAGATGCCCATGTTGGCAGGATTGCCCAATTTTTGCAGGATCGCCGCGAGCACGCCGATAACGGCGCCGACGCAGATGATTCCCCAGCGGCTGGCGAAAAAACGTTTAACGGCTTCCATGGTCTCCCTCTCAGATAATTGGCAGATCGCCTTGAAAATATTCCGTGTTCGTTCACGGTCAAAGCGGCCCGATAACAAGAATTGAGGGAACCCTGAAAAATTGTCATTTCGTTCAACCTCATCGTTGCACAATCAAATTTTATCCTCGGAATATCGTGTATATGCCTGTGGTAAAATTTT
>NPIE01010978.1_pt1 | contig 12220 bp, 10 predicted proteins | sample 8637661 | NCBI WGS metagenome assembly NPIE01 (sample SAMN07420842, study PRJNA396082) | bioreactor metagenome | isolation source: sample BA12 brine-fed electro-methanogenic bioreactor BA | place: Japan: Kochi | collected 2016-12-09 | reverse complement strand
CTTAAGTTGACAGCATTGCTTTTTAAGAGAAGGGGCCGGGGGATGAGTTCTTAAGAATTTAATTATTATGCAAAATACTCTGAAGCAAACGGCAATTGAATTATTAATATTGCCGTGGCTGTTAAGCAACGGACTAAAAAAATGAAACCCTATAATCGGTCTTTAGCCGCATTTTAATTAACAGAATTTGTTAAGTAGACAGCATTGCCTTGGTAAGGGGAGAGATTGGGTGGGGTTGGAACTGTGAATTTTATTGTTGTGGTTGGGTTAAACGGATTGGGATAATTCTGCTCTAAAGAAAATTGATACACAATATTATCATCAACACTTGTAATTGTAGTTAAATCAACCGTTATTGTTTTTGAATAAACGAACGTACCGTCGTTGTCTATTTGTTTTAGTCTGTAATCAACAGATTCAGAATTCGGTAATTCGGAATCCGTAAATTCGTAATTCTTTGGTGAGTTTGTTGTTCCGTTTCCTTGAACAAATCCAATCTTCTCCCACTCAATTAGCGACGAGGATCGTCGCTCTACATTAAAGCCGAAGTTGTTAACCTCCGTTGCAGTTTGCCAATTTAATTTGACAGCATGGCTGAGGACACTTCCAGTAAAAAAAGTAAGTTCTACCGGCAGTAATGTTTGAGCGGTTATGCGTCCGGTAGGAGCTAATGAACCAAACAAATAAATCCAAGAACTTCCACCATCACTTGTTACCCAACAACTGTTACACTGTGGTCATTTACATACCAACGTCCATCTATTACCGTTGAAGAAATTACGGCATGATAAGTTCCCTCGTTGAGTTCCAGAGTCGGAAAATTGATAGTTTCAAGTACAGTCGAAGAAGTTACTGCAACAGTTCCACTGACTAAGGCAGAATTTGAACGAATATCAAGAACTACGGTCTGCTGATGCAATAGCTTGAACAAGCAGTCTAAATTTTGATATTTATTTAAAAACGGGGAAGTACACCTATCAGGAGAAAATTATAACTCTATTGTTAAATTCGGCTGTGGTTAATTCTTTTACTTGCGATAACAGTATTGCTAAAAGAATGCAATTAAACACATATTCTCTTGGCAAGAACGTCAATCAAACGAAAGCATGTATTTGTTAGTGTTAACCATTAACAATTTTCCGTAAAGGCAACACTCCTTCGATATTACTTTGACTCACAATTGAATCGGAATGGTTTGAGGTGAAAATCAACGGAATGGTTTTTACAAGAAGAGTTAAATCGAGAAGGAGATTTTTTCTTTTCTCGTATAATTCATCTAGTTCAATTAAATTCTTTGCTCCTTTATCCCGATTGCCGTAAATCTGCCACATTCCGCTAATACCCGGTTTGCAATTTAATTTCTCCCGACGCATATAATATTCTGGTTCAGTTTTCTTTAATAATAGAAGATCTTTGTGAGATAAGGGACGGGGACCAATTAATGACATTTCACCTTTTAATACATTTACTAATTGCGGGAGTTCATCTAAACCGGAAGTTCTTAAAAATTTACCTGTTCTTGTGAGTAGTCCGTTGAATTCTCTTTTATAAAACACTGAGTTTGAAACAATGTTTTTATTACTTCGTAATGTTCTGAATTTGTAAATCATGAACTTGTCGTTAAGCGTAATTCCCCTATCCTGAATATAGACTGGATTTTCAGAAGTATCTATCCACACCACCAGAGCAATCAGCAAAAGAAATGGTAAGGTGAAAATTAGTATAAAAATGGAGAGGGTTATATCCAGAGAGATTTTTAGCATTTCAACTTATTGCATATAATAATTGATTGTATTTAAAATTGACTTGTTGTCTTTTAAAAATAATTTACCTATATAATTCTATTGAGTCAATCTTATTTTCTTACGTGTTATATTTTTTGTGAGTTTTATAACAATATTTTATTTAAGTTAAAAGCCCAATCTCGATTGTTCGAGAAGAGGCTTCTTTTGCTTATTTCCCGTTACGACATTTGTCGTTATTTAATAAGAATCATCTTTTTTATTGAAGTTAATCTATTTCCAATATCAATCCGGTAAAAGTACATTCCACTTGATAAACTGCTTGCATTAAATCTTACTTCGTGATTACCTGGTTTGAGTTTTTGGTTTACGAGAGTTGCCACTTCTCTTCCGAGGATGTCATAAACACGAAGAAGTACTAACCCCTCCCTCGTTCCCTCCCCTTGGTAAGGGGTCGGGACTGTAAAATTAATTGTCGTTGTCGGGTTAAACGGATTCGGATAGTTCTGCTCTAATGCAAACTCGTAAACAACTTCATCTTTTATATTTGTTATTGTTGATAAATCAACAGTAATTACTTTAGAGTATGTGAATTTTCCATCGTTGTCTATTTGTTTTAGTCTATAATCAACGGATTCAGAATTCGGTAATTCGGAATCCGTAAATTCATAATTCTTAGGTGAGTTTGTTGTTCCGTGCCCTTGGACAAATCCAATCTTATCCCACGACCTCCCTTCTTTTCCCCCCTCGTAGGGGGGAATGTCGGAGACAAGGGGGGTGCTTCTTTCCACCTCAAATCCAAAGTTGTTCACTTCCGTTGCTGTTTGCCACTCAAGCAAAACGCCATCTTCGGTTGCGGTTCCTTCAAAGTAGGTGAGTTCAACCGGCAGGGGATTAGAGTTCTCGGCTAATGTCCAGAGTGAAAAACCGTCTATTCCGCTCAATTCAACAGTATTTTCTGTATTGTTAACTGTACCCCCTTCGTTTGTCCATGTGTTTCCGCTATCGGTAGATTTGAATAGAACCAAATCGCTCTCGTTTAATCCGTTGAGTTCAGAATCGTCGTAATGAAAGACTAAGGTTGCATTAAGCCCGGTATTATTTTGGGGAATGATATTGTAAGACCTTAAAATGGAGCTGTTACCGTTGCCGGTTTTCTCTCCCCAAATTCTAGAAATAGTGGTATTTCCCAAATTGGCGCTGCTTGTTATCTCTGCACCAAGTTGAAGTACATTTAAACCATTTGGAGAGTTGAGAGTTCTAGTGGTGGTAATTGATCCTGAAGAACCGGTAATTTTTGCATTATCATTTTCAATAAAATTTGCATTCGGACCAAAAGTTATATTATTTCCATTGAGGTACAGGTTATTATCTCCGAGTGTTAAAGTGCCGTTAATTGTTATATCTGATGAAAGAGTAGGACTAACCCCATCTTTTATAATTAAGTTATTTACTGTCGGCGAACCGGTAATAATTGGAGCGTTACTAAGTGTATAATTGTGTAGAACTACGTTTTGATTGCTTAAAGGAACAGTACCAGTACTCCAATTCTCAGGATCATTCCAGTTACTGCTTAGACCTCCAATCCATGTATTATACGGAACATCCTGTGATAATTTCCCTGTTGTTGGACTTGCTATTTGGAATGCGTACTGGACAGCAGAGTATGATTTATCTCCAGCCTCATCAAATCTGAAATAATCATATAAATCAGATTCGTAACCGGTAAGATTTTGATACATTATATCCTTAATTTCATTCTCGGACAGCGCCTTTACCCAAACACTTAAATCATCAATATACCCATCGAAAGAACTAATACTGTCATTCCACGTTCCGGCTATTATAAGCGGCCAGTTACCGAGTGAAAAAACAGCAGGGTTTCCAATAGACCCGGAATTAACAACATCTTTAATTCCGTTGATATAAATTCTTAAAGAATCCCCATCAAACGTACCGGCTAAATGTACCCACTCATCTAGAGGTATTAAAGAGGTTGATTTAACTTCATTAAAACCTCCAGAACCAACGTATTTCTCATCATAACCGAATAAAATGTTCTTATTTTCTTCACCACCAATTTCCAGCCAAAGTAATTTAAATATATCCGTGCCTAAAGAGCTCATAACATTAAATATGCTTCTTTCTTTGTAAGAATTTATTTTAACCCAGCATGCTATTGAAAGGGGCACAGGAAAAGCTCCAGTTGGAGAGCCAATCACTTTTTCAGTTAATGAATAGTTTGAAACCCCTAAGGCACCGGAAGTAACCCAGGCAGCCGAGCCTTGCAGTGTTCCGTTAAATGAGCCACTAGTATCAGAGTCAGTTGCCGTAAAACCAATGCCGTCGTTTAGTTTATAGTAGGCAATTAGATCGCTTTCTGTTCCTGTTAATTCTCTAAATCTATAAAACCCCAATTCATCTTCTGTTCTTGCGGAGTTCCAAATCCTTACTTCATCAATAATCCCGTTAAATATTTCTGCACCATTATGCCCGGCACCAATCACCGATCTGCCGTTGTTTGTTCCATTGGGTGCAATGATTGCAAAATTTGAAGAAGTAGCGGTTTGTTTTTCTCCGTTAATATATAATTTCCATTCTCCAGGGTTAGATGTCAATACTGCTGCAAGGTGATACCATTTATCAGCCATGACAGTAAAATTATTGAAGGAAGTGCCTCCAGCACCGGAGTTGCCGATACTTATAGTTGCATCACTATTAAATTGAATGCGAACGCCGTCCAAACCGGTATTTCCGTTTGTAATCATTTGACCGGTGGTAGAAGTCCCGTTCCACATAAACCAAAACTCAATGGTAATATTTGATGTAGCTGTTGTCCAATAAGAATTTACAGGAGTACAATTAACATATCCTGCACCAGCTAAATTTAGTGCGGTACCGCCGTTTTGTGCTTTCAGAGATAGTAATAGTAAAAAAGATGAAAAAAGTATAAATCCCTTTTTCATTGCAACACCCTCAAATTATAAGTTGTAATTTGAGATATAATGTATTTTTATTGAGATAATGAAGCAATAACACGAAAGTGTTGAATTAATAGGAACCCTTGAAAAGCCATAAACTTTCATTAAAAGTTTTTCATGGCTTCAGAAAATAAAATGAATAAGGTCATTAAAATTATTGCTATCAATAAAAATTCAAAAAGGTAACTTTTTTTGTTTTTTCTTAAAGATGACATGTGCTTTGAAAGATTTTCTCAAAGATTTTTTATTTAATTACGGCTAACTTCTTAGCGGCACTATAGTTACCAAAAGTTAATTTATAGATATAGATTCCGCTTGAAAGACTACTTCCATCAAACACTACTTCGTGAACACCGGCTTGTAAGGGTTCGTTAATGAGAGTGCTTATTTTCTCGCCGAGGGTGCTGAAAACAACGAGTTTACAAGTTAAGTCATCACTTTTCGTGTTTGACGGAATGGTGAACTTTATTGTTGTGCTCGGGTTAAACGGATTGGGATAATTCTGCTCTAAAGAAAATTGATACACAATATTATCATCAACACTTGTAATTGTAGTTAAATCAACCGTTATTGTTTTTGAATAAACGAACGTACCGTCGTTGTCTATTTGTTTTAGTCTATAATCAACTGATTCAGAATTCGGTAATTCGGAATCCGTAAATTCATAATTCTTAGGTGAGTTTGTTGTTCCGTTTCCTTGAACAAATCCAATCTTCTCCCACGACCTCCCTTCTTTTCCCCCCTCGTAGGGGGGAATGTCGGAGACAAGGGGGGTGCTTCTTTCCACCTCAAATCCAAAGTTGTTCACTTCCGTTGCTGTTTGCCACTCAAGCAAAACGCCATCTTCGGTTGCGGTTCCTTCAAAGTAGGTAAGTTCAACCGGCAGGGGATTAGAGTTCTCGGCTAATGTCCAGAGTGAAAAACCGTCTATAGCGGACAGCTCGACCGTATTTTCGGCTGTGTTAAGTGTTCCACCTTCATTTGTCCAATCTCCTCCTGAGTTTGTCGACTTGAATAATACCAGATCATTTTCAGTTAGCCCGTTTAATTCTGAATCATCGTAATTAAAAACAAGAGTTGCACTCAAACCGGAATTGTTTGTCGGCGCAATATCAAACGCACGTAGAATAGATTTGTTAGAACCTTCAGTGTGCTCACTATGAGTACGGCTGATAGTTGTGTTTCCCATATTCGCGGAAGTTGTAATTTCCGCACCCAAACCCCCAACATTTTCAGCCGAAATATTATCGAGAGAACGGGTGGTTGTAATTGAACCGGAAGTACCGGTAATTGTAAACCCCGAATGTTCGACTAATGTAGCATCCGAACCTAGTGTAATTGTTTGTCCGTTCAAGTCAAGATCGGTATCTGTTAATCCTAGAGTTTCGTTTACCGTTAAACCGGAGGAGAGTATTGCATTGACACCGCTTCCTAATACAAAATTATTAACTGTCGGCGAACCGCTGATGCTCGGTGAATTACTATTTGTGTAAGAGGTTAAGCCGATATTATCAGTTGAAGTTGGAACGGAGCCTGAACTCCAGTTCGTTGCTTCCGACCAGCTGCTGCTGGTACCGCCGATCCAAGTATTGAATGCAGCAGAAGAAATTACTGAAGGTAAACCGAAAATAGTTCCGTGGTTTTCAATTGATGTCATATCAAAAGCTGTTGTGCCTACTTCTTCATCAAATCGCCAATAACCAATTAAACCTGTTTCATTACCGCTCAACGTCCCGGTCATTAAATTCAATATCTCAATATGCGATAGAGTTTTATTCCAAATGCTCAATTCGTCTAATGCGCCGTTAAAGTCTATATCGTCACGATTAGCTTGTCTTGCGATATACAAATCACTTGCGTTATCCCAAGGTTGACCAGTTGTTGCTTGAGTATTTTCAAGAACACCGTTTATATAAATTTTTAAGTCTGCTCCATCATAAGTTCCGGCTACATGAACCCACTTATTTAAGGGGAACTCGGACGTTGAACGAACTTCAATTTTATCATTTCCATCAGCTTGTGTAGGATCGAATCCGAAAACCAAAGTTTTATCTAAAGATGCAGACGATGCAAAGTTAGAGTTATTTCCAAATGCCAACCAGTAGGATTCACTAACCGAACCGCTAACACCATTATTTAATATCTGCTGCCGTCCTTCGCTTTGCCGGTAAAGCCAAACCGCGACCGAAAATGTTGTTGTCTGCAGCTTTAAGTCTGTTGAAGAACCAAGATTAACTCCGTCATTTGCTACCGGGTTAAATTCAAGCGCTTTTCTCGGTCCCGTGAAAGCTCCGGAAGTTACCCAGCGCGGTGTACCCGATATGCTTAAATTGTAAGTGCCGGAAGTCTGTGAATCTGTTCCGATTGAACCGGATGCATCGTTCAGCTTATAGTAAGCCAATAGGTTTGTCTCAGCCCCGGTTAGTTCTCTAAACATATTTTGTTGAATTTCTGCTTGTGTTCTCACTTCAATCCAAATTCTAACTTCATCGATGATTCCAGTGAATAAATCAGCACCTGACTGATTACTTCCCACGGCGGATCGTCCGTTGGCATCAACACTTCCGGGGACATTAATAGATGAATTTGTTGCGGTAGGTGATTCGAGAACGCCGTTAATATACAATTCCCATTCACCAGCAGAAGAAGTTAGAACTGCCGCAATATGATACCAAGTATAGGGGGAAAGATCGGCATTTCCATAAGTGTATCCTCCGACGCCAGAATTTGCCGCAATTATATCACCGTTTGAGTTAACATATACAAAATAACCGTCCACACCGGAATTTCCGTTATTTATAATTATACCGTTCGATGCGGAACCGTTCCAATTAATCCACGCTTCAAAAGTAACATTCGAGGTAGCCGTGGTCCAGAATGAACCTCCAGAAGTAGCATAAGCGTTAAAACCTCCAGCACCGAAATCCAGTGCGGTACCGCCGTTTTGTGCTTTCAGAGATAGTAATAGTAAAAAAGATGAAAAAAGTATAAATCCCTTTCTCATTGCAACACCCTCAAATTATAAGATGTAATTTGAGATATAATGTATTTTTATTGAGATAATGAAGCAATAACACGAAAGTGTTGAATTTAAAAGGGTGTGTGCGTCTTTTATTTCCCTAAATATTTTAGAATAGCTTGAGACGAGGATCGGACTTGAAGCTTTTTATAAATTTTTCTTAAGTGACCGCGTACGGTTTCGGTACTGATAAAAAGCTCTTCACCGATTTCTTTGTATGAATATCCCTTTGCTAAATGAGAAAGAATTTCGCGCTCTCTTTCACTAAGACTTTCTAATTCATCAAAGTTCCTCTTTTCATTTCGAAAACTTTGCACAACCATTCGAGCTATTTGCGGAGTCATAGGAGACCCCCCTTTATGCAAATCTTTAATTGCTTCAACTATTTCTTCTGGGGGTGTTCTTTTTAAGAGATATCCGTCAGCCCCAGCAATTAATGCTTCGAATACACGGTGGCTATCATTGTAAACCGTTATAACCATAACTTGCAAATCATTCAATTCCTTTTTTAAACTTCTTGTTGCTTCAATACCGCTTTTACCGGGTAAGTTTAAATCCATCAATATTACATCCGGATTTTTTTTAGGAATATCTTTTAATGCCTCCTCTGCATTATCATATGAACTTGTTAGTTCAAATTCGGAAGTTGATTCAATTATTACCCTGAAAGCCTCCCTGATCTTTGGATTATCTTCTACTATTGCTATTTTGATTTTTCTATTCAAAGCAGTTGTAATTTCTTGTTAAAGAAGATACGTTGTATAAATATTTCAAACAATAACACAAAAGTGCTATTTCGGAATTTCTAAAGTTATTTCGGTTCCAATAGCAGGCGTTGAATTTATTCTAATCATAAAACCTATTGATTCTGCTCTTGCTTTCATATTATTTAGTCCGAAAGAATTTTCACCTACTTTGTAATCTTCGAATCCAATCCCATTATCTCTAATAGAAATTATAAATACGTTTTCATTTTCTTTTAGACTTAATTCAACTTCCGATGCTGAGGAATGTTTTAATACGTTAGTCAACGATTCTTTTAGGATGTTAAAGAGTTGATGACGCTCCTCAACCGAAAGCGGGTGAGGCGGAATCTCGAAAGGAAAATCGAACCGTAGTTTTATGTTTGTCTCTTCGAAATATGAGCGTGCATAATTGGTAAAAAAGTTTATTAATTCATCGAGATTATCATATTTAGGATCTACCGACCAAATGATTTCATCCATTGAAGATTCGACATCTTTCGCAGCTTCTATAAGTTTTACATAATTTTCTTCAGACTCCGGTGATTTTTGACTTATCCTTCTACTTAGCCTTAATAGAATAGAGAGTTTAGCCAGCCTGGCACCTAGTTCGTCATGCATATTTCTGGAGATTCTCAATCGTTCATTTTCGAGCGCTCGTTTTTTCTCAATTTCACGCATCTTCTCTTTGTATTTTATCGAAGTGTAATATTTAATCAAAACAACGGTGAGAGATAAAAACAATACGAGACTTAGACCTTTAAACTACCAAGTTTGCCACCACGCGGGGGAAATATTTATTGCTATTGAAAGAGAGCTGCTGTTCCAAACACCGTGATTGTTCGCACCTTTTACCAAAAAAGTATATTTACCGGGATCAAGATTTGTATATATCGCATCTTGGTTAATGTTAGAAATATTCCAATGGCTATCCAACCCCTCAAGCATATACGAATACCGATTTTTTGCCGGTGTCGAAAAGTCCAACACTGCAACCTTGAAAGTCAACATGTTTTGATTATGCTTTAGGTTGATTTCTTTTACCAATTCAATTGGGTAATTAATAATTGTTTCATTCTGCTCGAACTCAACATTTTTATTGTAAATTTTAAATCCTGTTAAACTGATCTTAGGTGCAACATTATTTTTAATTACATTTTCCGGATAAAACCAATTGTATCCATTAACACCTCCAAAAACGAACTTGCCGTCATCTGTTTTGTAATATTCATTACGATTGAACTCTTTGCTTTGTAAACCGTCATTCTCATCGAATGTGAAAATTGATTTTATTGAGGGATTAAATCTTATTAAACCATTATTTGAACTCATCCAAAGATTATTTTGATGATCGGATAATATTCCATAAACAACATTGCCGGGAATTTTATCCTGAAATTCAAACGATACAAATGTTTCATTTTTTTTGTCGAACTTCATCAAACTGTTTCCGTCTGTACCGATCCATAAATACTTTTCCGGCTCTTTCGGATCCGGTTCGATGGAAAGGATGAATAAGCTATTAAAAGAAGTTTCTGTTGAATCGATTTTATTAAAGAATTCAATTTGATTTGTTGTTTCATTGAATTTAGATAATCCTAAAGTTGGCGTGCCCAGCCAAAAAATACCCTCTTTATCTTGGTAGATACATGTAATATCGGGGTACGAAGTGCTGTTAATATAATAGTCTATTTTTTCTTGAGGAGGGTATATTTGAAAATATTTGATACTGTAATCAGATGGATTTATTTTACAAATTCCTCCGAAAGTGGAAAACCAAATATTTCTATTTCTATCTTCATAAAGATTACCGAACAGTTCGTGTGAGTAACTATTTTTAAATAATTCCGGCTTAAGGACCTTTTCAATTTTGTAATCGGAATTAGCTTTTACAATAGTTTGATTCCTGACTGCTGCCCAGTAATTTCCGTGTGTATCCTTTATTATCGAATTAAAAAACGCCGCTCGATCGGTTTCTAAATTTATTTCGAATTCATTATCGAGTAGATCAATCAATTTTGGAAAGACGAATTTAAGAAAATTTCCTTCCTCTCTATTGAACGCCTGTTTTTTCAAATCATATTTTATAACTCCCCAGCCGGATGTGCCAATCCAAACAATATCGGTTTTATCAATTATAGATGTTGATGTGAAAGTTTCATCGGGATTAAAATAAACTTCCCTAAAATTTTTGCTCTTAATATCGAAATGCCAAATTGAACTTTCTCCGATAACTATTAAATCATCTTTTTTCTGAATTATACTTTTAACTCTCGGGGAATCGTTTATCGATTTTACCGGTTGAAAAAGCTGACGTTCGTTTGTTTGTAAATTTAATTTGACTAATCCTTCTCTTGTTGCCAGCCAAATTATTGAGTCGTTAATTATGAAATCGTTAATGCGGTTAATCCGTTTGAATCTATCATCCCTTAAAAGACTAAAATAATTTATTGAATTTAATATGTAATCAAAAGCAAAAAGACCAGCACCATATGTGGCAATCCAAATTTTCCCTTTACCGTTTCCCTTAATTTTTGAAATGGAATTTATACCGTTTAACGCTTCAGCACTCGGGGTAAGTTGAATTGAGGAAAATTCATTTGTTTTAGTATTAAACCGAAATAAACCATTGTTATTTGTTCCTATGAGAATGTTTCCTTTTTCTTTGTATAGTTCAGAAATTGTTATCTCTCCGAGTGAATCTTTGGGTGAAATCGGATATTGAAAAAATTTATTTTTTTTGCGGTCATAAAAATTTAATCCTTTTCCCTTCGTTCCAACCCAAAGATTACCTTCTTCGTCTTCCAAAACAGAAGTGATATAATTGCTTGATAATACTTGTTTATTCTTTTTACTGTAATTAAATATTCTGAAGTTTATGCCGTCGTATCTATTCAATCCATCTTTTGTAGCAATCCATAGAAAACCGAACTTATCCTGAATTATATCATAAATAAAATTTTGAGAGAGACCATCGTTAATTGAAATTTTTTCTACAATTGCTGAACTATGCGCAGCATAAACCATACAATTGAAAACCAGCAGACAAAAACAATTCAATATGAGATTAAATTTTAATTTCATTTAGTCAATAAAATAATTATGATTGAGGAGACATTAATAACGGCAGTCTCAATATGATAATCATCCCATTCACCGGGATTTTGAGTTAACCAATATAAATTGTCAATTGAAGAGATAAGGCGAGGATAACTCAATGTTCTACTGCCGGTTAATTGTTTTACAGTTTGTAAAAAAACAATTTGATGAAGTAGAATAAGTAAAATTATATTTTTAAACCAAATCATTTTTGCAAACCAGATTGTATTCAAAACTAAATCTTGAGGGAAATTCATCTATTTTGGAGAAAGAGAAACGGAAAAAAATTAAAAATCATTGAAATATGATGCAAGGTAAAATTTTCAAGAAGTGGAACCGCTAAAGTGCGGCTCATAAATTTAATAAACCAAGTTTCTTTAAGAAACTTGGTTTATTGCATAAAAAATTACTTCAAGAGAGTCATTTTTTTTACTTCAACAAAATTACCGGCTTCAATTTTGTAGAAATAAATTCCACTCGGTAAATTGGCAGCATTAAAAGCAACAGAATAACTTCCAGCAGGTTTTTCTTCATTAATTAATGTTGCCACTTCTCTTCCGAGGATGTCATAAACACGAAGAAGTACTAACCCCTCCCTCGCTCCCTCCCCTTGGTAAGCAATGCTGTCAACTTAAG
>NPIE01017343.1_pt1 | contig 12222 bp, 10 predicted proteins | sample 8637661 | NCBI WGS metagenome assembly NPIE01 (sample SAMN07420842, study PRJNA396082) | bioreactor metagenome | isolation source: sample BA12 brine-fed electro-methanogenic bioreactor BA | place: Japan: Kochi | collected 2016-12-09 | reverse complement strand
CTTGTACTCATTCTTCTGGCAGCATCCCTCATCATTGCCGGATGTACCGGAATACAGGGAGAAGAAAAATCAGTTAAAACCGGTGCAGAGGGAGAATTGATTGTATACACGGCAGCATCCCTCACCGGAGTATCAAAAGATCTCGGCAGTGCATTTGAGAGCAGGTATCCCGGCACAAAGATCACGTTTAATCTCGCAGGAACCCAGACCATTAAAAACCAGATCCAAATGGGAGCATACGCCGATGTCTTCATGTCAGCTTCAACCCGCTACACAAATGAGTTAATGGGTGGAGGATACCTGGTAAATGATACCGTCAAAAAATTTACTTCTAATTATATCGTCATCATTGTTCCGTCAGGAAATCCGGGGAATATACAATCGTACACTGATCTCACAAGGCCAGGAATAAAGATTGCCATGGGAACCGAAGAGGTGCCGGTAGGTATCAATACCCGTATTGTTCTCGATAAGCTGTCCGCTTCACCTGATACTCCTGATGGATGGAAAGACGCTGTATTTCAGAATGTTGTCACCTACGAGACAACCGAGCCGGGTGTTGTAACAAAGGTCAGCCTCGGTGAGGTGGATGCAGGATTTGTGTACGAATCATCGTTCAGTGCAGCAAAAACCGGCAGTCTTGAACTCATTCCGATCCCCGGGGAATACAATGCACTCCAGATTTATACCCTTGGTATTCTGACTGACAGCAGAAACAAAAAGACAGGTGAGATGTTCATTGAGTTTATCCTCTCAGATGAGGGGCAGAAGATCCTGAAAGATTATGGCTTTACATCAATCTCCACCACCTGATTTTTGATTACGTTCGAATGAACAACAGACCTGATGTTATGCGGCAGACAATAGAGATATGGTTTGGGCGGGGAGTTGGTGCATTCCTCATTCTTATTGTCTGCCTCTTTCTCTCGCTACCTCTCATCGCCCTTCTGCTACGGGTTACACCTGAACTGCTGATCACCTATATCCCGAATGAAACCGTACAAAAAGCGCTCTGGCTCAGCATTACGACATCAATCATCTCAATGACCATCGTGATTCTCATAGGAACACCGGCTGCCTACTTTCATTCCCGAACATGCTACCTGGGAAAATCGTTCGTTGACACACTCATCGATCTCCCCCTTGTCCTTCCTCCGGCAGTGGCTGGTCTTGCACTTCTCCTCCTCTTTGGGAGAACCGGGCTCCTTGGGAAGTACCTGAATATGATCGGAATTGATATTGCATTCACGACCATCGCCGTTATTCTGGCACAGATCTTCGTTGCCTCACCATTCTACATCAGGCAGGCAAAAGCACTCTTCGAACAGCTGGATCCTGCATACGAAGAGACAGCAAAGACACTTGGTTCATCATCCCTGCGGACATTTCTCTTCATCATTCTGCCACTCTGTGCAACCGGACTCACCTCCGGCGCGATCATGACATTTGCCCGTGCACTCGGGGAATTTGGGGCAACCATTATGTTCGCAGGAAATCTGCCCGGCATTACCCAGACGATGCCCCTTGCCATATATGCTGCTATGCAGGGAGATTTCGATGTGGCAATCACAATCTCAGTTCTGCTTGTAGCGATATCACTTACAATCATGCTGACTGTCAGACTACTGACCGAGAAATGGAGGTACAATGTTTAAATTCGCTGCCAGAAAAGAACTCAGGGATTTCACCCTTGATCTCTCCCTTCAGGTTGCAGATGGGGAGATCATGGTTCTGATGGGTGGGAACGGTGCCGGAAAAACGACTGTTCTAAGGCTGACTGCAGGACTGCTCACCCCGGATGCCGGAGTGATAGAAACCAAAAAGAAGATTCTCTATCACCATCAGTCAAAGATCAATTGTCCGGTACAGAATAGGAATATCGGGTATGTCTTTCAGAATGCAGCAGTGTTTCCGCATATGAGTGTCTATGATAATGTCGCATTCGGACTGAGAGCCCGTCGCGTCGATTCTCAGACACTAACCAATCGGACAGATGAATGGCTGGACCGCCTTGCCATATCCGATCTTGCAACAGTCCATGCAGGCCACCTCTCAGGCGGGCAGATGCAACGTGTCGCCCTTGCCCGTGCCATGGCCATCGAACCGGATCTCCTGATGCTTGATGAGCCATTTACCGCACTTGATCAAAAAAACCAGATTGCTGCCAGGGAGTGGATCTCTCTCTGTGTACGTGAGCAGAATATTCCCTGCCTGCTGGTAACCCATAATCCCGGCGATGCTGAAGCAGTGGGCGATTCCGTCTGCGTCATCGATCGCGGCCGGATTTTTGAGGATGATAATATTTGCAGATATTCTGATAATGCCGCATGAAAGCAGATGCAATTGCCGGAAATTCGAGAATACCGGCAGATATGGATAACCCGGACCATATCGAAGATAAACCCACATATAGTTTATGGGGAGAGAAACACCTGGATTCCCAAGCCAGATGATCAACAGGAACACCAACTTTGATCACCATCAAAAACGTTTCGCTCTCAATCTCTGAACGGTACAGGAAGATCCACCAGTTGTAAGGAGGAGTATTTGCTACAGATACAGGATATATCCAAGGATATGGGGGAATTCTTCCTTGATTCCATCTCTCTTGATATTCGAAAAGGAGAGTATATTGTGATCCTTGGTCCGACCGGAGCGGGAAAAACAATCCTTCTTGAAACTGTTGCAGGTATTTATGAGCCTGATTGCGGCAGTATCCTACTGGAAGGCAATGACATTACACACAAACCTCCAAAGAACCGGAATATTAGTATGGTCTATCAGGATTACATGCTCTTCCCTCACCTCACAGTGAGGGAGAATATCGGATTCGGACTGAAATCAAAGAAGGTTCCTACAGAGGAGATAGCAAAGGCGGTGTTGAAGTACGCGGAGATACTCCATATCGACCACCTTCTCAACCGTTATCCAGATACACTCTCCGGAGGTGAACAACAGCGGACAGCTATTGCACGGGCGATGGTGATGAAACCCCGGGCGCTCCTTCTGGATGAGCCACTCAGCGCACTTGATGCAAAGACCAGGGAAATGCTCAGGAAAGAACTGAGATCCCTCCACAGGATCACACGAACAACCATTATCCATATCACCCATAACTTCGAGGAGGTCTTCGATCTCGCGGATCGTATTGCCATCATGAATAAAGGGAGGATCATTCAGGTAGGGACACCAGATGAGATCTTCAGAAAGCCAAAGAACCATTTTGTCGCAGAATTTGTTGGTGCCACCAACATATTCAAAGGAACATCAATCGTTGAGAATGGAATTGCCCATGTCACAATTGGAAACATTGTGATCAGGGCACACTCAGAAGAGGAGGGAAATGTGTATATCTCGGTGCGCCCGGAAGAGATCCTGGTCTCAACAACGCCTATTGCTTCTCCTGTCAGGAACACTTTTTCCGGAACGATCCGCGAAGTCCACCATTGCGGTGCGATGAACAGGCTTATTGTTGACATCGGAGTCGAATGTGTTGTTGCAATCACACGGCAGGGCTTTGAAGAGGCAAATCTTACCACCGGCGATTCGGTTTTCATTGCATTCAAAGCAACGTCTGTGCATATATTTTCCGGGAAAGGAGCCTAACCAAAGAGAAATAAACATGAGCCACAGGCAGTATACTTTGCCCTCCACTTTTTATTGATATCGAAGGAGACCAGCTCTTCAGAAACAGGTTATTTGTACACTTTTTGGATGATGCGGATTCAGATCACTCTGAGATCAAATCCGGGCAAAATGATCATGAATGACTGGTTCGCGCGGGGGTAGTTTTTATCAGGATAAATTGAAGGTTCAATTAACCCCCAACACCAAAACAGAATCTGAAAAGATCTGAATAAACTGACACGATCTCCTTCTTTCATTATTCTTAACCAGGTTAAATGAATATTATTAATAAATATCATATAGAAAACATTAAATTTTAAAGAAATGACGAGATCCTTATGAATAACAAACGAATTGCATCTATTGTAATCCTGCTGTTAATGGGATTGTCCCTCTCTGCAGGATGCCTCACAGCGTTCTCACAGGAACATGAAAGCTCATCCGGCGAGCAGACACTCCTTGTCTATTCAGGCGCCGGACTGAGTGCTCCGATGAAAGCCATCAAGACAGCATTTGAAGAAGAACATGGAGTGACAATCGAATATAGTTTCGGAGGAAGCGGAACACTGCTACCCCAGATGGAGATTACACAAAAAGGAGATCTCTTTATTGCAGGCGGCATGCCAGCATATGAGGCTGCATTGAAGAAGGGGCTTGTCACCGATTGTGAGCTTGTTGCATACCATGTCCCGATTATCGTCACCCCTAAAGGAAACCCGGCTCAGATCAGATCAATCGAAGATCTTGGCAAACCAGGCATTAAAGTTGCATTAGGAGATGCAAATGCAACAGCTGTTGGAAAGCAGGCAAATAAAATTCTTCAAAATAAGGGGATTCTTCAGGAAGTGAATAAAAATGTCGTCGCCAGAACCGCCACCGTCAATGAGCTCGTCACATATATCACTCTGGGTACTGCCGATGTGGCGATCATGATGGAGGATCTCTTTAATCCCGAAACCATGGATTGCATCAGATTATCAAATGAGGATAATGTTATCTCTGTCATTCCTATCAGTGTCTTGACATTTTCTGAGAAAAAAGACATGGCAGAGATATTCCTTGAATTTGTTTTATCAGATACAGGAAAACAAATATTTGCCGATCATAACTTCGTTCCCTATCCGGATCCGCAGTACGGCACCATTTCACTATAATAACAGATGAAAGAAGTGGAGCATGCACCAGAGATGAAATCCAATCTCCGTTTTATTTTCATTATTATAATACTCTCAATCTCAATCAGCACGGTTATCATCCTTGGAAACCTCATCTGGTCCGTTGAGCCAGGAGATCTGATCAGGAACCTGGCTGACCATGAGATCCTTTTTGCAATAGAACTGAGCGTACTCACCGGACTCATCTCCACAGCTCTCTGCCTCTGCGCTGCAATCCCGGCAGCTTATGCACTTGCACGTTTCGATTTTAGAGGAAAACGGATTTTGAGTACCGTAACCAATGTACCTCTCACCCTCCCGCCACTCGTAGCAGGCATAGCCTTATTGATGTTTTTCGCCACAAACCCGGCTGGAAAAGTGCTTGAGGATTTTGGAGTGCATGTCATATTCACTCCTCTTGGTATCATTGTCGCACAGTTTTTTGTGAATGTCCCATACCTCATCAGAGTGCTCAACGGAACTTTTTCCGGCATCAATCCACGATACGAACATATTGCACGAACCCTTGGATGCACTGATGCCGGAGCCTTCTGGAGAGTTACGCTTCCGATGGCACGAAGGGGGATTCTATCCGGAACCGTTATCACATGGTCAAAAGCGATGGGAGAATTTGGCGCAGTGTTGATGCTCGCCGGTGCAACACAGATGAAAACCGAGACGCTTCCAATTGCCCTATTCATCAATATGTCTACAGGAGATCTGAATATGGCGATCGCCGCCGCTACAATACTTATGGGTATCTCCCTTGTCGTCCTTATCATCTTTGATTATCTGGAAAACGGCAAGTCCACCCATTGGTGAGGATCAACACTCCCGAAATACAAAGACTCATATAAAAGGGAGTGGTATTGTTCACACCTTATCATAAACAATATACATCAGTAAATAGAAATATATTATCAACAGGTGTATTCGGATGGTTCTGTTCTTTGAAGTAATCAGGGTTGATGAAGCAATAGATATAATCCGGACTATCACGCCAACATTAGAATCAGAAACAGTACCATTGCTGGAAAGCCTTGGCCGCGTCACAGCATCCGATATCACCTCATCCGAAGATATACCTGGTTTCAGGCGATCGATAAAAGACGGATATGCGGTTCGATCACAGGATATAAGAACTGCCTCTGAAGTATCCCCCGCAATCCTGAAAAAACTCAGACCCACCACAATGGGTTTTCAAAATGAAGTCAGAACCATCAATGAGGGCGAATGTATGTATATACCAACCGGTGCGGAGTTACCGGGTGGTGCTGATGCAGTTGTGATGGTTGAATATACCGAGGGGGCAGGACCCCGGGTAGTCATCACAAAAAGCGTAAAACCAAACGAAAACGTTCTTCTCCCGGATGAAGACTTCAGAATTGGTGAAAGACTAATTCAGCAGGGAACCACCATCTCCCCGCGTGAGATTGGAGTGTTGGCTGCGAGCGGAGTCTTTTCGGTTCCGGTCATAAGAAAGCCCGTTATTGGAATTATCTCGACAGGGATAGAATTGGTTGAAACAACAGCAAATCCTCGCAGAGGGGAAGTGAGAGACGTAAATTCCTGGGTTATTGCCGCCTTTCTAACAGAACACGGCGGCATACCAAAGATGTACGGGATTGTCAGGGACGATCCTGAAGAAGGGTATTCCATCCTCTCAACGGCTCTTGATGAATGTGATGCCGTCCTGATATCAGGCGGAAGTTCCAAGGATACAAAGGATATTACCGCATCAATAATTACCCGTTTGGGAAAGATTCTCGCCCACGGACTTGCTCTTGCACCGGGAAAACCGACAATCATTGGTACATGCAGGGGAAAGCCTGTTATCGGAGTCCCGGGACATCCCTCATCCACCTATATCGTGCTGAATGTGCTCGCCACTCCTATGATTGCACAGTTTTCCGGCACCACCAGGTTCAGGCCTGCTACCGGATATGGCAGATTACAGGAGAACATCACCTCCGAGCGTGGAAGAGAAGAGTGGTTCAGGGTTGCACGAAGCGGAGATACCATCACCCCTCTTCCCGGAAAATCCGGGCTTGTGAGAACACTTGTGGAAAGTGATGGTTTCATTCGCATTCCACAGGATAAAGAAGGAATAGAAGCTGGTGAAGGGGTTGAGGTGATCTACTGGTGAAACGGTACCTCTCACTCACCAGCATGGAGGAAGCGCTAAATATCCTTAAAAAGAGCTTTTGCCATCCTGAAAAAAGTGAAGCGATCCCTGTAACTAAATCAGGAGGTAGACTCACCATAAAACCACTCTATTCTTCTTTCACCGTTCCAAACACGGATGTATCTACAATGGATGGATATGCAGTATCTGCAGAAGACTTTGCTGATGCATCAGATAGAAACCCTGTCATGTTATGTGGCGAAGTCTGGGTCAATACCGGCAACAGCATTCCACCCGGATATAACGCAGTTATAGCAGTTGAAGATGTATATTCAGACAATGGGAACCTCTTCACCAGAAATACCGTACTTCAGGGGCAGAATATCAGAAAGATGGGATCTGAGATACAGAAAGAGAGAATGATCCTGCCATCGGGCCATTGTATCCGAAAATACGATATCGCCCCCCTTGTGACCTATGGCATTACATCAGTTGATGTTGCGAGCGTTTCTGCCGGTTTGATCCCAACAGGAAGTGAACTCGTCTCTTCCGGAATGATCCCGGGTCCGGGGCAGGTTGTTGAGAGCAATACGGTGATGGCAGACGTGTGGCTCAGCGGAATCGGGGTAGCATGCAGACGCTATCCCATCACAGGAGATCAACCAGAAAGCATCAAAAATGCCATAGAAAAGGCAGTTTCAGAGAATGATCTGATCATCATTTCTGCCGGCACCTCCGCCGGATCACGGGATTACACTGCCCGGATACTAACAGAAATCGGGGAGATTCTTGTCCACGGTATTGCAATGATACCAGGCAAACCAACAATTATCGGCAGAGTCTCCGGGAAACCGGTCATCGGACTCCCGGGATCTCCACAAGCTGCCCAGACAGTCCTCAGAGAACTTGTTATCCCCCTTTGCAGTGAATGGGGTATGTCAGGTAATGATGATAACCAATGTACTGTTCGCCTGACACAGGCAATTACATCAGAGGCAGGATTTGATGAGTTTGTGCCACTTATCATTGGAAACCTCAATAATGAAATGGTTGCTTCTCCCCTCTCAAGAGCCCCGGGTATGCAACGATCAGCACTTACTGCAAATGGATACATCCATATTCCACAACATATCGAAGGGTATCAGGCAGGAAGTATCGTCGATATTCATCTTACCGGTAAACGAAGCGAAGTTGAACGGAGCTTACTATTATCCGGCCAATATCATCCATACCTCGACTGGCTTTCAAATTGTATCAGCAACAGACACATTTCATTGTATGTGAGGAATTCTGGCATTTTGGGAGGGATACTCTCACTCCGAAAAAAAGCCTGCCATGCAACCCCGCTCAGTTTTTATGGATCATCAGGCTGTGCACAGATACCCTATATTACCGATTATTTTGACAAGGGAGAACTTGCCACACTCCACATTGCACAAAAGCAGTATGGAATTCTCTCATGTAATTCACTGGATACCATTGGATCAGATAAAATACGGTTTATTGAGGATACAGAAAAGGTATTGCCACAAACTCTTCTTCACCATCTTCATACCAGGTTTGATACCCACAATCTGGTCACCATAACCGATAAAGAGATCACACAAAGACTGACGCCGCCAGAAGCAGTACGGGATAACCTTGCTGATATATGTATTGGAGATCAAAAGACAGCTGATCTCCATAACCTTTGCTTTACACCTCTCGAAACCGAATATTTTGTGATTCTTCTGATGAAGGGCCATTCTGAGGATTACAGAATTCAGCAACTCATTGAGTCAGTACGCACGAGCACACTGATCCAGCAATTGCATGATGCCGGTTATGATACGTCCGGGACAGGTACTATCGAGGAGATCCGGTAAGCGGCAACATACCAGAGAATGGTGCCCTTGTTCGTAAACGAAGATCAACAATTTGTTCTTCTACTAATCAAACCAACGTGAAGAAAACGGTGAAAAAATATTGGAGTTTTTCTCCAATATCCAGTGCAGTTATTCTCTGAAGATATTGTCAAAGATCTGGTCTGAGCCGGTGTCATCAAGACGCTTCCGCTCGACTTTCTCTTCAGCATAAGCAAGAACCGGAGGCTCCATGTTGATACCCGGAGTAAAGCCGTACATCTTCTCCAGTTCAACCTGCTGGGCATGCATGAAGAGTGTGTTTGGAATCTCCATCGGGCAGTTCTCTTCGCACTGACCACAGTTAACACAGGAATCGGAGATATGGGCAAACCGGATCATATGGAACATGAAGTCCGGCGGGATCTGGCCTGGCTTGACGAGATACGGTTTCCTGGTACTGCATTCGACACAGTAACAGATCGGGCAGTTCTCAATACAGGCATAACATTTGATACACCGGGAGGTCTCCTTCATGATAAACTGAAGGCGTTCACGACCGATTCCAAGTGCTTCAAAGTCATGCTTCCGCCACTTATCCCCGAGCTTCAGCATCGCACCTTCGACCTTGGCACGGATTGCAAGACCTTTTGGATCTGCTGACGAGGTTTCCAGAGCTCCTGCCTTTACAGCACCGTCAACGAGGTTTGCACCTTTCTCTGAGCAGACCTCAACAAACGTAGCCTTTCCTGCCTTGTCACCGATGACACCCCAGTTACCGCAGGCAAGATCGGCCTGGCGGGGGATCTTCATCTTGCACCGGCGGCAGTTGCTCCTCCGGCCATACCCCTCTTCTTCGAGCTCGTCGATGGAGATACCCTTGTGGCCGCCCTCATACTCGATGATGAACTGGCCCTTGTCGATCTCTTCCTTATGGACCGAGTTTGGATCAACCTCATACTTTTCAGCAATCATCTTCCGGGCAAGAACCGGCGGAACAGTTCCACCACAGTTGACACCAATCATGATGATGTTGTCAAGGTCAACCTGATTGCGTTTTGCCAGTTCATAAAACGCCATTGCATCACAGCCTTTCACTGTGACACCAAGTTTCATGTTAAAGGCACCGTCGAGGTATTTCTTCACGAGTTTTGAGACCAGAAGTGTTCCGCAGTGGAGTGATCCTGCTGATCCGCCGATCTCTTCGGGATCGGTGATGATCGTCGGCACGGCATCATAGAGATCAGCCCCTTTCTTAATGGCAAGAACCGCATCAACGATCTTGTTCTCAAGGGCATACTTTAAGAGTGCAGTGACTGCGCCACCGCATTCGGCTTTCTCAAGAAGGCCGGAATCCGGGGTCCATGCATACAGCATATCGCCTTTTGCTACCATCGTAATCAGGCCTCCTCAATCTTTTCAATAGCCACAGCACAGTGTTTCAGCTCCGGCATCTTCGAGAGCGGATCAAGAGCGGTATTGGTCAGTTTGTTTGCAGGAGCATTGCCATAGTGCATTGACATGTACAGAACGCCGGGTGCAACATCAGTGCCGACACGGGCAAGTGTATCAGTCTCACCACGACGGCTTCGGATGTGGATCTTCTCGCCATCTTTGATGTTCAGCCGTTTGGCATCCTCCACATTCATCTGGACGAAACCTTCGGGAGCGTCATAGTGCAGTGCGGCGCACCGGTCAGTCTGCGTCCGGGTGTGATAGTGGAAGATAATCCGGCCGGTCATCAACGTAAACGGATACTCGGCATCTGCCATCTCGGCAGGGTCACGATATTCAATACCAAAGAAGGTACCAAGACCGTCTGCTGAGGAGAATTTATCCTTATGCAGGATCGGGGTGCCCGGGTGATCGTCTGCCGGACACGGCCAGTGGACTGATTCGGGTTTCTCCATACGGGCATAGCTGATACCAGCCATAGACGGGGTAACTCGCCGGACATCGTTCCAGATATCCTCGGCGGATTTGAAATCAAAACCATGAATACCGAGTTTTTCTGCGAGCATCACAAAGATCTCCCAGTCAGCTTTTGCATTGCCGGGGGGATCAACTGCTTTTCTCACACGGTTGATACGGCGTTCACCGCTTGTGAATGTCCCGTCCTTCTCGGCAAAGCTGGCACCAGGAAGAACAACATCCGCAAACTCGCAGGTCTCGGTCCAGAAGATATCCTGTACAACCAGGAAGTCAAGCTTTTCAAGCGAACGCATCACATGGTTTGAGTCAGGATACGAAACAACCGGGTTGAGTGCAAAGATGTACATCGCCTTGATCGGATCCCCACACTGGTCGATCTGTTCGGTGAGCGTGACACCATACTCTGATGCAAGACCGGTGACGCCCCAGAGCTCCTCCATCTTCTTCCGGGTCGCATCATCTTCGCATTTCTGATATCCTGAGAAGACATTCGGATATGCCCCCATGTCACAGGCGCCCTGCACATTGTTCTGGCCACGGAGCGGGTTTACACCGACGCCGGGACGGCCGATATTGCCACAGAGCATCGAAAGGTTCCCAAGAGAACGGACGTTGTCTGTTCCTGTGGTTAATTCAGTGATACCAAGGCAGTAGATGATGACTGCATTCTTTGCGGCAGCATACTTCAGAGCAAGCTCCCTGACCCTCTCTGTCGGTACACCGGTGATAGATTCAACATCCGCATACTGCTCAACGGTCTTCTTCAGGTCTTCAAATCCTTTTGTCCGCTTCTCGATGAACTCCTTGTCGTGCTTTCCTTCTTTGATGATCCAGTACATCATCGAGTTGATCAGCGCAATATGGGTCGAGGGATTATATTGAAGCCATTCATCTGCCAGACGGGCGGTCGGGGTAAACCGGGGGTCAGCAACGATGATCGGAATGCCCTTTAATTTTGCCTGGGCAATACGCCTCCCGGCAAGGGGGTGGGCTTCAACTGCATTCGATCCGACCATTAAGATCAGATCCGAGTTCAGCACGTCCTCAAACGGATTGGTTGCAGCACCAGAGCCAAAGGAAAGGGATAAACCGGCAACTGACGGGCCATGGCAGATCCGGGCGCAGTTATCGATGTTGTTCGTCTTGAACGCGACACGAGCCAGTTTCTGAAGTGCATAACACTCCTCGTTCGGTGTCCTGCACGAGACCTGGAAGCCAAGAGCCTTGGGACCCCCTTTGTTATAGGCCTCAGTGAACTTCGAGGCGACAAGATCAAGCGCCTCGTCCCAGCTTGCCTCGACAAATTTCCCGTCCTTCTTAATCATTGGGGACGTCAGCCTGTCAGGGCTATGCACAAACTCCCAGCAGGTCATACCTTTTGGACAGAGTTTGCCTTCGTTGACGGGTGTCCGCTTAAATGGCTCGACACCGACAACTTTCCCATTATTTACAACGAGGTTCAATCCACACCCAACGCCGCAATACGGGCAGGTGGTCGGGACATACCTCATCAGTTCTGTATTATCACTCATGCCTATTCTCC
>NPIE01001855.1_pt2 | contig 12223 bp, 5 predicted proteins | sample 8637661 | NCBI WGS metagenome assembly NPIE01 (sample SAMN07420842, study PRJNA396082) | bioreactor metagenome | isolation source: sample BA12 brine-fed electro-methanogenic bioreactor BA | place: Japan: Kochi | collected 2016-12-09 | reverse complement strand
TTCGATTTCATTCATAGATTCCATCTCGGTTATCGACAGCGTCTTCTTCGTCGATTCTATCTCATATATCATGTATATATCTTACATCGACTCGGTCGGGTATATCGATTCCATCGGATGGGTTGGGCATACGGTTTGGGCGGATTCCGCGGGTTATGTTCATTGGGATTCTATCGACGGTATTCCGGCAAGTCTTCTCGACGGCGACCAGCTTGGTTTCCAGAAGCTGAAGGTCGATGGTTCGGTCTGGCTCTCGGACAGCGCGATTTTCGTCGAAGGAGACGGCATCGCGCTCACCCAAACTGGATCTGGCATCGAAATAGCGGCAGAGGTCGGCGGCGATGCCGACTGGTTTGTGTTGGGATCGAATTTGTATTCGATGGTTACGGGCAACGTAGGAATTGGCGATCTTACTCCCGACCATAAGCTGGACGTCGCTGGAAATATCGGCCTGGGGCTGTATTCCTACATCAATTTCGGCGATGAGGATGGATCTGCCGGTTACGGCTTTCGCGACAATTCCGGCACATTGCAGTTCCGGAACTTCTCCGGCGAATGGACGGATTTCGGCTCCGGTTCCGGTTCCGACACAGATTGGCAGATATCCGGCGATGATATGTATTCACTTCCCTCCGGAAAAGTCGGCATCGGGATAACCTCCCCCGGAAGCAAACTTCACGTCAATAGCGGCGGAACGGGCACCTCGATTTATGGCCAATACGATTCGAACATCTATGGCTTCCTGGGAAGTTCCAGCTACGGCGTTTACGGGCGATTCAACTCGACCAACTACGGCTACCTGGGAGCGAACGACCGCGGAGTTTACGGCGCGGGGTTCCCCTACGGCATCTATGGCTACGCTACTGGAATAGGAAGCTGGGCCGGATATTTCCAGGGCAACGTCAATATCACCGGCGATTTGAGCGTTACCGGCTCCTACCCCGGCGGACAATGGGTGGATTACCCAACCTATATTGAGGCCGCGGACTGCGGCGGCGTGCGGATATACAAGACCAGTGCGGCAAAACCGGGCAAAATCGACGCTAATTACGTCGATCCGGTAATACAGATTAAGGGCAAACAATATAGCACCTGGATGGCCGAGGCGGTCGGCCTTCGCGTGGACGTCGTCGGGGAAGCCCGATTGTCGAATGGCTTTTTCGAGGTCGATCTCGCACAGCAGGCGGAGGCCTCCGATCTATGGCTATTCTACCACGCGGTCGCGGAGAACTCGATCATACCCTTCGTCTGTCCACAGGACATGGCCAATCTGATCTGTAGTATGGAAGGAAGCGTTTTCCAGGTGAGATTGCATTCCGGCGACGCCGAATCTCGCTTCAGCTACAGGCTATCGGGCAAACGGATCGACGAGGCGGCATCCCCTCCGGAAGAAATCAACCGCAGAGCTGATGAATACAAAGCCAAGGCCTTCATAGACGCCGACAGTTTCGATAAAAACGGCAACCCGAAATAATCGGGGCGGGGAGAAATCATAATGCAAAAGCGCAATTCTATCCTGCTCCTCCTGATGTTTCTGCCGACATTCCCGATGATGGCCGGCTCGTGGTCGACCTCCGGGACGTCCGATCTTGGATGCACGACGGTTAACATCCCCGCCGGGGCGAGGTATGTCCGTTTCGATCTGACCCTGGACGATTTCGACGAAGAAGACGATTGGGATCTGTGGGTATATTTTCCTACTCGCACGGATTGTTCGACCGAAGACTGCCGCCCGAGCAGGGGTTCCGGTTGGGACGAACATTGTGGGCCATATAATCCATCCGAATACGACCCGAGCTCCACCTGCGGCGCGGCATCGGAAGTCTGGCGCGTGCGGGTTACCGAAGAGAACTACACCTACGACGGCTGGGAGCTGGACGTTACGTGGGTTGATTGTAACGTCGGCAACGACTGCTCCACACCGATAGATATCGATCTTCCCGAAGACCTGACCTATCTCGATTGGAATCAATGGACAACCGGTCGCGGCGACGACTATTCGTCCTCCTGCCTGGGGACATACGACGGCGGCGAGGATATAATATATCGCCTGAACGTCGATAGGGCGATGGTCATCGACATCGAACTCGACCCCAACGGCACCCCGGGAACCGGTTTATGTATAGATAACGCCTGCCCTCCGGACGGCAGTTGCATCGCGCAGAGCACCAACGCGAGCGGCACGGCGCATTCCGTAACGGACGTCGCCCTCTCAGCCGGGACTTATTACATTATGGTCGATTCCGACCCCTCGATTTCCGCGTCAATCCCGGATTTCGACCTGCGGATAACCTCGCCCATAGACTGCACCAACCCGCTCTCCATAACCATTCCCGCGGAGATGCCATACACAGCGACCCAGCAGTTCACCTGTGGCAGAGTCAACGACGTGGAAGGCTCATGTCTGGACGGCGTTCTTTTCGACTACGATTCCGGCGAAGATATGCTTTACGAACTGACCGTAACCGAGGATGTCTATGTCGATATCACCATGGATGCAGGCGGACTTTTGGACGGCACTCCCGCCACCGGCATTCTACTGGATTCAGAATGTCCACCCAGTGGTTCGTGCATAGACAATAGCGCTAATTTACTGTTCGGCGAACACGGTCTCTATAGTCTCGAGTTATCCGCTGGCACTTATTTCATAATGATCGACTCCGATTCTGCCTCCGCGCGATGTATTTCCGATTACACACTGACTATCGAGGAGGCCTCCGCAGGCGCGACCTGCGCTAAACCCATCGTTATCAACCTGCCCATCGACCTGCCATACACCCACGCCGACGCAACCACCGCGGACATGGGCGCGGATTACCAATCGACATGTCTGGGTAGTTACGACGGCGGCGAGGACGTCTTATATAAGCTGAACGTCGCTGAAGACGTAGTTGTGGATATCGAATTGGAGCCACTCAGCGATTTCCCGCATTTCTTCATGGTGGATGGCACGGGCGTCCTGATCGATTATGAATGCCCTCCAGCGTCCTCCTGCATTGACTACAGCACCGAAAGCGGCGACGACATGCACGGTATCTATGGAGTCCCCCTTCTGGCCGCGGTCGGCCGGTATTATATCATGGTGGATTGCGACCCGATCCCCTTCTTCGCCAACGATTTCGATTATGAACTCCGCATAACTGAAGGGGTGAACGTCCCCACGCCGCCCAACCCCACCGCGACCGCCAACCCATGCGGCCCGCAGACCATCACCCGAAGCGGAACTCCCCCCGCCGATATCACCTGGTATTGGCAGGGCACCTCCTGCGGCACCCGCACCGACCTCGGCTCCGGCGCGACTTATATCGCCTCGGCATCCGGGACTTATTACATCCGCGCGAGGCACACCAGCGGTTTATGGTCGGACGATTGCGGAAGCGTTACCGTTACGGTCAATCCATATCCCAGCGCGCCGACGTCCGCCGCCTCCGACCGATCGAATTTCTGCGCGAGCGACGCCGGGAATATCAGCCTATCCGTGACCGGCGGTTCCGGGACAACCGCGCGATGGTTCACCGGTTCCTGCGGCGGCACCTTAGTAGGCACCGGCAACCCGCTGGTCATCGCCTCCCCGACCTCGACCACCACCTATTTCGTCCGATGGGAGAACTCCTGCGGCAATTCGTCCTGCGTCACCACCACGGTGAACGTTTACAACACCGATCCGGTCGGCACCTGGACTGGCTACGCCGACACCGACTGGAGCAACCCGCTCAACTGGGGGCAATGCACGCTTCCGACCGCCTCCACCGACGTCACCATTCCGGCCTCCCCCACTTACAGCCGATTCCCGACGGTCGATACCGACGACGGCAGTTGCCTATGCCGTAACGTAACCATCGCAGGCACCCTCTCTGGCGGCACCGGCGATTTGCACGTTTACGGCGAATGGCTGAATAACGGCACATTCAACTGCGGGACGGGCAAGGTTACCTTCATAGGCACCGGATCCCCGGCGATAGGCGGCTCCGTGGACACCGATTTCCACGATATCGTAACGAAAAACTCCACGGAAGAAATCGACCTTCGCAGAGACGCCGCCGGCAATGAGCTGGACCTCCGCGAACCCGGCAACGAAGGAGTAGACTTCCGCGGTAGCGAAGAAATCGATTTTAGATAAGGGAAGCTTTCCCTGTAGCAAAATTTTATATGAAGCCGAGACCTATTCCGCCTTGTAAAAAGCCTCTTAATTCTTTTTCGAGCTTTTTTCGAGAGTATTGCCGTGTCTTTCCTGCTATAAATTGATGTCTTGTTTGATGTTATGGCTTTTTCGACCAGTTTGATGAATTAAACCACTGCCTTTACAAGGCTTTCGGCCAACTCAGCAAGGGTTTCTAAAGGGTCTGCAAACGTTACTATGAAACATGCAAAAGAATAGGGCAATCATGCAAGCGTTTCGTTAGAGCTTTCTCTGAGTGATTTGGTGAAGGTTCCAAACTACAGCAAGGTGAGTCTCGACTCTTATGTCTTTTCTACAAAAGCGTAAGGACAACATTGAACTTATCTTTGCTTGACCTATTACGATTTTATTTTATCTGCTCCTTGGGTTAATTTCCCATGTTTTTCTCGCAACATAACCATTTCTTTTAAATGGATACAATATAATCAAGGCACAATTTTTAAACATCGGGATTTTTGTTTTTTTCCTCTTCAACAACTTGCTTTCTCCGTATTTCTCTCTTTTCCTTTTCAGCAAGGTGTTCCTTATAATATGCTATTTTTTCTGGAGAGAGATATTGAAGATAGTCCCCCCATTCTTCTGTATTTAGCATCGTTATCCAAGCTTCATGATACTCCTTCGGAACATCGTCTATATTTGGGTAGAGGAAGTGGTCTGTCCATGCTGAAGTTATCAACGGCATACGAAGTTCTTCGAAGTCCTTACGCTTTGCGACAACTCTGAAATCGAACTCAGCGCCGTTTGGTGCTTCGGGGGCGTGTAAGATAAATCGGTCGCTTTTGGTTTCGACCCACCAACGACCGCCGAAATCAGCCTTCGGGGTCACAAAGACTTTCATAGGGTTTTCATTGTCGATAGTCACCGACGACATAAAATCCACGGCGATTTCGACTATCGACTGACCGTCGCTGAGTTTAGCGGTTCCAAAATCCTCGAACCAATTTTCCGGGGATTCCTGACAATAAACTGCTTTTGGGCCTTCTTCAGTTCGGACAATCGCGCTTTTTGTTCCGGAAGTCGCGAGATTGCCTGAAGAGTAGATACCGAAAGCATCCAAAAACATGGGGTCATCCGGACGACTGCGCGCGGAGAAAGGATATAAACCGCCAACGAAATATCCACCATACACATTCCCGCCACTGGGAGAAGAACCGCGTGCATATATGCCGTAAGTATTCGATGCTCCTCCGGATGCTTGGCCATATAAGCCATAGACGTAATCTCCATTGTAAGCATATCCGTAAACGCCGAAATTTCCCAAGGGATCATCTGTTGCGCAACTGGAACTACTTTGGACTCCGCATGTTGCGCCCGAACCTGCATTATCAACGTCAATGTATATTCCAACCTGATCGTAAGTATTGGAGCTGTTTGTGCAGTTGATAATTGTGTAATTGCCGAAGGTAGGGTTCGAGCTGGATAAGTTGTTAGTTAATTCCATATGAATGCCTCGGTTTACATCCGATGTCACAATATGCTCAATGCCGATTTTCGCATTGTCCGGGGTTGTAGTTCCTAGTCCCAGATTGCCATGATGAGTAAGGCGCATGGACTCCTGCATATCCCCCGTGCTCACCGAACTATTATGGGTAAAAAAGGCAAGGCCGATGTAGTCGGATTCCGTCGTCTGCTGAACACCCGCTATCGCGGCATGTCTCCTTTGGGCACCTGAACCGCCATTATATGGGCCTGTGAAGGAAATCGACGCTCCGATATTGCCTTCTCCGGCACCTGCACTGTGGTCATGAAGGTAGAGATTATCAACACCGGTATCGTTCCCGCCCAAAGTGAACTCGCTGTCGTTGAATATGGCAACTCTTTGAGTTGGGCTGGTTGTGCCGATACCTACTCTTCCGGTGTCAGTGAGTCTCATTACCTCTTCGAGAGGTGTGGAAGCATCCGGATGAGTATAGAAACCTAAAGCTGTAGGTCCGTAAGTTCCGCTTAAGCGTATCCCTACAATCCTTGATTCGTAGCCATAAGGGCCAATCGCAAGTCCCGCGTATTCTCCTGCGGCATCTGCAGAATTTCGTATTCCCACAATGCTTGAAGAGGCTGTCGAAGAACTTCGGATATCCAGAGAATAGGACGGGCTGGATGTCCCTATACCGACGTTGCCGGAGACACCGGAGTATTGATCCGAGCCGCTGATTATCCAGTCAGTGTCGCCGCCTGAAGGCCAGGTGGTTCTGTATGTTCCACCCAGTTCGATACCACCTTCGACCTCAAGATCGTTTTTTACGAAAACATCGCCGTCACTGTCAGCTCTGGAAGACGTCCCGCCGTCGCCAATCCAGACTTCCCCTCCGAGAAAATATCCGGCATAGCCGCCGGTATTATCTGCATTTGCGAATAATGCGGCATCGTCGGGTGCCGCACTGCTATATGATCCATCATGTAGCACAGCACTTATCGCGGTCCTTCGGTAACCTTGGGTAGCGTTTACATCGGCGGTGACACCGTAAAGATAGCCATTAGCAGTTGTACTCATCGCTCTTGCCTGAATACCACGAATAGCAACGTCTGAAGTTCCCGTATTATAGCCAATGCCAAAAACACCCCACTGGTTACCGCTTGCACCGGAACTATAACCATAAACACCTGCTCTATAACCTCCGGAAGTATAGCCAAGTCCGCCGTAACAATTTCCGTCATATCTTCCTACAACACCAACGATAGCTCCGTTTGCCTCGACTTCGAGTTTCGCGGAAGGAGTCGTCGTCCCGATACCGACGTTGCCGTTCGATTTGAGGATATACAGACTCGGGTCGAGAACATCAGCGCTTCGAATACTCAGAGCGCTTCCGCTACTGACAGTCGAAATCAGGAACTCGTCGGTGGTGCCGGTCTGGAAACGCATCCGAGCTATGGCCCCGCCACCGCCTCTGCGAAGGTAAAAGTCGATATCGTCATTGGTCGATTGAAGGGCGAAATCTTTAAGCCCTAAACCGTAAATATGAAGATCGGTCGAGGGTGCTGTCGTGCCGATACCAACGTTGCCAGTATTAGTTATTCTCATACGCTCAGATGTATTGGTGGAGAACTTCATAGCATTGTCGTTATTGTCATATATCAGCTTGCCGACATCCGGGTCGCCGGCATCTCCGAAAAGGATTCCAGCCTGATCATCCGTAGAAAGAACATTGAGAAAACAAGAACCGTCTATTGTGAAAGCCGCCGCGACTTCGGCCGCCTTTGGAATTCCCATTCCATCTTCATCGATATCCAGAGCAACATCCGGCGATGTCGTTCCTATTCCCACATTACCAGCGGATGTTACGACCAAATCGCTCGTGGCTTCCCAGTCGGAGGCGTTGCGCCGAATCGTCTGATTCTCGGTGCCCGATGGCAGACCTCCACCGACTATGAACTCCGCAGTATCGGCATAAACCGCCCGGTGAGCATAACTTACTGCCGCGAGTTTTTCCCGTGGGGTTAATGTTTCTCCGCCAACAACCAATTCAATCCAATACTGGTCGTCAAAATCCAGAGTTAATGGAGTGCTTTCGCCGAGGATTACGTTGAAAAGGCCGTTGGTTACAGCAAGTGAAGCATGAGTTTCTGACCATAGGGCAGTTCCTCCGGAAACAACATTGTAGAGTCTAAATGTGATGTTCACTGGTCCGGTAATGGCCGAGCCTCCACCATCTGTTAGTTTTCCCTGATAATTGATTGTCCGGGGCATATCGGCAAAGACTGTCGATAAAAGAACGACGGCAAACATAAGGAAAACTTTTATTCTAAGGCTCATTTTAGCAACTCCATCTTTAAAACTTTGAATTTTGCCCAATAGGATACATTTCTCAGTGGAGTTTTCAAGAATTTTTTAGAAAAAAAAAGCCATTCCGATGAACACTGCAGAGCAGAAATCAAGAATAACAAAGCGTAAGTTATGATTGACTATAGAAGAATTATATATTTTTTCTTATTGATATTGCGTTAAGTATTTGAATTTTGAGTGCGAGTAGTCGTTGTTGTAAGCTCTGACCCATTTATCCTGGGCTATTTAGAATTGGAAGACGAGTTTAGATCGATGATTCAGGTTTTATCATCCCAGTTTTTTTCTTTCTTCAAACCCTAAAGATTCTCTTACTCTGCTGGAAAAATGCCTTTGAGCTTCTTGTTCTCGGCACGAAAACGTTCCTGCTATTTATCATGATATCTGACAAAGAGTTACTTGTCTTCAGAGAGCAACTTATCTCGCCATGGGTGGAACTGGCTTAGAGTGATTTGGGGAATATTACAGACCTCCGCAATTCAAGTCTCGTCTTTGATAACTTTCCTACCCCCCTCAAGGGCAAGGACTATGTTCACCTTCTCTTTGCTTGTCCAATTACGCTTTTTCATTCTCTCTGCTCCTTAGGTTAAAGTGATCTCGTTATTCTCCTGATATACCCTTTTTCCTAAACAGGAGCATTATAAATGTCTTGCATTTCTCAAAATCACACTTTATTTTGAAATGGGTTTAGACAGATAACTATTAGGAGTTTAGTATGAAGACTAATTTCGAACTTATTCTCATCACATTGGTGGCGGTTGCTTTCTGTGCCTTAGCGCAGATACCCCAGAGTATGAATTATCAGGGCAAGCTCACGGATACCGATGGAATTGCGGTTACCGGGACTCATGAAGTCCAGTTCAAAATCTACGATTCTCTAACCGACGGGGCTTTGCTCTGGAGCGAAACTCACACTTCCGTGGTTATATCGAAGGGGTTGTTCGATGTCGTCCTGGGGACATCTACGCCAATCGATTTGCCTTTCGATGAATCATATTGGATAGAACTGGTAGTCAACGGCGAGACCATGAACCCGCGCCAGCCGTTGACATCTGTGCCATATTCATTCCGCGCATTGTGGGCAGACAGTGTATTAGGGGTCACGGAGATAAGTTTCATTGAATCATTGTCCTTCGTCGATTCGATTTCATTCATAGATTCCATTCGATCAATAGATTCTGTAAGTTATATTGCATACATAAGTTACATCGATTCAATCGGCTACATCGATTCCATCGGATGGGTAGGCAGAACTATATGGGCAGATTCTGCCCACTGGGCTGGATATGTGCACTGGGACAGCATCGACGGTATCCCCGACAGTATATTTACGGATAATCTCTGGCAAGAATACGACGATTACATTGAAGCTCCTCTCTGCGGAATACGCATAAACAAATTATCTCATGCCACAAGACCTGCGAAAATCGACGCTAATTTCATCGATCCTGTAATTCAAATTGGAGGCAAACAATACGCCACTTGGATGGCCGAATGTATCGGAATACGAGTCGATGTTGTCGGGGAAGGACGTCTTCAGAGTGGAATCTGGTCGAAAAATCTGGCATCAGAGCCGGAGGGATCTGACCTATGGCTTTTTTACTACTCGGTGGCAGAGAATTCCATTATCCCTTTCATCAGTCCTCAGGGCATGTCGGTATTGATGTCCGAGATGAACGGAAGCGTTCTTACTGTCCGTGTGGTCTCCGGCGACGAAAACTCCAAATTCAGTTTTCGCCTTTCCGGCAAGAGAATCGATATTGCAGACACACCGGATAATGAAATCAATGCCCGTCCGCCTGATGACAAAGCCTCCACATTCATCGATGCTGACAGATTCGACCGCAACGGCAAACGGAAATAGTTCGGCAAGGTGTGATTATGAGAAAAAGATGCCAAACATTCAACCGTATCCTGCTCTGCTTTCTTTTTATTTCGATGAGCCTGATAGGAATCGAAACAGCAAACACCGATGCGATAGCCGACGTTTCCAAACTGGATGAAAGATGGCATCCGGAGGGAATATACGGCGGTTACGACCCGGGGGATGAAGTTATAGACTTAAGAACCGGGCACTCGAAGACTTTTCGGAATCTCGACGGCACCTACACCGTCCAGTTTGCGGGTCTCGCTCATTATCGCGACGAAAAGGGCGCTTGGCAAGATATAGATTTTAATATTACTCCCAACCACCACCAGAATTACGAGAAATACTCTTACTGCAATACCACTCACGAGATAAAGTCATACTTCACCAACATTCCGAACGAGGTGGGAATGAAGATTTCCCATGGGCGAACAGAATTTGAGTGGTGGAAGAGTCCTGAACTGAAAATCATCTCGGCGGAAAAATCCGTTATATCGACCCTCAGACCGAATCGAGTTCAGGGGACATTACGACCAAACCCCATCGACGGAAACAGATATTTCCCTTCCAACAGATTATACTTCGAGGAGATTTACCCGGGAATTGATGAAGAGTTCGAAGTCGAAGCTGGAGGTATTGTTAACAATATTATAATCAACGAGCTTCATGATTTCTTGCGTGACTCAAAAGATGCCGTCAGCTTAGGCTTTTCCCAATTCATTCCCCTTCCACCTAATGCTATACTTGTATCGGATGGAATGCAACGCGAATCTGATTTTTCAGCAAAAAGCTTCTCAATTCAGTTCGGAACCGGCGATTATCCTGTAACTTTCGCCGAGATTATCGTCTTCGATTCAAATGTGCAGGACAAATTTCAGGCCAAAGATTTTTTGAGGTATTCCTCAGAAGACAAACTCAAGAGCTTTGTTATTATAGGAAAATATCACGTTGAATTCGTCAATGAAGGAATCCTTCTGACGGCATCTATCCCACTGAATTGGCTGAACGCCGAAAATAGGCGTTTTCCCGTTACTATCGACCCCGATGTTCTGATAACTCCGGAAAGCACAATCGGAACCAACGTCCTATGGGACGGAGCATACTGCGACATGAGAACTCAAAACCTTTATATGAGTTCATTTTTCACCGATGCGGGAATACCCGACGGCGCAGTAATATCTGCTGTCGGACTAAAAGTAAACACCGTGAACTGCCCGCAGACCCATACCGGATTATATATTCGCATGAAGAATACTACAGAATCCTCCTGCCCAGGCCCTGACGCCTTCTCAAACACCGGATGGACTGACTGTTATAACGGCTCGCACTCAATTACATCAACCGGATGGTATAATCACTCCTTCCATACGAACTATACCTTCGATTCCGGTTACAATGTTTATATCGACTACTCGATGGACATGAGCGCTCCCCTATGCGCGGACAGCGTCCACAATTTCTGGGCGATAAATATCTGCTCCTATGGAACATGCCCTCAGGGAAGAAGCTATATTGACTGCGAAGACGATCCAAAAGAATGGACAGATGGTCCCGGTGGAAGCGTTAACCTAACACCATCGACAAGGATTACATACGACTCAAACTGCTCTCCCCCATCAAACCCGACCTCCGTCTCAGCATCACCAACTAATATTTGCGCCGGCACTGCGACGGAGCTTAGTGCGAGTTCATCAGGTGCGGTGGAGATTCACTGGTTCATTGGGTCATGTAGCGGGACTTACATCGGATCGAGCACACCGGGAACTGGAACTCTAACCGTGTATCCCGACTCATCGACTACATATTACGCCAGAGGATACAATACGGAAGGCCCCGGATGCTATTCTTCGGGTTGCGCAAATGTATCGGTTACCCTTTTTAACGAAGAATCCGCTGGAGTCTGGACAGGTTACAGCGACACCCTCTGGAGCAACGCCCAAAATTGGGGACACTGCAATCCTCCCGACGAAACTACAGACGCTTTTATTCCGGCATCACCAGCGTATGGCCGTTTTCCCTCGGTTGATACCGACGACGGAACATGTGTATGCAGAGACCTGACCATCGAAGGCTCACTAAACGGCGTGAATGGCAACATCTTTGTCTACGGTGAATGGCTCAACAATGGCACTTTCAATTCGGGAACAGGGACGGTTACATTCATAGGCGACGGCGAACCCGCGATAGGCGGAACTGAGGAAACAGATTTCAGTATAGTAGAAACCCAGAATACAGTCAACCCAATAGACCTCGAAATAGATTCAAAAGCCCTTGAAATCGATTTGCAGTTTCCCTCCAACGAAGGAGTAGATATCCGCGGCACAGAAGAAATCGATTTGAGATAAGGAATGCTTTTCCTGTAGCAAAATTTTACATGAAGCCGAGACCTATTCCGCCT
>NPIE01014960.1_pt1 | contig 12245 bp, 8 predicted proteins | sample 8637661 | NCBI WGS metagenome assembly NPIE01 (sample SAMN07420842, study PRJNA396082) | bioreactor metagenome | isolation source: sample BA12 brine-fed electro-methanogenic bioreactor BA | place: Japan: Kochi | collected 2016-12-09 | reverse complement strand
ACTCAGGCCGAGTTTGACGAAGCCGAGAACCGGCTCGTCCAGGCGCGACTTGGGCTCAGCCAGGCTCGCGAGGTCATGAAGCAGGCGGAGCTGTCCGTGCGCTCGGTGGAGGTAAACGTGGCCCGGGCCGAAGCGGCGGTCACCCAAGTCGAGGCACAGATCGAGGAGACCGAGGCCGAGCTTGCCAGCCTGCGCGTACAGCTTGGCAAGACCCGGCTCCACGCGCCGATCGCCGGCCGGCTGGAGGAACATCTGGTGCAGGCGGGCGAGGTTGTCGCCGCCGGTCAGTCGCTGGCTACGATCTACGATCTGGCCTACATTCGGGCGCAGGTGGACGTGGCGGACCGTTACGTCCCCTTCCTCGATGTGAAATCGAAGGGGGTCGACACCTTCGTCCGTTACAGCATGCCGGGGGCGGAGCGCAAACTGGAGGCTGCGCTCATACTGCCGGGTCTGCCCAAGCTCACCGGCGGCACGCATCCCGGCCTCGAGTTCCCGGCGGAGATCGCCTTCATCGCGCAATCGTCTGATCCCATGAGCAACACGTTCCGCGTCGACCTGCGGCTTCCCAATCCCGACGACGCGCTCAAGCAGGGCACCATCGGCCAGGCGAAGATCACGTACCTTACCTATCCCGAGGCGCTGGTGATCCCCCTCAAGGCGGTCCAGGTCTCCGATCAGGGGCCGCGGGTCATGGTGGTGGAGCAGGATGACGAGGGGCGTCCCGTCGCGCGCGTGCGGGATATCGTGCCGGTCTCGATACAGGACGACCGGATCCTGGTCACCGGCGGGCTCCGGGAGAACGACCTGCTCATCGTGGCCGGGGGCAAGGGACTGGTCGACGGCGAACAGGTGAACGTTCTGGTCAGGGACGGCCAACTGCTCGAGCGCATCACCTCCACCGCGCCAGAGCTATGAGGGAGATTGCGCATGTACTTCTCGATCACTGACTTCTCCGTGCGCCGCCATGTCGCGGTGGTGGTGCTGTGCATCGGCCTCCTGCTGGTGGGGATCTACTGCTATGTGACGTTGCCGCGGGAGAATTTTCCCGACGTGGAGGTGCCGCAGATCTTTGTCACCACCACGCAGACGGGGGCCAATCCCACGGACGTGGAGGTGGGGATCACCATTCCTCTCGAGACCGAGCTTGACGGCCTCGAGGGGTTGAAGGAGATGCGGTCGAGCTCGATGGAGGGCATGTCTCTCGTCAGCCTCGAATTCTACCCCGAGGTGGAGAACCAGGTGGCGCTTCAGCGCGTTCGCGACAAGGTGGACATCGCCAAGGTGGATCTTCCCGCGGAGGCGGACGAACCGGTCGTCGAGGAGTTCAACTTCGACAGCATCCCAATGATCATCTACCAGCTCATCGGCGGCGAGCAGGTCAGCCGTTCGGAGCTGCAGGAGCTTGCCGAGAAGCTTCAGGACGAGCTGAAGCTCATTCCGGGCGTTTTGGATGTGGACATCTATGGCGGGCGAGACCGGGTGGTGCTGATCGAGGTGGATCCCGAACGGCTGCACTATTTCAATCTGTCGTTGGCGACGGTACAGCAGGTTCTGCGCGGCACCAACGTGAACGTCTCCGCCGGCACGGCCGAGACTGCCTCGTCCCGCATTGTCATGCGCGTTCCCGGCGAGTTCCGCTCCCCGGGCGAGATCTTCGAACTCGTCATTGGGACCACCGCCGCCAATACTCCGATCTACGTGCGCGACGTGGCCACGGTGCGTTTCGACTTCGAGGACGAAGAGACCCGTGCGCGTACCTACGACTTCACCGCCGCCGATGGCGACCACAGCGTTGGGACGTATGTCCCGCCCAGCCATTCCGTCACCCTCCAGCTCAAGAAGCGGAGCGGGCAGAACACGCTGGAGATCGCTCGCCGGGCGGAGGAGACGATTCNNCCCTGGACATGTCCAAGTACGTGACGATGATGGTCTCCGACCTGGAGAACGGCATTCTCACTTCGCTCATCCTGATTCTTGGCGTCATCTTCATCGGCATGGGCGGGCGTAACGCGGTACTTGTGGCGCTCGCGGTGCCCTTCTCCATGCTACTCAGCTTCATCGTTTTGAAGGCCGTCGGTCTGACGCTCAACATGATCGTTCTGTTCAGCCTGGTGCTGGCGCTGGGGATGCTGGTGGACAACGCGATTGTGATTGTGGAGAACATCTTCCGTCTGCATGCGCTCGGGCTGTCCCGGGCGCGTGCGGCGATGCAGGGGACGGCCGAGGTTGCCTGGCCGGTCATTGCCTCCACCGCCACGACCGTGGCCGCCTTTCTGCCGTTGGTATTCTGGCCTGGGATCATGGGGCAGTTCATGGGCTACCTGCCCCGGACCGTCATCATCGTGCTGCTCAGCTCGCTCTTCGTGGCGCTGGTCATCAATCCCACGCTTGCCGCGCTATTCATGCGGGTGCGGCCCAAGGATCACCTTGCCCACGACCCCGAGACCGAGCGTCCCCATTATCCGGTTGTGCGCCTGTATCGGTACTGTCTCGAGTTCATGCTGCGCCGCCCGTTGTGGACGTTGGCCACCGCGGTCGCCATGCTTTTCTTCACCCTGTTCGGCAACACCTTCTTCGGCGCGGGTGTCGAGTTCTTTCCCGATACCGATCCGGACACGATCACCTGCAGCATTTCGCCGCCCGAGGGTGTGTCGCTGGACGAATCCGACCGTCTTGCGAGGCTTCTGGAGACGCGCATTTTCGGGGCGCCCGGCAGTGCCTGGAAGACGCCGGTGCAGAACCTCAAGCACGCGAGCGTGACCATCGGGCTGGAGGGGGTCGGCGGGGCGCCTTCCTTCGGGCAGGAGAATATGGGTCCGATCCGCATCGAGCTGGAATTTGTCGACCGGGACTTCCGCACGCAGCCCTCGACCGCCACCATTTTGGAGCTTCGCCAGCGTATCGAGGGGCTCGATGCCGAGGGTCGGCGCATCGCGCCGCCGCTGTTCGGCGCCGAGTTCGATGTGGTCACGCCGCAGGAAGGCCCGCCCACCGGCAAGCCCATCTCAGTGGATGTCTTCGGGCAGGATCTGAACCAGATGGCCCACGTGATTACCGACATGAAGCGGCTCATGGCCAACACGGAGGGATGCGCCAAGCCCACCGACAACGCGTCCACTGCGCAGCCGACGCTCGAGTGGCACGTCGACCGGCCCCGCGCCGGGGTCTTCGGGCTCACCCAGGGCAATGTCTCGAGCATGATCCAGATGGCGGTCGGCGGGGTCCGTTCCGGTACGTTCGGCCATGGGGACGACGAGCAGGACATCCTTATTCGCCTTCCCAAGGCTTACCGGGTGGATACGAATCTCCTCAAGAGCATCGGCATTCCGACTCTCTTCGGGGGGTCCGTACCGCTTACCTCGGTGGCCAGCGCCAACCTGGTGCCCGGGCCGGTCACGGTGAATCACTACAACCGCCGGCGGGTGCTCAACGCGAGCGCCGAGGTGCAGCCGGGGGTCCGGGCGGACGCCACGGTCCGGAAGACCTTCCAGCAGCAGGCCCGCGCGTATGCGTGGCCCGCGGGTATATCATATCGGTTTGGCGGCGCCGCGGAGGAGGAGCAGGCGGCCCAGGCGTTCCTGCTCAAGGCCTTTGGCGTGGCCGTGCTGCTGATCATGCTGGCGTTGGTCACCCAGTTCAACTCGATTCCGGTGAGCCTGATCGTTTTCAGCAGCGTGGTTCTCTCGTTTATCGGGGTTTTCCTCGGCCTCTGGGTGCTGGGCATGCCCTTCGGCATCATCATGACCGGCATCGGGGTCATTTCGCTGGCCGGCGTGGTGGTAAACAACGCCATTGTTCTGCTCGATGCGATCCAGCGATTCGAGGCCCGGGGATTGGCCACGTGGGAGGCCATCGTCACCGCCAGCATGATCCGCTTCCGGCCGGTCATGCTCACGGCAATCACCACCATCCTGGGCCTGGTCCCGATGGCGCTGAAGTTCAATCTCGACTTCCGCAATCTCACCTACCAGTACAACACGGCCACGTCGCAGTTCTGGCAGTCCATGTCGTCGGTCGTCATCTTCGGGCTCCTGGTGGCGACTATCCTCACCCTCGGCGTCGTTCCGTGTCTGTATCTGCTCTACGCCCATGCCCGCGATTTTGCGCGCGAGCGGCTCAATTTCGGGCAGCTCGAGCGGGAGTTGGCGTATCTGGACAATGCGTGACTTCCGGGGCTCTATCCCCGGAGCGCGAGGTAGACGATGTAGGCGGCGTAGGCTGCGAGGAAGACGGCTCCTTCCCAGCGTTCGAGCAGGTATTTGCGGCCGCTCCACATGCTGAGGAGCAGGAGCGCGGCCGCTCCGGTTGCGACGGCGGCGTCCACCAATGCCATGGGGGGCGGGGTGAGCGGTCCGACGACCACGGTGGTGGCCAGGACAAAGAAGACGTTGAAGATGTTGGAGCCGACGACGTTGCCCACGGCGATGTCGGTGTTGCGGCGGTAGGCGGCGACCACGGAGGTGGCCAGTTCCGGGAGCGAGGTGCCCACGGCGACGACGGTGAGCCCTACCAGCGATTCGCTGAGTCCCAGCCATGCGGCCAGCGACACGGCGCCGGAGACGACGGCCTTGCCGCCGCCGACCAGCGCCGCCAATCCCGCGAGCACCTGGAGGATGGCGCGTCCTCGGCCCGTAGCGGGTTCCGGTGGGGTGTCGGTGGGGACATTGGCGCCGGGTCTGGTCGCGGTTTGGCGGATGTAGATCATGAAGCCGGTGAAGGCGAGCAGGAGGAGCAGACCGTCGCCGCGCCCCAGCCTTCCGTCGATCAGCAAGCCGCCGGCGGCGATGCCGGCAAGCAGGCACAAGGGCAGCTCTATCCGCACGGTGCGCACCGTCACCGCCAGCGGGCAGATCACGGCGGCGACGCCGAGGATCAGGAGGACGTTGGCGGTGTTGCTGCCGAGCACGTTGCCGAGGGCGATATCGCTGTTGCCGCCGAGCGCCGCCATGAGGCTCACAACCAGTTCCGGGGTCGAGGTACCGAAGGCGACGACGGTGAGGCCGATGGTCAGTTGCGACACGCCCAGTGCGCCGGCCAGCGACGATGCGCCGCGCACCAGCCAGTCGGCCCCCTTCACCAGGAGGAGCACGCCAATCGCGATCAGCAGGAGTGAGAGCATCCGGCGCTAAGCCTCGTCGCGGGGTGCAGGTGAGTGGTTCGCGGTCAGTTCGTCGATCAGGGGCTGAAGGCGTTTCCAGTGGGTGCCTTTCCAATAGATTTTGGCGCATTGGCGGCACCGGCGGAAGGCGTCGTAGGCTTCCCATGTGTCGGCGGGCACCAGTCCGGCGACGGCCTCGGGCGCTACGTCTTCGAGCAGGCCGTTGCAGGCGGGGCAGCGGGTGGCGGGATTGAGGGAGCCTTCAAGGTGAATGCGGCGGATGACCTCGCGGGCCTGTTCCTCGGGATCGTCGGAGCGGATGCAGATGCCGTGGTCTACGATGCGTCGCTTGAGGAGACCATGGTCGCGGGTGAGGAGGATGCGGCGCTCGGCGTGGCTGATGGCGGCGAGTTCCGGGTCGTCCAGGGCGGGTTCGTAGCGGCAATCGAGGCCGAGGAGGCGGAGGAGGCGGGACAGCTTGCCGAGGTGCACGTCGGCGATGAAGCGGGGTTCGCGCAGGGGGCGGGGTCTGAGCGGCGAGACGCCCTGGATATCGAGGGACTCGAAGACGGGGTAGACGCTGATGCGGTCACCGTCCGCCACCAGGTACTCGAAGTCGACCGGGGCCCCGTTTACCAGGATCAGGTCAACCTCCGTGTGCGGGACTCCTTCGGCCTCGACCAGATCCTTGATGGAACGTGGTTGGGGGAAGTCCACCTGGTAAGTGGCGCGTTGTTTGTCGCGCGGCAGGAAGTCGTTGAGTTCCTCGTAGAATCGGATGGAGACGTGGTAAGGCATCGGGTCCCGTGGGATGGGAGGCGTTGGCTGGAGCGTTAAGGTACCTGCGGATTCTCCGATTTCTCCGGGGCTGGTTGTGCCGCGCCCTTCAATTTCCACAGTTTCAGGATGGGTGCGCCGTCCACGCGGATGTCCCAGGTGGGTTCGGCGGCGCGGTCGATTCCCTGGAGGAAGGGCGAGTAACTGTCGCGCCGGGTGATGGCGATGAGGTAGACGGCGCCGGGGTACTGGCGCACGATCTCGAGCATTTCGGGCGGGGGGCGGCGGCCGTTGAAGCAGATCCTCAGATCGGGGCGGAGCCATGGGGAGTAGAAGAAGAGGTGCTCCGCGACGCCGACGATCACCAGCGAGTTTTCCGGGGCGTTGGCATTCAGCCAGGCGATTCCCTGCCGGTAGCTGGAGCCCCAGTAGTCGGTGGCCTGTGGCAAGCCGCGCGCCTGGGCGCCTTTGAGGCCGCCCACGAGGCAGTTGTAGTAGGCCAGTTCATGGGGATGGTACACCGCCATCCAGCCGAGAACCGGGGAGAACCAGAGCACTATTGCCAGCGGCGCCAGGGCCGGCCAGGTGGCTATTCGGAGCTTCCGCTTCCGGGCGGCCAGCAGCGCCGTTTTCAGCAGCCAGTGGGCGCCGATGCCGGCGATGATGGCGGCCGCCGGCAGGAATTCCAGCCAGTGGCGGATGACATCGAAATCCTGGGTGCCCGGCAGCATCACTCGTAGCACCGGCACGATCAGCCAGGCTGCCAGGAGCGGGTGCAGGGGATGCACGCTTCGCCGCTTCACCGCCAGCCAGGCCATCCGCGCCAGCCCCGCGAGCAGCAGGATCAGCAACGGCGGCGGCGTGGTGATCACGGCGTTGGCCAGGGGCAGCCACTGCCAGCCGGTCGCGTCCGTGCTGAATCCGCGCTGGGTCAACGACGCAGCGTAGCGCCCGAGGTTTAGCGGGAAGTCGAGCAGCAGATAGGGCCACAGCAGGCACATCACCGCCAGCCCGATCAGCGGGTAGGCTACTAGCGCCAGCACCTCGCTCCGGGTCGTCAACGTCTGGCCCCGGCGGTGGCGGCGCCAGAGGATCCAGGCTGCCCAGGGGATGAGAATCGGCGGCAGCAGGAGGGCGTTGGCCTTGGCGGCCATGGCTGCTCCCCATGCGAGAGCCGACACGATCAGCCATGCCGATTTCCGGTGCAGCAAGCCGCGGTAGAACGCGGCGATGGTCACCGCGAAGAAGAGGATCAGGGGCACGTCGCGATAGTTGTTGTGCAGGTGGGCCCAAATGCGTGGGTGGGCCACGAAGGCGATGACGGCCACCATGGCGCCCCAGCGGCCCGCATGGGGTGCCGCCAGCAGGAAGAGGGTCACCACCAGGCCCAGGCCATAGAGCACCAGCACCAGGTGATGGGCGTCGATGGGGTCGTACCAGCCGAGCCAGCCGTAGAAGAGGTGTTTGGTGATCGAGGTGCTGGTGGCTCCCAGGGGCCAGATTTCCCATGGGTGCCTGTTCACCGCGTTTGCGTAGAGCTGGGTGGAGACAGCGTAGAAATCGGGGTGATCGGTCCGTTGGTAGAGGGGCAGGCGGTTGTCGTGGGTGTAGTCGAGGCAGGTGGGATCGAGGGTCAGGTAGAAACGGAGGTTTTTGTCGCCGACGTACAGTTCGCCGGCATCCCAGGTGACTCCGTAGTGGCTGACGGTGAGGAGGTGGGCCAGCGCGTAGGTGACGGCCAGGATCGCCAGAATTTGCCAGTGGCGCCGTTGCCAGGGCGTGGAGGACAGGTTGGGCATGGGGCTACTCTACCCGGTGTGCGCGTCTGCCGCTACCGGGGGCTCAGTCGTCGAGATCGACCGGTACCTCGTAGTCGCCTTCGTCGACGTCGGTTTCCGAGGCTGTGGCGGGCATGCGCACCTCGACCAGTGCCTTGCGGGTCACGGCGCCGGACATCACGTCGGCATAACCCGGGAGAATGACGGCCTTGATCTGGGCCCGGCGAAGGGCGTCGCGATGCATGGCGTCGACCTGACGGCTGAGCTGGTGGCGCTGGGGGTCGAAGGTCTGTTTGCGGGGTTCCACCAGCAAGCGCACCAGGTCCATCTCGCGGGCCACGTTCTCGACCAGTTGGAGGTGGTCGTCGAGCTTTGCTGCGCGGATTTTGGCTTCGAGCCGATCGAGGAAGCCCTCGATGGCGGTCTGGTCGCGGAATTTCGCGTACTGGGCGATCAGCTCCGGATCCCACGCCCGCTCCACCGCGTGTTCCGGATCCGTCTTCAGCAACTGGTTGTATGCCTGGTTGGCGCTGGCCTGGCACATGGTGTGCATGGCGGTGAACCGCTGCAGGAGCCAGTTGCTGTAGTCGCGCATCAGCGCGGCGATCCCCGGATCGATGGGCTCGCCGGATTTGGGGAGCTTGCCTGCCTTGGTGAGGTTCGAGACAGCGATCTTGGTTTTGAAGACCCGGGACCGGCAACTACTCACCTCTTCGGGCACGGGCAATTCGGTGGGTGGGCCACCATGGATGGCCTCGTCCCGATCGAGGATGAAGGTGCCGGTCTTGCCTGGACGCGGCGGCGGCTCGACGGTGACGATGGCGCGTCTCACGATCGTCGCCGCGTGGAGATCCACGTATCCGGTGCGGGTATTGGCGGTGATGGTGGCGCCCTGTTTCGGCTGCTGGCCGGGGGCCTCGTGGCGGTCCGGATCGAACTGCGAGGCGCCGGGCACCACGGCGATGGGTTCGAGGTCTAGTTGGGCTGCGAGGCAGTCGAGCAGCGCATCGCAGGCGGGCTCGCCGGCTTCGCGCCAGAGGGCTTCGAGGGGATCCAGGAAGTCCTCGACGAAGCGGATGGTGCGGAAGGTCTCGTACTGGTCGAGCATCCTGTGGTCCCACAACTGGCGCGAATCCCGGATCGACTCGCCGTCGGCCAGGTGCTGCTGGAGCCGCTCATCGACCCGGGCGCGGTTTGTTGCGTGCATGTTCAGGAATGCCTGAATCAGCTCGTGGGAACGATCGACGAGGGAGTCTACCACCTGTCGGGAGACCTCCACCCCGATCTCCGGGACTGCCATGTCCCGGGCGATCGTGTCGACGGTCTGGCGCAAGCGGAACATGGCCTTCTTCAAGTCCTCGGCAACCTGGGGAGCGGGCTGGCGTGCGCCGGGCTGGGGGGGCGACGCTTCCGCTGGGGCGGAGGATTCCGGGTTTGCGCCGTTCGCCGCGTCCTGCCCCATGCGGCGCACGTCGTCCGGGGCCGTCAAGTGGCCGGTGGAGAAGGGACTTTTGCCGGAATGCGGGCGTTCCTTGAGCACTTTTGTGGCGGGCGGTTCCTGGGCCGGCGGGGGAGGCGCGACTTCGGTGGTGGCCTCGGAGATGTCGGACGGGGGCGGTTCCCGATCGGGCGCTTCGTCTTTGGCTGGCCGTCCCAGCAGGCGTGACCGGCGGACGGCGCTTTTCCCGGCGGACTCGGCGGGGGGCTCTGAGTGGGGCGCTGGTGCTGGGGCTGGCCTGGGGGATGGTGCCGGTGCCGGTGCGTCCGGTGGCGCCGCTGGTGTGGGAGATGGGGAGGTGGAGCGGCCCAGCAGTCGGGAGCGCGACAATTGCCCGGAAGGGCCCGGGGTATCGGAGGGTGTTCCGAGCTGGACCTTCCGGCGTGACGGTTCGGCGGCGGTTTCGGCGGTGGGCGCCTCGGGGGAGACATTGGTGGGTGAGGAGTGGAAGAGGGAGGCCAGGCTGGCCAGGTCGCCGGCGAGTTCATCCAGCTCGCGGAGGTGGCGTTCGCGCATGTCGGCCAGGCGTTTCTGCAGAGCCTGGAGAGCGGCGGCGGCATCCCCGGCAGGCGGATCGGGGCGTTGGCGCTGATTCATACGAACACTCCCGGTTGTTGAGGCCGGCCCGGCCCGGGGTCATGGTCGCGGCAGCGAATGTCGAGGTGACCCGGCCGCCATACGCGATCACCCGTCCTTACGTTAGCCCATGGTGCGGCAAAATCGACCCTTTTCCGGTCACCTTCGGCGGGGTTGGGCGGGTTTTTATTCGGCGCCGACGGTTGATATTCAACATTTTACCAGTATCTTTCGAGCGTAACCGAAGATTTTGTGCAGGGATCTTCGTTGCTTATCGGGAGCCGTTTCCGCGACAGTTGACGGAGTGCTTCATGCTCTATGTGATTCTCGGGGCGATTGTCCTCACCGCCGCGTCCATCATTCACTACAACCTGATGGTCAAGCGCCACCAGAAGCGTCTTTACGGCGGGGGCCAGATGGTCCGCACGGAAGACGTTCTGTCGCTGGACGAAGAAGAGGTGCAGGCGCGTGATTACGAACGTCCGCCGAGCAAGTCGCTGATGACGGGGGCGGTGGGCATCACATTCCTGCTGGTGTGCTACTACATCTTTCTTTACGAGCCCGCGGTGAATGAGGGGATAACCTTCGACGAGCTGGGTGTCAGCGGCATGTGCGAACAGGTTCGCAGCCTGGATGCCACTGCCTATCCCCGCGGCACGCAGGTGTTGCTGATCGTCGCCCCGGACACGAAGATCGAGTACGCGAATCTGGATCCGGAGAAGAAGCAGACGCACAAGATGATCGACGATGTGGTGAAGCAGATACTGGGGCAGGGGCGCCGCTTCGAGATTGCGGGAATCGAGCCGTCGGCCTCGATCGTGCGCAAGTACCGCACCCGGGAGGAGATGGCGCTGACGCCGGAGCATCTGCGCGACGTGATGCGGGAGTACCCGCAGGTCAAGGTGGTCATCTCGCTGATGCCCTACCGGGTGGACGACATTGCGCATTTGCCTACCGCGCAGGACCGGTCGTTTTATTTTGCCGTGTATGTGGATGAGGCGCGGCTCACGGAGACGCTCGATCTGGCGAAGGCCCGGGCGTTCGAGCTTGCGGTGCTTTCCCGGGGTGCCTATAGTAAGGGGGAGGCTATTCCCGAGAAGCCATCCAAGGACGAGTTGTTCATCGATCACTTTCTCCAGATTACGCCTGCCAACGAACGGCACATCCGTGACCGGTATCGGCAGTACATCGGTGTATATCCCCCGTGGGAGAACCCCGCCTTTCAGCAACGGTAGCGACGCCTTACCCGCATGAACGAAGACCTTTTCAGGTATTACATCGTCGAGTCCGGGGTCGTGGACGAAGTCCAGCTCGAGATGGCGGAAACCACGTATCCGGACCTGTTCATCGAAGAGGCGCTGGAGAAGCTGGGATTTGCGAGCGAGCACCAGCTCTATGCGGGTGTCTCGAAGATGCTGGACATACCGTATGTGGACCTGAACATCAAGATTCCGTCCATATTCGCGGTCCGGCTGGTGTTGCCGTGGGTGTTGAAGAAGCACATGGTCATTCCGCTGGCGTGCGACAGCGAGACGATCGAGATCGCGACTGCCTGCCCGGGCGATATCTTTGTGATTGACGACATTGCCTTCGCCACTGATCGCCAGGTGATCGAGCGGTTGGCCCGGCGTCGCCAGATCATCGAGACGCTTCACGATATTCTTGGCGGGGATCTGGGCGGCGGCGACATCGAGGTGACCCATGACGACGAGGCGCCGCCGGAGGAAGAGGAATACCAGCCGGAGGATTTTCTGCAGTTCGACGATCTGGAGGCGGAGAATGCCGCGACGAAGATCACCAACCGGCTGTTGAAGAACGCCATCTATCGTAATGCTTCCGACATGCACGTGGAGCCGCGGAAGGACAAGGTGTACATCCGTGACCGGGTGGACGGGGAGCTGCACATCGTCTGCGAGCTGCCGTTCTCGACGGGGATTCCGGTGGTCGGGCGGCTCAAGATTCTGGCGAAGATGGACATTGCGGAGAAGCGGCGTCCGCAGGACGGGTCTCTGTCGGTCAAGACGAAGAAACAGCAGTGCGATCTGCGTGTGTCGTCGGTGCCGACTCCGTTCGGCGAAAAGATCGTCATCCGTTTTCTGTATCCCAACCGCGGTAGCGTACAGCTTTCCGAGATCGGGCTTCTGCCGGACATTGCGCAGCGTCTGATCAGCATGGCCAAGCTGCCGCAGGGGTTCATCATCGTCACCGGGCCGACGGGCTCGGGCAAGAGTTCGACGCTTTGTTCGATCATCAACTCGATCAAGTCGGAAGTCACCAACATCGTGTCGGTGGAAGATCCGATCGAGTACAAGATACCGGGCGTCAACCAGATTGGGGTGAACGAGCGGCAGGGGATGACCTTTGCCGGCGCGCTGCGGGCGATTCTGCGGCAGGACCCGGACGTGGTGTACGTGGGTGAGATCCGCGACCCGGAGACGGCCAAGACCTGTATTCAGGCCGCGCAGACCGGGCACATGGTCTTTTCCACGCTTCACACCGACGATGCCGTTTAGGC
>NPIE01013878.1_pt2 | contig 12246 bp, 13 predicted proteins | sample 8637661 | NCBI WGS metagenome assembly NPIE01 (sample SAMN07420842, study PRJNA396082) | bioreactor metagenome | isolation source: sample BA12 brine-fed electro-methanogenic bioreactor BA | place: Japan: Kochi | collected 2016-12-09 | reverse complement strand
AGATATAAGATTACCATAAACAACCAAACCTTTGAAAAGGTAGCCTTTTTAATTACCATTGCCAATGCGGCTCAATATGGCAACAACGCCTTCATTGCTCCAAACGCGGATATTACTGATGGAAAATTAGACGTAACAATCCTATCACCATTTCCAAAGTACATATCACCTTTAATTGGGATTAAGCTTTTTAGCAAGCAAATTGGTAAAAGCCGATTTGTGGAAACATTTAAAGTTAAGGAAATTGCCATTGAGCAGCTCGATTCAAACGTTTTACACTACGATGGAGAACCAATTGAAACAAACGTTCCTCTAAACTTCTCAATAAAACCTCTCGCCCTAAAAGTTTTCGTCCCCTAACTTCTCGCTCGGATCAGCAAATATGCTCGATTTCTGCCGCAAGAAGTTTACCATCTGCTCCTAATGTAATCTTTACAGCCTTCTAAAACGTTTAGCAAAATCACTTTGAAGCATCTATTTACTACCTTTTTTGCTATTGCCTTTAAAAATACGTTTAAGCATGCCTTTTCGAATTTGCGAAAGGAATAGCCCCAAAACAACAACCAGTATACCAGCCATTTTTAATGGGGTTATCTGTTCCTTAAGTATTAGGTATGCAAATATTGCCGTAAGCACAGGAATGGCGTTTGTAAAAATATTGGCTTTTGAGATACCTAAATTTTTAATGGCATAGGTGAAGAAAATGAAAGCAAATGTTGATGCAAAAACCCCAAGATTAAGCAAAGGCACGATCACATCCCACGTAGGAGTTACCGAAACAAACTGCTTAAAATCGAGAAAAAAGAAGAGCGGGAGGAAAAAGAATATTCCAATTAGATTTTGGTAGGCAACTATTGAAAAAACGTTATACCTATCGGCCAATCTTTTAATAATTATAGAATACCCAAGCGCAGAAACTACTGCCAACAGCATGAAACCCAAGCCTATTGGATGCACATCGGTAATATTAAAGCCTTGATGAAATACAACAAGCGCAACGCCTACAACTGATACTACAATCCCCACAAAATTCATCATCGAGATTCGCTCTTTAAGGTAGTAGTATGCACCAATTGGGCTAAACAACGGAATGGTTGCAATTATAACAGCAGCGAGCGTTGACGACATGTAGCTTACGCCGTAGCTCTCACCTAAAAAGTAAAGGAATGGCGACAGAAAGCTCAAAAACACAAAAGATTTAATATCTTTTCTTTCAATCCTATCGAGCCGGCCCAAAGAGGCTGTAACGGTTAGCAGCAAAACACTCGAAATTATCAGTCGCATTAACACCAACGAAACGGGTTTGTAAAGCACTAAAACCTCCTTATACCAAATAAACGAAAGTGCCCAGAAAACCATAGCGAGTATTGCGCTAAGGTAAACCGCAAAGCTTTTTTTAGTCATAAAAAAATTGGTTAAACTATTAAACCATTTGACTTCACTAGCCTAAAAGGGTTGATTGAAGCGGGGCGAAATTACGCTAAAAATTCAAGACACCAATAAAAAACGTTTGCAGTGTAATGCTAAAGCATAAGTTTTTATACTTTTACGGTAGAAAAAAACGGAAAAATGGACGAGCTAATTCGACTAAGGCACGAGCTTCACCGGAATCCTGAATTATCAGGGAAAGAGCGTGCTACCGGAAAGCGAATCCGTTTTTATCTTAACCGCTACAGACCCGATGAGCTTTTCACTGGAATTGCTGGCGAAGGAATGGCTGCCGTTTTTAACGCTCCCGAACCTGGCCCAACAACCCTTTTTCGCTGCGATCTTGACGCTCTGCCAATTCACGAAGCCATACGACGCCCCTACAGTTCAACCGTGCCCGGAGTAGCACACTTATGTGGACACGATGGGCATATGGCCATGGTTTCAGGGCTGGCAGAATCAATCAAGAACAATCCGTTAAAAAAAGGCAGAGTAATCCTATTTTACCAACCAGAAGAGGAGAATGGACAAGGAGCAGAAAAATCGTTGAACAGGCTAAAAGAGCTTAACCTTCTTCCCGATTATGCCTTTGCAATTCACAATATGCCTAAGTACCCCCTTGGAAGCGTCGTTCTGCCAAAAAATGTTTTTGCTTCGGCATCAAAGGGGGTAATTATTAAGCTTATAGGCAAGGCATCGCACGCAGCTTTTCCCGAAATGGGAATTAACCCTGCTCTTGCCATATCTGAAATTATCCAAGGANNACGGCATTGCGAATCAAAAAAATTTCTCAGACTTTGTTCTACTTACTATTATCCACGTACGTGTTGGCGACATTGCCTTTGGCACATCGCCCGGTTTTGGAGAAATTATGGTTACGCTTCGTTCGGTTGCCAATGACGACATGGATACCCTATATCAAAAATCGGTAGAACTTGCTCGAAAAATAGGCACAAGCCACAAGTTAGCCGTTGAAATATCAGTTGCCGATGATTTTCCAGCTACTGTTTGCAATCCCGACGTAATTGAAACAGTTAGGAAAATAGCCATTGAGCAAAACCGAACAATAGCCGAACTCGACAAGCCGAATAGATGGTCAGAGGATTTTGCTCATTTCACCCTTACTAAACCATCGGTAATATTTGGGCTAGGAATTGGCGAAGATAAACCCGAGCTGCACAGTCCCGAATACGATTTCCCCGACGAAGCCATTGAACATGGCGTGCAAATACTCGATGCAATTATTAATAAGTACAACAGATAACATACAAATTTTATGAAACCAGTTTCTTTTACATTTTATCGTTATCTACAGGTTAATGCCCTCGTTATATTTTAGTACTTTTGCCAACTGAAAAAACTTGCCAAACCCAACTGTATAATTTCAAAAAAATCAACATTAGCATGAAAACCGTTAAGCTGTGGGATAAAGAGTTCAGGATTAGCTATCCGGCTACTGAAATACAAGCTGATATTGCAGCAATGGCTAAAATCATGAGCACTGATCTTGAAAAAGAGGACAACCCCCTCTTCATAAGCGTTCTTAACGGATCGTTTATTTTTACAGCCGATATAGTTCGCCATTTTAGCTTTCCCTGCGAAGTGTCGTTTGTTAAACTTTCGTCATACGAGGGCACTTCAACAACCGGTACCGTGAACGAGCTAATTGGCCTAACTGAGAGCATAAAAGACAGAACGGTGGTTATTTTGGAGGACATTGTAGATACAGGTATAACCTTGGGTAAGCTCGTAGAAACGCTCAAATCGTACCAACCCAAAGCCGTAAAAGTTGCCACACTTCTATACAAACCCGAATCGTATAAAGGATCAATAAAAATTGATTATATTGGCAAAACAATTCCTAACGATTTCATTGTAGGTTACGGTTTAGACTACAATGGCATAGGCAGAAATTTAGCTGACATTTACACCCTAGTATAGTACTATGATGTTTATTTAACCTAAAACAAAATGCTTAACATCGTTCTATTTGGCCCTCCTGGTGCTGGCAAGGGCACCCAATCGCAAAACATTATCCAAAAGTACAACCTCATGCACCTTTCAACCGGCGATATTCTTCGTAATGCCATTGAGAGGCAAACACCCAGAGGAATTGAAGCAAAAAAGTACATGGACCGAGGGGAGCTCGTTCCCGATGAAGTAGTAGTTGGGATAATTGGCAGAAGACTTGATGAGTTTCGCGACAAAACCAACGGTTTTGTTTTCGATGGCTTTCCTCGAACAACCATACAAGCTCGCGAGTTGGATGATATGCTTACCGAAAAAGGCGTATCAATTACCCTAATGATAGCCCTTGAGGTTGATTACAATGAGCTGGTAGAACGGCTAGTTAACCGAGGAAAATTCAGCGGACGCCCCGACGACCAAAACATCGATATCATTAAAAATCGCATTACTATCTATAACGAAACAACAAAAAACGTTATGGATTACTACAAAGCGCAACAGAAGTACTTCGGCATTAATGGGATGGGAACTATAGAAGAAATATTCGAAAGAATTAGCAACACCATCAACCAGCATATGTCGAGCATAGGTTAGCTTTTTGCGCTACCTAATCAATACTGCAATTCCTAAGGCAATTGTGCCAAAAGGGGAATTGTATCATACAAGTAAAACTTAAATGGCAGCATCAAACTTTGTTGATTACGTAAAGATATTTTGCCGATCGGGAAACGGCGGACCTGGTAGCACTCACCTGCGCAGAGAAAAGTTTGTACCCAAAGGAGGCCCCGATGGTGGTGATGGCGGTAGAGGTGGGCACATTTACCTCAAAGGGAACAACCAGCTTTGGACACTTATTCACCTAAAGTATCAACGACATATTTTTGCTACACATGGCGAATCGGGCAGCAGGAGCCGAAGCACAGGAGCCGACGGAAAAGATATTACCATTGAGGTTCCGCTTGGAACAGTTGCCATTGACTCCGAAACGGGTGAAAAACTCTGTGAAATAACCGAGCACAACCAAACCGAGATTTTAATGCAAGGTGGTAGAGGCGGACTTGGTAACTGGCACTTTAAAAGTGCTACCATGCAAACCCCCCGATTTGCACAGCCTGGAGAGGAAGGCACGGAAGGATGGGTAACACTTGAACTGAAAATCCTTGCCGACGTTGGTCTTGTAGGCTTTCCAAATGCAGGAAAATCAACCCTTCTATCGACCATAACTGCTGCCAAACCAAAAATTGCCGATTATCCGTTCACAACGCTTGTTCCAAACATCGGAATTGTTCCCTATCGCGATCATCGATCGTTTGTTGTTGCCGATATACCAGGCATAATTGAGGGAGCTCACGAGGGAAAAGGGTTGGGTACACGTTTTCTAAGGCATATTGAGCGAAACTCGATGCTACTTTTTATGATACCCGCTGATGCCAAAAGTATTAAGGAGGAATACGAAACTCTTCTTAACGAGCTAACCCAGTTTAATCCTGAGCTGCTCGATAAGCAACGCTTACTTGCTGTTACTAAATGCGACATGGCTGATGACGAGATTAAGAATGCGCTTAAAAAGGAAATGCCCGATGTAAACTACATCTTCATTTCCTCGGTAACCGGAGAGGGCATTATGCAGCTTAAAGATATGCTGTGGGAGGAACTTAACAAATAGGATTAATAAACTATGGTTAATTGGCTTGTAGCTATCGATACGCAGCTGTTCCTTTTTCTAAACGGATTGCACACCCCATTTCTCGATCCAATAATGGTATTTTTTTCGGGTAAAATTACCTGGTTACCCTTATACCTTATTATCATCTTTTTTATGTATAAGCAATTTGGATGGCGATTGCTTTGGCCTCTTTTGGGGGTTGCACTTGTTGTTGTGCTAGCCGATCAAACTTCGGTACACCTATTTAAAAATGTTTTTGAAAGATTGCGGCCGTGCCACAATCCGGATATTAAGGAAATGGTTCATCTGGCAGCCAGTAGGTGTGGCGGGAAATTTGGTTTTGTATCGTCGCACGCAGCCAACACTTTTGGGGTGGCAACATTCCTTGCACTGCTTTTTAAACGTAGATGGTTTACGGTATCAATTCTATTGTGGGCAGCCATAGTATCGTACAGCCGTATTTATCTTGGCGTACACTACCCTGGAGATGTGTTATCTGGTGGATTGCTTGGCTACATTTGTGGCATAGCCGTATGGAACCTTTACTATGGGCTTAATGCCACCTTTAACCTTGTGCGCAGCCCAGCTAGTAAATAAACTCGCCTTTTTCGCTTTTAATTACGAGCTTGTTCCCTTTCTCGCGCTTATGGCATGAACCTACAATTTGCGCATCAACACCAAACTCTTTGGCAATAGCTATAATATCATCAGCATATTCGGGGAAAACGTATATCTCAAAACGATGCCCCATGTTAAATACCTTATACATCTCCTGCCAAGGGGTTTGCGATTCCTTTTGGATTATGTTAAAAAGAGGTGGCACAGAAAACAGATTATCTTTCACCACCATCAGGTTATCAACAAAATTCATCACCTTAGTTTGCGCTCCGCCTGAGCAGTGCACCATTCCGTGAATAACAGGACGATAGTTTGCAAGCACTTCCTTAATAATTGGAGCATATGTTCGGGTTGGGCTCAAAACCAGCTTACCTGCTGTTAAACCAACCTCGGAAACCACATCGGTAAGCTTATAGCTGCCTGAGTAAACCAAATCAGGATCAACTAAGTGGTCGTAGCTTTCAGGATATTTATCAGCCAAATATTTCCCGAAAACATCGTGGCGAGCCGAAGTTAAACCGTTGCTACCCATTCCACCGTTGTACTCATCCTCGTAGCTTGCCTTTCCAAATGAGCTTAGCCCAACAATCACATCTCCATCGCGGATGTTGGCGTTATCAATAACTTCACTACGACGGATACGCGCCGTAACGGTAGAGTCAATAATCACCGTTCGCACAAGGTCGCCAACATCGGCAGTTTCTCCGCCCGTTAGCTGAATATCGACGCCTAAACTGCGCATTCGCTGGCAGAATTCTTCAGTCCCTCCAATAATCTCAGAAATAACCTCACCCGGAATAAGGTTTTTGTTCCGACCAATTGTTGAAGAAAGAAGAATATTCTCGGTGGCTCCAACGCAAAGCAAATCGTCAATATTCATAACAATAGCATCCTGTGCAATTCCTTTCCAAACCGACAAGTCGCCAGTTTCGCGCCAGTACATGTAGGCAAGCGACGATTTTGTTCCTGCCCCATCGGCATGCATTGCTATGCAATGGTCGGGGCTACCTGTTAAGGTATCGGGAACAATTTTACAAAATGCTTTTGGGAAAATACCCTTATCAAGGTTGCTTATTGCTGCGTGTACATCTTCCTTGGAGGCAGAAACCCCTCTTTGTGAGTATCGAAATTTATCAGACATTTTTGTGTAGCGGTGTTGCTAGGGTTTATTATTTATCTCTAGTAATTTCTTTTTGCTCTCGTTAAGCCATTTGCTTTCCTCAGGCGTATCAACCAGCCAAATTTTCAAATCCGATTGGCTTACATCGTCAACAAAGAAAATGATAATGTCAGCTTCATGGTCGTAACGCATATCCATCCAAAGCCCAGTTCGAGTGAGTTCTTCTTCTTCCCAAACAAAGCAAACCCAAAGGTCGGCCTGATCGGGCTCATCAACCGGATAAACTTTAACGCTAGCCTCCTCGGCAAAATCTGCCTGAAATATTTTTTGCCCAAAACTAGCGTGAGCTAGTAGCGTTAGAAGAACGGCTATAAGGGTTAATCGTAGCATTTTACAAAACAGTAAAGGGTTATTCGGCCTGATAATCGGTGCTTAACACCCTGAACTCTGTTCTACGGTTAATTTGATGAACGGTTTCCTTTTGCTCCTCGGACGACAGCTGATCTATAAATTTCTCATCGAGCTTAGCTCCAACACTTAGGAATGGATACTGTTGTTGCAGCTGCTCATCGACCACCTTGGGTTGCGATTGGGCGTAACCTTTGGCACGCAAACGCTCGGTTGGTATACCCCTCTCGATAAGATAGTTTACAACTGATTGTGCTCTTTTTTGAGATAAATCGTAGTTATAGTCGAGCGTACCACGGCTATCGGTATGAGCACCTAACTCAATAACAATGGTTGGGTTCTCGTTAAGCACTTCAACAAGCCTATCAAGCGCAGCCATCGACTCGGGACGTAGTTCCCACCTGTCGTAGTCGTAGAAAATATTGGGCAACTCAATTGGACGAGCAGTAGAGGTAAGCTCAATAGTCATTTCAAAATCGGTACTTTCGCTAACCTCCTTGGTTGTTTCTCTTCCCCTACCATTTAGGTATCCGTCTTTTGATGCAACCAAAACATAATCGGTATTAGGATTTAGCATAAAGCGGAAAGCGCCATCGTCGCCAGTTGTAGCGTTAGCAATTAATCCGTCGCTTCCAACTAGCTGTACATTTGCATTGGCAAGCAAGCCTCCTGTTTTATCGTCGCGAACCTCACCAATAATATTAAAGATAATCTCGGGCAGATAGAAAAGATAAATATTATCACCACCTCTTGAACCTAGGTCTCTGCGTCTTGATGAGAAATAGCCTGCCTCCCGTTCCTTTTCGAAGATGATACCAAAATCATCGGAAGGAGAGTTTATTGGATATCGCATATTTGTGACCTCCCATCCGCCACCATCTTCGATTGGAGCTGCACGGCAAATATCTAATCCGCCCATGCCGGGGTGACCATCGGAAGCGAAATAAAGTGTACCATCGGGATGAATATAGGGAAACATCTCGTTCATAGGCGTATTAATCTCAGGGCCAACGCTTACCGGTTCGCCCCAACTGTCGCTTGGAGAGGTACGAGTAACTTTCCAAATATCGTTACCACCATATCCTCCGGGAATGTTACTAACGAAGTATAGTGTAAGCTCGTCTTCGGCAATTGATGGATGCGCAACAACCATACTATCGGCAGCAATGGGAACCGGCTCAGGCGATAGCCAACCCTGCTCACGTCGTTCGCTAATGTAAATTTCACACCCCAACTTGTTGCGCTTGCTGGTTCGGCATCGGGTAAAGTAAAGCTTGTTGAAATCGGAAGTAAGTGATGGTGTACCCTCATCGTCGGGAGTGTTTATGCTTTCGTCAATTGGGCGAGGTTTGCTCCAGTTGCCCTGCCTATCGCGTTGCGAAATAAAGATGTCGGTAAATTTTTCGCCAGTACCAGCATGATTCTTCGATCCGGTAGCATCTTCGCGAGAAGTAGTAAAGAAAAGGGTGGTATAATCGTCGGAAGCAAAAGTAGGGCTAAAGTCGCTTTGCCTACTGTTAATGGCCCTCAGGTTAACAATTTCGTAACCTGCTGGCGATTCCATCCATTTTTTGGCAAGTTCGCACGATTCAATTCCAACTTCGGAAAGAGGATCGTTTGGAACGAGCTCTTTGTATTTCTGATATTGTTCAATTGCCTCATCATACTTTTCCGCCATTTTTAGCATTTCGGCGTAGTAGAAAAACACTTTAGGGTCGGGAGCATCGCGCATGATGGCTTTTGCATACCATATTTCGGCTTGCCTTGCATCACCCATCAACCTATAACACTCGGCAATTCGTTGCAGATAAAGGCCCATCTCCTCTTTTTCAACCTTATCCAAATCGCGACGGTACAGCTCAACTGCCTCAAAATACCCACCTGCTTCGTAAAATGCGTTGGCACGTTTTAATCGAGCAGTTTGCGATATACCATCAAAACATATGCTTATTAGCGCTACTGCAAATATTACCTTGGCTATCAGTTTCATGCGTAAAAATTTTATTATCAAAGGTCACTCGATAAATCTATGTAGATTCTTGCTTAAATACAATTACAAAGAAATATTGTTTCTTTCATTCTCACTTAAACCCATATTGGGTTTGTACGTTAATTTAGGTTTTTTATTGCATGTTAAGAATGCCAATTCGCCTAAACCATGTAAAAGTAAACATAATTTCTAAAACTATCTATTTAAGCAAACGAAAATGAGTAGCTGACAAAACCAACTACTCATTTTTCGATACTTTACATACAGTACTAAGCTTTTTACCTCATGAATAAAAGCTCACGATATTTTGGCAATGGCCACATTTGGTTATCTACAATTAGTTCGAGCTTATCAATGTGGTATCTTATCTCCTCAATATAAGGCTTTATTTCGTTGGAATAGCGCTGTGCTTTAGTTGAAATATCGGTAATTATGTTAATCTCCTTCCGCATATCAACCATCTCCTTAACCTTCTCGCGAACTTCTCGCAAATGCTCTGCAATTTTTCGAATGGTTTGAATTTGTGGATTTGCAAGCTGCTCAAAATCATCGTCATCGGGGAAAAGTTCTTTTATTCCTTTAACGTTTTGTATTAGCACATTTTGGTAAGCAATAACCGTTGGAACAATGTGGTTTATTGCCAAATCGGCCAGCACACGAGCTTCTATCTGCACTTTTTTAACAAATATTTCATTCCTAATTTCGAAACGTGCATGCAGTTCGCGCTCGCTAAGCACACCATTATCAGTCATCAGCCGCAACGATTCGGGCAACAAAAAGTTTTTAAAGGCAATTGGAGCATTTGGGATGTTAGGCAGATTGCGTTTTTCAGCCTCATCAACCCACTCTTGGCTATAGCCATTACCTTCAAATCGAATTCGTTTTGACGCAACAATTACTTTACGAATACACTGAAAAATGGCTTCATCCTTTTTCACGCCTGATGCTATTAGCGCATCAACATCTGCCCTAAACTCATTTAGTTGACTAGCAAGAGCAGTATTTAACACAATCATTGGCGAGGCACAGCTGGCCGATGAGCCAACTGCTCTAAACTCAAAACGATTTCCTGTAAAGGCAAAGGGCGAGGTTCGGTTACGATCGGTATTATCAAGAAGTATTTCTGGGATTTTCCCAATGATATCGAGCTTCAGCTCGGTTTTCTCATCGGGGGTCATCTTCTTATCGTGAACCTTCTCCTCAAGTTCATCGAGAACTCGGCTAAGGGTTTTGCCTATAAAAACCGACATGATTGCAGGTGGTGCCTCATTTGCGCCTAGCCTATGCGTATTTGGTTCGCTTGCAATACTGCCTATTAGCAATGCTGCGTGGTCGTGAACTGCTTTAATTGAGTTGACCAGAAAAGTAAGAAACTGAAGGTTATTTTTAGGCGTTCCACCTGGCGAAAGCAAGTTAACCCCTGTATTTGTTAGCAACGACCAGTTACAATGCTTTCCCGAACCGTTAACCCCTTTAAATGGTTTCTCGTGAAAGAGTACTCTAAAACCATGATTTCGGGCAACCCTATCCATAACTGACATAAGCAGCTGGTTATGATCGACGGCCAAATTCGCCTCCTCAAAAATTGGGGCACACTCAAACTGATTTGGTGCAACCTCGTTATGTCGAGTCTTTATTGGAATACCTAACTTGTAACACTCAAATTCAAAATTGCGCATAAAGCTACTTACCCGTTGGGGGATTGCTCCAAAGTAATGATCTTCGAGCTGCTGGTCTTTTGCCGCCGCATGCCCCATAAGCGTTCGACCAGTTAAGGCCAAATCGGGGCGAGCATTAAACAGCGCATCGTCAACTAAAAAGTACTCCTGCTCCCAACCCAAAGTAGCCTGCACCTTTTTCACCTCCTTATCAAAGTATGCACAAACTGCCGATGCTGCTTTATCTAGCGCATGGAGCGACTTAAGGTGAGGTGTTTTAAAATCGAGTGCCTCACCAGTGTACGATACGAAAATTGTAGGAATACAAAGCGTTTGCTCCAGTATAAATGCAGGAGACGATGGGTCCCAGGCGCTGTATCCTCTTGCCTCAAAAGTATTACGTATTCCTCCGCTTGGGAAACTCGATGCATCGGGCTCTTGCTGCACTAGTAAATCGCCACTAAAACTTTCAATTGCCTCACCATTCCCGCCAAACGAAAAAAATGCATCGTGCTTTTCGGCCGTTGAACCGTTTAAGGGATGAAACCAGTGAGTGTAATGCGTTGCTCCTCGCTCCATTGCCCAGGCTTTCATCCCTGTTGCTACTTGGGCAGCAACTTTCCTGTCTATTCGCCTACCTTCGTCAATTGCGCTAACTACACTGTAATAGGCTTCGTTCGATAGGTAACGCTGCATTTTGTTCCTATCAAAAACATTGATTCCAAATATATCAGATACTCGTTTACCTGAAATCTCAAATGAAGGAACCGATCGCCGTAGTGCTTCCTCAACAGCTCGAAAACGTAAATGTGGCATAGTATTATTTTAGGGGGTAATTTTCTGCAAATATATATTTTTTTATCTACCCCCCCCCTCTTTTTTTATCTATTAATTGATTTTATAACCTTTAATCTTTCTCGCCCCCCCACCATTACACCCCACCACTCAAATAATAAGCATATTCAAAAAAACTAATTCGTTTGCTTTGAATTTCACAAACCAAAAATAGTCATCGAATGAATTGCGCATATTTTTAAGTACTTTTGCAGCATAAAACAAAACCTTACATTGGCTAAAGTGTTACTATCCTAGTGTTAACAGTAAGAACATTATAATAATGCAGATAAAAAGTAAAGTACTCCTAATGATCCTCGACGGATGGGGGATTGGCAAAGGCGATAAAAGCGATGTGATATCATCGGTTAAACCAAAAAACATGACCGCACTTCAGCAACAATACCCAAGCGCACAGCTGCTAACTAGTGGTGAAAAGGTGGGACTACCTGAAGGCCAAATGGGAAACTCCGAAGTTGGTCACTTAAACATTGGAGCGGGTAGAGTTGTATACCAGGATCTTGTTCGCATTAACAAGGAGATAAAAGAGTGTAAC
>NPIE01007113.1_pt1 | contig 12249 bp, 11 predicted proteins | sample 8637661 | NCBI WGS metagenome assembly NPIE01 (sample SAMN07420842, study PRJNA396082) | bioreactor metagenome | isolation source: sample BA12 brine-fed electro-methanogenic bioreactor BA | place: Japan: Kochi | collected 2016-12-09 | reverse complement strand
TGGGCCCCGCGCCCACCATCCGGGAGGTGCCGGGCAGTGAGCACCTCGACCGCCCCAGCCCGCCCGCCGGCCCCTCCATCGAGGAGCTGCGGCGGCTGGCGGCCCTGGAGCCGGACCCGCTCCGCAAGGCGGAGTACAACCGACAGGCGTTACTGGCCGAGTTGACGCTCGGTCAACATCATTAGCGGTTGCCGGTGGCAACCACAACTCAGAGGGAGGTAGTACCATGTCTATGTTACAGAAGTTGCTACAACAGGCGTTGGCCAAGTCCGCCGGTTTCCGCATGCTCAATGCCGACGGGAAGGATGTGACCCAGCAGACCCTCGAACGGCTGCTGACCACGATGGGCGGAGGGGAGGGGCTGGCGAAAGCCGAGACCATCACCACCTCCGATGGGCTGGTGGCGTATGACCTGGAAGCCCCCAGCAAGAGCCTCTACCCGGTGCTCACCCCGCTGCGCAACCGGATCCCCCGCATCGTCAAGAACACCGGGGCGGGGACCGGGGCCCACTGGAAGGTGGTGACGGCGATCACCGGCAGCGGCGTCCTCTCCATGGGCTGGGTCCCGGAGGGACAGCGGGCGGCGCGCATGGCCATCACCACGGAGGACAAGAGCGCCTCCTACGTCACCCTGGGCGAGGAGACCGACGTCACCTTCGAGGCGGAGAGCGCCGCCGCCGGCTTCGAGGACGTGCTGGCGTCGGCGGGGATGCGCCTGCTCCAGTCGGTGATGATCAAGGAGGAGTACGCCATCCTCGGTGGCAACCGCAGCCTGGCCCTGGGCACGCCCACCGCGCCCGTCGTGACGGCGGAGAGCACCGGGGGCGGGATCGGCGCGGGCACCTACAACGTGGCCGTGGTGGCGCTCACCCTGGAGGGCCTGCTGGCGGCTAACATGACCGACGGATTGGTGCAGCAGAAAACCATCACCGGTCAGGATGGCAAGACCTTCGACCTCAACGGCGGCTCTTCGAACAAGTCCAGCACGTCCACCACCGGCGCGCTCACCGGCACGACCAACCTGATCAAGGCGACGGTGACGCCCGTCAAGGGGGCCATGGCCTACGCCTGGTACGCAGGGGAGGCGGGCAGTGAGAAGCTCCAGGCCATCACCTACATCAACAGCGTCGTCTTGGAGGAGCTCCTCACCGACACCCAGGCCCTCACGGCCATCGCTGCCGACCGCAGCCGCAACGCCGGCCTCGCCTTCGACGGTCTGCTCTACTCGGCGCTGGGCTCCAGTCAGGCCTACTACCGGGCGCTGGATACCGGCACCGCCGGCGAGGGCACGGGGCTGACGGCCAGCGGGCGGGGCTCCATCGACGAGATCGACGTTATGCTCGAGGCCTTCTGGGCCACCTACCGCATCAGCCCCGAGGAGATCTACGTCAACTCGCAGGAACTGCGCAACATCACCAGCAAGGTGCTCACCGGTTCCGGCACGCCCATGATCCGCTTCAACTTCGACATCAATCAGCAAAACCCCAGCGTCGTGGCCGGGCAGGTCGTGGGCTACTACTTCAACCCCTTCTCCATGGACGGGGGACAGTTGATCCCCATCCGGCTGCATCCCAATATGCCGGCGGGCACGCTCATGGCCTGGACGGAGAACCTGCCGGGCCACTACCAGAGCGCCAACGTCCCCTACACCGCACGGATGCAGTGTCGCCGCGACTACTACCAGATCCCCTGGCCGCTGGTCACGCGCGCCCGGGAGACGGGCGTCTATGCCGAGGAGGTGCTGAAGGTTTACGCACCCTTCGCCATCGGCGTCATCACCAACATCGGCGATAAGTAACTGAGGCCGGCGCGGGCGGCTCGGGTCGCCCGCGCCGGGATCCCCAAGGAGAGCATAGATGACAGAAACACGCACCTACGAGGTACCAGGCCCCGAGATCAGCATCGGGCATGGCGCCGAGGCATATCCAGTCCGGGAGGGCCGGGTGGAGTTGCCCGGCGCGCCTTGGGTGAACGAGCTGGAGCAGCGGGGTGTCATCCGCCTGATCGAGACCGACGTGGCTATTCCGGCGCTTCTCGTTGAGGCCGGTTACACGACCGTCGCCGCGGTCCAGGCGGCTTCCGATGAGGAACTCCTGGACATCTCCGGAGTGGGGAAGGCCACCCTGCGCCAGCTCCGGGCGGAGCTGGGGTAATGGATTACACCACCGCCGCTCGGGTCAAGGCCCACCTCCGCATCCAGGGGGCGGGGGACGATGCCCTGCTGGCCGTGCTCGCGACGGCGGCCAGCAGGGCCATTGATCGCAAGTGTACCCAGTCCCCGGCCCCCGAGGCCGTGGGCTATTTCGCCCTGGAGACGCGCTCCGAGACGCTGCGCGGGCTGGTGGACGGGCGGGGGGTGCTCCAGGTGTGGCCCCACAAGCCGGATCTTTCCAGTGTGGAGAGCCTGGCTTACCGTCACACACCCCTGGAGGCCTGGCTGGCGGTGGCGACGGAGCGCCTGGCCCTCACCGGCGGTCAGGTCGAGGTCTGGCCCGTGGAGACATTGCGCCCGGGCCGGTACGCGGTCCAGATGACGTACACCGGGGGCTACGGCGCCGACGTGGACGCCCTGCCCGCCGACCTGGTGGAGGCGGCGACGGTGCTGGCGGCCCGGTATTACCGGGAAGCCGAGACGGGGCTGACCGACGCCATGGGGATCGCCGAGATCGGGCAGCTGGTGTACACGAAGGCGATGCCGGCGCGGGTCGAGGAGCTCCTCCAACCCTTTGTCAGGCGGGTGCCGTGGTAGCCATCGCCACCGTCAAAGCGGCTCTGGCCGCCGTCCTGGAGCAGGTAGCCGGTATCCGGAAGGCCGCCTACCGCGTGCCGCGCAGTCTCGCGCCGGCGGATCTGCCGTTGGCGTTGGTGCTGACAGGCCCGGCCACCTACGAGGCGGTGGGTGCGCCCACCGCCGCTGATCTCCAGACCCGCACCTATCTGGTGCGCCTCTTCGTGGCCCACATCAGCGCCGGGGCCGATGGGGAGATCGAGGCTGCCGTCGAACCTTTCTTCCAGAGCGTCCCGGCAGCGCTGGCGGCGGATCCCCGCCTGGGGCGCACCGTCCTGCAGGCGCGCGTCGTGCGCGACGAGGGGGTGCGCACGCTGGAGTTTATCGCCCAGGAGTACCTGGGCACCCAGTTTCACGTGGAGGTGCGCACATGAACCACTGTCCCCGCTGCGGACAGCAGATTGAACGTTGGGAGTCTCGGGGAGCGCGGGAGGCGGGCTTCTGCGGCTGCCAGCCGTGCGGGCCGGTGGTCAATCGCCCGGCGGCCAGTCTCCGCCGGAAGAACGTGGTCCAGGAGAAGCCAGTGGCTCTACCCGGCATCGGGCCGGAGCTGGCCCGCGTCCTGGAGCGGCTGGGCTATGCCGACGCCCGGGCTATCTGTGACAAAACGGACGCCGAACTCCTGGCCCTGCCGGGGCTGGGGGAGGTGCGTGTCGCCCGCCTGCGGGCGTGGTGTGAAGCACAGCAAGATCAAACCGAGGAGGTTATGAACGATGAGTCAAGCGAGTGAGCAACTGGCCGCCATTTCCTTTCGCGGCGTGCAAGTATTGGCGTTGACCGAGGCCGGCCTGCCGGCCGCCACGGGGACGACGGAATATGCCGGGCTGCGGGTCACGGGGGCCAAGGCCCTGACCCTGGAGCGCCCGGAGTGGGAGACCCTCTACGCCACCGGCGACGACACGGTGCTGGCGGCCTTCCGCCTCCCGCCTCAGGAGACGGAGCGGGGCGAGCTGCGGGTGGGGGCCTTCGACATGACGGCGGAGGCGTTGGTCTCCGGCGCAAAGGTGGTAGCCCAAGGGGAGGGGAACTGGTTACCCAGCGGCCTCAACCGCACCACGCTGCCCCGCGTCTGCCTGCTGGCCTGGCGGGAGGCCAAGAGCGTGGCCGCCGGCGACGCCGACCGCCCCCACTACCAGGCGGTGCTCATCCCCAGCGCTACCCTTTCCCCCATGGGCGGAAGCTTCGACGAGCGCGCGGTGGGTGATCGCAGCCTGCGCGTGGCCTGCAACGTCGTCTCCAAATGGCCCTGGGGCAAGGCCTTGGCCGAGGAGGACGAGGGGGGTACCACCCTCCAGAGCGCTGACGGCGCCTTCGAGTACGTGCCGCGCCTCTGTGCTTTCAAGGGCGACGGGACTGCGGTGGAGTTTACCTTCGGGGTGGAGGCCGTCCACACCGACAAGGTGAGCGTCTACCAGGTGACGGCCCTGGGCGTCTTCACCGACATCACCGAGTCCGCCACCTTGACCATCGCCACGACCAAACTCACCTTCGATACCGCCCCGGCTGATGGGACGCTCATCATCGTGGTGATGGAGGTGGCGGCATGACCGAGGTACAGCTGAGCAGCGGTCAGGTCATCGAGGTACAAGCCGTGCCCCCGTTCGTCTTCACGGCCATCGAGGCGGCCCACCCGCTACCGCACGGCAAGGTGCCCCACGCCGAGATGCAGGCCGCGCTCCTCGCCCGCGAGCAGTTGCAGCGTGAGACGGCCTGGTTGATCGCCCTACCTGACGTAGAGGTCCCCGAGGGCTGGGCGTTTCCTCGCGCCCTCGGGCACGCCGGGATCCAACCGCGCGCGGGGGAGCACGGGCGCTTGCTCGACTACATCGAATACGGGCTGTTGGCCACGCCGGAGGATGTGCGGGCCGTGCAGACGGCCATGTATGGCGGGGCGTTGACGGAGGAGGAAATCGGCGCTGCCGAGGCCACCTTTCCGGGTGACGGCGGACGGGAGGAGCCTCTCACCTATCCCCTCGGCTCCGAATGAGCCGGAGCTCCAGGCCAGCCCCTTCTTTGAGGAGACCGGGGCCGCCGACAAGCGCCAGCTCGGCTATGCCGACTGGCTGCGGCGGCCCCGGTGGGAGCGCGCAGCGATGGTCGCGCGGGACCGGCTGGCGGCGCGCCTGGCCTACTGGTCGGCGCAATGGGCCCAGGGAAAGGGCCTGCCCTCGCCCCAGGTGGGGCCGGGGTGATTAATGGACGTTTCCCAGGACGCTACGCGGGCCAAAACGGCGCCGAAAGGGACGCTGGGGGCCCTCAAAATGACCATTAAAGGGTGTTAGCAGACCACCATGAGTGATCGCACGGTAGAGATCATCCTGAAACTCACCACGAACCAGTTCCGTGGGGGGACCCAGGAGGCGCGCCAGGCGCTGCGGAACCTGGGGCAGGCCATGAACGACGCCGTGATGCGCGGCGTCAATCCCCTCAACATCCGGCTGGCGGCCACGACGACGGCGACCAACGCCTACCGCACGGCCATCCGGGAGGGGGCCAGCGCGACCCAGGCCTCTGTGGCCGCGTCCCAGGCGGCGACTCAGGCCGTGGCGGGGCTGGGCCGCTCCTTGCAGACCACCCAGAGCGCCACCGCTGGCCTCACCCAGGGGCTGGGGGAGTTCTGGTTGGCCACCCAGGGCGTCAAGACAGCTATCGGCACGGTCACCCGGGTGGCCCGCGAGTTCTACGAGGTGGGCGAGCGGGCGGCCCAGCGGCAGCGCACGGGGCGGATGTTCGAGACCCTCTCCGGTGGAGCGCAGCAAGCTGAGCGCAACCTGCGGGCCATGCGCCAGGCCACCCGCTACACCATCTCCGAAGCTGAGGCCCTGGAGGGCGCGGTGGGGCTGCTGGGGATGCGCCTGGCGCGCAACAGCCAGGAGCTGGCCCAGATCACCCAGCAGGTGGCCACCCTGGGCTCCCGGTTTGCCGGGTTCTCGGCAGGACGCTCCATCCAACAGTTCATGTTCGCCATCGAGAACCAGTCGGTGCAGCGACTGGGCGAGTTTGGTCTGAATGTCAGTGACGTCACGCGGCGCTTTGAGGAGCTCCAAGCGGCGGGCTACGAGGTCCAGGAGGCCTTCCGGATTGCGACCCTGGAAGCGATGAATGTCCAGTTTGAGCGCATCGGGGGTCAGGCGGCGGACGCCGCGACAGAGTTCGAACAGTTCTCCGCCGCCGGTGCCGATCTGACGGCCATGTTGGAGGACGCCCTTCTGCCAGCCCTGACGCGGCTCGTCTCCGGCTGGAACGAGTGGCTGAAGATCCCCACGGGGCGCTGGGCGGGAGAGTTCGCCGGGCAGATCGAGGAGGCTATCGCTGCTGCGGAAGGTGCGGAGGAGTTCGCGGGGATCCTCCAGCGAGCAGCGGAGCAATCTTTCTCCCTCAAGGGCCAGGCGCTGGGGCTGGGCAGCCCCGACTTCGAGCGGTGGCGGGTGGCCATCCAGGAGAGCGCCACCTCGGTGGACGAGTACCGGGCGGGGATGGAGGCCCTCAACGCGGCCATCGCGGAGCACAACCGGCAGGTGGCCCGGCGGCAGCAGTATGCCTCTGTGGTGGGGCCCGGCGCCCCGCCGGGGGTCGGAGCAGCCCTGGAGTGGTGGGCTAACCGCCAGCCGGCCCAGGAGCCCTTCGCCGTCGATTGGCAGGCCGAGCAATCCCGCCGGATGCGCGAGGCCTACGAGGCCGAGCGGGAGGCCGGGCGCCAGCGGGCCGAGGCGCTGCGGCAGGCCGGGGAGGCCCTGGTGGAGCGCGAGCGGGAGATCTCCGAGAAGCGGCAGGCCGTCCTCGAGGACTTCAAGCAGCAGAGCGCCGATCTGGAGCGGCGGCGGGGACGCGACGCCTACCTGGCGGCCCTGCGCGCCGGGTGGGCCGCCGAGGACGCCGAGCGCCAGACGGCGCGGCGCCGGGCCCAGATCCAGGAGCAATTCGCCCAGGCCGTGGCCCAGGCGGAGGCCACCTACGTCCGGGCGCGGGAGCAGGCGGCCCAGCAGCACGCCCGGCGGCGGGAGGATATCGAGCGGGACTATCAGCGGCGCCTGGCCGACATCCAGCAGCGCTACGAGTCCGATGCCTGGGAAGCCTCGCTCAACCGGGACGCAGCGGCCATGTTGCGGGCCCAGCGGCGGCGGGAGGAAGACCTCGCCCGCGCCCGGCAGGATCGGGACGAGCAGGAGCGCCAGGCGGGGCAGCAGTATCAGGACGCGCTACAGCAGGCAGCGGCGGCCCGGCAGCAGAGTCTCCAGCAGGCGCAGGAGATGCGGGCCGCAGCCCAGGCCCAGCTGGAGGAGAGCCTGCGGGAGGAGCTGGAGGCCCGCCGCCGGGCCGAGGAGCGGGCGCGCCTCGAGCAGCGGTTACAACTGGCCTGGCAGGAGCAGGACCGCCTCCTCTACCTGCGGCGCCGGATCACCCAGACCACCGCGACCTATCAGGCGGAGCTCCAGGCCGCCGCGGCCTACTACGCCAACCTGGTGCGGCTGGAGCGGAGCTATCAGGCCAGCCGCCTACCGACGGCCCCGGCGCGGGGGACGACGCCCCGGCCCTACGCCGCCGGCGGCTACACGGGCGGGGGCGGGCTGGCGCTGCTCCACCCTCACGAGTTCGTCCTGAATGCCCAGACGACCCGCCGCCTCGAGCGCGCCGTGGGTGGGCCGTTGACCCAGCAGAACGTCGCCCAGGGAGGCGGGGTGACGGTGAACGCGAGTTTCACCGGGATGGGCCAGCAGGATACGGCCTGGTTCGAGCGCCGCCTGGACGACTTCGCGCGCAATCTGGCGGAGTTGCTCACATGATTAACGGCCATTTTGCGGCAGGCTTACCGCCGCTGAATACGCGCGTAATCACGCGCGGGAGCGGGCAGAATGACCACTAAGGGAGATTAGCGGATGGGCTACGAGCTTGGGGCCACAGTGGGAACCATGGTCACAGCAGTGACCCTCTGCGGCACCGACCCACAGGCGACATACAGTCCGGGCGCGGAGCGGGTGACCACCGTGGCCGGGACGCTGGTGGACGTGGGCTTCCCGCGCGTCACCTGGACCTTCGCCGCGTTGACCGTCGCGCAATGGGGGGCATTGGGGACGCTGATCGGAGGAGCGGCGGGGGTGATCTACATCCAGACGCGGGACGACGTGGACGACTGGGCCACCTATGAGGTGATCGCCCGGCTGCCCGATCCGGGGACGCTCACCCGCTGGGGCGGCGTTTACCGGGATGTGACGGTAGAGTTCGTCCTCCTAGAGGCAGTCGCGTGAGACTCTCCCCGGCGCGCATCGGCGTGCTCCTCGCGCCCACGGAGCCTATCTGGACGGGGGAGGTCGTCTCGTACAACGACGAGACGTTTGTCCTGGAGGCGACGACGACCGGCGGCGCGCTCACCAATGTGCGGGCCGGCCTGGCCCTGGTCATCGCCGGCGAATACGTCCGCCTGCGGGCGCTCACCGCCATCGGGCCGCCGGCGGTCTTCCAGTTGGCCGAAAACGCCTATACCTTCGCCCCCGGCGCGGAGGTGGCCATCTACAACGTCCACCTGCCCTTTCCCCGCTACCAGCGCGTCCTGGAGGACGGCACCGTCTACAAAGACTTCGACGTCACCTTCCCCGGACCCGACGCGGCCTTACCGCCCCTGACGCTGGTGCACCCGGGTGTCATCGTCTGTGACGTGGGGGAGACCGTCAACCTGTCAGCGGAGGCCTCGCGCCCGATGACGGTCAACGCCGTCAGTCCCAACGACTACGTGGATCACAACTGGGATCCGGGGTTCGACGGCACGGCGACGCCTGCCGGGGCGCACAGCGAGACGGCGACGGTCTCCTGGTCCACACCGGGCTTCCGGTACCTCACCGTGCTGGGTATTGACGCCTTCGGCTCCAGCACCCAGCGGGTCATCCCCGCCTGGGTGGGCGTCCCCCCGTTGAGCGCGGTCACCGCCTGCGCTCTGCGATGGAGCGAGGAGCAGGGCTGGCAGGCCCGGATCACCGTGCAGGCCGCCGTCTCCTATCTCCGCCAGAGCCCCGTCGCGGTGGTCGATCTGGACACCCACGAGGTATTGTTCTTCGGCTTCATCTGGCCGGCCTCGCTCCGGTACAATTTCGAGCGCGGAGAACTGAGTTTCGAGGCCTATGATGGCCTCCGGCATCTCTACAGCTATCCCTTCATCGTGGAGTCGGCCAGCGAGGCCACGGCCTGGCACCAACTCCCGGGCCTCAGCCTGGAGCGGGCGCTCTGGTTCCTCGTCCACTGGCACAGCACGGTGGCGCGGGTGTCCAATTTCAACCCCGGCGCGCCGGGGGGCCGTCCCATCCGGGGGCAGGAGTTCGCCGCCGGCAGCCTGCAAACGCAGATCCAGGCGCTCCTCGACGCGGCCTTTCTCGTCGCCCGGGGTTGGCGTTACGGGGGCGTGAGCGTCGTCTCGCGCGTCCTCTTCCGGGAGGCGGGATCATTTGAGGGGCAGAGCGGCGCCGATCTGACCGCCGAGGGCGACCTGGTGGAGCTGATCGACGTGGAGTATCCCCTGCCCTCCGTGAGCGAGGTGCGGCTCGGGGGCTTCTACTACACCGGCAGCCCCGGCGAGCCCTGGGAGCCGGTCATCATCCGGGGCCCCACGCACCCGCTCAACTGGGGCAATGTGGCCGAACTCACCGGCCTGGCGCCCACCTCGGAGGCGGAGATCCGGAGGTGGGCCTCGCGCTTCCTGGCGGTGGAGAACCTGGCCCGGCGCTACCGGGTGCGCCCGCTGGTGGCGGTCGATCCGGTCACGGACGCCGTGGCCGACCTACCCGACGGCAGCCGGATCGCGGTGGAGGAGGTGACCCTCGACTTGGATGCCCGGGCGCTGGCCTGGCGGCAGGAGCTCACGGGGCGTACCTACGGGGCCGACGTGAACGTGGTGGTGGAGCCCCCGCCGCCGCCCATCGTTATTCCCCCGCCCCCGGCGCCGCCGGAACTTCCGCCCTGGGAGCCGCCGCTGCCGCCTCCGGAACTGGCGTGGCCGCGCTTTGTGTTCGTCGCCACGCAGTTGGGCGGCGTCTATTTCACCGACTCCTTCACCCGCCCGACGGACCCGACGCAGCCCACGTGGGTGACCGTCAATGAGGGCTTGCCCCTGGCCACCGATGACAGTCTCCACATCCAGTGGTTTGAGATGGACCCCTTTGATGCGGCCCGGTACCAGTATCTCCACCTGGCGCAGGACACGGCGACGGGATTATACCGGCGAGAGGACTGGGGGGCCTGGACCTCCATCCTCACCCTGGACGAGGCCCGCCTCATCGCCAGCTTCCCGGCTGCGGCCCAGCTGATCCCCATTCTGAACCGGACGGTTGAGGGGCGTCTCTATTGCCTCCTCTACAAGAACTGGGACGACGCGAATCGCAAGCTGCTGGTCTCGGAGGATCGCGGCGCCTCCTGGGCGCTGGTGATCGGTGACACTCCACCGGGCAGTAACTACGGCATCTTCAGGAGCGCGGCGGCAGGAGCTACGATCTACTACCGCTATGGCTGGCCCCTCTACAACGATGCCATCGCGGGCTCCCAGGACGGGGGGCTGACCTGGGCCTACACCCGGCAAGTATCCCGGATCAGCACGACCGGGTACTTCGCCTTCAGCGCGGCCCTCCCGGAGACGGTCTACTTCCGGAAGGACAGTGACCTAGCCCGGGTGCATTGGGACGACCGCAATACCCACGAGGTGTTGCAGGATGACCTCAACCTGGGCTACGGCATGGGGGATCTCTGGATCTCTGACGTCGCCCCCGGCTGGCAGCGGGTGGTGCGGGAGAGTGAGGTGGTGGAGACCTACGACGGTTGGACCACGGCCTGGACGCTGGCCCACCTGCCCTTCACGCCTCACAACCTGTATCCCCTCTACCCCAACGAGCCAGACCGGGAGGAGTGGATGCTCTTTGCCTATCGCAGCCCGACCAAATCTGGCCCCACCCGGCCTCATTCCCTCTACGTCCTGGATCAGGGTGGCCTGCCCAACGCACTGGTGGGCAAAGCGGGTGTGGACCCGGAAAATGACGCTACCGAGGTGAGCATCCCGGTGGTGGCCGGCGGCACGTGTCTCTACGGGAACCCGGTGGGGGTGATTCCATGAGACCCGAGGACCGGCTACGCCAGGCCGCGCAGGGCCTGCGGCGGAAGGGGGGGCGCTGGTACGGGCTCCTCGGCGACCACGAGGGCCAGGTCGAAGTGGCGGGACGCCCGGGCTACTTCTACGTCCGGCTGCGGCAGGCGGGCTCCTCCGCCTCCGTGGTGGGGCAGTTTCCCGGACGGGTGCAGCCCTGGTACAACCTGCCGGTGGTCATCGAAACGCACCCGGTGACCGGGGAGCAGTACATCTCCGGCACCGATCAGACCATGATCGCCTACGGCCGCGCTGCCGACCCCGAAGGCTACAATCCGCCGGCGACGGGGCTGGAGCCCCACAGCGACACCCACGAGTTCGGCGGGCCCGACGCCATCCAGAGTCTGGACACGCGGCAGATCACCGGGCTGCGGGTGCAGCCGACGGGCAACGCCACCGAGGTGCGCCTGCAGGCCGGCGCGTATGCTATCGGTGGCAGTTTCTATTTCCTGGCCGAGGGAGTCACGGTCGATCTCGCGGCCTACGCGCCGGCGAGTCCCGACGAGCACACCTGGGTGCTCCTCCACCTCAACCCGGAGGGCGCGGTGCTCATCCAGGACGTGGGACGCATCTACAGTGAGACCAGCGGGGCCACCTATCGGTTGGGGACGCCGCCAGCCAACACCTGTGCCGTGGGGCTGGTGCGCGTGCAGGACGGGATGGCGCCGGGCTGGGCGCAGATCGGCGATCTGCGCCTCCTGGCCCGCACGACGAGCGGCGAGGGGCTGACCATCATCGGCGACGTGGAGGAGGTGCTCGATATTGCAGTGGAGCCATTCGGGTCATCAGCCTCGGCGTCAAGTGGAGACCAACTGTTCCAACAGTTCGTGCCTACCCAGGCTGGCGCCATCTCCCGGATCGCCGTATTGTTCGGGGGCAACTATCCGGGCGGGACGCTGACGCTGCACGCCGGCTCCACGGGGGCGGACCCCCAGGTCGGGCAGGGCACGATCCCGGCAGTTGCCGCCAGTCTCGTCAACCCCCGCTGGGTGGAGATCGTCTTGGAGGAACCGGTCACCGTCGCGGCGGAGACTATGTACGTCTGGATGATCAGTGGTACTGTGTTCCTGCGGCTGACGATGGACGACCCGTATCCAGAGGGCCGGGCCGGGAACAACACCAGCCACCTGCCGGAGGCGGCCCCCGGGCTCGACTACTTCTTTCGCGTCTGGCTGCTCGTTGGAGACACGGGCCAGTACGTCAGCATTGGCCCGCACGGGATCCACGTCCACCAGGGGAACATCACCCTCTCCGATGGGGGGCTGGTCGATGGGGTGGACGTGAGCGAGCACGCAGCGGACGCGGACGCGCATCATACTCGTTACACGGACAGTGAGGCGGA
>NPIE01000739.1_pt1 | contig 12255 bp, 10 predicted proteins | sample 8637661 | NCBI WGS metagenome assembly NPIE01 (sample SAMN07420842, study PRJNA396082) | bioreactor metagenome | isolation source: sample BA12 brine-fed electro-methanogenic bioreactor BA | place: Japan: Kochi | collected 2016-12-09 | reverse complement strand
GCTCGCCCGGATCGATCTTGTTCTGCACGCCGTCCAGGGCGGCCATCAACATGGCCGTCCAGGCCAGATAGCCGTTGGCCGTCGGATCGGGGCATCGGAACTCCAGCCGCTTGGCCTTGGGGCTGGCCGAATACATCGGAATGCGCACGGCCGCCGAGCGATTTCGCGCGCTCATGACCAGGTTCACGGGCGCCTCGAAGCCCGGCACGAGCCGACGATACGAGTTGGTCGTCGGCGCCGCGAAGGCCAGGATCGCCGGCGCGTGCTTGAGAATGCCGCCGATGGCATACAGCCCCACGTCGCTGAGCCCGGCGTACTTGTCGCCGGCCATGAGCGTCTGGCCTCCCTTCCAGAGCGACAGGTGCGTGTGCATGCCGCTGCCGTTGTCCTGGAAGATAGGCTTGGGCATGAACGTCACCGTCTTGCCCGCCCGCTTGGCCACGTTCTTGATGATGTACTTGTACCACATGAACTGATCGGCCATGTGGACCAATTCGGCGAACTGCATGTCGATCTCCGACTGCCCGGCCGTGGCGACCTCGTGGTGATGGGCCTCGACCACGATGCCGACCTTCTGCATCTCCTCGACCATCTCGCCCCGCAGATCGTGGTAGGTGTCGGTCGGACTGACGGGGAAGTACCCGCCCTTGAAGCTCGGCTTGTATCCGAGGTTGGGCTCTTCGAAGCGCGCCGTGTTCCAGGCCCCTTCCACCGAGTCGATCCGGTAGAACCCGGTGTGCTGGTTCTGCTCGTAGCGCACCTCGTCGAAGATGAAGAACTCGGGCTCCGGACCGATGAAACACTGATCGGCGATGCCCGTGGATTTCATATACGCCACGCCCTTCTGCGCCACGTACCGCGGATCACGGCTGTACGGCTTCTTGGTGACGGGATCGACGATATCCGCGATCACGCTGACCGTGGGCTTGGCGAAGAACGGATCGAGCACCGCCGTGTTCGGGTCGGGCACGGCGAGCATGTCGGACATGTGAATGCCCTGCCAACCGCGGATCGACGAGCCGTCAAAACCCACACCCTCCTCAAACGTGCCCTCGTCCCACGTGTCGACGGGAAACGAGCAGTGCTGCCACGTGCCCAGCAGGTCGACAAACTTCAGGTCCACCATTCTCGCGTCGTGCTTCTTCGCGAATTCAAAGAACTCCTTCGGCGTCATAGTCTGTGTTCCTTTCGTCCACGCTTTCTGATTACTCGTCCTCGCAGCCGGGGCCGTAGGGAGGCTCTCTGACCGCTGATCCCAACACCTCATCCGGCGACCGCCGGCATCCTTCATCCGATGGCCTCGCTGCCTCGCTCGCCGGTGCGGATACGAATGCACTCAGCCAGCTCCAGGATGAAGATCTTGCCGTCCCCGATCTTCCCGGTGCGGGCCCCCTCGATAATCGCCTCGACGGTCCGCTCGACAAAATCCTCATTCACGGCGATCTCCAGACGCACCTTCTTGAGCAGATTGACCTCGAATCGAACGCCGCGATAGCTCTCTTCGTAGCCCCCCTGAGCGCCGCAACCCAGGGCGTTGGTGACCGAGAGCTTGAAAACCTCGGCCTTGTACAGGGCCTTCTTGACGTCTTGCAGCTTGTGCGGCTGAATGTATGCGATAATCAGTTTCATGGTGTTTCGTGCTCCTATCCCAAGGATGCGTCAGGTCGTACAGAAAATCTGGAATCCAGCGTAGGACTCCATGCCGTGCTCGCCGATGTCCAGGCCGCGGAGTTCCTCATCGCGACCCACCCGCAGGCCGACCGTTGCCTCGATCAGCTTGAAAACCAGTCCCATGGCCAGCAGCACGAACCCGATCGTGGCGAGGCTGCCGAGCACCTGCACGCCAAGCTGCACGAGGCCCCCGCCATAAAACAGGCCGTTGCGCGTCAGGCCCCCCAGACCCTCCCGGCCGAACAGACCGACCGCCAGGGTGCCCCACACCCCGCACAGCCCGTGGACGGGCACCGCCCCGACCGGATCGTCGATCCGGAGCCGGTCCAGCAGCTCGACACCCCGGACGACCACGACCCCGGCGACGGCGCCGATCACGATGGCCGCCCACGGCTCGACGAACGCGCATGGTGCGGTGATCCCCACCAGTCCGGCCAAGGCGCCGTTCATGGCCATGGACAGATCAGGCTTACCGAATCGTTTCCACACGGTAACCATCGCGGCGATCCCCCCCAGGGCCGCGGCCAGATTGGTGTTGATCGCCACCCGGGCGATGTCCGAGCCGTCACCCGCACCCAGGGTCGAGCCGGCGTTGAAACCGAACCAGCCGAACCACAGGATGAACACGCCCAGCGAGGCCAAGGGGATGTTGTGGCCGGGCAGCACGTTGGGCGAACCATCCGGATTGAATTTGCCCTCCCGCGGCCGCAGGATGATCGTGCCGATCAGCGCCGCAAAGCCGCCCACCGTGTGAACGACCGTTGAGCCGGCGAAGTCGCCGAAGCCCAGCCCCGCCAGCCAGCCGCCCCCCCATATCCAGTGGCCCACGATAGGATAGACCAGCGCGGATATGATGAAGGAATAGATCAGGTAGCCCGTGAAGCGCATGCGCTCGGCCATGCCGCCGGCGACGATCGTCGCCGCGGCCCCGCAGAAGGCCGCCTGAAACAGCCAGAACGCGAACAGGGGCAGGCCGTTGACGTGATCGCCAAGCCCCATGAGCAGCCAGCCCTTCGTACCGATCAGGCCGTTGCCGTCGCCGAACATCAGGCCGTAACCGATCAAAAAGAAGCCCAGCGACGCCATGCAGAAGTCGAGGAAGTTCTTCGTGAGGATGTTGCAGGTGTTCTTGGCGCGGATAAAGCCGGCCTCCACCATCCCGAAGCCCGCCTGCATGAAGAACACCAGGAACGCCCCCAGCAGGACCCACACCGTATCCAGCCCCATCCGAAGCTCGGCTATGTCCTCGGAGGCGTCGGCCGCCACGGCCACCTCGCAGAGCCCCAGGAACACACCGATGGCCGCCAAGGCCCGCAGATTCAGCAACCCACTCTTCATGCATCTCATGGTCCCAACATCCTTACGAAAAATCGCACAATCGTGTCTTGTTTGGGCGGACGGCACAGAGAACGTGCCGTGCCCACGGTACAGAGGGACCATTGGCAAGGGGCGTGCCATCAGGGACGAGATTCTTCAGGAATGGTTGTAAAACATTTTCCAGAAATCACTTACGAATACGGCACTGATCTCGGGGGCATGGAAGATAACTACATTTTTGTAGTTGTATGGGGCATGAGGGTACACTTGTGTAGAACAATCGGCACATCATGCGCAAAAATGAAGACCCTTGCCCGTCCGCACCCGCAGGCGCGGCACGTCAGGGCTTGGGCAGCCCTTCAAGGATTTCGCGGGCGGGGTCGGTGTAGATGCTCTGAGGATGCTTCTGCAGCAACTCGCCAAGCACGGTGCGGGCCTCGGCGAGGAACCGAACCTTGTCGTCTTGCGGTGTATCGGCGGCCTTCCAACGTTCGACCTGGTGAAGACCCAGCTCATACAGGGCCCGCACGGCCCCATCGCTGCGCGGGAACTCCTCGATCAAGGCACGAAGCTTGTCGGCACGCAGTTGCCGATCGGTGATCAGCCGGCATTTGGCCAACTGCAAGTTGTCGCGGAGCGGATCGTTGGGGTTGGTCGCGGTCAGGAGTTCCTCGAGGCGATCCGCGTAATCGGGGCGGTAAGGGTTGAGCACGACGAACTGCGCAAGCCGCCGCCGTGACTCCGCCGACGGCATCTGCGATTCCTGACTGATCAGGGACCGCAACTCGCGGACCTTGCGCAGTACCCGCTTGAGCTTGGAGGCCGTCATCACCGTACCCGCCGGCTCCGTGAACACCTTCCAGGAACGTTCCCCCGATGCGGCATCCTGGGCCTGGTGTTCGAGATGGCGCACGATTTCCGCTTCCGCGACGTCGCATACGTCCATCGCCTCTTTGAATCGCCCGCGTCCGGCCTGGTGAAAGGCGATGCGGTAGCGGGCCTCGGTGGCCTCCGGGCTCCGCGGCGCCTGATCGACAATGCGGTGCCAGATCGGCAGATTCTCGTGGTTGGGATAATCACTGTAGAAACGCAGGATCTCACGCTGACCCAACATCCGGATGTCGGGACTGTATTCATTGAGCAGGGCCTGAAAGTACAACGCGATCGGCAGCCGGCGGCTGTTGGGCCATTTCTCGATGAAATACCGGTACTCGCGTAATAACTGGGTCCGCCTGCGCTGGTAGCGCAACTCATCGGGTACCTCAAACCAGTTCGGCCACCGATCGTAACCAAGCTGAATCTGGATTTCCTTCTTGAGCTCCTCCCGCAGAAGGATCGGCTCGGTCGGATAGAACAACTCTTGCAGATAGCTCTTGGTGGTCGGGTTGTGCATGGCCTGGTCGAGGAGGGGGCGCATGTCGTGATCGCGGAACTCGCGGACCTCTTCGGGGTTGTTGTGCGCGATGTACAGTTGATAATCCAATTCCGCGAAACTGATCTTTCGCGTGAAAACCAGGACGGCGATCGTGAGCGCCACGCCGCTGACGGTCCAGACCAGACCGGGGCGGTATCGCGTGAAGTGCCCGATGCCGATGGCCACACCGGCCATCCCTACGCCGACCAGCCACGCGCCAAGCCAGGGGGCATAGGAGAAGCCCCACTTGACCGGATCGGACTCGCCTCCACCAAACGCGGCCCAATACACCAACTGCGGCGACAGGCACAGCACGATCGCGATGAAGCGAGACCGAAACCGCAGAGGACGACAGGCCACCGCGACACAACTGACCAGCAGAAACGCCGCCATGAGCGGCAGCCGGGCCAGGAACAGCACCGCCAGAAGCATCGGGAGGCTGTACCGGAAGCTCAGAAGCTGGGCCGTCAGCACCGGCGCCGCCCCCAGGATGCCCATCAGCAACGCCAGGACCAGAATCTGCCACGGGTACTCAAAAATGCTCAAGGGGCGGTCGGTATAACGATGGAGCCAGTTGACGCCGAAATCAAACACGTGATCCCACGCCAGGAGCACCTGCCCCGTGTGAATCTGCGTCCAGAACAGGCACGTGCCGGCGTAAATGAGGACAGACAACACCCAGCACCAATGCACGTTGGCATGGCTGTAGTGCAGCGTCGGCCCTACCGTCATGAAGGACTTGGACGGGCCGCCGTTTTTTCCACGGGCTTCATTGGCCATGGTTCGCTTACCGCCGCCGGTCCTGAACGGGCGGATCCATTCGTGCTTGCGGGGCGCCGAAGCGGCGCTGCGGGCGTCACCCGCGAATGATGTCGGCGATCTTCATCAACCGGCTGGTGTTGTCGCGTTCGGCCTCGCTCATCTTATCGGTAATATACCGAATGGTCTCCTGGATGTTCGGGATGACCACGTGTTCGAGCACGTTGACCCGTCGCCGCGTACTCTGCAGCTCGGTGGCCAGGAGCATGGCCTGCTTTTCCTTGGCGGCCAGCTCGATCAGGCTGTCGAAGGCCCGCTCCAGGGCCCGCAACGCCACGTCCAGCTCGCCGCTGGTCGTGGAAAAGCCGTAACACATGATCTCACCGGCGATGTCTTTTGTCAACTGGGGGACCCGAACGCTCATGATGCTGGCGAACTGCACGGTCAGGGCGAATTGCTTGGTGGGCACGTCGATGGCGGCGGCCATGTCCTCCGGCTCCATGGTGGCGCGGGCCATCATGAATCGCCGCGTGGTCTCCAGCAGTTCGGCCTCGACGCGCTCCCGCAGCGGCCGCAGCTCGCCGGCGATCTTGACCAGTTGTCGACTGATCTCGTCGCGCTTCTGGCTGAGCAGGCGATGCCCGCGGCCGGCCAATTCGACGCGTCGTCGCAGCCGAAGCTGCTCCATCCGGGTGGCACTGATGTTTTCAAGCATAGGCTTATCTCACGGCCCGAATCGCCCGGGCGCGAAGCGCTAGGCGCTCGCGGCCTTCTGGCGGAACTTGGGCATGTACTCTTCCAACAGCTTGGGATCGATACGCTTGAGCTCGGTGTCCTCAAACATGCTCAGCAGCTCCCACCCCAGGTCGAGCGTGTCAAAGATGCTGCGGTTCTCGTAGTAGCCCTGCGAGATGTAGCGGCCCTCGAACGCGTTGGCGTAGGCCATGTACTTGCGGTCCTCGTCGCTCAGGGCCGCCTCGCCGAGGATGGTCGCCAGCTCCTGGGCCTCCTTGCCGCGGGCATAGGCGGCGTAGAGCTGGTTATACAGGTCCGCGTGGTCCTCGCGGGTCTTCTCGGCGCCGATACCCTTGTCCTTGAGACGCGACAGGCTCGGCAGCACGTCCACCGGCGGAGCAATGCCCTTGCGGTGGAGGGCGCGGCTCATGAGGATCTGCCCCTCGGTGATGTACCCCGTCAGGTCGGGCACCGGGTGCGTCTTGTCGTCCTCCGGCATGGTCAGCACGGGCACCATGGTGATCGAGCCGCGCTTGCCCTTGATCCGCCCGGCCCGCTCATAGACGGTGGCCAGGTCGGTGTAGAGATAGCCCGGATACCCGCGTCGGCCCGGCACCTCCTTGCGGGCGGCGCTGATCTGCCGCAGGGCCTCGCAGTAGTTGGTCATGTCGTTGAGGATGACCAGCACGTGCATGTCCCGGTCGAAGGCCAGGTACGCCGCGGCCGTCAGGGCCACGCGGGGGGTGGCGATGCGCTCAATGGCCGGGTCATCGGCCAGGTTGATAAACAGCACGGCCCGCTCGATCGCGCCGGTGTTCGTCAGGTCGTTGATGAAGAACTGGGCGGCCTCGAACGTGATGCCCATGGCCGCGAACACCACCGCGAACGCCTCGCCCTTGCCCAGCACGGTGGCCTGGCGGGCCAACTGAGCCGTGATCTCATCGTGCGGCAGGCCCGATCCGGAGAAGATCGGCAGCTTCTGGCCGCGGACGAGCGGGTTGAGACCGTCAATGGTGCTGATCCCGGTCTGGATGAATTCGTTGGGGTAATCCCGCGCAAAGGGATTGATCGGGTTGCCGTTGATGTTCAACCGCTTGTCGGGCAGGATCTCCGGGCCATCGTCCTTGGGCCGGCCGGTGCCGTCGAAGACCCGGCCCAGAATCTCCGGCGACACGCCCAATTCCATGGGCTTGCCGAGAAAGCGGACGGTGCTGCGCTCGATGTCGATGCCCTCGGTGCCCTCGAAGACCTGCACGAGGACCTTGTCGCGCTCGACCTGGAGGATCTGGCCGTGCCGCAACGTGCCGTCCGCGATTTCAATGTCGACGATCTGACCGAACTTGGCGCCCTCGACGCCCTCGACGAGCATCAGGGGCCCGGCGATCTCGGTGACGGTACGATACTCTTTCAGCATCTTCGGCTCCCGCTTGATATCGGTGCGTGTGCCACGCGACCCGTGGTCCGATCTGTCACGGCGGCGACGGATCATGCCGGCACGCTCAATCCCTTAATCTGTTCGTCAATCGTGTCACGGATGGCGACGATCCGCTCGATGTCCTGCTCCTCCACGAACTTGGCACGGGCAATGTCGGTCCGCACGGGCAACGTACAGAGGTCCTTGACGTCGACGCCCTGCTCGATGGCCTCCAGGGCCTGCGCGTGCAGATAGAGGATCGCCTTGAGAATCTCGAACTGCTTGTCCATGCTCGTGTGCGTGTCGACCTTGTGAAAGGCGTTCTGGTGCAGGAAGTCCTCGCGGATGCTCTTGGCGGTTTCGAGGACCATCCGGTCGCGGGCGCCGATCGATTCAGCGCCGACGAGCCGCACGATCTCGATGAGCTGGGCCTCCTCTTCGAGCAGCCCCATGGCCTGCTTGGTCATCTCGGCCATCGCCTCGCCGCGGTCCTTGTCCTCGAAACAACCGGGCAGGTACTGCTTGTAGAACGAGTAGCTGGTCAGCCAGTCAATCGCCGGGAAGTGCCGCTGCTGGGCCAGGCGACCCTGCAGCGACCAGAAGACCTTCACCACGTGCAGCGTGGCCTGGACGACGGAGTCGGACAGGTCCCCGCCGGGCGGGCTGACGGCCCCGATGATGGACAGCGCCCCCTGGCGATCGGGCGACCCGGTGCAGACCACCTTGCCGGCCCGTTCGTAGAACGACGCGATCCGGGCGCCCAGGTAGGCGGGGTAGCCCTCCTCGGCGGGCATCTCCTCCAGACGCGTGGAGATCTCACGCATCGCCTCGGCCCACCGGCTGGTGCTGTCGGCCATCAGGGCCACGGAGTAGCCCATGTCGCGGAAGTACTCGGCCATCGTGATGCCCGTGTAGACGCTCGCCTCGCGCGCGGCGACGGGCATGTTCGAGGTGTTGGCGACGAGCACCGTGCGCTTGAGCAGCGGCTCGCCGGAGTACGGGTCCTCGAGCTCGGGGAACTCCATGAGCACGTCGGTCATCTCGTTACCGCGCTCGCCGCAACCGATGAAGATCACGACCTCGGCGTTGGACCACTTGGCTATCTGGTGTTGCGTGACGGTCTTGCCTGCGCCGAACGGGCCCGGGATGCACGCGACGCCACCCTTGGTGAGCGGGAAGAACGTGTCGATGACCCGCGTGCCGGTGGTGAGCGGCTCGGCCACCGAGATCTTCTTCTTGTATGGCCGAGGAGTACGCACCGGCCACACCTGCATCATGATCAGCTCGACCCGCTCGCCGTCATCGGTGGTGAGGTGCCCCACCGGATCGGTCACCGTGTACGAGCCCGCCGAGATATCGGCGATGGTGCCTGCGACGAACGGCGGCACGAGGATGCGGTGCTCGATGACCTCGTTCTCCTGCACCGTCCCGATGATGTCGCCGCCCTCCACGCGGGCGCCCGGCTCCACCACCGGCGTGAACTCCCAACGCTTCTCGCGATCGAGCCCCGGCGCGCTGATGCCGCGCGTGAGGAACGCTCCCGCCTGCTCCTCGAGCTTGTCGAGCGGACGCTGGACGCCGTCATAGACGGCCTCAAGCATCCCCGGGCCCAGCTCCACCGAGAGCGGTGCGCCCGTGGCCTCGACCGGATCCCCGGGGCCGAGGCCCTCGGTCTCCTCGTACACCTGGATCGACGCTCGATCGCCCCGCATCTCGATGATCTCGCCCATGAGCCCTTCCTCGCCCACCCGGACGAGGTCGAACATCTTGGAATCGACGAGACCCTCCGCCACGACGAGGGGACCGGCGACCTTGAGTATCGTGCCTCGCTCCATCTACTCTTCCTCTTCTCGGATCAGCATCGTCGTGCCGAGCGCGCGCTCGATCGCGCGGTTGAGCTTCGCCTCGCCCACGCCGCCCGGGCTTCCCGCTCCCGGAATGACGGTGACCGCAGGCGTCGGCTGGTCGGAAACCTCCGCCACCAGGTCTGCGATCGCTTCGTAGACCGGTTCGGTCACGAAGACGACGCCGTACTCGCCGCTCGACAGGTCCCCCCAGAGACGGCGCGCGTCGTCCGGGTGCCGGACGGCGAACGTCGCGAAGCCGAGCGGCCGGAAGCCCGCGACGCTCGTCGAATCCCCGATGACGGCGATCTTGGCCACGCGTCTCTCCTACTCCTCGTACCGTTGGCGCAGTCGTCGCCGCAGGACATCGGACGGAACACCCGAGAGCCGCCCGATGAGCAGCGTCCGCAGCATGATGACTTCGGCCTGCCGGGCCATGACGTAGCCGATGACCGGCTCCGGGCCCGTCGCGATACGGCGCGCCCTCCGCAGGTAGCGCACCACGAGGTCGTCGGCGAGCACGTCGAGATTCGCGGTGTCGGCCAGCTGCTCGGCGGACACGCCGGCGAACAGGGGGAGCCTCGCGAGCGCTTCGGTCAGGCCGTCGATCGGCTGCGAATAGAGCGCGAGCAGGTCGTCGACCGGAACCGCGCCCCCCTCGATGAGCAGCCGCGCGACGTCCGGCTGCCTCAAGCCCTTCATGCGGGCGCGCAGGATCGCCTTCACGTTGGCGAGGTCGGCCATGAGCGCCGCGAGGCCCGCGAGGAACGGGCTCTTCGACGCCTCCGCGCTGGCCGAGAGGTCCGCGTACAGCGCACGGTCGGTCGCGGCGGTGATGTCCTCCTCGGTCACCTCGGCGCCCTCCGCCGAGAGCGTGCGGTACAGGCTTTTCAGGAACGGCGGCAGCTGGGCCGGGGGACCCGTGATGACCTCGACCGGTACCGAACCGAGGTCGACGTAGAGCTCCTCGGCGGGTACTCCGAGCAGCTCCGCCTTGAGGCGGCCCGCAAGGTTGGGGTAGTCGTAGCGCACCCTGAAGAAGCGCAGCACCGGCCGGGGGAGATTCGCGCTCTCAAGGAAGGCGTAGAGCTCGTCGAGCGCCGCGTCCAAGGCCCGCTCGACGTCATCGGTCGTCTCGGCATCCTCAAGGAAACGACCGTAGACCGAGTCCGACAAGACCCGCTTCTGCTCGGCGAAGTCGGCAGCGTCCAGGAGCCGCTCGTACGTGCCGGAGGAGAGCATGCGGCTCTCGAGCACCCGCACGCGACCCACGGCGAAGCCGTAGCGTATGGGCTCTCTGACCGCGTGCCGCCAGATCATCGCGAGCGAGCCTCCTTCGGGAACAGCGCCGAAGCGGCCAACGCCATGAGCTCGGCACGACGCGCCTCGATCATCGCCCGGACCGACACTTCGGCGCTCACGCGGTGCGATTCCAGCATGACGCCGTGCTCAAGCGGCGCCGGCTCGTCCGAGAACGTCAAGTCGAGCCTCCGGCCACGCTGCGAAGCGACCGTCGCGACGACGTCGGCAAGCCCCGCGAGCCGCCCCCGGTCCGCACCTGCGACGCGAACGACGTCGTCACCGCGCGCGGCATCCACCACGCCGGCGGCGATCAGGCGCGCGTACTCCTCGGCGGGCAGCGCCTCGAGCTCCTCGGCGGCTCTCGCGAGCACCGCCTCGACGAGCTCGCGCTTGGCCGCGAGTGCGCGATCGCGAGCCGTGAGCCGCGCGTTGGCCGCGATCGTCGCAGCCTCGGCCTCCGCCTCGCGCACCGCGCGCTCGAGCGCGTCGGCCCGCAGACGTTCCGCCTCGTCCTCGGCGGCCGAGATGATCTCGGCCGCCCGCACGGCGGCGGCCTCGCTCACTGCGCGAGCCTCGTGCCCAGCATCGCTCTCGATGCGGCCGATGATATCCGCCAGCGCCATGATCTAGCCCGCGGGGTAGATGGACGCGAGCGACGACAGCATGAGGATGCTCGTGATGAGCGCGAACACCGCGTACGTCTCGACGAGCGCCGGGAAGATGAGCGCCTTGCCCGAGTCCTCGCTGCGACGCGCTACCATGCCCGCGGCGCCGACGGCGGTCATGCCCTGGTAGATCGCACTCACCAGGCAGAGCGCGGCGACCGGCAGACATGCCAGGAAGATCTTGAAGCCGGTCTCGCCGGCGATTGCCGGCTCAGAGCTTGCGCCGAGGATGTTGAAGAACACCATCACCAGGATCGCCGTGATCAGGCCGTAGATGCCCTGTGTGCCCGGCATGGCCGCGAGCGGGAGCACGCGGCCGAACTTCTCGGAATCCTCGGTCACGATGCCCGACGCGGTGTTGCTGATGGTGGTGATGCCGATAGCGGACCCGATGCCGCCGCCGATGGCGGCGAGCGCGGCGCCCATCACCGCCCACGAGACTCCGGACAGGCCCCAGAACGCTTCATTCACGATGCCTTGCCTCCTTCCTGCCCCCGTGGCTCGGGGTGCAGAACCAACGTCTTCGTCCTCGGTCCGAAGGGCGCGTACGTGCGACCGCCCCCCTCATAGAACTTGCTGAAGAACTCCACGAACTGCAGACGCGTCGGATGGACGAACGCGCCGAGCAGGTTGATGGCCACGTTGATGCCGTGCATGACGACGAGGATCACTACGCCGAGAAGAACCCCGATCGGCACGACCGCGATCTTCATGTCCCAGACCATGCCGGCGAGCAGGTTCACGACCTGGCCGACGAGCACGCTCGCCAGACCGAGAGCGGCCAGACGGGTGTAGGACAGGAAATCCGAGATGAGCCCGGTCAGGCTGTACGTCTCGTACGCACCGAGGAGCGTCGCAAGCACGGTCTTGCGGACCGCGCGCAGCGCGGCCAGGCCAGCTACGGTCAAGCCGAGAAGCGCCCAGCCGATCGGCGCGGTCGGTCCTCCCAGCCCCATGCTGAGCCCCCACCCGAACAGCAGCGCGATCCAGACGAACCCGAGCGCCCGGTCCCACCCGGCCGCGCCCTCGGTCCGAAGCGGAGCGGAGTATGCGCGGCCCTTCAGCACGAGCGTCACGATGAGCCCGGGTATGAGCACCTGCATGACATGACCGCTCAGCACCGCTGCCGCCGCG
>NPIE01011205.1_pt1 | contig 12267 bp, 5 predicted proteins | sample 8637661 | NCBI WGS metagenome assembly NPIE01 (sample SAMN07420842, study PRJNA396082) | bioreactor metagenome | isolation source: sample BA12 brine-fed electro-methanogenic bioreactor BA | place: Japan: Kochi | collected 2016-12-09 | reverse complement strand
AGCTGCCGACGGTGTTGCCCCTGATAAATGTGGACCAAATACACTTGAGAGCCCATATTGCTTTGAGTTTTATATTGACAGGGGCGGCCCTACCGCATGGGTGTTATCACCATATTTTGATGCCTATTCAGCCTGCCCTTATCAAGAGATCAGATGGATAGTAAGCGATGTTATAGGTATCACACCGTCCTCAATAAGTGTTGAAGTTGAAGGTACTGTGTACAATTATCCTGATCACCTTGAGCTCCACGGCGACACAGTTATCTTTACTCCGACCACACCCTTTACCCATGGAGAGGTCATCAATCATACCTTACTCAACGTTGAGGACATCTATGGAAATCCCCTTGGGGCAACTATTGACAGCCGTTTCAGAATAGACATGGAGCCTCCTGATTTTTCATCAATTACCCCTCCCCTTCGGACATTCATCGGCGGCGGGACACTCGATTTTTCTCTGGATATTACAGATGCTGCATCTGGTGTCGATCCTTCAACAGCTCAGATCAGCTTCAGAACGTATGAGTCTACATCCGGCTTTTCATGGGACGGTTCAACCCTGAACTATTCTGTTGATATTTCTACCACAGGCTTAGTTTTTATGGACAATGAAACCCTCGATGTCTGCTTTGAAATAGGTGATCATGTAGATGAATCATTTTGTGGGCCCAATATCTCTGACACCTGCACTCAGGTGATTATCGACATGTCACCCCCTGTTGTCGATTTCATTGAGCCTGGCGACTCCGCCATCACTGCTTGTGAGAGCGGTGAGCTGCGCTTTGTTTTCTCAGATCAAAACGGACTGGACCCTACAACTATCTCTCTCTCAGTAGATGGAGTCCCATATGTTTATCCTACATCGGAACTTTCTCTGAGTGGCGACACACTTACATTCTCACCATCGGCAGCTTTCTCACATGGCGATACGATTGAGATCTTCTTCACTGATTTTGCCGACACCATGGGGAATCATATTGAAACATCAGAGCATTGGTTCATTATTATTGACACCGAATGCCCATTTGTTGTCACACACACACCTGCTGATGGCGATACAATTGCAGACCCATCCCCAACAATACGTTTCACTGTTAGTGACATACCAGCCCGTGTTGCGATTGATTCGACAAGGATAACTGTGGATGGCATTCCATATGAGATGTCAGATGCAGCACTTAGCTTCACCTCGGGTCAATATTACTTCCACTCCGATATTGCAGGGCTCTCTTTTGTTGACGGTGATGACATAGAGATCTGCGTAACACGATTAGTTGACAGGGTTTCCCCTCTTTTATGCGGACCAAACTCCTGCAATCCCGGGTTCTGTTTTGAAGTTCATTTTGATCTCCAGGGTCCAAATGCCGAATTACTATATCCCTCCACCGGAGCCTATTCATCCTGCTCTTTCCCAGGACAGGAGATCAGAATCCTCATATCTGATTCCGATGGTGTTGATCATTCAGCTACAGTCATCAGCATTAATGGTCTCCCTCATCCCTCCACGGACTGGGCAATGCATGGCGACACCCTTGTATTTATGCCGATAACACCGTTCTTCGATGGAGACACAGTGACTGTCGTTCTTGTTGAGGCATATGACCTCTTAGGCAACCCAACAACTGCAATGGATCTCGGATTCTTCATATTCGATTTCGCTCCGCCCTATATAATCTCACACACACCTTCTGACGGAGTATATCTCCGTGCTCCTTTGCCAACTTTCACATTTAATATAAATGATCTCGGTGCCGGTGTAGATGAAACAAGCCTTGAAATTTCGATCAACGGAACTTCATATACCTGGGGTACTTCAGGTGTAAGCTGGGCTGATCCACAATTTACTTTCGATCTTGCCTCAATGGGTGTACCCATAGGTGACAGTGATACTCTTGAGTTTTGTCTTTCGAGTATTTCAGATCTCGCACTCTATTGTGGTACAAACCTCTTTGAGCCTGATAGCTGTTGGGAATTTTTTATAGACTACTCCCCACCTGAGGTCGAGTTGATATATCCTGATTCGGGCATTATCACAGCCTGCATCGATTCAATAATCAGGTTCAGGGTGTCCGACAACTTCGGAGTTGTCATGGACAGCATACAGCTGAGGGTTGACGGCACAATATATAGGATGAGCGACCCTGAGCTCTCCTATTCATCAGATATAGTGACATTCACTCCTTCGGTCTCGTGGAGTCATGGCGATACAATTATCTTCAAGGTCAGAAGACTTATGGATCAGGCGCGAAATATCAGTTCCGGCCTTCCGGAGTGGTTTTTTGTTGTTGACATAGAANNCCGATGTCACAAGCGGTGTGATTACAGATTCAATGCCAACAATTGATGTAGAGTTATCCGACAATCCAGCCGGGGTTGATAGAAGCTCTATTGTGATTGATTACGATGGCACACTGCTAAGCATTCTTTCCCCAGGTGTCAGCTTCTCTCCGCCGATACTGACCATCGATCCGGGAATTAGCGTTGAGGATGATTCTCTGAACATCTGCATTTCTTCAGATGATCTTGTCGAAAGCTGTGGCCCCAACCATATGATCGACAGCTGTTTTTATTTTATTCTCGACATAAATGGACCCTTTGCAATGCCTCTGATGCCACTCGATGGAGAGATAACAGCCTGTCCTGAACAGCAGATTGAGATACTCCTTACTGATAACTATGGGGTTTCACTGCCTGATCTGGAGTTCAATATCGATGGTGATATCTATACAATTTCATCTACTGAACTATCCTATATTGGAGATTCCCTTCTCATCTTCATACCTTCTTCACCTCTTTCTGAGGGGGTTGTATCTGTTAACCTATCGGGTATTGTTGACTTCAACGGTAACACTGCTCCAGATCTTTCTTGGTCATTCACGGTTGACCTCACACCACCTCTGATAAGTGGACATGACCCGCTTGATGGTGAGAGTGTACCATCCTCCTTCTCTGTCTTCTCAGTGGATATAGTGGATGCCCTCTCCGGCATTGCTGAACTATCCTTCTCTATTAATGGAAATGTATACACTGAAGAAGATGGTTGCTTCTCCTATGATGGCAGCGAACTCAATGTAAACCCTGGTCTCTGTGGATTTGATATTGCCGATGGGGATCTCCTGAATATTTGTATTCACGCTGAAGACTCGCCTGATTATTGCATACCAAACTCTACCGATTCGTGTTTCGTTGTTTTTGTTAATGACGGAGGACCGGTTGCCACAATTGTCGAGCCTCTCGATGGGCTGGTTAGTTCCTGCCCCATGCAGCAGATCATTGTAGAGATTTCTGATCCCACGGGGATAGACGAATCTTCCATAGAGCTAACAGTAGACGGCATTACCTATGATATGGGTGATTCGGAGCTAATCTTCTCAGATGATCTGCTTATCTTCAGCCCTCCAGTAGCCTATGCAGACGGTGATACTATCAATGTAGTTCTATCTGAAGTCAACGATATCCTTGGTCTTGGTATGGGTACAACACTTTCCTGGTCTTTTATTATCGATCTTTCACCGCCCGAGATCCTTTCAATTACACCACCACCGGGTTCAGCCTTCACATCCGATGATACACCGGTCACTATTGTTCTTGGGGATGCTTTGACAGAGATAAATACAACACCGCTTAGGTTCTCTGTAGCAGGATTTGCCTATACTATTGGCGACATTTCATATTCGGGAGACACAGCCAGTTTTAGCTTCTCTGAGCTTGGTTTTACCCCTGCATCCGGTGAAAGCACAAGGGTTTGCATAAGAAACCTGATGGATAGTCCTGACTATTGTCCACCGAATGAAATCCCGGAAAGGTATTGCTTCCGATATTACTTTGACTATACCGGTCCCGAAGCCAATATGTACATACCCGGAGATTCTTCAATAACAAGCTGTGTGGGGTGCTCATTGTTTTTCTACATAGACGACTACACAGAGGTAGACCCATCGACAATACTTCTGGAAATAGATGGCATCAACTATACAACAGCTTCACCAGAGGTCAGCTATGATGGGTTCAGTCTCTTTTTTGATCCGGATTTCTTCTGGGAGGAGGGGGTCTATATCCCGGTCACCGTTATAAGTGCCGACGATATATATGGCAACCCGCTGCAATATGCCCCACGGGAGTTTGCTTTTGGAATAGATTCCACCCCGCCTGTTGTTGTTCCCGTAGCTCCATTGGATGGCGAAACTATCTATACCTATACCCCAACCATAACTGCTTATCTATCAGACAATTTTTCCGGAGTTTATCCGGGCATGTTTTCCCTCAAAATTGATGGAGCAAGATACACACTGGCACATCCGGCAATGGATATCACGGACTCGCTTCTTACCTTTGACCTTGATGCAGCAGGTATTATCCTCCCAAGTGGAACAACAGAGGTATGCATTGACTCTGTCTTTGATTCGGCAATACTTTGTGGACCCAATATGGCCGAAAGACAATGCTTCAGCTTCATTGTTGCCGAAGATGATGGCGGACCGGATGCATGGATGCGACATCCCCGTGAGGGTACTTATTCTTCCTGTGAGCACGATTCTATCATACTGCTGATAAGGGATACAGATGGTATTAACTGGCCCTCTCTGGTGGTGGACATAAACGGATATATCCACAGGTATGGCAGCAGTGGTGTAACGGTCCTTTCTGACTCTACTGTTCTTCTCGAGCCTGCAATACCCATCGAGGATGGTGATACTGTCTTCGTCACACTTGAAGGTATTACAGATGCAATCGATAACCTCACATCATACGATGACCCATGGTTTTACATCATCGACCAGTCGGCACCTGTTGCTAGTCTGATAAGTCCTTTGGAAGGCACGGTGTTTAATGGCTCTGGCTTGGTGTCCTTCACCCTCTATGACTCAATTTCCGGACTGGATTCAGCTTCAGTCTACTTGGATGTTAACGGTGATTCCATAGGACTTGACGATCTCATTATTTCTGGGGATACTGTAACCATTGACATCTCCCTGCTGTCCTTTGACAGCATCGACACATTGGATATCTGTGTCCATGGATATGATAGAGCAAAATATTGTGACCCCAATGTAATGGAGCCTTATTGCAGAACCTTCTACATCGATATGCTCCCACCCCTAGTTGAGTTTGTATCACCCGAAGAGTATTCCTACACCTCCTGCTCCCTTCAGAGCATTGAGATTCTTGCTGTTGATACATGGGGTGTCGATCCAATGTCCCTTGTTCTTACAGTTTCTGAATCCCCTGTATCTGACCTGGATTTCTTTGAAGATATATTCACATATACACCTGATTCACCATACACCAGCGGAGATACAATCATTTCTGTTGTCTCCGAGATTTCAGATACCATCGGAAATACATCTACTGAAGATGTGACATTGCATTTTATTGTAGATCTGGATCCGCCATACCTTGGAGCTGAGTTCCCTGATCTGGCCTCAGTCACTGCAGATATATATCAACCAATGGAAATTGAGATATCAGACTCCCTGTCAGGTGTTGATCCGGCAACGGTGATCATTGTGTTAAATGGTCTTGAATACAGCGGCTCTGATGCTGGTTTTTCCGACGGTCTGCTTTCATTCGACCCGGAACCATTAGGGATATCGTTCTCGGATGGCGATACAGTTGAGTGGTGCATCTATGCAGAAGATCTTGCATCTGAATACTGCCCAGCCAATGCTATGGACACGACATGTTTCTTCTTCACTGTCAATACAAGCGGACCTACTGCATCCATTGTATCACCGATTAACAGATCCTATTTTGCCTGTCCCCCAGAGTCATCGGAGATCATTGTGGAGCTCTCAGATGAAGATGGCATTGATCCGGCTTCCATAAGATTCAGAGTTAATGATTCCCTTGCTATTTTGGGTGTTGACCTGTTTTACGATCCCCCCTATCTGACCTACAGGCCAACAGGTTCATGGGGCAGTACGGGCATAGTCACATGCGAGTTAACAGGAGTCAGAGACTCACTGGACAACCCCCTGGGTATACCACTCAATTGGTTTTTCTATCTGGACATGACTCCGCCGTATGTTCATGAGTTTCATCCTCCAGAGGGTGAGGTTTTGCCAGAAATACCGGAATGGATGTACGCAATAGTCAGGGACGCCGGCTCCGGCCTCGATCGCTTCTCCGTTGAAGTATCAATAGACGGGACAGCTTACGACCCAATTGTTCGGGGTGATACGTTCATGGTTCACAGAGACTCTCTTCTTTCAATTCCTTCGGATTCGATGAGATTCTGTGTGACCTATGCAGAGGACACACCCGACTACTGTGCAGCGAACGTTATGGATAGTATCTGCAATGTCTTCATCGTACCTACAGCTGATTTTGCAGCCCGTGTTATCTCTCCAACCTGTGGCAGCTTCATTTCCTGTGATAGTACCGATATACGAATTATCTTCACTGCTCTGATGGAAATCGATGAGTCGACAATAGCCTTCAGCATCGGGGACGACACATTATCGACAACCTCTCTGTATCTGAGTCTTGCGGGCGATACCCTCATTTACTCGCCACCTGGGGAGTGGTCTGACGGGGATACAGTCCGTTTCAGTCTGCTTTCCGCAGGGGATATTGAGGGACACGTTCTTTCGAGCCCGGTTGGTTGCCAGTTCATAGTCGATATGACACCACCTGTGATTTCTGCACTTACACCTGTTCCTGACCGCATTTCGGGATTTACTGACGCCATTGATATAATAGTGAGAGACAGCCTGTCAGGTCTTGATCCCTCTTCGCTTATGGTAGTCATAGATACCGATACTTTCTTCATATGGGATCTTGAATACTCCGGTGGGGTTCTTTCTATTGATACCGAAGACCTCTTATTGGCCGAATACGATACAATAGTCATCGATATCCTTGCTTCCGACAATGCAACTCTATGTGGTGCAAATACTCAGGTTGATAACTTCACATATTACTTTGACTTAAATCCACCAACTGTCGAATTGGTATATCCTTACGATGGTGCAGTCACCTCCTGTGCTGATTCAGGGTTTGCTTTGATGCTTGACGATATCAATGGGATTGATGATTCTATTGTTGTAATGATTGACGGTGTTGAGGTAATATCGGGATACGACGGGCTTTCCCTTATCGATTCTATGCTTGTTTACTCCCCATTAATCGCCGCTTCCGATACCTTAGTTTTCAGTGTCGTACATGTATCAGACACACTTGGAAATTCAGCGTCAAGTCCTGAGTTCTCTGTAATCTATGACACAGAACCCCCGACAGTTGTTTTCCACAGACCGCTCGATGGCTCTATTGTTGGCAGTGGTGAACCTGTTGTCCGCATCCTCCTTTCCGATCTTGTCTCGGGTGTACTTGCAGAGAGTACTATTGTTTCCTGCCCATCGGGGATAGGTGCTCCACTCACACTTGCTGGATTTTCCCTTTCGGGGGATACACTTGTGTGGGATGCCTTTTCTGCCGGATTTTCCTTCGAAACCGGCGATACTGTCGAGTTCTGCGTCCTACGGGCTCTGGATACTCCTGATATCTGCCCGCCCAACAGGATGGAGGAATACTGCTTCTCATTCATAGTGAACCGGGACGGTCCCATACTAACCTATCTGTCACCTCCGGAAAGCAGCTTTGTTGCATGCGCAGATATACAGACCATCACACTTCTCTCAGATCCCGATGGTGTCCTTTGGGATTCCCTTGTTTTCCATGTCAATGGCAGCGAATATGGTATTTCTGATGTTTCTCACGACGACAGCATCTTCTCCTACTTATCAACATTCGAACACGGCGATACGGTTGTTTTCAGCGTTGAGAGAGCCCCTGACCTTCTTATGCACGAGATGCTACTCATAGATACTCTTGTCTATTTCATTGACCTTTTGCCACCTGAAATTGCCTTTGTCTCACCCGAGCCTGGCATCACAATATCAGACTCGATACCCGTGGTTTGCATAGGTCTTTTTGACAATATGTCCGGGGTTTTTGAAGACAGCATCTACATCACTGTCAACGGCAGCCGTGAGTTATACACAGATGAGCCTGAGCTACATTTTGATGGCTTTGAGCTGTGTTTCTATGCAGAGAGCACAGGAGTCTCCTATCATGAGGGCGACACCATGACCATTTGTCTTCATGCCATCGATTCACCGGACACCTGTGCTGCTTCTGCAATTGACACCTGTTTCTGGATAAATTTCGGCGATACAGGGCCATATGCAACTCAGATTTATCCTGAGCATGGCATCTATACTTCATGTCCCGGAGGCTATTCAGCGATTTTCTTCGAGGATGAAGACGGACTGCTCTATGATTCCCTTGGGGTTATTGTGCATGGAGAGACATTGCTTGTTGTCGACTCCCATCCTGAACTTGACCTCCGTGGTGATACACTCTTCTTCACAGGGACCACTGCGATACCGCCGGGAGACAGTATACCTCTTCTGCCCTTTGGGCGAGACTCGCTTCTCAATGATATGTCAAATGATCTTGTTGTTTATCTTTTATCTGACACCTCAGGTCCAGAACTTCTGTCGTGGCTTCCTTCTGAAGAGGCATATCACGATACTTCCATTTTGATTGAGATGGTCGATGACCTGAGTGGAACCGACTCCGTGTGGTTTGAGATCGATGGGATTGAGTATGCACATACCTTTAATTCCGCTGATACATATGGACTTTCACCATTCGGCAATGCTGAGGATTGGTATCCAGGTGCAGACGATTCGCTGCTTTTCTTCCATGAGAGGGACACAGTTGATGTTTCAGTTTTTGGCATCGATGGTGCAAGATATTGTGGAGCAAATCACGGAACAGGCGAATTCAGCTTTTACGTGCTTGATGATGATACGATTGGTCCTCAAATCATACCTGTATCAATGCCTTTCCGTGTAATTGCCGGCAGAACAATTGAGATACGGGCAATAGTGACAGATACATCCTCTGTTGACTCTGCCTTTATACACTTCGACATATCAGGCAGGATAACTGAGTTCTCTCCTGTATTGCCAATGTCCATATCTGCTGACACTGCTTCAGTTGAGATCGGTCCTTTCACGGTAACAGACAGCATTGTTTTCGTCCTCTGGGCCTATGACGGTGACAATGACTTTGGCAGAAACGAAGATATATCCTCAAGCTATACCGATACAATGCAGATTGAAGTACTTGGCTCTACCCCACCTGAGATCACTCCAATTGATGCAGACGGTATCATATCCTGCATTGATGGATATGTTCGCGTCCTAGTCGAAGACGAGGAGGGCATCAATCCATCGAGCCTGGTTGTATCGCTTGGGAGCAATATCTACAGCGGCTCAAGCCTTACCTTCCTGGGGGATACTGTTCTTCTGCCTCTTCCCGATATGGTTCACGGGGATACCCTTGTTGTGACTGTGCTTGAGGCTGAGGATATCCTTGGCAACAGCATTGAAGAAGAAGTTTCATGGAGCTTCGTTTTCGACTTTATGCCACCTTATGTTTACATCCTGACCCCTGATTCTTCAGTGATAACAGATGAGGATGTGATATCCATTGTTCTTGGAGATGACATCTCAGCACTGAATATTGACAGCCTTAATGTCTACATCAACGATATGCTTGAGCCACAACCATATGACATAACAGACAGCATACTGACCCTTCTCATCCCCGAGATAATAGGTTCACTATATGTCGAGTTGACGGGAATCATGGACACGGCTGGCTATTGCGGAAACAATATCTTTGGTGATACTACCTTTGCATTCCTTATACCGGGTGATTTTATATGTGAAACAGACCCGAGTGTTTTCACCCCCAACGGCGATGACTACAATCCTGTTGTAAGGTTCACATACCCCAAAATGGATGTGGCACAGAGCACCATCAGGATATTTGACATTGATGGAAGGGCCGTGAGAAAGATGGACATCCACACGTCCTTCCCCGAAAGCGGCGAAGCATTTTGGGATGGAAATAATCAAGAAAATGCCCCAGTAAGACCAGGTATCTACATCTATACTATCGAAACAAATGGCAAGGTTATCTGCAAAGGAACAGTGGTGTTGGCAAGATAGATGCGTATTATTGCAGGCACATATGGTGGCAGAAAGCTGATCTCTCCAGATGGCAAGGTTCGACCAATGCGCGACAGGGTTCGCGAATCACTTTTTAATATTATCCCCTGGGAGGGCAATTTTCTCGATATGTTTGCCGGTACAGGCGCAGTCGGTATAGAGGCGATTTCAAGAGGATTTTCCCATACACGTTTTGTAGAGCTTAATGGCAAGACCTTGTCAACCCTAAAGAAGAACATTGAAATACTGGGCATTCCCAATGGGAGCTATGAGATCGTCAGAGGAAATGTATTCTATCTCTTCAAGGATATTGAAGAATCGCCAATGTATGATATCATATTTTGTGGGACGCCCTTTATTGAAGATATGTATCCAAAGGTTTTCGCACTGGGTCTTGAAAAATTACTCAGAGAATCGGGAATACTCATAATCCAGACCGAATCGACCTTTATCCCTCCGGAGAGTTGGGAGACACGCTGCTATGGTAAGGATGCCCTTCACTTCTATAGAAGATAGACCTCTCAGAGGGTCAGCAGCTTATATGAGACAGCGATAAGCATCATGGAAAATACAAGATAGAAGACCTTAGGTCTTCCTAATCGGTGGAGATATGCCCCTGCCTGCGCCGCTGGAAATGCTGTTATTGCAAGAAACAGTGCTGATTTAACATCCACAAAGCCGCAGGCACTGCCGCAACCTGCAAGCCTTCCACGAAAGAGATAAACGATCGCCGATACAATCGAAAGCCCAAACACCATTGCGCTCGACGTTCCTGCAGCCTTCTTTACAGGAAAATTGAAGAGATTTAGCAGTATCGGAACTGTAATCGCTCCACCGGTTCCCCCAACGCCACCAGCAATTGTACCAATAACAATGCCAATGACATATAGCCATTTACTTGGCTTTCGCATTGGTCTTGAGTTTTCGGGATTTCTTCCGAGCAAGGCCTTTCTGGCTGTATAGATAGCAATGATACCTATAACTATCGCTATTGCGGTCTGTAATGTTCTGGTAGGCACTGAAGAAGATATATTCGATCCTATAAGCCCTCCTATCATACCACCGATGAACAGTGGATAATAGGAGAATTGAATGTTCTTCTCCTTGGTATGCCTGTGTATTGATGAGATAGTTATCAGTGCCTTTGTAGCACAGGATGTTCCGACAACTGTCTGGGCTTTGAATGGCGAATCGGGCAGAACATAAAAGAGAACGGGGACATATATTATGCCCCCGCCTATGCCGAGATATCCGGCAAGTAAACCTGCTATTATGCCAGCAAACAGAAGTATCAACGAAGCTCTAAGTACGAGAAATAGTCTTCGCCGAGAACGATCTCTGCAGCACGTCTTATCTCTTTATCTGTTGCAAGTATAACGTATTCGTATCGTGCCTGTTCGCCATATTCGGCGAGAACAAGCTCCCTCTTTATGGACTTTTCGATATAATCGCGATTATTCTCAATCTCGGCTTTCTTTTCGAGCTTGAGAATGTCGTCTATCTCGGACAATTTTCCTTCGAGCTCCTGACGATACTCTGTCTCCTCGATCATCTTNNCAGTTCATCCTCTGCACGGAGGCTGTACTCAAATTCCTGCTCCACAAGAAATTCCTTGAATGCCTCGAAAATCTCCTCCGAGATATCCGCTGTAGGTTCGAACTCGTTGTTATCCAGCCAGTAGAGTGCAAACTTGCTGAACATGGACTTTCTTTCGAGCTCAATCTCAATCTTGGAGAGCTTGTCGAGTTCTGTCTCCAGGTCGGGTGTAATACCACCGCCACCATAAACAGTTCTGCCCCCTTCTGTTTTGTATTCGGGCAGGTCTTCCTTCTCCACCTCTACAGTGTCCTCATCAAGTGAATCAAAGATATAGCCTTCACCCCACTCCTCGTACTCTGTGCTGTCGCTCTCGGAGAATTCTGAAATGATAGAAGTTCCCTTCCATTTCAGATATTCTTCCTTCTGAATGCATCTTCCGGATGGGATAAAGTACTTGGCTGTAGTGATCTTTAAGGCTGTGCCCTCTACTATATTCAGAGGAATGACAGACTGAACAAGTCCCTTGCCAAAGCTGCGTTGACCGATTACAACCCCCCTGTCATGATCTTGAATAGCACCCGAAACAATCTCCGATGCAGAAGCACTGCCTCCGTTGACAAGAACTACGAGCTTGCCATCGGAATATTTGACATCAGAAGGGATAGCATGGAACTCATCGGAGCGATAAGTCTTTGCACCCTCT
>NPIE01021172.1_pt1 | contig 12272 bp, 10 predicted proteins | sample 8637661 | NCBI WGS metagenome assembly NPIE01 (sample SAMN07420842, study PRJNA396082) | bioreactor metagenome | isolation source: sample BA12 brine-fed electro-methanogenic bioreactor BA | place: Japan: Kochi | collected 2016-12-09 | reverse complement strand
ATTGAAAGCAATGGAGGCAAACTGAGTATAAGGCTAACCTCCGAAAATGCTTCGTTCGCATTCCCCTATACGTTAGAAAAAATTGGGTCAACACAGGGGAAAGTTGACCTTGATGAATTGAGTACAGAAGAAAAAAAACCTCAAATACCTGGCCCCTCCATAAATTTAGAAGATGCCAATGTGCTTCTTGTGGAAGACAACCTCATTAACCAAAAAATTGTGGTTTTAAGCCTTAAGAAGCTAGTTAAAAACATTGACATTGCCAATAATGGCAAAGAAGCCCTCGATAAGTTTGGCACTAGCCGATTCGACATAATTCTTATGGATATCCAAATGCCAATAATGAATGGTATAATTGCGACCAAAAAGATAAGAGAGATCGAATCTAGCTCAACTTCGCATACGCCAATTATTGCAATTACTGCAAATGCCCTTTTAGGTGACAAGGAAGAGTGTCTTGCCGCAGGAATGGATGATTACATCAGTAAACCATTTCAAATCGAGGTGCTGATACAAAAGATGAAGAATCTGTTAAAATCTTCGTAAGACTTACAGCTCATTATGCGTACCATCGCAAAATGGGGCATTCTTTGAATGCTTACACCCACACCATGCCACCGTTTTTAAGGTATCGATAGTTACCTCCATGGGTTGCAGGCCAGTTCCTTGGTGAGATCCATCGCAGAATGGCTGATTACTACTTTTTCCGCAAGCGCACCAGTAGTATGTACCAGGTTTGGTTTCCATTACGTAAGGTCCCTTTTGAGCAATTTTTGGCTTTTCCATATTCATAGATTTTATTGTATAGTTAATGGTTAAGAAAAAATAGGCTTTAAACAAAGCAAATAAAACTTTACAATCAACTTACGAGACCCCTACTCTACTTCAGGCTTTATTCCTATAATCAAAATATCATCAACCTGTTCCATGTCGCCTTTCCACTCGTTAATACTCCCAATTAGTAACTTTCGCTGCACATCTAAAGGGTATTTGTGCACATTAAGCAACAGGTGCCTAAAACGTCGGAATTTATACTTTTTACCCTCGGGACCACCAAACTGATCGGCATACCCATCGGTAAACATGTAAATCATATCATCGGGCTCTAACGATTCGGTATGGCTAAAGAACTGAGGCTTTTCTGTTTCATATGAAAATCCAACGGTATATCTCTGTCCCTTTATCTCCTTTAGGTTGTTCTCTCTGATTAGGTATAAATTGCTAAATGCCCCTGCAAACTGAAGCGTTCTGTTCTCCTTATCGATAACACAAAACGAAACATCCATTCCATCTTTCACATTGGGGGCCATATCGTTTACCGACTTACTGAAGGTATCCCGGATTCCTTGGTCAAGTAGGTTAAGAATTTCAGCGGGATCGTTAATGCCCATCACATTAATAATATTTCGGAGCAATTCAACACCAATAATTGACATGAAAGCACCTGGTACCCCATGCCCTGTGCAATCAATTGCAGCAACAAAAATTCGATTTTTGGTTTCGTTTATCCAGTAAAAATCGCCGCTAACAATATCCTTTGGCATATAAAGAATAAACGATTCGGGAAGAATTTTTTTAAAGTGATGCTCAGATGGTATTAGCGCCTCTTGAATACGCTTTGCATAGTTAATGCTATCAGTAATGCTCTTATTCTTGAGCAAGAGTTCTTCTCTCTGTACTTCCATCTCCTTCATGGTAAGCTCTCGCTCTCTTAAAAGCCTGTTTGTTCTTCGTAGTATTCGGGTTCGGGCTCTCAGAAATACGAAAATAAATAACACTAACAGAACGCCATAAATAATATTCGCAAGCTTTGTTCTCCACCATTGGGTTCTCACAATTAGCCTAATGCTAGTCCCTTCTTCGTTCCATATCCCATCGCTATTTGCCCCTTTAACCCTAAGCGTATACTCACCCTCGGGAATACTCGAAAATACAGCAGAGCGCTTATTTCCAATGGCAATCCAGCTGTCATCAAAGCCATCGAGCTTATACATGTACCGATTCCTTTCTGGATGGGTAAAATCGAGAACAGCAAACTCAATGCTAATCATTGAAAAAGGGTGCTTAACAGCTATCTCATAAGTAGCCTCAATTGGTGTTACTATCTTTTTATTGGGTCCAACAACTTCAAGTTGTGTAAAACTAATGGCTGGTGTGCTGTACGATTTACCAATGGAATCGGGATAAAATGCATTTAGCCCCGAAATACCACCGAAAAAAAGTTCTCCGTCCTCGGATTTACAACTCGCACCAAGATTAAACTCGTAACTCTGGAGACCATCGCTAACTCCATACGTAACAACAGAATGATCAGAAGGGTTAACGCTTGCTATTCCCCAGTTAGTACTCACCCATACTAGCCCGTTATCATCCTCTAAAATTGCATAGATAATGTTATTGGGCAAACCATCCTCTTCGGTGATAAGTTTAAACTGTTCCTCTTCGCTATCGAAAACATGTAACCCCGACGAAGTTCCCACCCAAAGGGTTTCGTCGCTGTCAACTAGCAAGCTAATAATATCGTTGCTTATTAGCTGACCATACGTATAGGTACTACTCGCCTGATATCGCTTAACCTTGCCTGTACTAATAGTAAGCCTATTTAGTCCGCTATACGTACCCACCCAAATATCTTCACCGCGCTGTACCAAGCTATAAACCTCATTTGCTGTAAGCGTAGTAGAGTCGGCGGGGTTATGCCCGAATTGCTCTAGAACAGCACCGTTATACTTAAACAACCCCATACGTGTACCAAACCATAAATTACCAAAGGTATCGTTAAGCATTGAATACACTCGGTTATTCTGAAATAACGTGGATGCCTCAATACCTTTTGCCTTAAAAAAATCGACAAATGTCCCCGATGGCTCATCGAAAAGTTGCACCCCATTTCTTGTGCCAATTACAAGATCTCCGTTTGGAAGTCGACTAATAACATGCACATAATCATTAGGAATTTTATATGGATTAGGTTGCTTTGATGAGTACTTTACAATGCTATTGTCGCGCCTATTAAAGCGATATAGGCCGGCATTCCATGTTCCAACCCAAAGGTATCCCGAAACATCATTGTAAACAGACCCTATCATGTTGTTTCCAAAAAGATTATTTCCATTTCTATCTTTACTGAAAAGCGAAAATTTCTGGTCTTTTACATCCCACTTCACTAAACCCGACAGGGTTCCCATCCAAATTACACTCGACTTATCTTCAGCAATTGAGGTTATGTTAACATTAAGGACGCTAGGATTATCGGCCGAATTGGAAACTATTTCGAAACCCTTACCTGGCATGTAAACGCAAACGCCCTCGCTAGTGCCTACCCAAAGCGCACCCCTCTTGTCTACAAAAAGTGATTGGATATCGCTTGACTGGAGGCTTTTGCTATCGCCCGGTTTTGCATAAAACCTCTTAAAGCCCTTATCAATGCTAATAAGCCTATTTAAGCCCCTCTCAGTGGCAACCCAAATACTACCTTGCTCATCCTCAGCAATAGCCCTTACATTATTATTGCTTAAGGACTTGCTGTCGTTTAAATCGTAGCTAAATCGTTTATATAGGCCAAGGCTCCTATCGAAGAGGAACAGCCCATCTTTCGATCCCACCCAAAGTCGGCTTTGGCTATCCTCAAAAATACCGTAGCTATCGGCATAGGCCGCATTTGTAAAAGGGCTTGAAAAATGCGGAAACCTATCGAATGTTTGGGTGCTTGGATTAAACCTGTCGAGAGACTCTAACGTTTTTACCCATACCACTCCTTTTTTATCAACATAAACATTGTAAACCCTATTGTGAGATAATGATTTAGCGTTATTCAAATCATGAAAATAGTTTGTAAACTCACCTGTTGATCTGTTCAAAAAGCTTAGCCCACGCCAAGTTCCAATCCAAATGTTTCCCTCAGCGTCTTCGCAAATAGAGTTGATGTTGTTGTTACAAAGCGTTGTGCTATCGAGTGGGTTGTTTCGGTACTTTTTAAACGAATAGCCATCGTATCGGTTAAGTCCATCCTGAGTGCCCACCCATAGAAAACCATACCTATCGACGACAAGAGCGGTTACCCACGATTGCGACAAACCCGACTCAATATTAAGCACCTCTGCCTTTCGTTTGCTCTGGAGTTCAACTCCCCACGCAAATTGATATGCGAGGAGAATAACGAAAAGTAAAAATTTCCATTTAATGAGTGCTCTCATACTATCGAATATACAAAAACTAAAAGTTTTTATTTGGCTATTGCTCCATCCTGTTTAACAATTGGGGCAAATCGAACAGATGGCGATTCTATGAACTCGCTAAATCCAAGGTCATTCCACTTAGCATCAATGCTTTTTACCGTTTGTAAGCTCGAAGTAACAATATTGGGCCAGTCTCTGCTAAATCCATCTTTGGCCATAGTTTTTCTTGTCCCGTCAACGAAAAGCGAATTTACCTTCACGCCCTCAATATCTGTAAAAAAGCAACCTCTACTCGGATCAATATTGGCTGCTGTGTACCAAGCCACTAACTCAATTGTTTTTAGCGGAATTTCTTTATCAACAAAAACAACTATTTTAGGCAAGTGCTTACCTAATGCAAGTGCAATGCTATGCGCTACGTTTCGAACGCTAATAACAATCTCCTTGTCTACGGAAACTACTGCTAGCGAAACGCTTTCGTCGAGAAAGCGAACGTTATAACCAAACACTTCGTTCACCTTACTTAATTCTTCTGCAACAAACTCTGCATCGTAAACTTGGGGTTCAACAAAACCGTTTATTTCTTCGGGCAATTTTTCCGTGGCATCTATTAAAATTCTTCCGCCAAAGGCAGGCTTTTCCGATGAATGATCTAGGATATCTAGAGGGCCTCGACCAAGCAGCGTATCGTTCAGCGGGTTAAATTTTTGAGACATTACTCTTGCTACCTCCATTACGTTTTTAACATTTACGCTATGGTTGGTAACAACCATTATCTTGTTAAACATCATTTGTCCTGCACCCCACAATGCATTGCCAACCTTATAAGCTTGCCCAGGGTACGTTTTGTCAATACTAACTAGCGCAATATTGTGAGCCACTCCCTCTTCGGGCAAGTACATGTCGACCACTTCGGGTAGCATTGCAATTTTTATCGGGCTTAAAAAAATTCGTTCAGTAGCTTTTGCAATATACTTATCCTCCATAGGTGGCACACCAACAATAGTTGCTGGAAAAACTGCATTTTTCCTGTGCGTAATACATGTTACATGAAACTTTGGGTACCAGTCGGCCAGTGAGTAAAAACCAGTATGATCGCCAAAGGGTCCTTCCCAAATTAGATCCTCGCTAGTATCAACATAACCTTCAATAATGATATCGGCATCAAAAGGCACTTCAATGTCAACGGTAATTGCTTTCACCAGTTTAACTCGTTTATTTCGGAGGAAACCAGCTAGTATGTACTCGTCAACATTATCGGGCAAAGGGGCAGTTGATGCATAAGTGTATACAGGGTCACCTCCCAGTGCAACAGCAATTGGCATATGCTGACCTAGTTTTTTGTATCCGCTATAATGCCTTGCCCCTGTTTTGTGCCTATGCCAATGCATTCCGGTTAGCGAATCGCTAAACACCTGCATTCTGTACATGCCAACATTTCTAATCCCTGTATCCGGATCTTTGGTATTTACCATTGGCAGGGTTACGAACGGGCCTCCATCGTGTGGCCAACACTTAAGTATGGGTAGAATGTTCAAATTGGGGTTTAGATGAATCACTTCCTGACAAGCACCTTTGCCTGCAACCATTTGGGGCAACCATTGTGAAACCTGCTTAAGCTTCGGAAGCATTTTCAGCTTCGACAGGAGCGACTGTTTAGGTTGTGTAAAGTACTGAAACAACGACTCAATGTTAGCCGCTGCCTCATCGGGATTAGAAAGACCTAAGGCTAACGAAATTCTTTCATCGGAGCCAAATGCATTTGTTAGAACGGGGAAGTCCGTTCCTGTATTCTCGAATAGCAAAGCCTTTCCGCCTCCTGACTGCTTGCAAACCCTATCGGTTATTTCGGCTATTTCAAGTATTGGATCAACGTACTGTTTTATTCTAATTAGCTGTCCTTTACGATCAAGCAGATCAACAAAATGATTAAGTCCTTCGAATGCCATTTACCCAAATTTAACTAAAGGTGAATATACAAAAAAGGGCTCAACCTTTTTGCAGTTGAGCCCCTAAAATTATTTGCGTTAACTATCGCATAAACTTAAAGTTCTTACCTAGGTATTGCGCAGATGAACCAAGCATTTCCTCAATTCGAAGAAGCTGGTTGTATTTTGCTATCCTATCGGAGCGAGAAGCCGAACCAGTTTTAATTTGCCCCGTATTTAGAGCAACTGCGAGGTGAGCAATGGTTGTATCCTCTGTTTCTCCAGAGCGGTGACTCATTACTGAAGTCATTGAGTTAATATCGGCCATGCGAACCGCATTAATGGTTTCGGTTAGTGTACCAATTTGATTCACTTTAATAAGGATACTATTGGCAGCTTTCTCTCTAATACCCTTAGCTAAGCGGTTTACATTGGTTACAAAAAGGTCGTCGCCTACTAGCTGAATTTTTGATCCGAGGGTTTGCGTAATCTGTTTCCATCCGTCCCAGTCATCTTCAGCCATTCCGTCTTCAATTGAAACAATTGGGTACTTATCTGCCCAATTCTTCCAGTAGTCAACCATTTGCGATGGTGTAAGCTTATCACCAGTTGACTTATGCAAGTGGTATACCTTCTCCTCGGGCAAATAGTATTCAGACGATGCTGGGTCGAGTGCTAAGAAAATATCTTCTCCAGGCTTGTAGCCTGCTTTCTCAATGGCCTGAAGAATAACAGTTATTGCCTCCTCGTTCGATTTTAGGTTTGGGGCAAATCCACCCTCATCGCCTACGTTAGTTGAGTACCCTTGCTTTTTAAGCACTGCCTTTAGGTGGTGGAAAACTTCGGCACCCATTCTAAGCGCTTCTGAAAAGCTAGGAGCACCAATTGGCATAACCATAAACTCCTGAAAATCGATGCTATTATCGGCGTGTGAACCTCCGTTAAGGATGTTCATCATGGGAATTGGCAGGGTACAAGCATTTACACCTCCTACATAACGATAAAGAGGTTGTTGTGTTACCTGAGCAGCAGCATGAGCAACCGCCAGTGAAACTCCAAGTATAGCATTAGCGCCAAGGTTAGCTTTGTTTTCAGAACCATCTAGGCTGATTAGCGCCTCATCAATTTGCTGTTGTTCGAGCACGTGCATACCAATTATTTCCTCAGCAATGGTAGTATTAACATTTTCAACGGCCCTTAAAACACTTTTTCCTAGGTAACGACTTTCATCACCATCCCTAAGTTCAACGGCCTCATGAACACCAGTAGAGGCTCCACTGGGTACGGCTGCACGTCCAAAATATCCACTTTCGGTTATCACATCAACCTCAACTGTAGGGTTTCCTCTTGAGTCGAGAATCTGACGAGCATGTACATTTACTATTTGTCCCATATTCTGAAAATTTTAAGTTAAAAAACTCGAATTAGTTTGGATAAAAAAAGGGATTAAGCAATTTAAGCCAATCCCTTTTTATTAGGTTATATTTAGAGATTGCTACTCAGCATCCTCCTTTTTTTCCTTTTCGTCACTTTCAGTTTCTTCGGCTTTAGGTGCTTCAACAGCGTCATCTTTAACCTCTTCTACAGGTTTTTCGTCTTCAACCTTTTCCGAAACTACTTCTGCTTTGGGCTCATCAGCCTTAGGCGTTTTCTCTGTTGCCTTAGGTTCAACTGTTTTTCCACTCTTACCTCTACGTGTACGTTTTGCTTGAGTTTTCTCTGCTTTTCCTTCGGTAACGTAAGTGGTGTTGTAGTCAACTAGTTCAATAATACACATCTCAGCGTTATCGCCAAGGCGTGCTCCAGTTTTAAGTATACGAGTATAACCACCTGGCCTGTCGGCTACTTTTACTGCTACATCGCGGAAAAGTTCAGCAACGGCAACCTTATCTTTAAGGTATGCAAATACAGTTCTTCTTGAGTGGGTTGTATCGTTCTTACTTTTGGTAATAAGTGGCTCTACGTAAGTTCTTAATGCTTTGGCTTTAGCAACGGTGGTTTTAATACGCTTGTACTTAATAAGCGATACTGCCATGTTTGCAAGCATTGCCTTACGGTGAGATGATGTTCTGCTTAAGTGATTAACTTTCTTATTGTGTCTCATCGTAATTATTCCTTGTCAAGTTTGTACTTAGATATATCCATACCGAAGGATAAATTCATGGCCTCCAGAAGATCTTCAAGTTCGGTGAGCGATTTCTTTCCGAAGTTTCTAAACTTCAGCAGATCGTTCTTATTAAACCTAACCAAATCTCCTAATGAATCAACATCGGCTGCTTTAAGGCAGTTAAGTGCCCTAACTGAAAGGTCTAGATCAACTAGTTTAGTTTTCAGCAGCTGACGCATGTGGAGTACCTCCTCGTCGAACTCATCATTGGCGAACTTATCATCCGAATCAAGGGTAATCTTTTCGTCGGAGAAGAGCATGAAATGGTAAATCAGAATTTTGGCTGCTTCTTTAAGCGCATCCTTTGGGTGGATACTACCGTCGGTTTGAATTTCAAAAACCAACTTTTCGTAGTCAGTTTTCTGCTCAACCCTGTAATTCTCAACTTCATACTTCACGTTTTTAATTGGAGTATGAATTGAATCGATTGGGATTACGCCAAATTCTACATCTTCTTCTTTATTCTCTTCGGCAGGTACATAACCTCTTCCTTTGCGGATTGTAACTTGGATATCAAGTTTAACATCGGGCTCCATCCTACAGATCACAAAATCTGGGTTAAGCACCTTAAAACCGGTAAGGAAGTTTGAAAGGAATCCAGCCTTAAACTCATTTTGTCCAGATATGGAAATGGTTGCCTTTTCCTCCTCAAAATCTTCAACAACTCGTTGCAACCGAATTTGCTTAAGATTAAGAATGATTTCGGGAACATCTTCCACTACCCCTGGTATAACAGAGAATTCGTGGTCGACACCAGAAATTTTGATGGAAGTAATGGCAAACCCTTCGAGAGACGAAAGAAGTATTCGTCTTAAAGAGTTACCCACTGTAATTCCATAGCCTGGCTCAAGTGGACGAAACTCAAACCTACCGAAGGTATCGGTAGAGTCGAGCATTATTACCTTATCGGGTTTTTGAAATGCCAGAATTGCCATTCGGTTTGTATTTTACTTGGAGTATAGTTCAACAATAAGCTGTTCTTTAATATTCTCTGGAATATCTGAACGCTCTGGATTATTTAAATATTTGCCTACATACTGGTCTTTATCCCACTCTAACCATGAGTACTTAGTGTATCGGTCAGAAGTTAAAGACTCAGTAATAGCCTCAAGCGATTTTGACTTCTCTCTAACGCCAACTAAATCGCCAGACTTTAGTGAATACGAAGGTATGTTAACTACCTTCCCGTTTACGGTGATATGCCTATGGCTAACAAGTTGGCGTGCGGCAGCTCGGGTAGGAGCAACGCCTAAACGGAAAACTACATTATCGAGCCTAGACTCAAGCAGTTGAAGCAGGATTTCACCTGTTACACCCTGCATGCGCGATGCCTTTTTAAATGTGTTAGCAAACTGCTTTTCGAGAACGCCGTATGTAAATTTGGCTTTTTGTTTCTCCTGAAGCTGAATACCGTATTCCGAAACTTTTTTACGCTTTTTGTTCAATCCATGCATTCCTGGGGGATAGTTCTTCTTCTCAAGAACCTTATCAGGGCCAAAAATTGGCTCCCCAAATTTCCTTGCAATTTTAGTGGTTGGTCCAGTATATCTTGCCATTCCTCAATATTTTTTTTGTTCTGTAAATATACCCCAACAATTACACTCTCCTGCGCTTAGGAGGACGGCAACCGTTATGTGGTAGTGGGGTTACATCAACTATCTCGGTAACTTCAATGCCCGCAGAGTGTATCGTACGGATTGCCGATTCACGTCCTGACCCAGGGCCTTTTACGTAAGCTTTAACTTTACGAAGACCTAGATCGAATGCTACTTTTGCGCAATCACCAGCTGCGGTTTGAGCTGCGTAAGGGGTATTCTTTTTCGAGCCCCTAAATCCCATCTTACCTGCAGATGACCATGAAATTACTTGTCCTGTGTTATTGGTAAGAGTTACAATAATATTGTTGAATGAGGAGTGGATATGTGCCTGTCCTACTGCTTCAACCTTTACAACTTTCTTTTTAGCTGATCCTGTTTTCTTTGCCATAACCTATGTTCTATTTAGTAGCTTTCTTCTTGTTGGCAACGGTTTTCTTCCTTCCCTTACGGGTACGTGCATTGTTCTTGGTGCTCTGACCTCTCACAGGCAAACCAATACGATGGCGAATTCCTCTGTAGCAGCCAATATCCATTAAGCGCTTAATGTTAAGCTGAACGGTTGAACGAAGTTCACCTTCAACTTTAAATGACTCACCAATAACGCTTCTAATCTTATTGATATCGTCATCTGTCCAATCGTTAACCTTGGTGTTAACGTCTACACCTGCGCCTTCAAGAATTTTGCGTGCACTACTGCGCCCTAAACCGTAAATATAGGTAAGGGCTACCTCGCCTCGCTTATTTTTGGGTAAATCAACACCTACTATACGTGCCATATTATTTCCTTAAAAAAATTAGGGTACAAAGTTAATAAATTATCCTTGGCGTTGTTTAAACTTCGGATTTTTTTTGTTAATCACGTACAAACGCCCTTTGCGCTTTACAATTTTACAATCGTCACTGCGCTTTTTTACTGATGCTCTTACTTTCATCGCAACAAATTATTATCGATTAAACTATTTATAACGGAACGTTATGCGTCCCTTGGTTAAATCGTATGGAGACATCTCCACCTTAACCTTATCGCCAGGTAGAATTTTTATGTAATGCATGCGCATTTTTCCAGAAATATGAGCAGTGATAACATGCCCATTATCCAATTCTACCCTAAACATGGCGTTTGATAGGGCTTCAATAATGGTTCCGTCTTTCTCTATGGCAGGTTGTTTGGCCATATAACAAATTATAGTTTTTATTTTAACGTATAAAATTCCTCGATGTACTTAAAGGTCGACAATACATCTGCTTTCCCCTTTTGTACAACAACCGTTAGCTCGTAATGAGCTGAGGGCTTCTTATCGTACGTTCTTATAGTCCATCCATCACTCTCTTGGTAAATGCTTTTGGATCCGAGATTAATCATTGGTTCGATACAAATAACCATACCTGATCGCAATTTGGATCCTTTGCCTTTGTTCCCATAATTGGGTACTTCGGGTTTTTCGTGCATTTGCTTTCCAAGTCCATGTCCAACGAGCTCGCGAACAACTGAGAATCCGTTAGACTCTGCATGATATTGTACTGCATGTGATATATCGCCTACACGATTACCGTCAACGGCCATTTCAATTCCTTTATATAGGCTCTCTTCGGTTACCCGAAGCAACTTGTTAACAGAATCGGAAATGGGTGGAACAGCAAAAGTGTATGCTGAATCTCCGTAGAAGCCCTTGAACTTAGTTCCACAGTCTACCGATACAACATCACCCTCTTTAAGCTGATACTTTGACGGAATTCCATGCACAACAGCATCGTTAACAGAGATGCAAAGCGTATTGGGATAACCATTGTAGCCCAAAAAACCGGGGACAGCTCCATTGTCTCTTATGTATTGCTCGGCAATACTATCGAGTTCTAAAGTTGTTACGCCAGGCTTAATTTGCTTGCCCACTTCGGCCAATGTGCGCGATACAATATCGGCATTTAACCTTAGTATCTCTATTTCCTCTTCCGTTTTGGTACTATGCATTACTAAAAGAACGTTTGCTAAGGGGAACTACATCCCCGATTTTCCTTTTATCCTGCCTGTTTTCATTAAACCATCGTAGTGCCTCATCAACAAGTGGCTTTCAATTTGCTGAAGTGTATCAGGTACAACACCCACAAGGATGAGTAATGATGTGCCTCCAAAGAATTGTGCGAATTGATTGTTCACTCCCAAAATCATAGCAAATGCTGGAAGAATTGCTATTAACGCTAGGAATATGGAGCCAGGAAGTGTAATTCTAGACATAATAGCATCTAGAAACTCAACTGTTTTTCTTCCTGGTTTTACGCCAGGAATAAAACCTCCATTCTTCTTCATATCCTCAGCCATTTGGTTAGGATTAATGGTAACAGCTGTATAAAAGTAAGTGAATGCAATGATGAGCAAAGCAAAGGTAAAGTTATACCAAAAACC
>NPIE01015015.1_pt2 | contig 12274 bp, 6 predicted proteins | sample 8637661 | NCBI WGS metagenome assembly NPIE01 (sample SAMN07420842, study PRJNA396082) | bioreactor metagenome | isolation source: sample BA12 brine-fed electro-methanogenic bioreactor BA | place: Japan: Kochi | collected 2016-12-09 | reverse complement strand
CCGTTGCCGTTGAAGTCCTCGAAGGCGTCAGGGACACCGTTGCCGTTGAAGTCCTCGAAGACGTCTGGAATCCCGTTGCCGTTGAAGTCCTCGAAGGCATCCGGGGTGCCGTTACCGTTGAAATCCTCAAAGGCGTCTGGAATGCCGTTGCCGCTGAAATCTTCAAAGGCGTCTGGGATGCCGTTGCCGTTGAAATCCTCGAAGGCGTCTGGAATTCCGTTGCCGTTGTAATCCTTGAGAATTACAGTTGAACCCATTGGTCCGGTATCCGAAACGTTTTGGTCAAACGCGGCGGCATTCCAGCACAGCAATACCAAGATGAACAGACCTGGCAATAGCCACGACAGTTGTTGGCGGTGCTGTTCAAGATGGTGCTGCGCTTGAAACGGATCACGACAAAAGATACTACCCAAAATAGCATTGTTTGGTTGCAAAATTTATACTCCTTTATGGTAGACTAAGCATTATATATTACTAAACGACACACTGCCATCACATTACTTTCTTTTGCGTATAATCCATGCACAAGTTGCAACGATTCTAGTTTTTATATTGCTATAATTTCTTGTAATATATTGTTATTCTAACGTGGAGTTATATCGCAAAACAGCCGAAACCCTCTAGTATTCATCGCATTCTCTGCAGGTGGATAAACAGCATCGGCCGACCTACAATCACTCGCAGAATGATTCCAATCCCCCCCTTTAGCCATACGGCCTGTGTTTACTCCACCATGGCGATTTATGCACCATTCTCGAATATTGCCATGGGTTTCGTACAATCCCCAAGCGTTGGGTTGCTTGCCACCCGCGTCGTGCGTACGCGAGCCGCTGTTGCTAGTGTACCATCCGAGATTATTTAACACGGGGTCCGACGAGCTGCCGCCATACACAGCGCCCAGTCCGTTGTTCAGGGTATAGTCGTTATAATCATTAGTGGCTCCTGCTTGGCAGGCATGCACCCATGCGTCCCCTAAAGGCAAACCAAGCCCAAGCAAGCCAGTCCTTTCGCGTATTAGATAAATAAATCCGCTGGTGTAATTGCCGCTGCCTGTAATGGTGTTCCACGACACATTCTCGACGGGCCGCATGGGATTTCCGGAAAAATCACTGGGTGTCTCACCGGTTACCAGCTGATACTGCCGCTGGGTGACCTCGTAAATGCCGGCATAAGAACCATCGGGCAGTTCGCGCAGGACGATGTAATCGGTCCTGCACTGGTCCCGGGTGACGACAAAATGGTCGGCGGCGACATTGAGCGCGGCTTCCGGCGTTTCAATGAGATTGTCCAGATAAAAAACGGGGTAACTGGTGGCGCTCGGGCCGCCAGAGACATCAATGACCAGGTATCGTCCCGCCGCCACGCGGCCTTCGTCCGACACGCGGGCAAAGACCTGGAAATGGTCGCTGGTCCGGCCCGCGCCGTCCAGACTGGCGATCCAGGTCACCGTGTGCGTGCCTGGCGCGAAACGGCGGTTTTTGATATCCCCTTCCAGGAACTGGTTCATGGGGAAATGTTGACGGGTAATCTCGTCATGCCCCCATAAGGCGACCCAGCATTCGGTATTGTCCGAGTGGGTAAAAGAAAAGGTGATATCCACCAGGGTCATGTGGTCATTGCCATGCTTTTCCCAAGATACATCGCCTACTACTGGTGCCGCCAGTGCGGTATGCGATATTATTAAAAACAGCCCCGACAACAAAGTGGAGCACAAGATTTCCCCCGACATGCCTTGCGTCTTGTTTGTTTTACAGCTACCGGAAATATAAGTCGGGAACGCTCCATGCCGCTCCCATTCAGGCCGCATCGAAGGTGAATCATTAGCGGCAACAGCCATATTTATGGTCTTGTTCCACACGGTTAAATCATAATATGTTTTCATCCGCTAAACCTTATTAAAAATCTTCAGCTACCCTGATTATCGCTACGCACACTGTGCGCTATCTGTGCTCTAGCCTGCCGGCTGCTCCTCTGCTTTTTGGACTGCGGGCAAAGCAAGCCGGAAGCCCAAGGCTTGGCTGGCTGTGCCCGGGCTGTCGTGGTACACGTAGCCGGCGCGGCAGTTGTTCGCGGCGCGGTGCCAGCTGCCGCCGCGTGCGACGAGGTACCAGAGGTAAAAAGTCTTTGTCCACTCGAATACATTACCGTGAGTATCATACAGTCCCCAGGCGTTGGGCTGCTTGCCGCCTACGTCGTGGGTGCGCTCGCTGCTGTTGCTAGAGTACCATCCGAGATTATCCAGCACGGGGTCCGGCGAACTGCCGCCATACACAGCGCCCAGTCCGTTGTTCAGGGTATAGTCGTTATAATCATTCGTAGCACCCGCACGGCAGGCGTATTCCCATTCGGCCTCGGTGGGAAGACGAAAGACGCCCTCTCCCCCGGCGTTTAACGTGCGGAGAAACTGTTGGACGTCGTTCCAGGAAACGTTTTCCACCGGACGTTGTGCGTCCCCCTTGAAAACACTGGGATTATGCCCGGTTACCGCATGCCATTGCGCCTGCGTCACCGGGTATTTCCCAAGCCAGAATCCCCGCGAAATAAATACATGACGTTGAGGCCCTTCGATATCCCAGCGTCCCTTTTCATAGTCTGGGCTGCCCATTATAAAGCTGCCCGGCGGAACCCATACAAGCGCGATGCCCGCAACAGTACGCGTGTTCTCCTGCTTAACTGTTCCTGTTCGCGACGATTCTTGCGCATTACGCGTGTCCTGCCCGGTTTCGGCTTGACCCACCCGTTCCTGTTCCGCTTTTATAAAGGCGTCATTGAACCGCTCTTTTGCCGCGCGATAATAACGTATCGCCTCTTCCGCATCGTCTTGGAGTCCCCCATTTTCCAAATCAGCTTCAGCCGTTTTCCAAATAGCTGAAGCGTATGCGCGCACTTCTGGAATGTCCGCCTTTTTTCGCGCCTCCAATGCTGCCTCCCGCGCGTGGGCCAACGCCTGTTCTTTTTCCTGTTGTTCTTGTTCGCGGAAATATCGGGCGACAGACGCAGCGGTTGTATATTGCGCTATGGCCGCCTCGTAACGCTTAACCGCCTGGCGGGGATTTTGTGTTTTCAGTCTTTCCGCGATATCAAACAATCTTTCCGCCTCAGCAAATTCCAGGAGCGCATAGGTTTCGAGGGGTGTGACGTCCATGGATTCGCGGACCACAAGCGCCTGAGAGCGAATTGACTCAAGGGCGCGGCTACCGGCCCGATTGCTTAGCGCTATCCATGTGATTGCAAGGGCCGTTACCGTCAGCAGCATTACGGCGCCCAGTATTGCCGGTCGCTTCATGGGGAGCGGCGTTGGTTTCAGCAGGCGCGCAGGGCCACGGGCGGGGCCCGTCGCGCCGCGCATGCAAACGGCGTCAAGGGCCTGTTGGAATTCATGCACGGTTTGGGGGCGTTTGCCGCGCTCGAGCATCAGTCCCCACAGGATGATGGATTCCAGCGAGGCGGCTATTTTCCGACCCGGTATGGCCGAGGGAGGCGGTAGTTCCGCGCCCGCCATGCGGTCCGTGGCGTTGATTGGGTCAACGCCTGAAACGCAGCGATACAGGGTTGCGGCGCATCCGTAGACATCGGTCCATCCGCCCTGTTCCCCATAAGCGCTAACCTTAAATTATATTCCCCAGCGCGGTTGTTTGATAGGACCGTTCTCTGGGGGATTCGGCCAAGTCATGGGCGATTTCTTGCCATTTTTCAACACATTCCGTAAGATTCAGGGGAGGATTTACCGCCTGCCTTACCAAGTGTAATGCAAAAGAGAGTTCTCGCCATAAACAGGCCTCACGGGCATCTTCATCACAACGGGTAGCCCCAGGGGGAAAAAAATTGCCCTTCATTAACGATTGCCTGGGCAAGGCAGGAAACCAAGAGTTTTCCGTGAAGCCACGCCTTCGCGGCCTCTTCATCTCTATTGGGCAAGTGTCCCAGTCCCATAATGGATTTTAGTCGCTTAAAAGCCAGCTCGACCTGCCATCGCGCCCGATATAGTTCAAGAATCTGGTTGGCGGATATTGACTGTGTCAGCGATGTTGCGAGAATAACAAAACGGTGCAGCGCCAATGTCTCGGGGTCCAGCTTGCGTTGCTTCTTGCTCAATTCTTTTTTGGCACGCCGGATATTTTGTTCCGCTGCTTCTTCACTTAATCGTATGGCGCATATACGCAGTGGAAAATCCTCCTGCCCTTCCGCCTTTGCCGTCAAATGCCAATCTCCGATCTCGCCAATATCCAGGGGTGATACTAATTGCATTAATGAACAAGCGTTGCCCGATGTGTCGCACAAACAAAAGGCCTTGTTTTTCAAGCGAGTCAGGAAATGCCCCTCATGTTCAATTACATGACGAAATCCCTTGAGATGCCCGTATGCGCGGTCGCCAAGCATCAGATCGCCCGGTAATACCTGAAAACGAGTGAACGTCTCACCGCCTCGAGGCCCCGTCAAATAAAACTCGTCGCATTCAAGGCGGAACAAATCGAAACTATAATGTACCCGCCAGTTCGTTCCAGTAGGACCAGGTTCACGCACGATGCTGGCATCGACAGCACGAACTCGATACTGGCTAAGCCAAGGTGGAGGATTAACAATTTCATCGTGCCGACGCAGCATGGACACTGCCATCCAACGCAACCAATCACTGGCGCTGCGTAAGCGTTTCAAAAGCGCTACATCGGATATCGTAGCAATGCCTCCTTGCTTTGCTCGAACGACTGATTCACGCAAAGAGCAACCGTCCGCAAGATGAATCAGAAGAAGCCGCAATAAAGATTCTGTCGAAGGAATAGAGCGAGGAGTACGACGCCATGCGCCCAATTCCCGGGCTTTATCCTCCCAACCCTCAGGTAGAAATCGCTGAAGACACTGCCAATTTTCGTTCCATGATGTATCCATGCCATAAGTATACACGAACCTTCGCTAAATGTCAACTCTAAGGTTAGCGCTTATGGGGAGAGGCCCACGGAGTTGTAAACAAAAATTTCGCGCTTGCGCTCATATACCGAGCCAAGCATGGCGCCCAACACCATGATAAACCCCAGCAGTATGGGAATGATGATTTGTCCCGCGGCGGTCAGACGGCTGCGACTCATGGCCGCGTACAGGGTAACCTGGTTGCCGACGCTGGCGAGGATGGTCATGTTCGAGCGGCGCGCGTAGTTTGACGCCTCTTCATCGGGATCGGCGGATTCCGGCAACCCTATGGCGATGCTGCGAATGGCGCCGCCAAGACGTCGGGCGAACTTGAACGGTACGAACACCACCTGGTCCGTGGGCCAATGGATGTACTCCTTGAGCGTGTATACTTTGTCTTCCTCGGTCTTTTGCGCGTCCATGAGCATCTGCTGCACGAAATTGACCGGCGTGAGCGGTTCGCCGTCTAAATCGCGCAAAGCGTCGAAGGCCTCGGCGTTCACCATGCCGACCACCTCGAGTTCCTCGCCGAACACGCGTACCCGCGCGCCAATATCGTCACCGTCCAGACCGAGGTTCCGAGCCACATGGTCAGGCAGAATAATGGACAGTTCATCCTCTTCCAGGAACCAGCGTCCGGCGGTCAGTGTGTCGGCCACGCCGGTGATCTGCGTCTCCCAGGGCTCGAAACCGACCAGAGAAACGGCGGTGAAGGTGTTGTCGAGCCCTTCGGAATCAGGCAGGTCCATGACCGACGCCGGAGTAATATCAATCTGCGAGAGATTGCCGACGTGGTCCGAGAAGTACCAGGCCCGGCCCGCCACCACGGCGTCCTCGGCGCGCTCCTCGCCATAGGAGCGCTTAAGCGACTCATACAGCGGCATGGGCATGCCGCCCCAGGCGCGGTCGCGCGTCATCAGACCGTGATAAACCGGTTCGCCTTCCGGATGGCGCAGTCGCGAAATGCTGACCTCGGGCACAATCGAGGTAAAGGACAGTAGCGTAAAGGTAACCAGTACGATGGTGGCCCCGGTTAGAAAGGCGCGTTGCGGACGACGCCGGATATTGGCGATGCCCAGGTCCACGGCGCGAGCGGCCACATTCCCCGCAGCCAACGTGTCTTCATGGGCGCCGGTCAGGGCATGCTTGCGTTCCATGAGCATGGCGTCGAATTTGCCCATGATCAACAGGCTGACCGCGACCGCCAGCGACAGGATAATGAAAGCGATAAGGACGAGCATGGGCGTGAGGGTGAAGCGAAAAGCCGGGTGAATCAGGGCCAGCACGAGGAAGCTCGCCGTGAAGATGCCGGTCATGCCCAGGATGCGTCCGCGGATGGTTCCCGAATTCAGTACGAGCCTTTCGAGACAATAGGCAAAGGGCAGCAGCAACAACAGGTAAAAAAGTACGCCTCGTATCATGTTGTTGGCCATGGCGAGCAATTCGCCGTAGGCCTTGCTTTCGAGCGCCCAGCCGCGTTCGGCGGCAATGCGATAGTTGGTGTAGTCATATGACGCAAGGGCCTGTTCCGCTTTTTCCAGATAACCGGCGGCCTCCTCGTGCATGGCCCTGACGCGCGGATTCGTGATGCCCTGTTCCTCGAAGCGCGCCAGCCGCCAGGCGTCGAGATGCCACATGTTGCGCGCGCCCTGCAGCACCCAGGACGGTATGCTCTCGATATCGCTCAGAATATAGCCCTCGCCGATGGGATTGTCCGCGCTGTTGTTGATAAGGATCAGGCGTTTTTCCTTCATGCCGAAACCGAGCGTCAGGCGTACGCGCAGGGTGGGATCGGCCCAGATGCTGATGCAATTTTCCTCGGGATCGCCCCGCCAGCTGTCGCTGTAACTGTTGCCCCATTGGAACGGCGGGCTTTCCGTCGAGGCGTCCAGAATCTGCACATCAGTAAGACTGATGAAGCCCTGAGGCTCGGTAAGGCCGTATAAGGTAATCGGGCGCGCGGGAAAGGCGACGAGATTCAAATGCTCCACTTGTTTCTGCATGGCAATCTGGAACCGGAACTCGTCGGGACGCGCTTTGTCTATGGCGTAAATTACGCCGCCGTCGCGCACGAGCGCGGGCGCAGACGCAGCCTCTGAGCGACGCCGGGAGATAACTTTATTGTACTCCTCCACAGCCTCGGGATTCTGGTCCGCGAAGCGGTCGGTGGCCAGGCCGTAGGCCTCGAAATATACATTCATGAACTGCAGGTTCATGGTCGCGTCTATGATGCCGTCAAACTCAAAACGCCCCTCGCCGTCGGTCAGCAGCATGGGCACGCCGCGTATGCCGAGCAGATGCTTGTCGGCGCGAAAGGTTTTGTACGTAACCGCCGCGCCGCGTATGGGCCGGTTAGGCGTATAATCCTGCTCCTGATGCAGCCATACCACCCGTCCTGACACTTTGGACATTTTGTTGTCCCATGGCGCGCTGACGAAGGGACCGCGCCAGTAGGCGAAAGCAAGGGCCAGACGCGCCAGCCCCACTCGTTCGCCGGGCTCATGACGAATCTGGCGCGCGAACAGGTCGAGATTCAAGTNNGGTCCAGCGTATCGTGCGGCGTGTCCACGTAGCGCCGTTCGTCGTTGATGGTGCTCAACGTAACCGCAGGCAGGCCGGCGACATTCGGGATTTCGCTGGCAAAGGGCGCCTGATACGGAAAGTAGGTCCACCAGCCGCGTCCGAGGGTCATATTCACGCAATCCACGAAGGGCGTTTTGGTATGCACCGTCAGATTGGCATGATTGGTCATATAGCCGCGTGCGAACTCATCCAGACGCAGGGCAAGGGTACTGAATTTCGGGCGCAGGATATGCTCGTGCTGTTGCCGGAACCGGCCCATGGCGAACAGACCCATGCGGTCGGAGTGCGTGGTGAGATCGAGGCTGACAATAATGCCGGGACGGCCCATCCGCGCCAGCAGCGTATTGGCCGCGCCTTCGGAAAAGCCGTGCTGGATGCCGTCGCTTACAAGTCGTGTGAAATGGGTCATGCCCTGCATCGTCTGCGCATGGGCGCCCGTGAACAGCAAATAAACAGGTCTGGGGGGCGTTTCCGGGAGGGTTTTGAGGAAGCGGGCAAGTTCGAGCAACGTAGCCGGACCCGTCGCTTGCTCGGCGCCCGGCGCAAGGGTCGGGACAACGCTTATGCTGTCATAATAAGCCTGGAAAATGACCGGCGCCGCGTCCGTGCGCGCGCCGTCGCTAAGTTTTGCGAAAAGATTTGTCGCGCCCGTGGGCTGCCAGTCCATGAAGCAATGGATACGCGCGCTGGCTTGGTCTCCGCTCTTGAAAATCGCGTCCAGCATGGGCCGGCGCTCCTCCTCAATATAAAAACGCGGCACATTCGCCGGTACAGTCAGAAATTTTTTGCGGGCCTGCGCGCCCGTGCCGCGGTCTGTGCCAAGAAAAACAATGGCGCTGCCGCCGAACTCCTGTACGCTCATCCATTCGGTGTCGGTATCCCAGTCAAGCGCGACTATCGCGCCTTGCAACGGTTTACCGTTGAACTCGGCCTCCGTGCCGCGGCCCACGTAGACTAGAGGCCCTTCAATGCCCTCGGGCGGCGTCTGGCTGGTACGCGCGAGATTCGGCCAGAGCGGGTGAAGCGGAATACGCCCCTGCATCGCTCCAAGCGTCACTTCCATCGCCGCCGACTCAACCTCGGGCGCCGCCGTCTCGAAACGTTGCTTTTCCATGTCCTCGACGCCCAAGGCGCGCAACTGTTCTTCAATATACGCCAGGGCCTGGTCCGCGCCGTGACCGGTCATACGCGAGGGCAAGGCGGTAAGCGCTTCGATATGGCCGCGAATACGGGCCACGCTAAGGTCTTCGACCTCCACGAAATCGGGAATCTCGATGATCAGCGGACTGGGACGGCCCATATAGGCCGCTACCGCTATTGTCAGCGCGATAGCCGCCGTAGCAGCCAATAGCCACAACGCCCGGCTCATGATGCCGCCTCGGTGCGGGGCTGTGGAGGGAAAAAGTTGGCAAGAACGGAAAACACACCGCCACGCGCACGCGCCGGTAATACATGGATTTGTCCTTTATATCCCTTAAGTCCTTTTCCCATGTCACCAACCCCAGAATTGATACACGCGCATATTGGCCAAAGAACCATAAATCATCCATAAACTGCCGACGACAAACTCACCCATGACCAGACCGACAAAGAAAGGCAGCGCGGCGCGGTACAACTTGGCGCCGCCATAGCGCGTGATCAGCGCCTTGGCAAGCCAGCCCAGAAACAGGGGAAACCACAGGCGTTCCATACTCCAGGAAGTAGCGGTCGCATACCCCACCGGATGCCAGAGCCACCAGGTGAAGCGCATACGCAACGCGCCGAGAAACAAGGCGAACAGCAGGCCAATCCCAGTGGCCGATGTGGCTGCCAGGCGTGGTCGTTGCGGAAAGGTCAACCAGGCGGCCATTTTGTTCCACGCTTCCGCCGAGAAGGCGTCGCCCGCCGGGCGGCCGCCATAACCATGAATATAGAGGGCATGCAGCGTCGCCCACAACGCCGAGGCCAGACCGACGATAATGGCGACAATCATGGCCTTCATCATCGAGCGCGCCAGTATGCGGGTCAACTGCGCCGCTTTGAAGCCTTCCATGCTGTGCGGGGAGAAATGCGCGCGGTAGGCCCGGTTAAACCAGAAAAACAAGGTAAACGCCGTAATATTGCCTACACCAAGATTGTGGGCGCCAAGCGCGTTGTGCATAAGCAGATCAGGTCCCATGGCGTGCAAATCATGGGCGGGCGGTCCAAGTTCGGCGCGCATGCGCGCGATGGCAATTGAGTACAGCAGGAAAATGACAAAAAAGACGATGAGTACCCAAAACGATGCGCCCAACGCCATCCCTTGAACAAGGAGCATGCCAAAACAAACCGAAAACAGAATAAACGCAGACCGATAGGACATGGGCTCGCCTTCGGCGTCGGCGCCGCCCGGCAGACCAAGTATGGACCGACCCACCGCCAGAAGATGGCGCCGCGACAGGTAAACGGCCAATAATCCCAAGGCAATATAGGCGCCCGCGGCCTGCTCGTGCATGAAGGGAAAGCCGGGCAGGTCGTGAATGCCAATCGCCGAAGCCAGCACCAGCTGTACCCGGTAGAAAATGAAGAAGAACCAGCAACTGAACGCCAGGTCTGTGGGGATGAAAAAGGTAAGCCCGATGACAAAAGGATACAGGTCCACCCGTGTTGCCGCAATGGCGTCCCAGGGACGTTCAACAAAATAATCGCGGAAGACAAAGGCCTCGACAATGGGGATATGCGGAAAGTTGGGGTTCAGAAAATGTATCCCGTTGATAATGTCTATCGAGCCGCTGATGATAAAGGCCAGCCAGAACAGCTTGCTGCGCAACAACGCACCCAGGCCGGTGGATATAATCAGGGGAATCTGGATGATGGGGAAACTCAGCTTTTCCTTTTCCGTCCAGTGCTTGCGGAAAAAGAGGTTGATGCTCAACAGCGCCCCCACCAGAGCCCCAAGAAAAACGCTCCAGAAAAGGAGCGGACGCAGCCAGGCCAGCAGGATTTCCGCACTGTACATGCTCGCATTGCCGACCGCCAGGCCATTCAACACATCGGAACCGCCATCAAGAATTGCCCAGTCAGGGATATGCTGCAAAAGCACCACTTCCCAGTTGTTTTGGGGATTCGCCGCATAATTCGGGAAAGCAAGCATCGGAATCATGACCTGCAACAGGTCATGGCTGCAAAAGGTCCCCGCCACGGACAACATCATGTAGATGGTCATCATCTCGCCAGGTGAAAGCGCCGCATGGGACCATTTGTATCCAACATAAAGATTGACCAGCCCGATTAAAAAGAGCGTGAAAGTAACATGAAAGAAAAGTGAAATGGCGGTGGAATGGCCCGAATACCAGATTAATTCTGATTGTACAACCCAAAGGGCAAGTATCGGCATGAGTGCGCAGGCAATTGCCATGGCGCGAACGGTAACAAAACGCATCGGAGGGACCGCTTCGCCAAGGTTTTCACGAGTGGTCGTATCCAACTTGGTTTGGGTCTTCTGGCTATGGGTATCAGCCAATACGCCTATCTCCCTTTTTTCTCTTTTCAATACACGAACTTGGCGCGTTCCAGCGCCGCGACGCCAATCATGCGACCGTGTTACCCAAGAGAACGCCCGGCACCCTCTTGCCGCCTCTCTGCTGAAATCAGACAAACGCATGATTCCAACAGGCGATTATGCCTAATGAACGTGCGTCAAATCAAGCCTTTTCGAAACCCTTTCCGAAACCCAGCTTCCGAAACCCGACGGGCAAAAATTAGGCATAACGCAAGCATATAAGTCATAATATCCAAGCACTTCAATCCAACCAATATATTTGGTCTCAATACGGGAAACAGAATTATGGAAGCCTCTGGAAAAACGAAAAGCGCGGGCACGACTATTATTCCACTGCATCAGATTCAAAATGTCCTTACGGAGCGCCTCGAGCCTCGGGATGAAATGGGGATTTCAGACGCCGTGGATTTATTGCTCAGTCAGGCGGTGTACCACGGCAGCAGCGATGTTCACCTCGAGCCCTGGAGCGACTATTTGTCGCTGCGCTATCGTCTTGACGGCATTTTGCAGCAGGTGGCCGTGATCCCGCGCGAGTTTCAGCCCAAAGTCATCGCACGTATCAAAGTACTTTCCGATCTGGTGGTGTATCGCAAAGACGTGCCTCAGGATGGCCGCATGGACCGGGATAAAACCTCCTGTGGGCGGCCCATGCGGGTTTCCGTCGTACCGACCATTCGTGGGGAAAAAATGGTGATTCGCATTCTGGGGGCCACAAAGGACTTGTATCATCTCGACATGTTGGGATTTCCGGAAAGAATCGTCGCGTCCATCCGCGAGGTCGTTGTCCGTCCACAGGGAACATTACTGCTCACGGGGCCCAGTTCGAGCGGAAAAACCACGACCATCTATGCGGCGCTGCACGAGATGCTGCAACTGCAGAAACACACCATCAACATCGTGACTATCGAGGACCCGGTTGAATACGCCATGGACCGCATCTCACAAATTCAGGTCAATCCCCATGTCGAGTTTACCTTCGCCACGGCGTTACGTTCGATTCTGCGGCAAGACCCGGAAGTCATTGTAGTCGGCGAGATTCGCGACCTGGAGACCGCCAAGATGGCGATTCAAGCGGGCCTTACCGGCCATCTGGTCATCAGCACCATTCATAGCGGCACCGCGGCAGGGGTGTTCACGCGTCTGCTCGACATGGGGATTGAGCCTTTCCTGGTCGCCTCTTCGGTGACTGGCGTACTGGCCCAACGACTTATACGGCTCAATTGCCCGGACTGTACCGCGCCTTATGATCCGGACCCGCTCTTATTG
>NPIE01010508.1_pt1 | contig 12274 bp, 9 predicted proteins | sample 8637661 | NCBI WGS metagenome assembly NPIE01 (sample SAMN07420842, study PRJNA396082) | bioreactor metagenome | isolation source: sample BA12 brine-fed electro-methanogenic bioreactor BA | place: Japan: Kochi | collected 2016-12-09 | reverse complement strand
GATATCGATCAGCCAGTCCGCCGTCTTGATGACATCGAGATTGTGTTCGATCACCACCACCGAATTGCCCTGCTCGACCAGCTCGTGCAGCACCTCGAGCAGCTTCTTCACATCCTCGAAATGCAGCCCCGTGGTTGGCTCGTCCAGAATATAGAGCGTGCGGCCCGTGGACCGCTTGGCCAACTCCTTCGACAGCTTCACCCGCTGCGCCTCACCGCCCGAAAGCGTGGTCGCCTGCTGGCCCACCTTGATATAGCCAAGCCCCACGCGCATCAGCGCATCCATCTTTTCACGGATCGAGGGCACGGCGCGGAAAAACTCCTGCGCCTCTTCGACGGTCATATCAAGAACGTCCGCTATGCTCTTGCCCTTGAAACGGATTTCCAGCGTCTCGCGGTTGTAGCGCGCGCCGTGGCATGTCTCGCACGGCACATAGACGTCCGGCAGGAAGTGCATCTCGATGGTGATGAGGCCGTTGCCCTCGCACTCCTCGCAGCGCCCGCCCTTCACGTTGAAGGAGAAGCGGCCAGGTTTGTAACCGCGTGAACGTGCCTCCTGAGTGCCGGCGAAGAGTTCCCGGATTGGGGTAAACAGGCCGGTGTAAGTGGCAGGGTTAGACCTGGGTGTCCGTCCGATAGGGCTCTGGTCAATGTCGATCACCTTGTCGAGCTGATCAAGCCCTTTCAGGCTCTTGTAGGGCGCATGATTGAGGCTGGTCGCTTTGTTGAGTTTGGCGGCCGCGACCGGATAGAGGGTGCTGTTGATCAGAGTGGATTTGCCTGAGCCCGATACCCCGGTAACGCAGGTCATCACGCCCAGCGGCAGCGTGAGCGTTACGTCTTGAAGATTGTTGCCAGAGGCGCCGCTCAGCACCAGCTTCTTGCCGTTGCCCTTGTTTCGCTCAGAAGGTACCGAGATCTCCTTCTCGCCACTGAGGTACTGGCCAGTCATTGAAGCCGGGTTGGCGATAATCTCTTTCGGGGTTCCTCGTGCGACAATCTCTCCGCCGTGGACGCCAGCGCCGGGGCCAATGTCAATAACGTAGTCGGCAGCCCGGATAGCATCTTCGTCGTGTTCCACCACAATCACCGTATTGCCAAGGTCCCGGAGGTGGGTGAGGGTGGCAAGCAGTCGGTCGTTGTCCCGCTGGTGCAGCCCAATGGACGGCTCGTCCAGAATGTACATCACGCCCACCAGGCCTGCCCCTATCTGGCTGGCCAGCCTGATGCGCTGGGCTTCGCCGCCCGAGAGGGTGTCTGCGCTGCGTTCCAGGGTGAGGTACTCGAGGCCCACGTTGACCAGAAATTGCAGGCGCTCCCGCACCTCTTTCAGGATTTTTTCTGCGATTTCACCTTTGCGCCCGGGCAATGCCAGAGTGCTGAAGTAGCGATGAGCATCACCCACGGGGAGGTGGGTAATTTCCGGGAGGTTTCGTTCTTCGATAAAGACGTGACGGGCACTGCGACGCAGGCGCGAACCGCCGCAGTCCTTACAAGGTTGTGTGCTCAGGTTACGAGCCAGTTCCTCGCGCATGCTCTGAGATTCCGTCTCGCGGTAACGGCGTTCCAGATTCGGCAGTATGCCCTCGAACGGGTGGGCCTTTTCCATGATATGACCGCGAGAGTTCACATAACGAAAGGGAATGTCCTCGTCGCCGGAGCCATACAGGAGCACCTCCTGGAAGTTTTCAGGCAGCTCTTCCCAGGGTGTTTCCAGGTCAATGCCGTAGTGTTCGGCAACACTGGTCAGCATCTGGAAGTAGTAAACGGCGCGACGGTCCCAGCCTTTGATGGCTCCTGATGCCAGGGTTGCTTCCGGGCTCTGGATCACCTTTTCGGCATCAAAGAACTGGCGCACCCCCAGGCCGTCGCAGGTGGGGCAGGCGCCGGCCGGGTTGTTGAACGAAAACAGGCGAGGTTCCAGTTCGCTCAGGGAGTAGCCGCACTGGGTGCAGGCATAGCGCGCCGAGAAGGTGTGTTCCTCGCCTTCTCCACTCATGGGCGCCACCAGAGCAATGCCGTCGGCCAGCTCCAGGGCGGTTTCGAAGCTCTCGGCCAGTCGTTGCTCCAGCCCCTCCTTGACCTTGAATCGATCGACCACAACGTCAATCTGGTGCTTGCGCTTCTTGTCCAGGGCAGGAACGTCGTCTATGTCGTATACCGCTCCGTCCACTCTCAGGCGGATGAAGCCCTGGCTGCGCATGGTGTCGATCACCTGCAGATGCTCACCTTTGCGATCCCGGATCACCGGCGCCAATATCATCAGCTTGCTGCCTTCCGGCATGGCGAGAACCTGGTCAACCATCTGGCTCACGGTCTGGGCTTCCAGCGGCTGGCCGTGATCAGGACAGCGGGGTTCACCAGCACGAGCGAAAAGCAGTCTCAGATAGTCATAGATCTCGGTGATGGTCCCCACGGTAGAGCGGGGGTTGTGAGACGTGGATTTCTGCTCGATGGAGATGGCTGGCGACAAGCCTTCAATATGATCCACATCGGGCTTTTCCATCATCGAGAGGAATTGCCGTGCGTAGGTGGACAGCGACTCGACATACCGGCGCTGGCCCTCGGCATAGAGCGTATCGAACGCCAATGAGGACTTGCCGGAGCCGGACAGACCGGTAATGACGATCAGTTTGTCCCTTGGCATATCCAGGTCGATGTTTTTCAGGTTGTGGGTGCGTGCGCCCTTGATCTGGATATGGTCCATAACACCTCGCTTGGTAAAAACTGCCAGTATATCGGTTTCGGGTCGTTCCGGCTAAGTGCGGAACGACCCGCTCTGCGGGTGTCCCGTCGCCGGGGTGGTTCTGGTACAATGCGCCGCCTGCGGTTACCGGCCGCTCACCATTCATTCAAACCGCACGGGTAGGCATGAACGCGCTCGAAAAACGCTCAGTTGTGGCTCTGGCTTCGGTATACGCCATGCGTATGCTGGGCCTGTTTATGGTCATGCCCGTGTTTGTGCTGCTGGGTACGGACCTGCAGGGTGCGACGCCGGCGCTATTGGGCCTGGCGATTGGTGCTTACGGCCTGAGTCAGGCGCTGTTGCAGATCCCCTTCGGCCTGTTGTCGGATCGGGTTGGCCGCAAGAAGATGATCTACCTGGGGCTTATCCTGTTTGCCAGCGGGAGCCTGCTGGCCGCGTCGACCGACTCCATATACGTTGTGATCGCTGGTCGGATTCTTCAAGGTGCCGGTGCCATCGCCAGTGTATTGATGGCACTGCTGTCAGACCTTACCCGAGAGGAAGAGCGCACCAAGGCCATGGCCACGGTGGGCATTTCCATTGGCCTGTCGTTTTCTGTGTCGCTGGTACTGGGGCCGTTGCTGGGCGCGGCCTGGGGGTTGTCCGGTATCTTCTACGTGACGGCAGTGATGGCTCTGTTGGCGCTAATAGTGGTAGCCCGGGTCGTGCCTACGCCACATACCCATAAAGTCAGCGCCGATACCCATCCTGCCCGCGAAATGGTAGGGCGCGTTCTGGCCGATGGCCGCCTGCTGCGGCTCGATTTCGGGATCTTTGTGCTGCATCTTGTTCTGACCGCCCTGTTCCTGGTCTTTCCGACCATGCTTCAGGATCGGTTGGGGCTGGCCAGCAGCTCCCACTGGTGGTTCTATTTGAGTGTGATGGTGCTTTCTTTCTTTGCCATGGTGCCCTTTATCATCATTGGCGAAAAGAAACGTAAAATGAAGCCGATACTGTGCATGGCCATTGCCTTGCTGACAGCGGCAACAGCAACGCTGACTCAGGTGAATACCAGCCTCTGGGCAGCTTGGGGTGTGCTGTTTTTCTTCTTTATGGCGTTCAACCTTCTGGAAGCCAGTCTGCCTTCGTTGATCAGTAAAGAGGCTCCGGCTGCCAGTAAGGGAACGGCCATGGGGGTTTATTCCACCTCCCAGTTTTTTGGTGCTTTTCTGGGTGGAGCTCTGGGAGGTTATCTGCTGCAGAGCGCTGGCGTGGAGGGAGTGCTCTGGTTGATGGCCGGGTGCCTCCTGGTGTGGCTGCTGGCAGCCTTGACCATGCCGGCCCCGAGCTACACGACCAGCCTGGTTCTGGAGCTGAGGGATGCACTGGAAAATACCTTTGACGACGTGGACCGTCAGCTACGGAGGCTGCCGGGCGTGAAGGACGTTGTGATTGTTGAAAATGCATCGACAGCCTACCTGAAGGTGGATCGTCAGCATTTTCGGGAAGATCAGCTTGCGGACTTTGACTTTGTCCGGCAGGGTAAGAGTACTTAAACACAGGATGCTGGCATGGACGGCTGGCACTCCGCAAAACATGATCAGGAGCATACGATGGCACGAGGCGTAAACAAGGTAATTCTCATTGGTAACCTGGGGCAGGACCCGGACACTCGTTATACCCCCAACGGCAACGCTGTGGTTAACCTGAACCTCGCCACAGACGAGAGTTACAAGGATCGCCAGACCGGACAGCTGGTGCCGAAGACCGAATGGCATCGGGTTGTGTTGTTCGGCAAGGTGGCTGAAGTGGCTGGGCAATACCTGCGCAAAGGCTCCAAGGTCTACATTGAAGGCAAGCTGCAGACCCGGAAATGGCAGAACAAGGAAGGGCAGGATGTCTACACCACCGAAGTGGTTGTGGATATCAATGGCCAGATGCAGATGCTGGACAGCCGTGGCTCTGAGGGCGGTATGAATCCGGGGGCGCCCCAGGGACGGCCGCAGCAACAGCCGCAATACAATGCGCCGCCCCAGCAGGGTGGACAGGCTGGTGGCTACAACAACCCGGCACCCCAGCAGCAAGGTGGCGGCATGCCTGAGCCGATTGATGATTTTGATGACGATATTCCGTTCTGATAAATATCAAGTTTGTCCTGAATCAAAAGCCCGCGATTTCTGCGGGCTTTTTTGTTACGGACTTGCAAAATCTCCGTGAAATCAATCAAAAATCCGTAGAGTTACGTTCGGTTTCTCAACTACTATGTAAGTCAGTGTAAAAAGTCGGCGATATTTTAAGCGTTTCTACGCCTGGCTATCGTGGCAAAGAACGTTCGTCTTAAAGGAAGTCATGACCCTGAGCTCCGTTGTAAACCGAATCTCCCGCTTGTTTGCGCGGGCAGACAGCAGAACCCCGGTCTGTCTTGAGGTCCGCCCTGACGGCATCGCCTGGGCCAAGGGCTCCGATGGGGTGTGGGCCGGCAGAGGGTTTGTCGATTGTTTGCCGGCCAAACGTCGCGAAGCGCTCGAGTCTCTCGTTAACGAACAGGGCTGGGCGGGAGCCCCGGCGGTCGTGGTGTTGCCCATCGATCAATACCAGGTTTTCCAGGTGGAACGCCCTGAGGGTATAGAAGACAACGAACTGGCAGATGCCCTGAAGTGGAAGTTGAAAGATTTTCTGGATTTCAGCCCATCCGATGCGGTTTCTGATGTTTTTGCCTTTCCGGAAGATGCCTCCCGTGGGCGCGGGCCCCTGGTGAACGTAGTTACGGCTCGCAAGTCACTGGTGCAGGAGCTGATGGCACTGGTTGACGGAGCCGGCCTGGAACTGGTGCGGGTGGATATTGCTGAACTTGCACTGCGAAACCTGGCCTCCCGTATGGACACCGCGAACCGTGGTGTGGCGCTGGTCCACCTGCGCGAACGATATGGGCAGATGGTTGTCTGCCGCGGCGATACGCTTTATCTGTCCCGGCGGCTGGACGTGTCCTACGACGATCTGCGGGATGCCGGGCGACAAGAAAACGCGGTGCAGTCCCTCGCCCTGGAGATTCAGCGCTCCATGGATTATTTCGAGAGCCAGTTGGGCCAGGTGCCGCCCGCCACGATCCGCCTGGTGGCGAGAGACTCGATGCTGCCGCTTACCTCCATGTTGTCATCTTATGTGGCCGCCTCTATTGAAACTGTCGCCTGGCCGGAGTTTGGACTGGAGCAGGATCTGGATAGCCGGTGTCTTCCTGCCTGGAGTGCGGGCCTGGTCGTCGGGGAGACTCATTAATGCAGCAGGTCAATCTTTATACCGCCGAGCTGCGGCCAAGCAAACAAAAGCTGAACGCCGCATCGGCACTGTTGGCGCTGGCACTGGTGTTTGTGGTTGTGGCGGGACTGGCCGGCCTGGTTCGCTACCAGAATCAGCAGCTTGAGGCTCAGGCTCTGGCCGTAGAGCGGCAAAACAGCCAGTTGGAGCAGGTGGTCGCCCGGCTGCAGGATGAGGTACGGGCTCGTCAGCCGGATCCGGAGCTGGAAGCCGCTCTGGCAAGGGTCACGGAAACGATCAGCCGTCGACAACGACTGCTGGGTCGAATCGAAACCCTGGCCATAAATGGTCACTCCGGATTTTCCGGAAGGTTGTCTGCGTTGGCCCGGCAAGTGCCAGACAATCTCTGGCTGACCGGGATTCGGCTGGAGTCTTTCCCCGCTGCCCTGACGCTTCAGGGCCAGACCCGGTCTGCCGACTTGGTGCCCCGTTATCTCGAACGCCTGGGCGAAGAGCCGGTGTTTATTGGTGAAACCTTCTCTGATTTCCGGATCACGCGCCCGGATGGAGAGGCAGCACGCCAGTGGGTCAACTTTCAGATTGCCACCGAAAACAACGGGGACACAGACTTATGAGCGTGTTGAAATCCCGATGGGCTGACGGCTGCCAATGGTATAACGACCGGCCGATTCGCGAGCGTGTTCTGGTACTGCTAACGGTGTGCGTGCTGGTGTTTGTTGTTGGCTGGGAACTGCTGGTTGCGCCTGCTGAAGCCCGGAAAAGTCAGCTAAGCAGCCAGTTTCAGGCAGCGCTGACCACACGGGATGCTTTGCTGAGCCAGCAGGAAAGCCTTGATGGACAGCTTGCCAGTGATCCTTCCACCGAGCTGCGGGAAAGGCTGGCAGCGCGGGAAAACCGGCTAATCAGCCTGAATGAGCAGATTGCTGAAACCACCGGTCAGTTGATTGCCCCCCGGGACATGGTGATTCTGTTAAGAGAAATGCTTGCTGCGCAACAGGGCCTGAAACTGGACTCCATGGAATTGTTGGCTCCGGAGCCGGTGTATGACGAACCGGACACGGCGAATGCTGCCGTCGGTAATGACAAGCCAAAACCCGAGCCGTTGTTGTACACGCACGACGTGGAAATGACCGTGCGCGGCGGCTATCTGGACGTGTTGAACTATCTTGAGCGCCTGGAAGCCATGGATGAACGGCTGGGCTGGTCGCAGCTTGAGTATGATGCGGGCACCTGGCCGGACGGCCAGGCCACTATTCGGGTGCGCACGCTAAGCCTGGAGCCTGCGTGGTTGGGGGTGTGATGTGAGCTGGCAAATTGTTGGTACTGCCGTGATCGTGATGGCCGCCGCCGCGGCGTTGCCAGCGCAGGCGTTGCAGGACCCCACCAGGCCGCCGGGTATTCAGAACCGGGCTGTAGCTGCAATGCCGCCGCGACCCCTGGAGCTTGGCTCCATTGTCCATGGCTCCGACCGAAGAGTGGCGGTGATTGAAGGCGTTGCCCTGACAGAGGGAGAGAGCCACGACGGTATTCGCGTGCGCCGGATCTATCGAGACCGTGTTGAAATCCTGGATAACGGACAACATCGGGTGCTCTACCCGGAACCCCTTCCGCAGGTGCGGAGAACCCAATGAAAGACAAGCGGACAACAATGAATGCATTCAGAACGAAGGCCCAGACGGCGCTCGTATTTGCGCTTTCCCTTTTCATGGCGGCCTGTAGCAACAATCCGTTAATGCGCACCTCGGCGGCGACCTCTTCCGACGTGGCCGATGAAATCGACCGAACCCTGGAACAGGCGGAACAGAACCAGCGTGCAGCTACTGATGTGAATGAGGTACCTGCACCATCCGCCGCCGATATCAGCAGCCAGCTCTTGCCGCCACTGAGTAGCAGCCCGCAACAGGATGAGCGCTTCGATGTTAATGCCTCAGACGTTCCGGCCAGCAGTTTTTTTGAGGCGCTGGTCGCCGGCACCCGCTATAACGTGGTGGTTCGCCCGGACGTGGCCACGACGGTCAGCCTTCGCCTGAGCGATGTGACCGTTCCGGAAGTCATGGACATAGCGGCAGACCTGTATGGCCTGAATATTACCCGTACTGGTCGGTTGTACCGGGTGGCGGCCGATCAGGTTCAGACTCGCCTGTTCCCCATTGATTATCTGCACTTCAAGCGCCGTGGCGGCTCCGAAACCCGTGTTAGTTCCGGGCAGGTCAGCAGTTCCCGAAGCAATAGAGAGGGGGCTGGCAGCAACGATAACAATGAAGACAATGAAACCCGCAATCTGGTCGGTACCACGATATCGACTCAGACCGAATCGGATTTCTGGAGTGATATCCGCGACGCCCTGAACATGATCGTGGGCGGTAATAAAGGGCAGGTTGTGGTGAATCCGGGAGCAGGGCTGGTTATGGTCCGGGCTGGCGCCGACGATCTGAGGCTGGTGGAGAGCTATTTGCGCAAGACCGAGCTGATTATGCAACGCCAGGTTGTGCTCGAGGCCAAGATTCTGGAAGTGGGGCTGAACGAGGGATACCAGCAGGGTATCGACTGGAATGATGTACAGAGCTCTGCGGGGCGGGCCGACTACTTCACCAGCCAGTCACTTGGTGGTCAGCAAATTCGGACTCCAGACATCGGCGGGCTTTTCTCGGCAACGGTCAGTGCCGGGGATTTCACCGGGTTGATTGAACTGCTTGGCCAGCAGGGCAATGTGCAGATCCTGTCGAGCCCGAGAATTTCCACGGTTAACAATCAAAAGGCCGTGATCAAAGTCGGCACCGATGAGTTCTTCGTCACCGACATTGATTTTGATGACAACAATTCCGCCGTTACCGCCACCGACAGCACATCAACCTCTGTCGAGCTGACGCCGTTCTTTTCCGGCATCTCTCTGGATGTGACTCCTCAGATCGCCGAGGACGGCGCCATCACCCTGCATGTGCATCCATCCGTGAGCGAGGTGGCGGATCAGGAAAAGGTGATTACCATCGGGGAACGGGATGTCACCCTGCCATTGGCCCGCAGCACCGTTCGCGAAACCGATAGCGTCATCCGGGCCGAGAGTGGCCAGATTGTGGTGATTGGCGGTCTTATCCAGAACAGCAGCGAAGACAACAATTCAGCGGTGCCTTTCTTCAGTGAGATTCCACTGCTGGGTGAACTGTTCAAGCAACGCAAATTTGAATCCCGGAAGAGCGAACTGGTTATTCTGTTGCGTCCGGTGGTCGCCAATGCAGGCCAGATGCAGGCTGATGTCAGTGCCTCCCGTGAGCGCATGAATGTATTACGGGAGCTGCTGAACTCGTCTGAATCCGTCAAGCCACAACCCGAGACTGCACCGCGCTGATGTATCAGAGCCACTTCGGACTGCAGGAAGCACCGTTTGCATTGACGCCCAACACCCGCTACTTCCTGCGGGCGCCCAGCCATTCCGATGCCCTGGAGCTTTTGCTGGTGGCGCTGCGGCAGCGGGAAGGCTTTATCAAGGTGACCGGGGAAGTCGGCACCGGTAAAACTCTGCTATGTCGCCTGTTACTGAATGAGCTTGATAGAGACGCCTGCACGGCCTACGTGCCCAACCCGAATCTGCCACCGGATACGCTATACGAAGCGGTCGCGGAGGAGCTGGGGGTGGATGTGGCTGTGTGCGCCAACGTCCATCAGATCCTCAAGGCCCTGAACGAGAGACTGATTGCCCTGGCGATGGACCAGAAGCCGGTGGTGCTGGTGATTGACGAAGCCCAGGCCATGCCGGAAGAAACCATTGAAGCCCTGCGCCTGCTCACCAATCTGGAAACCGAAAGCACCCGGCTGCTGCAGATCGTGTTGTTCGGTCAGCCCGAGCTGGACACGACCCTGAGCAAGGACAGTCTGCGCCAGTTGCGCCAGCGCATTACCTTCCAGACTCGCCTGCAACCGCTGAATCGGGATTCGGTAAGCCAGTATCTTCGGCACCGACTCTCCCAGGCGGGGTATAACGGCTCCGACCTGTTCGCGCCAGCTGCTCTCAGAGTGATCTGGCGGGCGTCAGGAGGTATTCCAAGGCTAGTGAATGTGCTGGCTCACAAGGCCATGCTGGCGGCCTGGGGGCAGGGGGATCGATTAGTCAATCGCAGGCACGCGCTGCTCGCGGTCAGGGATACCGAAAGCGCCCGTTCCCTCGGACTGTTCGGGAGGTGGTTATGAGCCTGTTGAACGATGCCCTGAGGGCGGCCGAACAGCGGCAGCAACAGCCACAAGTGTCGGCGGTGTATACCGGTAATAGCACAACAGCTGGTACGGGACCCGGTGGAAAAACCGCTCTACTGCTTGTTCTTGTGAGCTGCCTGGTGCTCGGCGCTGGCGTAGCGTGGTGGTCTATTTCGAAAGGCGAGACGGTTGCCCCAGCGCTTGCTGAAGCCGATGTGGCGCCAGCCTCCGTCCCTGAAGATCTTCTCGAAACTCAGACTGAGGCGCCGTTGCGGCCGAATACGGAGGCGGCGAATTCTTCAGCGGCTACACCGCCTGAATCAGTAGCCAGACCTGCTCTTGAAGCGGTGGTGACGGCTGAGCCTGCTGTAGCCCCAGAGCCGGCCACTATCGCAACGGTTGAGGAGCCGGTCCGGCACCTGGCAGAACCGACTGAACAGCAGGAGCCAGCCAAACCCGAGGTGGCCGTAGCAGAAAAAGCCAGCGCGGTGGAGCCTGAGGCGGCTGTCGCCATTGCTGAGCCTGAACCTGCGTCAGCACCGGCCCGGACATCCGTGAAACAACCCCGCGAAACGCCGGAAGCGATCGACCTGCGCACCAGCCGTGAGCTGGCCAGTCTGTTGGCGTCAGGGCGCAATGCTGAAGCCGAGCAGTTACTGGCCACGCTGATTGAAAGCCAACCTGCACCGAACAGCCGGGAAGTGGTTGCCCGTGACCTGCTGGTGCAGGGAGAAGCGGAGCGGGCACTTGGCTGGCTGCCGGCTGAGGTGACTGATGATTACGCCGGCCTGCGCTTGCTCCGGGCTAGAGCTTTGCTGGCGCAGGGGCAGCTAGAGCAGGCAGTGGCCACCTTGTCGGCCCGGGTGCCGGCTGTGGCTGATCAGCCAGAGTACCGCATCACGCTGGCTACCTTGTTGCAACAGGCCGGGCAGACGGAGTCCTCTGCCGGCCACTGGGCGGAACTCATTGCCTACGACGACAGTCGCCCTGCCTGGTGGCTCGGCCTGGCCATTGCCCTGGAAACCGGAGGGCGCGGCCGCAGCGCTGCGCAGGCTTATGCCCAGGCTGCAGCCTTGCCGGGATTGTCTCCGGCGCTGGCGGACTACGCCCGAGAACGCTTGAATGCATTGCAGGCAGGATCATGACCACAGAACCGAAGAAAAAAATTCGCATAGGTGACCTGCTGGTCCAGAACGATGTCATCACCGAACAGCAGTTGATGACGGCGCTGCGTGAGCAGAAGAACACCGGCCGGAAACTGGGCCGGACCCTGATTGATCTGGGCTATGTGGATGAGGATAACCTGCTTAATATCCTCTCCCGCCAGTTGGAGGTGCCGTTCGTACAACTGCGCCACTACCAGTTCAACAACGACCTGGTAAAGAAGCTGCCTGAGGCCCTCGCGCGCCGGTTCCGGGCGATTGTGCTGGCGGAACAGGGGGGCGAGTTGCTGGTGGGCATGGCCGACCCGCTCGATATTTTTGCCTACGATGAACTGGTGCGGGTGCTCAAACAGCCCATCAAACAGGCAGTTGTTCGGGAAAGCGAACTGCTCAACACGCTGGACCTGGTCTACCGCCGTACCGACGAGATTGCCTCGCTGGCCGAGGAGTTGGAAGACGAGCTGGGCGATGATGCCTTCGACCTGGCGGACCTGTCTGCCGAATCCGAAAGCGCTGATGCGCCGGTGGTCAAACTATTGCAGACTCTGTTTGAGGACGCCGTGCAGGCCCGGAGTTCGGATATTCATATCGAGCCGGATGAGTCGGTGGTGCGTATCCGCCAGCGAGTGGACGGGGTGCTTCAGGAGCAGGTGATGAAGGAAAAGCGCGTGAACGCGGCGCTGGTCCTGCGCCTGAAACTGATGGCAGGCCTCAACATTTCCGAGAAGCGGTTGCCTCAGGATGGCCGTTTCAACGTGCGGGTAAAAGGCCGCAGTATCGATGTGCGGGTATCCACCATGCCTGTGCAATATGGTGAATCGGTGGTGATGCGTTTGCTGGACCAGAGCCAGGGTATGCTGGATCTTCAGGGTACCGGCATGCCACCGCACTTGCTGGAACGTTTCCGTAAGCTGATCAAAAAGCCCCACGGCATGATTCTGGTAACCGGCCCCACCGGCAGC
>NPIE01034354.1_pt2 | contig 12275 bp, 25 predicted proteins | sample 8637661 | NCBI WGS metagenome assembly NPIE01 (sample SAMN07420842, study PRJNA396082) | bioreactor metagenome | isolation source: sample BA12 brine-fed electro-methanogenic bioreactor BA | place: Japan: Kochi | collected 2016-12-09 | reverse complement strand
TCGATCAGGCGCTTGATGTTCATCTGAACGTCGCGGCGCAGATCACCCTCAACCATGAGCTCGCGGTCGATGATGTCGCGGATCGAGCTGACCTCAGCCTCGGTCAGATCGGTATCACGCTTGCTCGGGTCAACGCCCGCCCGCTCCAGAACATCGTTGCTGGTCTTGCGACCAATGCCATAAATATAGGTTAACCCGACCTCAATGCGTTTGTTCCGCGGCAGGTCCACCCCTGCTATACGAACCATTCTCTCAACCTCCTTGTGAGTCTCGTGTCAGATCCCTGACACAGGACCTTCCTACCCCTGGCGCTGCTTGTGCTTGGGGTTCTCGCAGATCACCCGCACAACCCCACGTCGCCGGACGATCTTGCACTTCGGACAACGCTTCTTTACCGATGGTGATACCTTCATCGCCATAACTCCTTCATCTCTTACTCGTCAGTTGCTTGACGTCTCGGTCCACCGATGCCGTCTATCTGCTGACGTACACCACCCCGCCGTCCTGCACGAGACGCAGTCTTACATTATACCACATTCTCTGTGACCGAGACGGCGTGCACGGGGACTTACCGGAGGAAGCCCTCGTAATTGCGCATCAGGAGCTGAGACTCCAGTTGGCGCACGGTATCCATCACCGTGCCCACGACGATCAGCAGACCCGAGCTCTGAATCAGCATCTGATTCGACGCCATAAACAGCCCGATGATATAGGGCAGTACCGCGACGAGGCCCAAGAAGAGCGCCCCTGCCAACGTGATGCGCTTGTAGATGCCCATGATAAACTCTTCCGTCCGACGTCCCGGACGGACGCCCGGAATGAATCCGCCCTGCTTCTGTAGCATCTCCGGCAGGTTCTGCTGTTCGACCATCACGAAGGTGTAGAAGTAGGTGAACCCCACCACGGCCAAGAAGTAGACCGGAGCATACCCGGCATTCCTGCCGCTGAAGAACTCAATCGCGCCGTTGGCCACGTTACGCACCGTCGGATTGGTGCTCGCCAGAAAGAACTGGGCCACGACGGCAGGGAAGGCCAGGATCGACTGCGCGAAGATGAGGGGAATCATACCCGCCGTGTTGATCTTCAGCGGAATATAGGTGCTTCCCCCACCATAGACCTTCATACCGCGAACACGCTTGCCGTACTGAACGCGAATTCGCCGCTCACCATCCTGGACAAAGACAATGAACAGAATGGTCAAGATCGTGATCACTAGAAAGATCAGGACACCGGCGACCTTATCGGTCTCCGCAATGCTACGCAGATTGGCCGGCACACGCGATACGATGCCACCGAAGATGATCAACGAGAGACCGTTGCCGATACCCTGCTCGGTGATCAACTCACCGAGCCAGATCGCGAACATCGTCCCCGATGTCATCGTGAGCAGCATCGTGATGGTCGGGAGAGTCCGGCCGGGTCCCCAGCCGAAGTTCGGCAGGATGGGCCTGATCCCAACGGCTGCCGACCGGAACAACTGCGCCTGTCCGAACGCTGAGAGAGCGGCCAACGGCACAGTCACATAGAAGACCCACTGATTCATCTTGCGCTGGCCTTCCTCACCATCCTCCTTGATGCGCTGTTCGAGCTTGGGAAAAATAGGGAGTAGCAGCTGCACAACAAGCTGCGCCGTCACATAGGGATAGACCCCTGCTGCCAGCACCGAGAAGTTGGATACAGCTCCCCCGGACAGTAAGTCCAGCAGGCCGGCCAATTGGCTGGTGGCGGTGGCGGAGCTAAAGAAGGCACTCAGCGCTTGCCGGTCCACACCAGGCACAGGGATGTTCGACGCCATCCTGAAGATCACCAGGATCAGCAGCGTATACAACATCCGCCGGCGCAGATCCGGCAGCTTGAAAGCGTTCCGCAGGGCCTCAATCATCTATCCCCTCCATCCTAACGGGTTCGATATCCGCCGCGCTGCCAGGGCAACAACTCCACGGAGCCCCCGGCCGCTACGATCTTCTTCTCTGCCGATTCAGAAACCCGATGTGCCTTGATGTGCAGGGGACGATCCAGCTCCCCACGCCCCAAGATGACTACCAAGTCCTCGGTATCGCCAAGGAGTCCGGCCCCGTGAAGGGTGTCCGGCGTGACCTCAGCGCCGGGTTCGAAGCGTGCCGCGAGGGCATCGACGTTCACCGGCTCGAACTCGACCTTGTACGGATTAAAGAAATTGTAGCCGCGCACGAACGGGAGCTTGCGTACCAGAGGCAGTTGCCCGCCCTCAAAGTACGGCGGGACCCCACCCCCGGCACGGGCGTTCTGACCCTTGGTCCCACGACCAGCGGTCTTGCCCTGCCCGGCGGATATACCGCGCCCGACACGCTTGCGGTTCTTCTTGGCACCCTTGGCAGGGTGCAAGTCATGCAGCTTCATCCGATAACCTCCAACCCACCTAGACCTCGACCTCTTCGACCTCGACGAGGTGAATGACCCGTTGAACCATGCCGCGTACAGCAGGGTTATCGGGATGCTCAACCGTCTGCTTCATCTTGCGCAGCCCGAGGGCCTCAACCGTGCGCTTCTGTCGTACAGAGTACCCGATCGGGCTCCGGACCAGTGTCACACGTAGTCGCTTCGCCATCATGCCTTCCCCCGTCGCCAGAAGGGCATGACCTCGGCCACCGGCTTGTCGCGCTCTTCAGCGACCTGCTCGACGCGGCGTAGCTGATCCAGTGCATCGACCGTCGCCTGAACCACGTTCACCGCGGTCGCGCTGCCCATGGACTTCGTCAACACATCGCGCACACCGGCTGCCCCAAGGACCGCACGCACGCCACCGCCAGCGATCACGCCGGTACCCTGCGTCGCAGGACGCAGCATCACACGAGCGCCGCCACAGCGTCCGAGGACCTCGTGGGGGATCGTCGTCCCCTCAAGAGGCACAGAACGCATATTGTTGCGCGCACGCAGCGTGGCCTTGGCGATCGCATCGGGGACCGTCCGGGCCTTGCCGATACCGATACCCACCTGACCATTGTTATCGCCCACGACGGCGGTTACACGGAAGCCGAACGTACGACCACCCTTCACCACCTTCGCGACGCGCGTGATATCGACCACGCGCTCATCCAGCTCTTCCTTCTCTTCCTCAACCCTACGAGTTCTATCTCTTCTTTCTGCCATACGTCCTCCAGCCGACCGCGACCCAGTTCAGGCGCACCGGCGCATAAGCATCACTTAGAAATCGAGACCGGCCTCACGTGCCGCCTCGGCTAGTGCCTTCACACGACCATGATACTTGTACCCACCACGGTCGAACACGACCTGCGAAATGCCTTTGGCCACAGCACGCTCGGCAACCAACTTGCCAATTACGCTCGCCTGTTCAGTCTTCTTAAGTCCGGCAACCTGATCGCGAACCTCGCGATCGACCGTCGAAGCAGATGCCAGCGTCACTCCCACGCTGTCATCAATGACCTGAGCATAGATATGGCTCAAGCTGCGAAAGACGTTCAGACGTGGACGTTCCGGCGTCCCCACCACACTACGGCGGACGTGCTTGTGACGCCGAGCCCGGGCTTTGTCACGACTTACTTCTGGTTTCATGTTATTTGCACCCTCAGTACCACGTTCTCAACAGACACCAAGATTAGGCAGCCTGTCCGGCCTTACCGGCCTTCCGGCGCACCACCTCACCCTGGTAGCGGATTCCCTTGCCCAGGTAAGGCTCTACAGGACGCCACGCACGGAGCTCAGCTGCGATGCGCCCCACCAACTCCTTATCGTATCCCTTGACGGTCACCGTGCTGGCTCGGGGATTCGACTCGAACTCGATCCCCTCGGGCGGCTCAATCACCACGGGATGGGAGAAGCCGAGGTTCATCACCAGGGTCGTGCCCTGAAGCTCCGCACGATACCCCGTTCCACGAATCTCCAGCGTCTTGCTATACCCTTCCGTGACCCCGATCACCATATTGTTGATCAGTGCGCGGGTTAGGCCGTGGAGCGCCTTAAAGGACCGCTCATCATTTGGTCGCTTCACCACCAGCGCGCCCTCATCGACGGAGATGGACAGTTCNNACCCTTGGGGCCCTTCACCATGACCTTACTCCCCTCGATGGAGACCTCGACCCCTGCAGGGACCGGGACCGGCATCTTTCCTATTCGTGACACAGTTTACCTCCCTATCGCGACCCCACAGCAGGTGGCTGTCCGCTTACCACACATAGCAGAGGACTTCACCACCGACATTGAGACGGCGTGCCTGCTGCCCGGTAATGACACCCTTGGGGGTCGAAAGCACCGCAATCCCCATTCCGCTCCGGACCCAAGGAATATCGTTGACCGATGTGTAGATGCGACGTCCCGGCTTGCTGACGCGCCTCAAATCGGTGATCACAGCGCGCTGATGCTTTGCATCCCCAACGTACTTGAGGTCGAGCACCAACACCTTGAAACCCTTCTCATCACTCACCACACGATAGTCACCGATGTAACCCTCATCTTTGAAGATCTTGGCAATCGCCACCTTGATCTTCGATGAAGGCATCGAAACCGTCGTATGCTTTGCCATCAGGGCGTTTCGTACGCGTGCCAACATATCGGCAATCGGATCTGACGTTGTCATCCTAGCACCTCATTACCAACTGGACTTGACCATACCGGGGATTTTCCCCTCCAAGGCCAGTTCACGGGTACAGATCCGGCACAGGCCGAACCGACGGTAGTATCCCCGCGGGCGACCACAGCGAGAGCAGCGATTTCGCACTCGCACCTCATATTTGCGCCGGGTTTCGCGAATTGGCATACAAGTTTTCGCCATACTTCACTCCTTCGTTCAGAACTCCACAGTCCTCAAGTCAGTCTCATGCTTGAGACACACTGTCAATCGTGCTGAAACGGCATCCCCAGCAGCTGCAGAAGGCGCCGGGCTTCCTCATCCGTCTCAGCCGTCATGTTGATCGAAATCTCCATCCCCCGAATCTTGTCGATCTTGTCATAGTCGATCTCGGGGAAGAGCAGTTGCTCACGTAGCCCCAGGGTGTAGTTTCCCCGTCCGTCGAACTTGTCGGGCACACCACGAAAGTCGCGGGTACGAGGTAGGGCAATGCTGATCAGCCGATCCAGAAACGNNGCCGATGGCACGTCCCTCGCGCAATTTGAAGTTCGCGATCGACCTGCGCGCGCGGGTGACCACAGGCTGCTGCCCGGTGATGATGCGCAGATCATTGACCACATACTCCAAAGCCTTCGGATTGTCCAATGCTTCGCCGACACCGACGTTGACCACAACCTTCCGAATCCGGGGGATCTGCATCACATTCTCATACCCGAACTCTTCGGCGAGCACGGGCATGATCTCTTCACGGTATTGCTTAGCTAACCGTTGCATCGTCCCCATCTCCTTAGTCTATCGCCTCGCCGCACTTGCGGCAGATGCGCACCTTGCGGCCGTCCACCTCTCCAAAACCCACGCGCGAAGCGGCATGGCAGTTGGTGCAGACCAACATCACGTTAGAGAGGTTGATGGGAGCTTCAAACTGAACGCGCCCACCCTGGACCTGGGAACGCCCCGCGCGCTGCGGATCCTGGTGTTTGATCACCATGTTGACCCCTGACACCACCACGCGGTTCTCCTTGAGTATGACGCGCAGGACCTCTCCACGCACGCCGAGGTCATCTCCTGAGATCACCTCAACGGTGTCACCTTTTCGAATTCGATTCATTTCCTAACCTCTCATCACCGGCACTACAACGTCTCTGGCGCCAGCGACACGATCTTCATGAAGCCGCGCTCCCGCAACTCACGGGCAACAGGCCCGAAGATGCGTGTACCGCGGGGATTCAGCCCGGCACTGTCCAGGATGACCGCGGCGTTATCATCGAAGCGAATGTAGGAACCATCCGAACGACGATACTCTTTGGCGACACGCACGATAACAGCTCGAACAACTTCACCTTTTTTTACGGAGGCGGTCGGTGTCGAAGCCTTGACCGTGGCCACGATGGAATCACCGACGGTACCATAGCGCCGTCGCGAGCCACCCAGCACACGGATGCACAGCAACTCCTGGGCCCCCGTATTATCAGCTACTTTTAGTCGTGTTTCTCGTTGAATCATGTCAAGACTCCCTTGCGCCCGGCTACGTGGCGCGCTCCAGGATTTCCTCGACAGCCCAGCGTTTGCGGCGGCTGTAGGGGCGCGTTTCCACGATCTGTACCTTGTCGCCTACGCGGCAGTCGTTGTCCTCATCGTGGACCATGTACTTCTTAGCCGAACGCACCACCTTCTCGTACAGCGCGTGGCGATACCGGCGTTCCACTGTCACAACGACGGTCTTGTCCATCTTGTCGCTGGTTACCGTCCCCACCAGCCGTTTGCGTCCCTCTTTCATACCGCCGCTCCTTCCACATTCTCCGCAGCCAGTTCTCGCTCACGCAGGATCGTCAGGATCCGGGCGATATCCTTGCGGACTGCCTTCAGACGGTTGTGATCCTGCAGGCTGCCTGCATACCACTGCTGTCGCAGGTTGAACAACTCACGACGGGTCTCCTGCAGGCGGGTATGCAGTTCTTCAGACGTCATACCTCGAATCTCACTTGCTCGCATGCCTACTCTCCTGCCTCTCCACCGTACTCAATACGGGTGACGATCTGAGTGCGGATCGGCAACTTGTAGGCAGCCAGGTCCAACGCCTCTCGGGCGATATCCTCGGGCACGCCACCGATCTCGAACAAGATGCGGCCCGGTCGGACCACGGCAGCCCAGTACTCAACATCACCCTTACCCTTACCCATTCGCGTCTCCGCGGGCTTGCTCGTAATGGGCTTATCCGGGAAGATACGCACCCAGTACTTCCCGCGGCGTCGCATGTGACGCACGATCGCGCGGCGAGCGGCCTCGATCTGCCGTGCGGACATCCAGCAGGGTTCCAGGGCCTGCAGCCCAAAGTCCCCGAAGTCCACACGCACACCACGGCTCTCCGTACCCTTCATGCGCCCACGGTGTTGCTTACGATATTTCATACGCTTCGGCATCAACATAGCTCGATCTCCTTACCCCATCAGCGGTGAATCAGTGCGCTTCTTCCAAGGCTGCGGACTTCTGAGGCAACACTTCGCCCTTGTAGATCCACACCTTGACGCCGATTCGCCCATAGCTGGTTCGGGCCTCTTCCTGAGCATAGTCGATATCCGCACGCAGCGTCTGCAACGGCACCCGCCCCTCGCGCATCCAGGTGCGACGCGCCATCTCGGAACCTGAAAGACGTCCGCTGCACATCACCTTGATCCCCTCAGCCCCGGCGCGCATCGCCTGCCGCAACGCGCGCTTCATCGCACGGTTGTGGTAGATACGCTTCTCAAGCTGAGCGACGATATTCTCGGCCACGAGCTTCGCATCCAGATCCGGCTGCTCAACCTCTTGGACGTCGATGTGCACACGCTTGCCACCTGTCAGTTCCTCAACGTCCCGGCGAATCGCCTTCACGTTCTCCCCCTTGCGACCGATCACCACACCTGGACGCGAGGTCCAGACGATGACCGAAACCTGGTTCGGGGGGAAGCGCTCGATCTCGATACGTGAGACACCGCTTTGCCCATCACGCGACCGCTCTGCCATCTGGCTGCGGATCAAGTCACGAATGGCCTGATCTTCATTGAGCAGGTCTGCGTACTCACGACCTTCGGCAAACCAGCGAGACTTCCAGTCTCGGATAACCTTTAAACGAAAACCATAGGGATGAACTTTGCGCCCCAAGATAAGCCTCCTTAGTCCAACTAATCCAGCCGCTCTTCAAGAACGACTGTGATGTGGGACGAGCGCTTGCGAATCGGGCGATAACGTCCGCGACTCCCCCAACGTGCACGCCAGCCTTTTCCAGGCATCACGCCCGGTCCGTCATCAGCGGCAATCTTTGCGATGTACAGGCTGCTGGTGTCCAGCCCCTTTTCATCGGCATTGGCCACGGCAGAGCGAATCAACTTCGCGACCGGAACCGCCGCCGCGTGCGGCATAGCGTTCAGAGCGATCACAGCATCCTCTGCTGCCATGCCCCGCACCGCATCGATCACACGTCGCACCTTCAGGGGTGACATCAGAATATGTCTCGCCTTAGCTTGAACTATCTCAGGCATCGCTCTACCTCACCATCACCCTGACTTTTTTCTCTCGAGCGACGTGACCACGGAAGGTCCGCGTCGGTGCGAACTCGCCCAGACGATGTCCTACCATGTTCTCAGTGATATAGATCGGCACGTGCCGGCGCCCATCGTGGACGGCCAGCGTATGACCCACCATCTGCGGAAAGATCACAGACGCTCGCGACCACGTTCGAATCACTCGCTTGCTGCCGGTCCGGTTCATCTCCTCGACCTTCTGCAGCAGCTTTGGCTCTACATACGGCCCCTTTTTCAAGGAACGTGACATAGCTTCCCTCCCTTACTAACGGCGTCGGCGAGAACCCGAGTTGCGCCGGCGAACGATGTACTTCTCTGTACCCTTGTTGCGGCGGGTCTTGCGGCCCAGCGTACGCCATCCCCAAGGAGACTTGGGTCCGGGCATACCGATGGGCGAACGCCCCTCACCGCCACCGTGCGGATGGTCTCGCGGTGACATCGCCGAGCCGCGAACCGCGGGTCGGAAGCCGAGCCAGCGTTTGCGTCCGGCCTTACCCAGCTTCACATTCGCGTGATCGAGGTTACCGACCTGACCGATGGTGGCCATACAGACCTTGCGCACCATACGGATCTCACCACTGGGCAACCGCAACGTCACGTAATCGCCCTCACGCGCCATCAACTGCGCGGCCGATCCGGCCGCGCGGACCATCTGTCCGCCACGCCCCGGCTGGAGTTCGACATTGTGAACCAGCGTACCCATCGGGATGCGCTCCAACGGCAGAGCATTGCCGACGTGTACTTCGGCCTCATCTCGGGAGCTGATCACGGCGTCATTCACCTTCAGCCCCAGGGGTGCGATGATGTACCGCTTCTCGCCATCGGCATAGACCAGCAGTGCGATCCGCGCCGAGCGGTTCGGATCGTACTCGATCGAATCCACCCGCGCAGGGATATCATACTTGTCACGCTTGAAATCGATCAGACGGTACTTCCGTGCATGGCCGCCGCCACGATGACGCACGGTGATCCGTCCGTAGGCGTTACGTCCGGCCTGCTTGTTCAACGGACGAATCAGGCTCTTCTCGGGCTCAGTGCGCGTGATCTCGTCAAACGTCTGCCCCGTCATACCACGACGACCGGGCGAGGTTGGGTTATATTTCTTAATGGCCATCTTACGCCTCCAGGGCCTCAATGCGCTGGCCGGGCGACAACGTGACCACGGCTTTTTTCCACGGCGCGCGCCGCCTCACCACTCGCCTGCCCCGCGCTTTGTTGACCTTGCCGGGCATGACCATGGTGCGCACACGATCGACATCTACGCCGTAGATCTCCTCAACCGCTCGCTTCACCTGCAGCTTATTGGCACCCATGTGGACCATGAAGACATACTTCCCCTGCTCGCGCAGGATATACGCCTTCTCGGTCTCCAGGGGGCGCACGATAATGTCATAGATATTCATCAGACTTTACTCCCCAGCCTCAACCTCAACAGGACGAGGCACGTTCGAACCCAGCAGTGACTCCACGGTCTCAAGTGAGGCCAGCGGCATCACCAACGTATCAGCATTCAGAAGGTCACGAACGTTCAGGTAGTTGGCGCGCAACGTCTTGGTCGTCTGAAGATTCCGCGCCGAAAGCTCGACGGTCTCGTTGCGCTCAGGCAGCAGGATCAACGTCTTGCCGTGGTTCGGCACGATCCGCTGCAGGGTAGCGACGAGCTCCTTCGTCTTCGGACCCTCCATCTTCAACTCATCGACGACCACGACCTGCTGTCCGGCGGCCTTCACCGACAAGGCAGAACGCAGCGCAGCGCGACGCATCTTCTTCGGCATCTTCTTCGTATAGCTGCGCGGGGTCGTCCCGTGCGCGATACCGCCCCCCACGAAGATGGGGGCGTTCCGACTGCCGTGCCGCGCACGACCGGTTCCCTTCTGACGATACCACTTCGACTTCGATCGGTTGTTCTCGCTGCGCGTCTTCGTCTTATGGGTGCCCAAACGTGCATTCGCTAACTGGCGCACCAAGGCCTGGTGCATCAACGGCACGTTGACCGACGCCTCAAAGATCTCAGGTCGCAACTCAACCTCACCGACCTTCTCTCCTTGCATATTGACGATGGGAATAAGCATAGCTAGCCTCCTTTGAGTACCCTGTGCTTACGGGCACCCTTGACCAGAACCAGGGCCCCCTTCGGCCCAGGTACAGAGCCGCGAACGGCCAGGAGGTTTCGCTCCGGATCCACCAACACGACTTCGAGGTTCTGGACCGTCGTCGTCTTGTTCCCCATCTGACCCGGCATCTTCTGACCCTTCCAGACCTTGCCGGGCGTAGCACAGGCACCGATAGAACCCGGGGCACGCTCGCGGTCGGACTGACCATGGGTCCGGGGACCACCAGCAAAGTGATGTCGCTTCACGACACCGGCAAATCCCTTACCCTTGGAGCGTCCCTGAATGTCAACGCGCTCACCTGGTGCGAAGATGTCCGCGAGAATCTTCTGGCCGAGCTCATAGACCTCGTCCTCACGCGTCCGAACCTCACGCAGATGGCGCAAGTGGGGCACATCGGCCCGTGCCAAGTGGCCCATCTGGCCCTTGGTCAGGTGCTTGGCCTTGGTCTCGCCATAGCCAAGCTGCACAGCACGGTACCCATCGCGTTCGGGATCACGAACTTGCGTCACATAGCACGGCCCGGCCTCAACCACCGTCACCGGAACCACCGTACCATCTTCCCGAAAGATCTGGGTCATACCCACCTTTCGTCCTAATATACCTTTCACCTATGCCTCCTTGGGACTGTCAGCGCTCGCGTCCAGTCAACCCGGCCTTATGCTTCACGGCCTCGGACCGTCCACTTGTCGCGCCACATCATCCCTGATCCTCCGACACTATCCCCCTGGCCATCAACCCTTCTCGCTCGGTGAGCCGATGACCAGGGGGCAGTGAGGTGTGACTATGCGACTAAACGGACTCGGTGGATCCCGACCTGCCTATGGCAGACCAGGATCGCCTAGAGTTTAATCTCGATATCGACGCCCGCCGGCATATTGAGCCGCATCAGCGTGTCAATCGTCTTCGAATCCGGATCCTGGATATCGATCAGACGCTTGTGCGTACGGATCTCGAAATGCTCGTGCGAATCCTTATCGATGAACGGAGAACGACGAACGGTGAACCGCTCGATTCTCGTGGGCAAGGGCACCGGACCCGCGACATGAGCTCCCGTACGCTCAGCCGCCTCGACGATCCGTCGTGCGGACTCGTCAAGAATGCGATGATCATATCCCTTCAACCGAATGCGAATGCGTTGTTTAGCCATAAACCACCCTGTATGGTTAGCTCGAACTAGCTGATAATCTTGGTGATCACGCCGGCACCGACGGTCAAGCCACCCTCGCGAATCGCGAAGCGGTGCCCAACCTCGAGCGCAACCGGGCTGATCAACTCAACCGTCATCGTGGTCCGGTCGCCAGGCATCACCATCTCAACACCCTCGGGCAGGTCCACCGACCCGGTGATATCCATCGTGTTGATGTAGAACTGGGGCTTGTAGCCGGTGAAGAAGGGCTTGTGCCGCCCACCCTCATCCTTGCGCAGAATGTAGACCTCAGCCTCGAACTTGCGCTGGGCCTGAATCGAGTTGGGGGCAGCCACGACCACACCGCGACCCACCTCGTCCTTGCCGACACCACGCAGCAGCAACCCAGCGTTGTCACCCGCCTGAACGATGGGCAGGATCTTGTGGAACATCTCCATCGACGTAACCACCGTGCGCCGCGGCTTCTCATACATATCGCCGACCAGCTCGACCTCGGTGTTAGGCTTGAGCGTCCCGCGCTCAACACGACCCGTCACGACCGTACCACGCCCCTTGATCGAGAAGACATCCTCGATGGGCATCATGAAGGGTCGATCCTCGTCGCGCTCCGGCGTGGGGATGTACTCATCCACCACCCGCATCAGCTCCCAGATGGAAGCATAGGCGGGATCGTCCGGGTCATCGCTCTGGCAGGAAAGGGCCTCCAGCGCCGAACCCTGTACCACGGGCGTCTCGTCGCCGGGGAACTCATAGCTGCTCAGCAGCTCCCGAATCTCCAGCTCAACGAGCTCCAGCAGCTCGGGGTCGTCCATCAGGTCGACCTTGTTCAGGAAGACGACGATCGCGGGCACCTCAACCTGACGCGCCAGAAGGATGTGCTCGCGGGTCTG
>NPIE01012547.1_pt1 | contig 12284 bp, 12 predicted proteins | sample 8637661 | NCBI WGS metagenome assembly NPIE01 (sample SAMN07420842, study PRJNA396082) | bioreactor metagenome | isolation source: sample BA12 brine-fed electro-methanogenic bioreactor BA | place: Japan: Kochi | collected 2016-12-09 | reverse complement strand
TATTCGCAGCGATAACGCAGCACCCGCCGGATAATTTCCTGTCGGGCCGCTTCACGAACCATTTCCTCGTTGACAATGCCGAATCCGACGCGATTGACGCCCATGTCGGTTGGAGAGCGATAGAAGGATTCCGCGCCGGTTATCTTTTCCAGAATGCGGCGCAACAGGGGGAAGGCCTCCACATCGCGGTTGTAGTTGATCGTGGTCTTGCCATAGGCTTCCAGGTGAAACGGGTCAATGACATTGACGTCCTTGAGGTCGGCAGTTGCCGCCTCATAGGCGACATTCACCGGATGCTTCAGCGGCAGATTCCAGATGGGAAAGGTTTCAAACTTGGCGTATCCGGCCTGTACGCCGCGTTCATATTCATGATAGAGCTGAGACAGACAGGTGCCCAGTTTGCCGCTGCCGGGACCTGGGCCAGCCACCACCACCAATGGACGCGTGGTTTTGATATAGGTGTTGCGGCCGTACCCGTCCTTGCTGACGATAAGGTCCACATCCGTGGGATAGCCCCGCGTGGCGCGATGGGTATATACCTTGAGGCCGCGCCGTTCGAGCTTGTTCTTGAACAATAGCGCGGCAGGCTGGTCTTCATAGCGCGTGATGACAACAGCCGTGATTTCCAGTTCCCAGTCCCGGCGCAGATCGTCAATCAGCTTGAGCACGTCTGTATCATAGGTAATGCCGAAATCGGCGCGGATTTTCTTTCGGTCAATATCGCCGGCGTGGATGCACAGGATGATGTCCACCTTGTCCTTGAACTGTTGCAGCAGCCGCATCTTCACGTTGGGATCAAAATTGGGCAGTACCCGCGCCGCGTGATAGTCAAAAATGAGCTTGCCCCCGAATTCCAGATAGAGCTTGTTGTTGAATCGTTTGACCCGCTCCAGGATGGCCTCCGTCTGTTCCTTCAAATATTTATCTACATCGAACGCTATATTTTTGCCTGTGGCCATGCTGTACTCCATGTTAATGCCGGTTGAGAATGGGCTGATTCTAATCTCTCGGGCAGGGAGTAATCAATGACGGCAATTGACCGGTTCATGACGGTCTTAACTATTCTCACGCAAAGGCGCAAAGACGTAAAGGCGCATAGACCGCAGTATGTATGCGGAAAAGCAAGTACACGGCGCTGATTCCTCGTTCCTCTTTCCTCTTTCCCCGGTCATATGATAGTATTTTGCCGTTGGCGAGGAAGCGTATGCGCCCTATCCGGCAATAGGCTTCACGAATTTTTTTCTTGTTTCCCGTGTCCCGAAACCTTAGTCACCCTAAAAGGAGCGCCAGGCGATGAAAAAAGAGATAACCGTCCATGAATTGAACACCGATGCGTTTATCGCGGAAAAGGTCCAGGATATCCAGGCCGATGTGAGCGAAGGCGCGGCGATTAACGCCCTGTCCGGCGGCGTTGATTCGTCGGCGGTTACCATGCTTGGTCATCGTGCGCTCGGAAGTCGCCTGAGAACGGTGTTCATTGAAAACGGCCTGATGCGCGAAGGCGAGGCCGAGCAGGTGGTGGGGTTCTTTGAGAAACTTGGGGTTGCCGTGGAAGTGGTGGACGCCCGCCGGGAGTTTTTCGCGGCCCTCAAGGGGATTACGGACCCCGAGGAAAAACGCGAGGCCATCACCCAGACCTTTTACAAGGACGTTTTCGGAAAGATTGTCCGGGAAAGCGACGCGAAATGTCTGCTCCAGGGCACTATCCTGACGGATATTGACGAGACCGTGGCCGGGATAAAACGGCAGCACAATGTTTTCGAGCAGCTGGGGATAAATCCGCAGCAGGCCTTCGGGTATCGCATCATCGAGCCGTTGATCCAACTGCGCAAGGACGGCGTGCGCAAGGTCGGCAAGGCGCTCGGGCTGCCCGAGGCGCTTTTCGAGCGCATTCCCTTCCCGGGACCGGCCCTGGCGGCGCGCGTTATCGGCGCGGTAACGCCGGAACGGATCGAAACCGTGCGCAAGGCAACCGCCATTGTCGAAAAACGGCTCGCCGACAAGGGCGCGTTCCAGTATATGGCTATCCTGCATGAAGACCGGGTTACGGGCATGCGCGACGGCAAGCGTGATTTCGGCCTGCAGATTGAGGTGCGGTGCTGGGACAGCGTGGACGCAAGGACGGCGTCGCCGACGCGTCTGCCCTGGGAGGCGCTTGAACAACTCGCCGGCGAAATTACCGGCCAGGTGCCGGGCGTGGTCAGCGTCACCTATAATATTGCCTGCAAGCCGCCCTCCACGTTGGAAGCCGTATAGGTGCTGTGGGGGTGCCCGCAACCCCAAAAAGGCTTGTTCATGTGTTGTAGGGCGGATAGGACGTGCGTATATACTTTCACCATGATAATGTCCTACCCATCCTACCCATCCTACGGAAAAACAACCGGTAACTGCTTGTTTTTATAATGGCTACAAGCCGAAGCACTCCTAATCAACGCGTCCATCATGCGCGGCAATATAACATTCCGCGCAAAGCGGGATGCGACTGAGGTCGCCGCGCAGGAAATCACGGCGTATCGTAGTGGCCCGTTCCGAGTTCCATACCTCGGCAATGGAGTTTTTGGCCACATTGCCAAGCACCATGGTCTTGTAATAGTCAGTACAGCACAATATCATGTCTCCATTGAACAGGATATAGGCATTTTTCAAAAGGCGCACACAATCCCTGTAAACGCGCTTGTCGCCAACATTCAGTTTTTCGAAAGCGTCGTTATTACCGCCGCGATTCTCGAGCCGCGTATATTTCGATTCAACGCCCCGGGAACGCCAATAGGCCACCGCTTTATCTGCGTCAACCAGCTTGGTCTTGATCATGGTCACCACGATCTTCAGTTCCGGCGCGTACTGGTCCCGCAGTTCTATCAAGCGTTCGACATTCGCCTTGGTTCGTTCAAATTTCAGCGAACCGCGCATGCTGTCTTCATAAGGCTCTTTTTCAATGCCCTGCATGGAAATATACAACGCGCGCAGGGGATTGTCCTTCACCAGTTCCATGAGCGTCTCGTCCGTGAGCATGCTGCCGTTGGTGGTCAGCACGATGCTCGCTTTGGGCACATGCCGCTTGATATAGCGTGCCCGTTCCAGAATGGATTTGTCCAGAAAGGGCTCGTTCATCAGATAAGGGCTGATGCGACGCGTCACGTTGTGTTTGGCGATTTCCGCGACAATCTTTGTGAAAAGCCCCTCGTCCATCTTGCCTTTGGGTACTTTTTCCCACGCATCGGGGTAAGGACAGAACACGCATGCGCCATTGCATCCCGTACGCGTTTGAATCTGCACCATCCTGGGGAAACGCGGTACACGGCGACAGACAATCCGCTTGGGCAGGTCCATGTACCAACGCTGGTCACCCCCTGGCATATAAAAACTTTTGCGCCAGCGTTCCACAAGAGACATTACATTCCTTTCATCATTCGTTTATTCCAAGTAACTGTCTGGCAGTACCTTATTTTTTGGTCGCCCGCAATAAATGCTCTATTGGAGTTCAAACTTTAGTTTGTGACGTATGCACGAGGTCCAAACTCCCGAATGACCAAAAACTGGCGCTGGACAGTTACCATTCCAAACCATAAATATTCGGCAGCTGCCGATAACGGCCCTTATAATCCAATCCATACCCAACAACAAAACGATCTTCAATCGTGAAGCCAATATAATCCGCTTCCACGTCCTCTGTGCGTCTTGCCGGTTTATCGAGCAGGGTACACAGGGATATGGACGCCGCTTGACGCGCACGGAAGTGGTTGAGAATGGCAACCGCCGTGCGGCCGGTGTCCACAATATCCTCGAACACCAGCAGATGCCGACCGGCGATTGAATCATCGCCCGCATCTATAAGGGTTAAATTTTCCGCTGGCGTTGTTCCCGTATAACTCCTGACGCGGATGGATTCCAGCAGCATATCCACACGCATATGCCTTGTGATGTCGGCCGCGAAAAACATGGCGCCGTTCAACACAACAACCACCGTCAGCGCCTTGCCGCGATAGTCCCGGTCAATGTCAGCCGCAAGTGCTTTAACACGGGTCTGTATGGCGTCCGCGTTAATCAGAGGGCGACTACTGATGTTCATAATCCAGCCGAATCTCCAGAATTCGTTTTGAGCACTCCGTGAGTATCGCGCCATTGCCGCGCCGATAGCCGGCCAGCCACAGGATTTCTTTTCCCATGATCACCAGGGGAATCCTGTCGCGCAGATACCGTGGAACGCCGTGTTCGCTCATGACATCTTGTATTTTTTTGTGCCCGGTCATGCCCAGCGGATGCATCCTGTCGCCAGGCCGCCTTGTGCGTATCAGCACAGGGTTCGTAATAACGTCCAGGTCGAAGTATTGGCAATGGTCGTAACAACGCTGAATGATTGTTTTCAAGGAACGTTCCTCGGGCCCAAGCAATCGCGTAATGAACCGACAATCAATAAAACGGCTCTCGCCGGGAATTGTCATGGGGACAGTTATGTGCGCGAACAATCCCGGATTGTATCCCGGCGGCGTCACATGCAACTGCGATTTATCGGCATATACAATCGCGCCGCCGCCAAAGTCCATCTGTTTTCCCGGCGTGGCGTCGCGCATGAACGTCATCATGCGCAGGATGCCGTCATAGCCAACGCTGACATGGAGTCTCGACGCCAACACTTTAATCATATGGCGCCGCAACGCTTCAGGCGAGGCATCAAAGCGCTCCCGTTCAATCAACAGGACCTCCGGCGCTTTTTGCGAAGAACAAACACAGCTGTCGAGTTGGCGGGCGGCAAGCGCATCCAAATACGCCGCGTCTGAACGCAGAATTTCCGCACCGCGCGCGATACTGCGCCGCACATGGGCGCCATAGCGTTCGAGATGGGGAAGCAATTCACTTCTGATCCGGTTGCGCATATAACGGGCATCCGTGTTGGTATGGTCTTCTCGCCAGGCGATAGTGTTGTCACGCGCCCAGGCGCGAATCGTTTCACGAGAACACGCCAGCATGGGGCGCGTAATACGCAGGCCATGGCGCAGGGAAACGGGCGCAATACCCGACATGCTGAAGTCGCTGGCCAGTCCCAGCAAGCCCATAAGCAGGGTTTCCGCCTGATCATTCTCATGATGGGCCGTTGCGAGGACGGCATGTTGTTGTCGCGCCGTTTCCATCAGAAAGGCGTAGCGTATTTCACGGGCGTGGGCCTCGAATGATCGGCCCAGGCCTCGCGCCTCCTCAAGAACATCCGCCTCGCCCAAAACCAGTGAGACCCCAAGTTCCGCGCAGACCTGCTTGACGAAGACCGCATCGGCCGCGCTTTCTCCATCGCGCGTGTGATGATCAAAATGGACCACCGCCACATTGAAACCCAGTTCAAGCAGAACATGAAGCATGACCATCGAATCCAGGCCGCCTGATACCGCCGCCAGAACCGGCTCATCGTCGGCAAACATCCCGTACTGCTCGATTGTGGCTTTTACCCGCGCGGGCAAACAGTCGTTGAAGGAGGCGTTATTCATGGAATTCAACAGTCTCCGGCACGGTAATCACCACCTCGACGCCATGGAACGGCAACGCATCGGGCGACGGAATCGTGGCCCGAAAAAACACTTGCGGTCCATTGCCAACACGGATAATAGTGCTCTGCCCATAGGACATCAGCCATTCGCCTGCGGCGTTTTGCCGCCACGGCCCCCAGCCCGTATCGCCGAATAACGTCCCGACATCATGTGGCCTGTGACGTTGGCTGTTTAACAACAACGTGCCGCCGAAGGAACCGGCAGGCGAATAAACATTGACATGAAGGACGTCGCCTTCACCGCCCGCCATGACGACCAGGGGCAGTTGCGATGGCGGAAACACCGCAGACGCAGATACGGTCCGGTTCATCGGTCCGGCCGATTCAAGAACCGCCAGCAACAGTCCCGCGTCCCATGATTGAAACACCGTCACCAGATGAGGCGCACCGAGCAACGTTCCCAACGCCTGGGCAAGGGGTCCGGCGACTAGACCGGGAAAAGTGCTTGTCTCGCCGCGCAATTCAAGCAGCGACAACGCGTGGCGGTCCCGTCCGGCGGCGATCAAACATTGTTCATAGGCCAATCCGCGCATACGCTCGGGCATGGCCGAAGAGGCGTCGCGCATTTCCGCGAGAAACGCATCCACGGCGGTTGTATCCGGCGGGGGAAGCAGTCTCGGTCGGCTGGGACCCATGGCGCGGCGAAAGGCCGCCGCCGCCTCGGGCAGATTCTTTTCCGCCAACCAGGCGCGGGCAATGTAGTAATCAGCGCGCGTATCTCCTGGCGCGCGGGTCTTAATAAATGCGAGTCTTTCGCGCAGTAACCCATATTCCTTGCGGACCAATGCACGACGGGCCATGGAATCATAGTCCCGCGGATCGCCGGACCGTATGAACAGAATATTGAGGACCAACAATAATGCAACCGGCGCGAGGAGCCAACGACTGGGCCGCACGACAGGCGATGTTGTCGCTCCCGGTCGCGCATAGCCGGCCGTCATGGCCAGCAGCAGTACCGGCCCCGCTTCCGGATAAGGGAACAACGCCAATGCGGTCGCAGCCATACCAAGCACGGCAACGGCCAGCCACCCGTGCGCAACGCCCGCAGATGGAGTGCCGCCCATCACGATATGCTTGGACGCCAGGCGCGCACATCCCCAAAGAGCAACCGCAGCCAACCAGACCGTAGGATGTAAAAATAACTGGTGGCCCGGCCGCCATGACCACAGGTCCGGACGGGGCGACAAGAACAACCAAAGAATAAACAGAACAGGCAGCGCGAGCATGATAAATCGGGCGGAACATCCCGGCAAAAATTCGCCCGCGCGCCGCGCCCGGTTCAAGGCGGGCAACAGCAACATGAGTGCGAGTGACGCAAAAAAGCCTTCCGTCACACCATAGGGACCGGCCATGACAAGGCCGCTGGTCTGCTGCCAGGTGGTCGGAAAAAGCAGGCCGATACGCGAAAAAACACTTAACGACAGCATCAGCGCACCGCTCATCATAGACAAATAGATTGCCCAAAGCACGACGCCGCGATTATCCGTTCCGTGCATCACGAATACGGCCATGAGCGCAGGCGCAATCAGCATCCAGGAAACAGTCTCAGTGCCGCCGAGTTTGAAAACGACAATCAGCACCGCCGTCAATACACACGGCCACCAGAGTTCAAAGGGCGTTCGAAGCCGCTTATTGTTCATCCAATCGCGCAGCGCGCAAAAGATAAGCGGCGCCAGAGCCACATGATGCAGATGAACAGGCCCCGCCAGCCGTTGCCAGGCGCCCAATGGCCAGGACAGGGCAAAAAGATATACCCCATACGCCGCAAGCGTGTCCCACGATAGCAGCGAAGGCGAATTCGCGCGTCCAATGGATGTGCGACGCACTGACGATGATTCGGGCAAAGTCAGGACCTCTCGCCTTTTGCCGCTCATTCTTCCCACTCCAGGTAAACAGCCGACGCCGGGTCGTCTCCATGGGACGCTAACGGGTGGCTCAGGGCCAGACTGAACAACTGAATACACGCAGCAAGCAGCAATAACACGTTAAAAAGTATCAGCGCAACATGCCGCTCTCGACGCATACGGTACAACGGATTAGATAAAGATTCGCTATGATGACGGCTGGATGCGGGAAACATGGGATTAGCCTTGGGCTGCGCGTAAACGCGCCAGGCCGTTCATGATAACGGCTACCCGTGCGCGAATATCGTCTGTCAGATTCTTCTCCATGGCGCGCGCGATAATCGCTTCCGCCTCGGCAAGCGTGGCCTCATTAAGCCATTCCCCGGGATCATCGGGCGAAAGAAACACGCCGTGCGCCGAAACGGCCTGCTCCAGCAAGCTAATGTATTCCAGTATCTCTGGGCGCGCAAAGCGGTAATAGCGCGACAAAAATTCTTCGAGCATGTTCTGATAAATAATATCCGGATCGTTTAACAAACTTGCGACAAGGTAGAGACGCAGTTCCGCCAGATCAATGTTCTCAGGGACAACCTCCTCGATTCCGGCATAATACAACCCCTCGACATCATGTCGCGCATAAAACAAAAGGTTCGGCTGAATGGTTTGAAAGTGGGGGAAAGGCAACTGCGGGTTGCCCATGTTGACCATATGCTCCAGAATATGGATGCGCGCACCCAGCGCGCGCCAGCCGACCAATTGCTCGACGAAACGACTGTTGGCCGCGCATTGCCGATGGGTAAGCGGCGCGGCATGGTTGCAGGCCCGCGTGGAAAGTTGCACAATCACGCCGGGATGGGCGCGCAACTGCTGCGGCGGCGCTTGCATGGCGGGCGACAATAGCACATGCACCCAATGAATTTCTTCAGGCAGCGCATCAGCCAATCCTTCCGCGACCTCATTGGCCAGCGCAAGAATGGCGGCTGCTGGCGAGTGTTCCTGCTCATTAAGCGCGCGCCCTTCGGGCGCCAATGTCGGATGCAGCCAATCCATGGCGGCGAGACGCCATACCGTGGCGTGGGGCAACTGCCATTGCACGACGCGACGTCGTTCAAGCAACAGCGCATCCGCGTTTGTCTCTTCGGCGCGCGCCATATCCAGAATATGCGCCAGGACCAGTTGCGCCCCTTCCGGCGCGCCATAAGCGGGGCGCCCGTCGGATGCATAGGAATCCGCCATGCCGTCGAAATAGGCTGGATTGCCGGGTGAGGATAATGGCCTGGCGCTCAGCGCGTAAGCTTGCCTGAATTCTGTGGCGTCCTTATCCCAAACGTTGGTGAAGCCTATTTCGCGAAAGGAAAATTCGGGTCGCCAGCGGAGCTCGTGTTCAACCATGGCCTGAAGGGGAGAACCATAATCCGTGAGACCCGGCGCCAGCCAACGCACCCCGATTATCCTGCTGGAGAAAGCGTATACCCCGTGCAATACCCCCGCATCCCCGCCGCCGACAATAAGCAATTGCTTCTCCGCCCCCTGTTCGGCGGCCCGACGGGGCGGCGTATAGGTGCGAATCAGATATTCTTCTTCCGTAAGCTCCGCAACCCGCTCCGGTGTAATCAAGTCTTCCGACATGGCGCCCGCTCCAAGCCAGACATTGGTGCGTCCCTCGTTGATGTGACTCATGGAAATACGGCGACGCGTCGCGGATTCCCAATACTTTTTAAAGGTTTCCCCGGCAAGTCGAAGCGTGGGCGAGGCGTTCGCCGGAACAACAATATGGAATTCGGCAAGATAGGGGGAAGACCGCCACGCCGGGGCGCCTGGCTGCGCCACAACGGGATTGCTTGTTATTACACCAACAAGAAAAAACACAAAAAAACTCGCCGCCAGTATACTGTATGTTGCTTTCATGTGCGTTTCTCTAACGGATTCCAGCTGTCGGAGCAGGACTGCAATCCATGTTTCTTTCTCTGCTTGTATGGTTTGGATTGTTTGTCTCGCAGGCATGGCCCACAACGGCGTTTATTGTATCATACCCGGTCGCGTCCGCTTCGAACAGGATAAAACAACCGTGCCGTTTCGTAATCGCATCCGACACAAAAGGCTCCTCCGGATTTAACGCACTTGACACAAGAATAAGTGGACATGGTTTAAGCCTCATTCGGATCGTTCGTACTCGTTTTGTGTACTCCTGCTCTTGCACCGCATGCTGCCGTAAGATTCAAGAACAAGAGCAAGAGCAAGAATCTCGATTGCGAGATATGTGTGCGAAAAAGAACGGAAGAACCGGATGAGGCACAAAAAAAATGTCCTGCTCGTCATATCCGTCCTGCCTGTCCTAAGAAAACACTCTTGGAAATGCCCCGGGGCTTTACAAGCAATGCCGACGAATTTCACGCCGCATCAGCGTCGCACGCTTACCATTCACCTCCAACCGAAAACAATTTGAGACGGATTGGCTTGGTTTGCTATACTTACCGCGTTGTGTGGCCCCCCAAATGAATTTATCCTATTTTAATGTAGCCAAAAGGAGGTGAAGTATTTTGAGAACATACGAAGCGCTGTACATTGTTTCTCCGGAACTGGACGACAATGCCATCCAGACGGTAGTTGCCGATGTGGAACGATTAATCACCACAGCCGGCGGCACTATCGTGCGCTCCGATGTCTGGGGCAAACGTAAACTTGCCTACACGATCAAGAAGCACGTGGAGGGCGTTTATGTTGTTTTGCGTTTTAGCGCCAACCCGGATTCCATCAAGCGGTTTGAGCAGCAGTTGAAGCTTACTGAAGCGATTATTCGTTTTATGGTGCTCTACCTGGATGAAAAGACTCTGAAACTTGAAGCGGAACAACAACACCGCTATGAAGAGGATTTGCGTTCCAGCGCCGCCCGTCGCGCCAGGCGTGATGACGACGATGACGATGATGACGAGGACGACGTTCGCAGGTCCCGACGCGCCGTTATTGATGACGACATTGACGATAATGATCTTCCCGTTAATGACAACAGCGATGACGACGAGGACGCTGAAGAGTAATGTTTCCGACGGGACGTCCATTGCGCGTGCCGGATAGGCACGGATTTTGGACGTATACCGTCTAACTGAAAAGGGTGATGGGATGAGCGATTTACGTGTACCAGACTTGAACAACGTCATTATTGCGGGACGACTGACCCGCGACCCGGAACTGAAATACGCGAGCACAGGCACTCCTTTTTGTCGTATCGGCATCGCCAATGCGCGCTATTTCAAAGACAAAAACACAGGCGAGCGTCGGGAAGAAACGACCTTTGTTGACGCTATGGTTTGGGGTAAAATGGCCGAGTTTGTCGGTGAACGGCTTCGCAAGGGACGTCCGGTCCTGGTGGAAGGCCGTCTGCGCACCAGCGAGTGGGTAGATCAGAGTTCTGGACAGAAACGGTCCAAACTCGAGCTAAACGCCATGCGCGTCTCCCCACTGGACTGGGATGACTCGGGCGGTGGCCGCCCTGCCGCGCCACGACCGGAACAGGTAGACAATGATTCGGGTCCCGGACCACGTGAAATAGAAGAGCCTATCCCCGAGGACGACATCCCCTTTTAACCGTTTGTATTAAGGAATCCCGGTTATGGCGAGAATATCCGCTAAAACAAAATTGAAAGTCCGCGAGAAGAAATCGCGACGGCGCAAGAAGAAAAAGAACTTACGCGCGAAGGTGTGTCGCCTGACCATTGATCGCGTCGTATACATAGATTACAAAGACGTAAACCTTTTGAAACACTACGTCACAGAACGCGGCAAAATCATTCCGCGGCGCATTACCGGCGCCACGGCAAAGCATCAACGCATGCTTAATCGCGCTATCAAACTGGCGCGGCAAGTGGCGTTGCTGCCGTATCTATCCGATTAATCGTATCCGGCATCCGGCCGCATCGTCGGATGCGGCCGGTCCCATATCATGCGTAATTTTTGGACTATATGCATCGGCTTGACGCTGGTGGCGGCACTGTGCCTGGCTGTGGGTTTCGCGCTCCCAGCCATACTGCTATTTCCCATGGCTGTTGCGTGGTATTACGCCAACAGACAGTTTTCGCATGTGCGGGGATTGCTGGTGGCCGCGCTTGCCGCGCCCATGCTCATGAGCGGGTCCTATATGATCGCGGGCGTATTCTTCACGGCGGCGCTGCTCGGACTGCTCTTGGGCTGGATGATGCAAAAAAACGTATCACTGGGTCAGGCGGTGGCCGTAATGACGTTGTGCGTGTTTACGCTGTTGGCCGTACCCACAGCGTTCACATGGCAGGAGTCGCGGGACGACTGGAGCGCCATGATTCTTGGCTTTGCCGAGAAATCCTGGGCCGGCAATATGACCGATGCAGGAAACGAGTATTTGACTTTTTTTCAATGGCTCGACGAGCGGTGGGCTTTTGTCGCCTTCGGGATATTGTTCGGCAGTATTTTAATGATCATGGTGCTGATGTGCTCAGTCCTGTATCGCGCCCTCGCCGCCAAAGGCAACATACGACCGGCCAACAGTCACTTCACACGCATGCGCGCGCCGGAACACTTGGTCTGGCTGGCTATTCTGCTTGCGGGGCTTTGGTTTCTGGACAGACAATGGCCCAGCGAGCCGTTGCGCTTTGTCGCATGGAACGGCGCCATCGCCACGGCGGTAGTCTATTGGCTCAATGGCTTGTCGCTTGCGATTAACATACTGCAAACCTTCGGCGTCCGGTTGATATGGATATACGCCCTGCTTTTCACCGTATTTGCGTTTCAAGTGCATCAGATATTTGCCGTAATCGGATTATTCGATACCTGGGCCGATTTTCGGTTGAAAGCCGCGCGGGCAATGGCCGCGAGGCAGGCCCGTGACAAAAATGCCGAAAATGATTGAACACAACCTTAACTATCAGCGTTGA
>NPIE01007551.1_pt2 | contig 12288 bp, 14 predicted proteins | sample 8637661 | NCBI WGS metagenome assembly NPIE01 (sample SAMN07420842, study PRJNA396082) | bioreactor metagenome | isolation source: sample BA12 brine-fed electro-methanogenic bioreactor BA | place: Japan: Kochi | collected 2016-12-09 | reverse complement strand
TGCTGGGTTCACGGCGTCCTGTCGGGCGAGTGACCGCATCCTCCGCCCCCAGAGAGCTTTCATTTCCCGGGGTGGTGGCCAGGCCTTCATGAACGTTACTCTAGGAATCGAAAGCTTTACCCATCATAGAATCCAAATTCGGCACCGGGTTGCCGTCAAAGGACACCCGGTGCCGAATTTGGGCTAGCAAATGGTATAAATAACTTCCTGGAAAAGGATGTTCAAACTTTATTTCCTGACAAAGCCAATCAACAACGCCCCATCCTTATCGAGTAGTTTTAGTCGATCGCCATCGATTTCATAACGCACGACCCGAGCCATGACATTCAAAAAATTCGCTTCGAGCTCCATGACACCATCCTCTGCGCAAAACATTCGTGTCGTTTGCGCGGAATCGATTCTGAGTTCTTCATCTTGCTTTGTATAAGCCGCCGAATACCGATTACAACCCGCTTTGCCTTGGACAGTGCCATCGGCAAAATACGCATTCGCTAAAGCGGTATTTTTATCCGATACCACACCACCCCTGCCATTGTTGATGACGGATACCTGCCATTGGTTTTTTTCCAACGTCGGCTGGTTTTTTGTTTTGAACACCAATAATGGATTTCCTTCTTGATCCGAAAGCGTCAGTAATCGAGCGCCTTCATCGTAGCGATAGCCGCCAACTTTAGCGAGCCAATCGAAATAACGGCGCTCTTGTTCGTTGATAATCTCTGAACAAGCCATCATCGTTGAGCCAACTGGGCTGACCATTAATTTAGATTCTTCAGATATCTCAAATTTCCCAAAATAACGATTACATCCGCCACTTCCGGATAATTGACCTTTCGTAAACAAGGCATCGATAATCGTACCATCTTTGACACTTGTCGTTTCGCCGTTCGGCTCGATAAAGTGTTCTAATTGCCAGGCAATATTGTCCCACTTAAATTGTTGCTCGTCGTCGTTTTCCTCTCGGCTAACATCAGTTGCGCACCCTATCAGCACGCTGCATAACACAAAAATAATCCATCGTTTCATCATACTTTTCTCCCCAGTTTGCTAGGATTTGTTGAAGGCTTTACCCATCTGAACCGGTATTTTGCATATAAAACCGCTAGACGAGCAATGAAAATATAAGTATACCTTTTGTGCTTAAAACTTCGGCATGTACGTATAGAGGCTGCGGGGTATTGATCTCTATCGGGATAACGGCCGCCCTAGAGGGTCGAGATTTACTGATTTTAATGTCAGATAAAATGACTGTTTTTATAGATTTTGAGAAAATAAATGATGCTTTATAGCCTATAATAATCAACAATTTTCAAGGTATTTTGAGCGCCGTAGGGTGCGCATCGCGCACCTTTCCACGGTGCCAAACCGACAAGTGCCCGACCCAGGTGCGCGATGCGCACCCTACACCTAGCGCTTAATAGCCTATGAACACCAACAATTTCAAAAATATTTCAGTTTAAAAAGCCGGAACACAACAATTAGCTAAAATGGCTTTTTTCGACAGCCTACTGCCGCTCCTGCTATTCAAGACTAGAGATTAATTATGAGTAGAATTCTTTTCGTGATCAGTTTAACCGTATTACTGACGGCCTGTGCACAACAAGTTAAGCGCAATTCCTTAGACCCCTTACATTTTGACGGCACACCGGTTACAACCAGTATCATCGAAGGTAGCGGCTGGCGAAGCAAAATAGTCGTTTATCATTGCCATCCCGACACCGAACTGCAGGTCGCTTATTTAAACTTACAATCCGGGGAATCGTTCGCCGCCCTTTATTACCAGGGCTTGCTAAGTTTAATGCAGATTCGGAAAGCGGCTTCCGGCGCGCTGTATATTGCATTGGACGAGCAAAAAAGCCTTCGTTGGCATACGAAAGGCGATTCCGGCATTCTGAAATTTCTTGCCGCCGACCATACCGCGACAGAACAAACTTTGCTAAGCGATTGCAAGGCTATATAGCCAGAAGAACGGTTTGAGGTTTAACAAGTTTAAGAAATCAAGGGATCAGAGCTGTCGACCTTTACTTCTTCAGCTTGAACTTATGGAGCGAATGCATTACTTAGCCTAATTGGCGAAGGTATTCCGGCTACAACAACTCTGCCCACTTGATTAACGCCGAATAGCCTCTCTTCTGGCCGCGCACGAGGTCAGGTTTTAATTTGCATCAAGTCTCGTTTATGCAGGCACGTATTTGCAAAATTTAAGACCTGACCCCATAGCTCTGTAAAAGACCAGACCCTGAGCCCGTATTAGGGCATTGCTTTACCGTGCTTCCACAATTCATATTCACTGATGTCAATCTCGCTATTCCAGACAACGGCATACCCACCTTGCTCGACTTTTACTGCTTTGAAAAAAGCTGGATTTTTCAATGGGGTGAACATGTCTTTATTTAGGAGCGGAGAGATATCATACTTTTTCGTTTCGCTATTATCGAACTCGACTATCAAAGTATGATTATCGATTGCTGATGCTGATTTAATTTTTGGGTATTGCATTGCTTACTCCAAAGGCGGCAACTTGTGAAATTCTTGAATATCCCACATCTTTTTCATTTCATCTTTATTGATCAATGCCCATTCGATAACCAATTTCTTCGCTCTCTTTGGTAGATCACCTTCAATCATCTCAAGCGTGTCGATATTGAATAACCCGACATATTCGCCGTACACAGCATGGAAATGCGGTGGCGGATGATCGCCGAAGAACAGTTTTATTACGATCCCGTAAAATCTTGCTATTTCCGGCATGACTATATTCCTATTTGATATTCGACCTTTCGTTGCCCTAACCGCACGGGCCAGGTCTTTTAATTTGCATCAAGTCTCGTTTATGCAAGCACGTATTTGCAAAATTCAAGACCTGACCCCATAGCTCCCGGCCCGATTTTTGGCCGTGCATCCTTTTTGTCGGGGTTGATGTGATTGTTAGCTATTTTCATATATAACCTCAACAGTTTTTCCCATGAACCATATTCTTTTATAACCATGCTGAATAGATCCACAAATTGGTCTAATTGTGGGGATGATTACATTTTCTGGTGTAACAATTGGATTTTCTCTATATAACAATAATTCTACAGGAAATGAAACCTGATATTCTCTAGTTAGCTTTTTACGAGTAATTTCACCGCTATGATCTTTTGTGCGTATGTATTTTCCGTTTTCTGGCTCCCATGCATTTACCTCGGCAGACAATATTGGATCGGTTAATCTGCCGAGCTCGAATCCTACGGTTCCGCCCTTAATATATTTACATAAAATATCGGGTTCCTGTTTGTTAGGATTGCCGCTTGTTATTGAATCGGTTGCTATTTCAAGATTAGATAAGGATAGAAAATGTAGAAATATAGTTTTCTCGTATTCTTTTTTTGTGCGCTCTCTATTCATGCTTTATATAGTTTATAGTTATATTGATTAGCCGTAACTATTCAGACCCCCAGGCCACTGGAGGCAATTTTGGAATCGGCCGCCCGGTCCGCTGATGATCAATGACTACAGCCAAATAAAGCCAAGGGGATTGCTGTCTTTTACGGCAGGTTTCGATCACGCTTATTAAAATGGCGAATACCCGCGAGCCTTGCTCGGTGCGCGTGCCATAGCTGATGCGTCTCAAAATCACCCAGTGCCGCAGTGCCCGCTCGGCTTCGTTGTTGGTCAACGGCAAATGATAGGATGCAACGACCTGAAAGATCGCCTCCCAATCATTGAGCATTTCACCGGCCAGCTCACGCGTCTTTTTATGCGTTGCTTCGCGCAGGCTTTCGCATAGCGCTAGATAGAGCGCCAGTGCTTCTTGAAAGGTTTCCGTCAACGGTTTGTCGGGTGGGTCGACACGGGTCTCTCGAATCGCGTTCATCAGCGTATTCAGCAACGCCAGTGTGTGTTTGCCGAACTGGCGGGCCACAGGGTCGAAACTCTCTTCCAGCCCTTGGGCTTTGCGCAGCAGATGCGCCCAGCAGCGCACACGATTCGGGTATCTGCGATAGGCTTGGTAGCCATCGCTCATGAGCCAGCCCAAGTAATCCGAGCCCAAGAGGTTCTCGAGCAATTCGGCACTGCGGTAGGCAATCCAGTAAGCAGTCACGGTATCCGTACTGAACACCCACAGCCATAAGAAGGTCGTCAGTTCCATCCAGGACGTTTCATCGACATGCAGTAATTGACTATTGACCACCGCCTCAATGAGTTCGTCTTCGATCGGCAGCGCCGCCGCGCCGCTTTCATGCAGGGTGTTGTTGATGGTGCCGACACTGAGACTTAACCCTAACCAATCCTGCAAGAATTCGCGGATGCGTTCTCGGGATAGCCGCATGCGATAGGCCAGACACACAATCAAGGCGGCCAAACCCGGCCCGACCAGGCGCCATTCGCTGCACACGACGTTCGGCAAACTGCCGTGGGTCACGTGACGATACGGTTCGTCTCGCGTCACATGGCCGCAGTGACACGTCGTTTCATAATAGCTATGCCGCGTCGTGATCAATCTCAAGCCCGGATCGTTCGCGTCAGCCCAGGTGAGGTCAACGGTATCAAAAGCGGTATACGCTTTTTGCTGACTTGCCGTGAACACAGTACCGCAACACGCGCAAAGCTCGGGACGATGATCTTGATAGTCAGTCACTGGCAGGACTTGCTGTCTGCCGAAACCTTGCGCGCCGGGCTGTTTACCAGGTTTACGCACATTATCCGAAGCTTGAGACGAGTCGGTTTGAGAATCTTGTTTGGATTCTTTAGCAGGTGGCTCGGGTGAGGTGTTATCTGTTTCCTGGTCCGGCGTGTCTTCGCCAGCGTCTATAGCATCGGTATCACTGGCTGTATCGTTCGTCTTATCCCACGGTGCTTCACTACTGGGTGGTCGGGAGCTATTACGCGAGTTTTGCTTCAAGCGCTCGCGTGCTTCCTTGAGATCGTTGAGCAAGCGAATCGAAAGGCGACGCAAATCCTCTTCCGGCAAGTCAAGAAGCTTGTCTTCATCCAGTTGGTTTAGGTCATGATCGCTCAGTTGCATGGCGCACAGAATACGTCTTGGTGGCTTAAAAATACAGTTTTTTAATGACTGATTGGATGTTTTTTGTAATGGGGGGCTGAATAGTTACGATTAGCCTAGTATTTATAATTTATCAAAATTAATATAGTCACATTCGCCGCGCATTAATGATGCTTTGTTTATCAGCATGGCATCACTTCCGCGGCTAGTTATATGTATATATTCATTTACGCCAGAGTTGTTTTTTAGGAAAGTATATATTTCAGTAGTTGCTCCAGGGTAAATAATTATAAAAGACGCAATATTCTTACCACCGCTGACCATTAAAACTTTGCCACTATCTTCAGTAGATGAAATCATTTGGTTTCTTGTGTCAACAAAAAGAATATCGTATGTGTTTTCGCCTGTCTTGGTTAATTTTGTAATTCCTGAACTGATCTTTTCATCATCTACCCATCCAGAATCTTTTTTACTTACTAGGCCATATTCATAATAGTAAGCTTTACCTTGAGGGTTGGAACAGGAGGCAATATCAACCCCAAATGAAATTGAACTATATGACAACATAAATACATATATAATGAATCTCATAGTGTCTCCTATATAGCTAACTATTGATTATCAGGCAAATCTGCCTGATAAGTTGATATTGGCGATCTTTTCAGGCACTTTTGCCCTGATAACTCCCAAACCGGGCAAATGTGCCTTGATAACCTGATATTAGCCGTAAATTCGGGCAGATTTGCCTTTAGCCTGACCACAGCAGCTAACAACCTTATGTCTAGTTCAATATCGCCGACCTTGTTGGAAAATGCTCGCCGCGTCATGCGGCTCAAGCATTACTCGCTCCTTACCTAAAATGACCTTAAAAACCTATGCAGATCTAGGCTTGCCGACCCGTCCTTACGTTATCTACATGGATGTGGGTAAGGGTTGTGCAGGAGCGAAAGCTTTTCGACCATGCCCAAAGCAAACCCTAACGTTCGGAGCGGGTTAAATAACCCGCCTACTCTTCCTCTTCTTCGAGCAATTTCAATTTTAGCCAATGAATTCGACGGCTGTCCGCTCGGACCACTTCGAATCTGAGCTTGCCTTCGATCACTTTTTCGCCTTTTTGCGGTAGGTGTCCGAGCTTGGTCACGATAAAGCCGCCGACCGTATCGTATTCCTCGCTGGATAATCCCGAGGAAAAAAATTCATCGAAGTCATCCATCGGCGTCAACGCCTTGACCATATATTCGTTTTCGTTGCGCTGAACGATATAACCCTCATCGGGCTCCTGGTCGTGCTCGTCCTCGATATCGCCGACGATTTCTTCGAGTATATCCTCTATCGTCACCAGTCCTGCCGCGGTACCGTACTCGTCGACGACGATGGCTAGGTGATTGCGATTGGTACGAAACTCTTTCAACAACACATTCAAGCGCTTGCTTTCCGGCACGATGCTGACCGGACGCATCAATTCCTCGACTTTGATATCATGATCGGTCTCGGTCAGAGCATAAGGCAGCAAATCTTTTGCCAACAAAACGCCGACCACTTTACTGCGGTCCTCTTCGATCACCGGAAAACGCGAATGACCGTGTTCGAGCACTAACGGAAAAATGGTTTTCAAGTCGGCATCCCTCGGCACGACGACCATTTGCACTTTCGGAATCATGATATCCCGTGCCCGCATTTCCGAAACCTGAAGCACGCCTTCAATCATTGCCAGCGCATCAGGGCCTAATAAATGTTTTTCCCGAGCTTCCCGTAAAATCTCAAGAAGATCTTCCTGATCCTGGGGTTCGCCGCTCAAAAGTTGTCCTAGTCTGCCGATCCAACTTTTTTGCGGCGTCTGACTCGGATAGGGTTCGTCGTTCATACCTCGTTTGCCTCGTTATACGGATTATCGATGTTCAATTGTGCCAATATTTCGATTTCTTTCGCTTCCATTAATTCGGCTTCGTTATCTTCGACATGATCGTAGCCCAGCAAATGCAGGACTCCATGCACGATGATATGCGCCCAATGATGATCCAAGGCCTTATGTTGTTCCAGTGCCTCTTCGGCCAAGACCGGCGCGCATACGACCAAATCTCCCAATAGATTGGATTCGATATAGTCCGGCGCGTCGAAAGGAAAACTCAAAATATTGGTCGGGCCTGGTTTTGCTCTATAGTGTTCGTTGAGTTGACTGATCTCTAGTTTATCCACGATACGGATCACCAACTCGGTATCGTCGGGATACTCCTTTAGCGCAGCGTCTACCCAAGTTTGCAATTGACCACTATCCGGGACAGCGTCCGTCGTGGTCTCTTGTTGAATTTCAATGCTGTTCATCAAGGATTCGGGTGTGTTTTTTCATAGGCCTCATAGGCAAGAACAATTCGCTGTACCAACGGATGCCTAACGACGTCTTTCGCGCCGAAAAACGTAAAACTGATGCCTTCGACATGCTCTAATACCTTCAACACATGGCGCAATCCCGACATTTTTTCGGAAGGCAAATCGATTTGCGTGATGTCGCCGGTAATGACGGCGGTCGAACCGAAGCCGACCCGCGTCAAAAACATCTTGATTTGCTCGACGGTCGTGTTTTGCGCTTCATCGAGAATAATGAAGGAATCGTTCAAGGTTCTGCCTCGCATGAAGGCTAACGGCGCAACCTCAATGACATCGCGGTCGATCAATTTCTCGACGCGCTCGAAGCCGAGCATTTCATACAAAGCATCGTACAGAGGACGTAAGTAAGGATCGACTTTTTGCGCCATGTCGCCGGGCAAAAAACCGAGTTTTTCGCCGGCTTCTACAGCAGGACGAACCAGAATGATTCGACGGACTTTTTCGTTTTGCAAGGCTTCTACCGCGCAAGCGACCGCAAGATAGGTCTTCCCGGTTCCTGCGGGGCCGACGCCGAAATTAATATCGTGAGTCGTGATTTTTTTTAAATAATTTTGTTGATTGGCGCCCCTGCCTTTGATCACGCCGCGCTTAGTTTTGACCGTCACTTGATGTTGAGCCGCCGTTTCGGCCTTGACCGCATCAAGGGCTTCGTCGATGCTGGAGTCCTGCATCGATAGATGCACTTGCTCGGGAGTCAATAATTCCAGTTCGGTGCTGTCAAATAGCTTATGCATCACCGCGCAAGCTGCTTTGACCGCCTGCTCTTCACCGCTGACTTTGAAATGATTACCTCGATTGGCGATTTCCACCAGCATGCGCTGCTCGATCTGACGCAGATGGCAATCGAATTGGCCGCAAAAATTGGAGAGTCTGCTGTTATCGGCCGGCAACAGCGTAATTTCTTGAGATGACATCAATTGCTTAAGCCACCGCAGTTATTTTTGCGGTCGAAGATTCGACCATACGCCCGCGAAGAGAATTAGGCAAGGCCTCGGCTATGTATACGTCGACGAATCGCCCCGCTAATCGGGGATGACCAATGAAATTGACGACGCGATTATTTTCGGTTCGACCCTGCATTTGTAACGGATTCTTTTTTGACGGGCCTTCAACCAAGACCGTTTGCACGGTATCGACCATGCTCGCCGAAATTTGGGCCGCCATTTCATTGATGCGGTTTTGCAACCGTTGCAAACGCTGTTTCTTGACTTCGAGAGGCACATCGTCCGGCAAATCGGCAGCGGGCGTACCGGGCCTTTGACTGTATATAAAACTGTAGGAAAGATCGAAGCCGATCGTCTCGATCAAATCCATCGTATCGTCGAAGTCCCGATCAGTTTCGCCCGGAAAACCGATAATGAAATCGGAAGATAGAGAAATATTCGGGCGAACCTCGCGCAATTTGCGAATAATCTCGAAATAGTCGTCGCGTACATGACCGCGCTTCATCTTTTTCAAAATCGCATCGCTGCCGCTCTGAACCGGTAGATGCAGATGATCGACCAATTGCGGAATTTCGGCATAGGCTTCGATCAGGCTGTCGCTGAATTCGACCGGGTTCGACGTCGTAAAACGAATCCGGTCGATACCGTCGATCGCCGCGACATGGTGTAGTAAAAGCGCGAAATCGGCGATATCGCCGTCCGCCATCAGCCCCCGATAAGCATTGACGTTTTGCCCAAGCAGGTTGACTTCGCGAACGCCTTGCTTCGCCAAGACCGTGATCTCGGCAATCACATCGTCGAGCGGACGGCTGATTTCCTCGCCTCGTGTATAAGGAACGACGCAAAACGTGCAATATTTGCTGCAGCCTTCCATCACCGATACGAAAGCTTTAGGACCTTCGGCACGCGGTTCCGGCAAAGCGTCGAATTTTTCGATTTCGGGAAAGCTGATGTCGATGACACGCTTATGCTTGTTGCGAGCTTCGTCAAGCAATTGCGGCAATCGGTGCAAGGTTTGCGGACCAAAGACAATATCGACGAACGGCGCGCGTTTTTGTATCGCCTCGCCTTCTTGACTCGCCACGCAACCTCCAACGCCGATGATGACATCGGGCTTCAGCTCCTTGAACGGCCGCCATACGCCCAAAGCCGAAAAGACTTTTTCTTGCGCTTTTTCGCGCACCGAGCAAGTGTTGAGTAATAAAACATCGGCCTCGTCGGGTTTGTCGGTCAACTCCAGACCGTGAGATGCTTTCAGTACATCCCGCATTTTGTCGGAATCGTACTCGTTCATCTGACAACCGTTGGTCTGAATATATAATTTTTGCGTCATTGTATGTACATCTAAAAAAACACCCCGTCATTACAACGGAGAAAAGAGGCGGCTATTTAATCACCAAATGGAAAACAAAAAAAGCCCTCAATCGACTGACGAGAGCTTGCAAAGGTCGCTTATTATACTTCGCATATTCCCTATAGGCATGCAAAATCCGGTTTATTCATAGCGAACACTGCTCGATTCCAAAACTTAAACTGTATTATGGAGATTATTTTTTATTCTTCAAGCCCAAACCTCACCTTTCACCTTTCACCTTTAATATCACGCCGAATTTCGGATGATCGAAATAATGATCCTCATCAAACTTAATTCGCCTTGATTCGGACAATCTAAAAAATCGCTCGGGATCGGGCTGATACTCAAGATCTAAGGTCACGGTCAAAAAATCGCCTCGTTCGAGCTGAAAAAAACCGTCCAACACATTAGCCGCATCCTGAATTCGAACCGCATCGCCGGCACTGTCCACATCGATGGCTTGAATCCAAGCATAGTGGGCGATCGGCTGATACGTTGAATAACGCGAAAGCGTAGCGTAGACATGGGATAACGATTTTTGTTCCGTGGCGGCCTGAGCCAATGCCGACACTTCGACGACCCGACTCGGCCATTGTATCCCGCTACGGGTTTGATCGAACAATTCGGTCGTCGGCATGTCTTGCCCGAATATAATCAATTCAATTTGAAAACGATCCTGCGCCGAAACCCATGAGACTCGCATTATCAACAACATAAACAAGCCCATGCGAAATGCACTTTTATTATTGGTCATTATCATCTCTTCGCTATTTCAAACACCTTTGTAACCGGACGTAATCGGATAACGCCGATCGCGACCGAAGGCTCGAGGGGTTATCCGAATACCGGGCGGCGATTGCCGACGCTTGTATTCGTTGCGATCGACCAGCGTAATCGCCCTGACGACATGCTCCGCAGCAAATCCTGCGGCAATAATTTCTTCCGCCGATTGATCGAACTCGACATAACGCTCCAGAATCGGATCCAGAACTTCATAAGGCGGCAATGAATCCTGATCGACCTGATCCGGCGCCAATTCCGCCGATGGCGGTCGCGTTATCACTCGCTCAGGAATGACTTTCGAAATCGAATTACGATAACGCGCCAACGCATAGACCAAGAGCTTCGGCACATCCTTGATCGGCGCGAATCCGCCTGCCATGTCGCCATAAAGTGTCGCATAGCCGACACTCATCTCGCTTTTATTGCCGGTCGTCAGCAACAATTTACCTTGCTTATTCGACAAAGCCATCAGCAAGACGCCGCGACAACGAGCCTGAATATTTTCCTCGGTCGTATCCTTGGCACTGCCGGCAAACACCGGGGCCAACATCTCGTTAAATGCTGTAACAGCCGGTTCGATAGGAATAATGTGATAGTTCACACCCAGCGCATTAGCTTCCGATTCGGCATCTTCGTTGCTCATCGCTTGCGTATAACGCGAAGGCATCAATACCGCTTCAACTTTATCGGCGCCGAGCGCATCGACAGCCAATGCCAGTACCAGCGCCGAATCGATGCCTCCGGACAAACCCAATAAGGCTCCGTTAAAGCCGTTTTTACTGACATAATCGCGAATCCCCAAGACCAGAGCCTGATATTCGCTCGAAACCGGCCGATAAATCGGGGCGCATATCGATTTAATCGGTTGCTTGCCGGCAAACTCGACGACACTGAGCTGCTCCCGGAATTCCTCGGCACGAAACGCGACTGCACCGTCGCTATCGACAACAAATGACGCACCATCGAAAACCAATTCGTCTTGTCCGCCGATTAAATTGACATAAACCAAAGGTACTCCGGCAGCTTTGACTTGATCGCAAACGACCTGCTCGCGCTGATGAATCTTACCGGCATGGAAGGGCGACGCATTTAAGGTCAACACGATATCCGCGCCGGCCTGACGGTTTTTGTCAACCAAGCCCGACTGCCAAACATCCTCGCAAATCGTCAATGCCAGAGTCAAACCTTTCAGGTTGAATAGCGCGGTCTCGGTGCCGGCCGTGAAATAACGCTGTTCATCGAATACACCGTAATTCGGCAAAACATTCTTATGATAGCGCGCAATAATTTCTCCCGACCTGCACACTACCGCCGAGTTAAACAACTTGCCGCCGGACTGTTCGGGGTATCCGAAAACCACATCGATGCCTTGCGCCTGTTCGGCGATCGATACCACCGCTTGCTGCGCTCGGGCAATAAAATCCGGTCTCAGCAACAAATCTTCCGGCGGGTAACCGGTTACCGAGAGTTCCGGAAAGATGACAATATCGGCTTTTAGCCGGTCGCGGCTGTCTAGTGCCTGGGCAATAATTTTTTCGGTATTGGCATTGATATCGCCAACCCGAAAATTGCTTTGTGCAATGGCTATCCTGAGAGTCGTGGCACTCATAAAAAATAATTTTCCTCTCTAAAATTCCTGTATCGCGGCTAGGCATGATCGACGGCAAAAAGACAATCGAGTATCCTGGTCACTGTCCTGTCATTATTCGGAGTGATTTTACAGGAACCGGAAAAATAGTTCGCGATTGGTATTAACCTAACGCTCATGAAGACCCGGCCATCGCCCCCGCAAAGAAAGTTCGAGGCGGGGAGAGGATGCGGTCACTCGCCCGACA
>NPIE01008670.1_pt1 | contig 12290 bp, 10 predicted proteins | sample 8637661 | NCBI WGS metagenome assembly NPIE01 (sample SAMN07420842, study PRJNA396082) | bioreactor metagenome | isolation source: sample BA12 brine-fed electro-methanogenic bioreactor BA | place: Japan: Kochi | collected 2016-12-09 | reverse complement strand
ACCCCTTCTTTGTTCTTTTTCGATTTCTTCTTTTTTCCCTTATCCTGCTGCATCATTTCAGGGTCGATGCCCATTTGCTCCATCATTTTCTTTTGTTTCCGTTTCACGTAATACAGCAGTAAACGGGGAAACAAATACCTGATAAAGAGGGTAATCCCCAGCCATACCAGGATCAGTATCATGATAAATTTTAAGAATCCTTCCATACAATTATTTTCCTGCTTTGCAGGTCTTTCAGCATGCTAAATTATTAAAAACTCGCGTATGGGAGTCTTAAATAATGCTAAAAGCGGAGAATTTGAAAGGGAGGTATAATCGAAAATCTCGCACACAACAAGTGTTTTCTTATGCAAAAATTCCGATTGGAGTAATAAAAAAGCCCCTGCTTTCGCAGGGGCTTCAGAAGATTATCTCATTTCATCGGAAACACTCAAACGCTTTCTGCCTTTCGCTCTCCGTGCCTTAAGCACTTTCCTTCCATTAACGCTCGACATCCTTTTCCTGAATCCGTGCTTATTCTTACGTTTTCTGTTCGATGGTTGAAATGTTCTTTTCATATTAACTCATTTTTGGGAGTGCAAAAATAGAGGTTTTTTTAAAACTGACAAACTATTTTGCGGGAATATTTTTTAAAGTCTCCACAAGATAGTCCCAGAACATTGCCACAGTGGGAATATTCACCATCTCATCCGGGGAGTGCGGATTGCGGATGGTGGGGCCGAAAGAGATCATATCCCAATGCGGATATGCCGCACCCAGGATACCGCATTCCAGTCCGGCATGGATCACTTTTACCTCGGGCACTTTCCCGAACTTCTGGTTATACACTTCTTTCATCTCCGCCAGGATGGGAGAATCAACATTGGGCTTCCAGCCGGGATAATCCCCGGAATTCTCAGCTTTGGCACCGGCTGCCGTGAAAACATCAAAAATGGCTTTGGCCACTTTATCTTTCTCGGCATCCACTGCAGAGCGCTGCAGGCTGGCCATTTCGATCTTTCCATCCGATGATTTCACAACGGCCAGGTTGGTGGAAGTTTCCACAACATCCGGCATATTGGCATCAAAAGCGATCACCCCGTTGGGACACTGGTCAACGGCCTGGTAAAGTCCCTGTGTGGTTTTCTCATCGATCAGGTTTGCCGGCATATTGGTACGGTCAACCGTGATCAGCAAGCCGGGATCGGCCTGGCTGAATGCAGCCTGCATTTCTTTTTCGTAGGTTTCAGCAAAAGCTTTGAAATCGTCTTTTGCGGCATCGGGAACAACCACTAAGGCAAAAGATTCGCGTGGAATGGCATTCCTTAGACTTCCACCATCGATGGAAGCCAGACGAAGACCGAACTTTTCGGTGGCCTGCATCAACAGGCCGTTCATGATCTTGTTGGCATTGCCGCGGCCCAGGTGGATATCCAGTCCGGAATGTCCGCCTTTCAGGCCGGTAATACTGATCTTATAAGGAGTAACATAAGGAATGACCTCCTCGGCGGTATAGTCGAAAACACCCACGGTATCCACTCCACCGGCGCAGCCGATGTAAAGTTCGCCTTCATCTTCCGAATCAAGGTTCATCAGGATGTCGCCATCGATAAGGCCGGGTTTCAGCCCATTGGCACCGGTCATCCCGGTTTCCTCGTCAGAGGTAAACAGGGCCTCTACCGGTCCGTGCTCCAGGTCTTTGCTTTCAAGCACTGCCATGGCTGCAGCCGCACCGATACCATTATCCGATCCAAGGGTGGTTCCCTTTGCTTTTACCCAATCACCTTCGATAAAGGTCTGGATCGGGTCGGTTTCGAAATTATGGTTGGTGCCGCTGTTCTTCTGGGGCACCATATCGAGGTGGGCCTGTAGGATCACGCCTTTGCGTCCTTCCATTCCAGGGGTAGCCGGTTTCTTCACGATGATATTGCCGACCTCATCTTTAAAGGTTTCCAATCCGTGTTCTTCACACCATCCCATCATGAAGGCCTGAATAGCATCTTCATGTTTTGATGGCCTGGGCACCTGTGTTAGCTTGTAGAAGTTCTCCCACAGCTTTTTCGGTTCCAGTTTTCTGATTTCGTCACTCATGATATATTTTGTTTTTAAGGATTTTTCTTTTCAATGTTTGGCAACTCAAGTCCGTAACCTTTACGCTTGTCTTCCGCTTTCAGCAGCAACGCAACAATGATGGCCAGCAGACCGGTAGATGCAAAAATGACCATCGGGATGGTATAATCGTAATACAGGAGTTCCCCATTGCTGTCCAGCACCTGACAATACTTATCGAGTACGAACCCAATGAGAATAGGCACACCCATCAACCCCCAGTTCTGCACCCAGAAGATCAGGGCATAGGCTGTTCCGAGTTGCTTCTCGGGTATGATCTTCGGTACGGAAGGCCACATGGCTGATGGCACCAGGGAGAATGTGATCCCCAGGAAAATGATCAGCGCGATGGCAACAAAATAGTGGTCGATGGCAGGGATGGCAAAAACACTGTGTGCTATCAACAACATGACCGATCCTATAAGCATAATAGTGGCCCCTTTCCCCCTGTTATCGTATATGCTTCCGAACAAGGGTGTTAATATGATGGTCCCAAAAGGCAGGAGTCCAGGGATGGTACCCGCAAATTCCTCGCTCACGCCGTATTTATTGATCATCAGATCAGTGGCATAATACAGGAAGGGGAAAACACCGCTATAGAACAAGACACAAAGCAGGGCGATCAGCCAGAAGCCTTTGTTCTTGACAATGAACCAGATATCGGCAAACTTAAATTTATCTTCATCCGTGATCTCATCTTTGATCCCTTCGGATTTTTCAAGTTTCCTGTCCATGAAAGTGTACCAGATAAAGGCCACAAAACCGGCTACAAGCAGTCCCAGCCCAAGCATCACAGGAGCCGAAAGTGCAGGTTCGGTATCCGTACCGAACCAACTGGTTGCCATCGGTAGCGGAAGGGCAAGTGCCAGGGCAGTACCCAATCTGGCCGTTGCCATTTCCAGTCCCATAGCCAGGGCCAGTTCCTTCCCCTTAAACCACTTAACTATGATTTTCGAAACAGTGATCCCGGCAGCTTCTACACCAACACCGAATACCCCGAAGCCTAATGCTCCGATGGCGATCTGTGTTTTCAGGCCCATGATCATTCCCTCCGCAGGGATGATCTCAGCAATAGCAACATACTGCAATAAGGTACCTACGATCATCAGCAGGCTGGCCCCGATACCGGTAAACCTCACTCCCATCTTGTCCAGGATGATCCCGGCAAAAATGAGCATCAGGAAGAAAACATTGAAAAACCCGTAGGCTCCGTTCCAAAGTCCGAAATCGGAACTGGTCCAGTCCAGGTATTCAATAAGCTTCGGTTTCAGGGGCGAAATAACATAGTTGATATAGTACCCAGTCATCATGGTAAAGGATACCACGGCCAGGGCTCCCCAGCGGGCTCCTTTGTTCTCCCGCAATGATCTTGTGATAGCTTCTGTCATAATAGTATGGTTTGTGTGTTTTTACGAAAATTGAGAGAGCGAATATAGATAAAATAATAGCGGCCAATGCCCTGCGAAAGCAAATTATTTATCAACTCATGCCTGAAGGGGAATATAGACCACTTTTTTGGTGTTGAAAAAATCCTCCCGGAAATAGATATCGAGATCGTAAAGGGCATAGGCTTTATTAAGAGACCTGAGTTCCTCTTCCAGGTCACCTCCCTTAAGATAGAGCACCCCGTTGTTCAGGCTGTTCTGGCTTTTTTTCCGAACCTTCCCCCTCACCCACTTCAGGAATTCCGGCAGGCGGGTCACTGCCCTGCTCACGATAAAATCAAATTTCCCATCAACATTTTCCGCACGCATTTGCTTTGCTACAACATTTTTCAGCCCGAGGGCTTCTCTGATCTCATTCACCACCATGATCTTCTTCCCGATGGAATCTACCAGCAAGAAATCGCTTTCAGGAAATAAAATCGCCAGGGGGATGCCGGGAAATCCACCCCCGGTGCCCACATCCATGATCCGGGTGCCCGGCCTGAAACGGATGATCCTGGCTATGGCCATGGAATGCAGGATATGCCGCTCTTCCAGGTGCTCAATATCCTTACGGGAAATCAGGTTAATGCGCGCATTCCAATAGGTGTAAAGCTCCGGCAGCATGGCCAGCTGCCGTTCCTGTTCCTCACTGAGGTCTTTGAAATAGGTGTGGATGAGCTCCATGGAGCAAAGCTATGAAAAACCGATAAATGCCGAGTTCCGAGTTCCGATTTATGAAATAATTTAAGCGTTCTACTTAAGCTTCAACACCTTACCCGCGGAAGCCTGCGTTCCTTCCTCCATATCATTTCTCCGGTATAGCTGGCTCAATTGTATGCCATACAACTGGGCAATGTAGTGCATGCTTTCACCGGATTTTACGGTATGGCTGCCGGCGGATTTGTTTTTGCGTTTCTTCTTTTCGATGTAGATCATCTGCCCTTCCATCGGCTCCGCCTTTTTATCCAGCTCATTATACTTGGGAAGCTGCCAGGAATAGATCTCAAAGTCGGCAGCGATGTCGGAAAAACTATCGCCCGCCCGGGCAAAAATAAACTTCACCCCGTTGTTGGCATAAACCTTTCTTCCGGTCTCCCATATCTCAACCAGTTCAAAAGAAGAAGGCCCCGGAGCTTCGGGCAGAGGTCCTGTAGCAATACCGGTCTCCTCCGGCTCATCCGTTCTCCTGGTCAAATATTCCGGGGTGATGCCCTTGTCAAACTCATAAAGAAAATTCTCCTCGATAATTTTGATCAGGAGCTGCGGGTAGCGCGGATTGGTGGCATAGCCGGCTCTTTTTAGTCCCCTGGCCCAGCCTTTATAATCCGTAACCTTCAGTTTGAAAAGATCGGCATAGCGGTCGCGGGTGGTCAGGAAAAGGGAATGATCGCGGTAGGATTCTTCAGGGTTTTTATACTTGCGAAAGCATTCATCGCGGGCATCGTCGTCCATGTGGAAGGTTTTCCCTTTCCAGTCCTTATGGCATTTGATCCCGAAATGATTATTGGCCTTGCGGGCCAGCTCGCTGTTCCCGCTACCCGATTCCAGGATGCCCTGCGCCAGGGTGATGGATGCCGGTATGCCGTATTCCTTCATTTTCTGAATGGCCACATCCTTGTAGGTCAGGATGTATTCTTCCACGCTGATCTTTTGCTGCGCAAAAGTGCCTGCCATTAAAAATGCCAGTAGGATGGTAATTGCTGCTTTTCGTATAATCATTGATGCAAAATTATCCCTGCCGACTGCCGGTCTTCCGCAATATCAACCATTTTTATTCACAATTTATTGTTATTATCCGAAACTAGCTTCGGAACTCTGAACATTGAAATCAGAAATCGGAACTCGGAACCCGGCACTCGGAACTCAGCACTCCTTCAGAGTTTTCCAAGCACTTCCTCAAACAACACCACCAGTTTTTCTTCCCCCTTCGATGCCGTTTTCAGAATATCCATGATGTCGGCCACCGCCAGATTATCAGGATCGCACTCATCAGTGATAATGGATACGGCTGCGCAGGGCAGCGACATATGCCGCGCGGCGATGGCCTCGGGAACGGTCGACATGCCGACCACATCCGCACCGATATTCCTCAGGTAGCGGTATTCTGCCCTGGTCTCAAGCATGGGGCCCGGGAAGGCAACATACACACCTTCATGCAATTCGATGTTCTTTTCTTTCGCCACGGAGCGCATCAAGTTATTAATCTCAGCAGAGTAGGGCTCGCTCATATCCGGAAAGCGGGGCCCGAGTTCGTCCATGTTGGGTCCGATCAGCGGATTATCTCCCAGCATATTGATGTGGTCGTTCAGCATCATCAGGCTTCCCTTCGGGAAATCCATATTCATGGTACCGCAGGCATTGGAAACAAGCAGGTTCTGTATGCCCAGCAATTTCATCACCCTGACGGGAAAAACCACTTGCTGCATGCTGTAGCCTTCATAGTAATGGAAGCGGCCGTGCATCAGTATCACTTTTCTCCCCGAAAGTTCGCCAAAGATCAGTTCACCCTTGTGAAAATTCACGGTGGATACCGGGAAATGCGGGATCTCCTCGTAGGGGATCTGCACCTCAATACTGATCCGTTTTACCAGCTTCCCCATGCCCGTACCCAGGATAATGCCGGTTTGCGGATGCGCCATCCCCCTGTCTTTCAAAAAATCAACAGCTTCCTGCATTTCTTTCATATAATTATTGGCTTCGAATACTTTCTTCATATGCTGGTTCAGGGTAAAGAGGTTTGCACTATTGCGCCACAAAAATAACAAGATTCCTCATGCCTTTCGAATGCAGCAGTTTATACACAATGTCCTGTTGATTTCAAATCGGCATAATTTATGCATATTAAGGAAATTTAATATAGTTTTGTGCGTTGTAATACGAAAATGGGAACACCTCTTTTTTAAATCGTTAACACATCAGATAATGACCAAAAGAATCTTAAAAATGACCCTCCTCCTGGTGATCGCCACCAGCCTGGGAGCTGGTATGAGCTCATGCAAAAGCAAGAAAAAGCTGGCCCGCGAGCAAGCCGCAGCCGAATATGCCAAAAAAGTGGAAACCGCCAAACAGGACCTGCTTTCCATCATCAACGATGAAGGCAATATGAGCCTGCAGGAAAAGGAAAGCAAGCTTCAGCGCGTAAAGGACATGAACCTGAACGAACCGGAGATCCTTTCCCTGATCCGCGACGCGGAAGAAGTAATCGAACAGGAAAAGGAAGCCATGCGGCGAAAATGGGAAGAAGAAAACCAAAAGCAGAAGGAGGCCACGACCTTATCCCTGGCCGACTATTTCGCCCTGGTAGCAGGTGCTTCCAGCATCGACCAGGCCAATATGAAGATCGGTGAAGCCCTGAAGCTTTTTGCCGGCCCCGACACCCCCGTGCTGATCATCATCAGCCAGGAAGGCGATGTGACCGATTACGACCGTCCGACCACAGCCAAAAAATACCTGGAATACCTCAAAGACCAGAAAAAGAACCTGAACGAGATCGGAAACATCGAATACGACGATAACGGAAAGATCAAATTACTTGAACTCATCAAAAAAGATTATTAAGCCATGAAAAGAATCAGCCTTATCATAATTATCCTGGCGGGAATGGCTTTTGGCTATACTGCGCAGGCCCAAACAGATATCAGTCCTGAACGAAAGCGCGCCATCGACAGCCTGGCCATGGAGAAGATCCGCGACCTCGGCAAATACATCAGCATAATCGGGAACAAGCAAACCCCCTTTTCCGAAGCCAAGCGCGTGATCGACCGCACCCTGGAGCTTTTCGTGGAAGATGCCCAGATGGGCGTTTCCTCCCTGGCCAGGGAAGAAGTAACCTATTACGGCATACGTGAATACCTGGAGCGCCTCATGCTGCTCAACTACGACAAAGTAAAGATCGAATGGTTCAATATACAGTACATCAGCGATCTGGAACTCCAACCCGACGGGCGTTACGTGGGGGTGATCACCATCTTCCAGCGCTTTGAGGGATCCTCCGACGACGGCCTGATCTACAAGGATATCACCAAAAAAGATATCACCGTGTATGTGGAACGCAAACAAACCCAGATCGGCGGTAAACTCATCGGATTCTGGGATGTGCTCCTGGGCGACATCCGCGTGGTGGAAACAACAAAATAAGCTTCATGTACAAGGCGGCCCTCACCTCAGCCATCATTGCCCTGCTGGCCATTGCGCCATTTAACCTTCAGGGACAAGCCGTTGGCGACTTCCAGTATGATGAGTCGGAACTCTATGCGGAAACAAAGCAGATAAACCAGTTCTTCCGCCGGTTTAACGGCGAAGAAGACAAACACGGGGAAAGGCTTTATGAAAAAGATAATAGTTTTCGATCATACCGCCTCCGCAAGAAGTATGTACCATCCCTTTTTAACCTCGAAAGCAGCATCCTCAATGATGCAGCCGTTGAAAAGTTTACCGGGCTGGTCCTCGATAAAGATGACCCTGTCTATCTTGATTTCCACGGGGGTGGATGGATCTGTGAACTGAAAACGATCTTCAAATACCAGGGTGTGGAAGATGAGCTGACCCTTTTCATGGTGCTCCAGGAAGAGGAAGTTGGTTCGAAATGGGTGATCGACGGGGTGTATTTTAAAGCCTTTTACGATGTGCTGAAAAAACCGGATAACAGCAATTTCAACGACAGCAAATTCCTGCATCCCCTGAGCCATGAGCTCGGTTTCATGAATATTTTCAGGGTGTTCAGCGAACAAGACAGCCTGGAATATTTTGCATACAGGGATTTCGCTCCCGATTACTTATCTTTGTTCTTTTACGAGATCAAAAAAGGGAGGCTGGAATTTAAAACGGTTAAAGACCTGAAGTTTCATTTTTTCCAGATCGATGGCTGGTATTTTGAACTCAGCTATTTTAACCGCGACGGATACAACAGTGGGTGGCTGATCTCCAATCTCCTCGAGCTCGACGAAAGGAACAGGCAGATCCTGCTCAATTATATATACCATGAATAAGTGCTGTACCCTCTTATCCGGATTTCTCTTTCTCTTTATCTTTCTGGGCGTTAGCCTTAATGGCATATCGCAGGAAGATGAATATTCACAGGAACAGATCGAAGCCTACAAAGCCGATGTACAGAACCTGGTCGACTTCCTGGAGTACTCCTTCAATATGCTCGGAAATCCCCAGACCACGGCACGCGATAAGGATGTGATCANNGCAGGTGGAAGATGACCTGGATGATGAGCGGGAAACACTGATCAATAAAGATGTGCAGGCCTACCTTAAGGATATCGACTTCTTTTTCCGTGAAGCGGTATTCTCGCTCAACGTGAGCAGCATCGATCACGCCTTCAATTCGTCAAAAGAATTGTATTTCATCGTCACCCTTACGCGTACGCTGAACGCGAAAAGCGTTACCGGCGACACTATTTCCTCCAACAAGGAACGCTTTATCGAGGTCAATTACGACGAAGTGGCCCAGGACCTGCGCATTGCATCCATCTACACCACACGCATCGATGAAAAAGATGAACTCTTTGCCTGGTGGAACACCATGCCGCAACCCTGGCGGGAAGTGATCGGCGGAGAAGCTCCGATCCAGGATACCATCATGTTGTCGGAGGTGGTTTATATTGATGATACCATGGCCGTTGCGGCCTATATCGGTCTGAAAGAAGAGGTTTATGATACCGTGCTGGTTTATGGCGACGACAGCCTTCATGTACAGGAAAGGGATACGGTCGAAAGCCTGATCCTCGATACCCTTCTGCTCCGCAAGAACATGAGCCACCGCATGCTGCAACGCCTGGCCGGGGAAACAGAGATCGATATCAGCGGAAACCTCAATATTTCCGGGCTGGAACCTTTGTCGCAAATGGGCGGGATCCAGAAACTCGATATTTCCGGCACCCTGGTCGATGACCTCAGCCCGCTGCGAAACCTCATTAAACTGGAATCGCTCGATTGTTCCGGTACCGCAGTTACCAGCCTGGCTCCGCTGCAGTATTCCGTCTCCCTGAAAGAACTTAATATCAGCGCCACACTGATCGGTGATGTTAGGCTGATGGGCAACCTGAGAAACCTGGAGATCATCAATCTCTCAAACACACCGACCGACAGCCTGCATATGCTCAGCGGTATGAGCAAACTGTATGACCTGCGTTTCAACCATACCTTTGTCAGTGATATCAGCCCCCTGAGCAAACTGCCTGAGCTCAGGATACTGCAGTTTTCGCACACCTATGTCAAGGACCTCTCCCCCTTGTATGAACTTCAACAGATCGAGCGGCTGCGCATCAGCAGCACGCCCGTGAGCAGCCTGCAGGCCCTCGAACAATTCGAAATGCTCCAGACCATTTACCTCGACAGCACCAATGTCAGCGATATCGCCCCGCTGAGTGGTTTGCCCAAACTGGAAAAGGTATACTGCGACAATACCGGGATCACGGGAAGCAAGGCCAGCCGTTATATGGAAGAAAACCCCGGGGTGATCGTGATCTTTGAATCCGTGGCCCTGAGCAAATGGTGGAGCAATCTGCCGGAAGCCTGGAAGGAGGTGTTCAGGGATCTGACGGTACTGGATCCGGAACCCGGAAAAGAACAATTGCATAGCCTGGCCCAGATCACGGAGATGGATATTTCAGGAAACAGCCGCATCCGTGAACTCACTCCGCTGAAAACCCTTGTTTACCTGCGGTCGGTGGACTGCAGCAATACTTCCATCGACAATCTGTGGCCCCTCTCCGACCTGGTCGACCTCCGCAGCCTGGACCTTTCCGGCGCCGGCATCAGTAACTGCGATCCGCTTCGCGACCTTACCGGCCTGGAATACCTTGACCTCAGCCATACGGGGGTCACCGATATCCAATGCCTTTCGAGGATCAAAAACCTGCGGGAGCTCGATATTTCCAATACAGGAGTTTCACAAGTCAATATATTTGGCAAATGCAAGCTGGAACTTATCCGGGCCGACGAAAGCGGGGTGATGCTGGCAGAGGTCATCCGCTTTAAGGAATTGAATCCGGAAACGACCATCCTGTTCCAAACGGATGCACTGCAATTATGGTGGGATGCCCTGCCGGAGGCCTGGAAAAATGTATTCCGTTCGGCAAGGGAAACCGGCCAGGAACCCGATGCCATCGAACTGCAGCAAATTACCGACCTTACAGAGATCGATCTGCTGCAAAACAGCCGGCTGGGAGACCTGGTACCCCTGCAAAAGCTCTACCGCCTTCGCAGCCTGACCATGGAGAACACACAGATCGCCGATCTGCACCCCATGGAAGGGATGTCACAAATAGAAATACTCATCCTGTCGAACAATCCTGTTGAGGACCTCTCGCCCCTGGCCGGGCTCAATTTGCTCAAACAACTGGAATTCAAGAATACACCCGTGGATGACCTTGAACCCCTGGCCTCCCTTCTCCAAATTGAGATCCTTGACCTGGCGGGAACCCAGGTAAAAAAGCTGGACGATATTTCAGGCCTCAGCAATTTACAGCAGGTATCCTTTTACAACACCCCGGTAAAATCACTGGACCCCCTGGAGAACCTGCCCAAACTTGAATTGATCAAATGCTACAATACCCGGCTGAAAGAGAAAAAGGTAAAAAAATTCCAGGAATCCAGGCCCGGCATCGAAGTGGTATTTTATTGATCCGGGCAACCTCTGATTATGCAAAGGGGTCAAATATACAGCCAATTATTTTATTAGATTTGTAGTCAAATCCTTATAGGCAAATGAAAAAGCACCTTATTCCCATCCTGTTATCCGTCTTGCTTGTTCCGGGATGGATGACCCTTATGGCTCAGAATTCCGGCAAACAACTGAGCCCCCTCAGCAAAGCAGAACAGCAGGCTCTGAAAGAATTGCCCCGCCTGAAGCTTCCGGAGCAATACCGGAACAAAAGCCTCCCCGCGGTAGTCGATAATTCCACGCAGCCATATATGCGGGAAGCGTTCCAGCAAAGCGGTTTATGTTGCGGACAGGCAGCAGGCATTGCCTATAATTACACCTATGAGATCGACCGTTTGCGGGATGTGCCCGCCGATATAAATGACAACCTCTACCCCACCCATTTCACCTGGAACTGGATGCACGGCGGATACGGATGGTACGGGGTTTCTTACCTTCACAGCTTCCAGGTGCTGCGGTGGTGCGGCAATGTGAACGTAACGGATTACGGCGGATCACTCGCCGCTGGCGGAGCTGAACGCTGGATGTCGGGATACGACAGCTACTATAATGGCATGTCGAACAGGATCAGCAATGTGTACCAGATCGACGTGGGAACCCCGGAAGGGCTCGACATTTTCAAGCACTGGATCAACGATCACCTTGAAGGATCAGATGTTGGCGGTGTAGGAAGCTTTTACTCCCAGTATATGTCTGCTTCGAATACCCTCCCGGCAGGAACCCCTGAGGCCGGGAAATATGTGCTGACCTCTTTCGGGGGAAGCGCCAATCATGCTCAAACCATTGTCGGATATAATGATTCCATCCGCTGGGATTACAATAACGACGGGCAGTACACCAACGATATCGACATTAACAACGACGGGGTGGTGGACATGAAAGACTGGGAGATCGGCGGCTTCAAGATGGTGCAAAGCTATGGCGGTGTTCCCGGTTGGGGCGATCAGGGCTTTGCCTACATGATGTACAAGACCGTGGCCGACGACCTAGGCCAGGGAGGGATATGGAACCATTGCGTGCATGTCCTTTATGCCAGGGAAGATGTGGATCCCCAGGCCACCATGAAAGTGATCCTCAAACACGATTCCAGGGAAATGCTCAAG
>NPIE01009514.1_pt1 | contig 12339 bp, 9 predicted proteins | sample 8637661 | NCBI WGS metagenome assembly NPIE01 (sample SAMN07420842, study PRJNA396082) | bioreactor metagenome | isolation source: sample BA12 brine-fed electro-methanogenic bioreactor BA | place: Japan: Kochi | collected 2016-12-09 | reverse complement strand
GGCCCTGGAGGCGATGCTGAAGCGCAGTCGCACCGAGGGCAATATAGCAGGGGAAGCGGACGCCCTCACGCAGCTTGCTGCTGCCTATCAGGGCGCCGGCAATCCCCGTCAGGCATTGGTTCACAGCCAGGCGGCGGTCGAGCGCTACGAAGGCCTCTCCTACCGGTACGGCCTCGCAGCAGCGCAGCATCAACAGGGCGACATCCTCAGAGAGCTGGGACAGCTTGAGCGAGCAGCGGAGCGCTTCGCGGCAAGCCTCCGGCTGTACAAGCAGCTAGACGACCGCCCCAAGATCGCCGATAACCTGATCGAGATCGGCCTGACCTTCGAGCAACTGGGCAAGATCGAGACGGCGATTCAGGTCATCGAGGAAGCCATCAACCGCTACGAGTACCTCAAGAACCCCGAACACAGCCGGGTCCTAGCGCTTCTGGAACAGCTCTACGCCAGACAGAAGCGCCTCGCCGCAGCACGGGCACGGGTGCGCGCCACGCGCGGCGAGACGCTAGAGCATCCCTAGCTCAGCGCAGGATAGCTACTTCGGTGACGAATGCCCGATCCTCGGGCAACCGTGTGCCCGACTCCGTCAGCGCCAGCCGCACGCCGCTCTCAGCGTCGTAGAGCCCCACATAGATGCTGCCCGGCCCGGCGGGTGCGGCCTCGCGCACGGTGAGCACGTGCTGATCCACGATGATCTCGCCGGCGATCCAGGTCATCGTCGGCGCGTTCCCGCCCGCAGGTCGGCTGTCCGATTGCCCCCAGACCTGACCCTCCGCACCGATGAGCTGTGCGAAGACGGTGAGATCCTCCGTCGTCTCCCCCAGAATTCGCCAGTAGAGGCTGACCGAGATCGTTTCCCCGGGGCGCACCTCCAAGGGTGCCACATCGACCCCTAGGAGCTGCGCTACGTCCTCCGCCTGCACCGCCGCCTCCAGAGCCGGCGCGCCGGGCATCTCATAGATGCGCGGGCGCTGCTCGATGCGTACAGGACTCAGGAGGAGGAACGCCGTTGCTTCGCCGCCTGCCGGTCCCAGATGCAGGTCGCACCAGCCCGCGGGTGAGGTGCGAGGTATATGTGGGGCAAACCGGACGACGTATCGATAGCCCTCGGGCCAGTCCGCCGGGTGGATCAGCGGCCAGACCAACTCGCCCTCTATCGGAGGCTCGCCCTCACACAGCAGTCTCCAGGCCAGAACCTCGGGGGGCATCCCCTCGTCACGCTGCAGTCCCACAGCGAAGTTCAGCCGATCTCCCGCCGCGATCTGCCCCACGGGGACGCGGTATCCCAGCACCGTCAACCCCGGCCAAACGATCTCGGTCGCTGTAGGCAGATCCAGAGATGCAGCCGACCTTCGCGCGGTCGTCACCTGTAGCTCACCCAGGATTAGTTCCGTGCCCGCGAAGGTCCCGTCTGCCCGGCTCAGACCCAGCCATCCCCCTACGCCGGCGAGCCGCAGAACCAGCTCATATCTCCCCGGCAGAAGCGACAGGGGCAGCGGCAGATAGGCCTCACCGTCGAGGATCGTCCTCTGGGGCCACGCCGGCGCAGGCCAACCGCTATCGCTCAGCACCTGATGCCCCCCCTCGGACCAGGTGATGTCGCGTTCACCGTCCATAGCCCGCAGCGCAAGATAGACATCCAGCTCGCCCAACGGCACGTGCGACTGCCAGCGCAGTCGGACTCTCAGCGGGTCGGGCCCGCGGACCGTCGCAGGCCACGCTGCGGCGACGAGATCGACCGCCCCTCCAAACCGGGCGAGGTAGGGCACCGGGTCAGGACCTGTATCCTGACCCGTAAGCCGGCACCGCTCGGAACGAAAACCATTGACCGGGTCCGCAGGCTCACACGCTATCGCCTGATCAGTCCCCAGGACCGTATCCAGCTGCGCCTCGGTGAGTGGATAACAGTGTGGCGCGTGGACTCGCACGAACGGCTCGCCTCCGGTGAAACGCTCCAGGACCCAGGCCCGCAGAAGCGCTGTATCGCCCACGGGAGCCACAAACTCCGACGGAACGCCAGGCAGCGGACCGGGCGCCACCCCAGACAAGGACGTCCCCGACTCGGCCACCCGAGCATAGACCGTCGTCTGCAGGCGCCCACCGGCATAGACGTTGTCTATCTCCGCATAGCCCTCGTGCACGCCGCCGTCGGCATCGAACAACAGATCGGTACAGCCCAAGCGATCCTCATCCCATGCCCAGGTCTGCCCGGGGAAGAGCGAGGCTGCACCCGGCACGTTGCGGGTCATCAGCGTGGACCAATCGTCCACGCGCAGAGCATCCCGTGCGCGTACACTATGGGCGGCGAGCCCCGAGGCCTCGCCCCACCCGAGCGGGATTACGTGCTGCGCCCCCCACGGCCCGCCGACAAGTGGGCTCGCGTACTGCAGCGGGACCAAAGCCACCAGCGACCATGGGAGAAGCAGCAGGGCGAGAAGCAGGCTTCGCCGACCTCGTCGCGTATGAGACCAGCGATGCGCCGCGATCAGCGTGAGGAGAGGCACCACCGTCAGCACGTAACGATCGAACTTCTTTCCGGCGATCGTGATCGCGGCGAGATAGCTGAGTACGGGAAGGCAGCACCCGAGGATGATCGTGCGAGTTGGAGAGGACAGGAGGCCCCGATGAGGGTAGCGCAGGCTTCGCTTGAGCCTGACACCCTCGCCGGGTCTGACACACACCAGGCCCAGCAGCACGGGAGGCGTCAGCCGGGAGAGAAGCACCACGGGATAGAACCAAGGACCGGGATCAGTCGTCGTTCGACCGGCAAAGAAGACAGGTCGCAGGCCGATGCCTTCGTGATAGGTCACCGCGGCGATCAAAGACTGCACGGCAGCCCCCGGATCGGTCCAGGCAGGCGGGTAAAGCACCAACAGGAAGAGCATCGTCAGCCCCGTCAGGACAGCAACGCGCGCAGCGCGCCGGCGCCATGAGCCACCGGCGACGAGGAAGAGTGCCAGCGACACCCCCGGGGCCGCCAGCAGCCCTAGCATCTTGGTCAGGCCCGCGAGCGCCAGAGCAAGAGCTGCGCCCCCTAAGGCGAGCCACGGCTGGCCGAACGCGCTCCGACGATGAGCCCGCACAGGGAGCACCAACAGGAGCGCCAGGAGAACGAATATGGCCTGCAGCGCATCGGTGTGCAGCAAGCCCGCGTGCCCGGCGAAGAAGGGGTCCAGGGCGAGGAAGAGCGCCAGCAGTCGCGCAACCCGCTCGTCCAACCGCCGTCGTCCGATCAGATAGGCCAGCACCACACCGCCGGCCACGGTCACGGCCACGATCACACGGGCCCAGGGCAGAAAATAGGCAAGGCGCGGAAATGCCGCACCGTTCTCCGGGGCCAGCACGGCGATACGCAACGCCCAATCCGCGTGGATAGCCGCCTCAGAGGGATCAATAATCGTTGTGAGCCAGGCGCCCAGAGCACCGAGCGCCATCGTCGTCACACCTGGATGGCCGGTCTGCGGCATCCGACCCGGATCGCCCGCCTTGAGGGCCTCCGCAAACTGCAGGCTGCGCAGCACCCAGATCGGTTCGTCGGGCGTGACGTACAGGCCGAGCGGCAAGAGCCGAACAAGAAGCGCCACGATGAAAATCGCGGCGCTCAACTGACGTGCTCGGTTCATCTCGCGGTCTCGACTGCCCTCCCGGTGGTCAGGCAAGGCCCCACCCTATTCCTCGCGCCGGATCACGTAGATGGGTTTGCCCTGGACCTCGAAGTAGGTCCGGGCCTGGACCTCGCCCAGGAGCCCCATGACCAGGAACTGGGCCCCCAGAATCATGAGCAGAATGGCCGCCGAGAGTAGGGGACGATTGCCGATGTTCGCATCGGTCACGATCTTCAGGATCGCGAGATAGAGGCCCAAAGCAAACCCCACGCCGCCGCTCAGCAGTCCGACGAGCCCGAACAGCTGCATCGGGCGCCCCATATAGCTGAGAAGAAACGAGACCGTCAGCAGATCAAGGATCACCCGCACCGTCTTCGAGAGATTGTACTTCGATGTCCCATAGGTCCGTGGGCGGTCGTTGACGGGCATCTCGGCCACCCGAACGCCCATCCCGGATGCCAGGGCCGGGATGAAACGATGCAGCTCGCCGTAGAGATTCACGTTCTTGGCGACGTCACGGTGGTAGATCTTGAGCGAACAGCCGTAGTCGTGCAGCTCAACACCGGTCGACGCGCCGATAATGCGGTTGGCCAGCATGGAGGGTAGGCGTCGCGATAGAAAAGGCTCCTTGCGTTGCTGCCGCCATCCGCTCACAATATCGTAGTCGCCCTCCTCCATGAGCTTGAGCATCGGGGCGATGTCCGCCGGATCGTTCTGACCGTCGGCATCCATCGTGATCACGTAGAGGCCACGCGCCAGGTCGAAACCCGCAGCGAAAGCAGCGGTCTGGCCGAAATTCCGCCGAAAACGAACCAATCGCAGGTGCGGCTCCTCGTGCTTCAACTGACGGAGGATCGCTACACTGTCATCCTCGCTCCCATCATCCACCGCGATGATCTCGTACGATCGTCCGCTTGCCTGTAGTGCAGCTGACAACTCAGGTATGAAGAGCTCGAGATTGCCAGCCTCATTGTAAATCGGCAAGACCACCGAGATATCGACGTCCGGATCTCCGACGTGGGCTATCGTCATAGTGCCTTCCTCGTTAGCCAAGGATCTGCTCATCCCCGATGTTCTACCACGAAGGCGGCGGCTGGCAACCGGCGATCGACCCTTCCTGGCTGACCTCGCTGTTGGGACCCGCCGCCGACTCCATGCGATAGCCCTGGGTAGGGCAAGCTGTGCTCAACACCGACAAAAAAAGCCACGNNTAACGAGGCTCGAATTCGAGCCCCGTGGCGATTCTCTCGGAACGTGATGTGCGGAGGCTACTTCGTCTCGCGGTAGATCACGTGCCGGCGCACAAAGGGATCATACTTACGCAACTCAAGCCGCTGCGTATCATTGCGGCGGTTCTTCTGCGTATAGTACATGTGGCCGCTCTCCGTGCTCTTCATCTTCACCAAAATGCGCGCGCCCTTCTTTGCCATCTTCTATCCTCCCTCATACGTACCGGATCGGCCCCCTGCGTCCAGCCATCGCCGACGGACGTTGTCGCTTGATCAGTTCCCGCGCATTATACCGTCCTTGGGTGGACTGTCAAGCGGCGACAGGACGGGGCGGCAGGTCCCAACAGCGCACAGCACAGGCCTCGCCGCGTCCGACGCCCCGGGGCTGCCGGCTCTCGGTTGCAGGCTTCCCGCTCCTTGGCAGTGGAGCCAACCGAAGCGTGATGTGCGATCGCCCTGGCGCCCTACCTCACATTGCCATTTTCAAAGACGAGTATATACTATATTTCAGAGTCACAGACAGCTCAGCAGTGAGGAGGAAGTCCAGCCTATGGCAGAAACGAGAACGATCACGAAGGAGAGGCGGCAGCTCGACCTGCCGGTTCAGGGTATGACATGTGCCTCGTGCGTGAACCACGTTCAGAAAGCCCTGAGCCAGGTGCACGGGGTGGAGAACGTCAACGTTAACCTGGCAACCGAGCGGGCCTCGCTCTGGTTTGATCCCGACGTCACCACTGAGGATCTGGTGAAGGCGGTTCGTGATACCGGCTACGAGGTCGCCACCGCATCGATGGATCTGGCGATAGGGGGGATGACGTGCGCCGCCTGTGTGGCCCACGTTCAGAAAGCGCTGAGCAAGGTACCCGGCGTGGTCGAGGCCAACGTCAACCTGGCGACGGAAAGGGCCTCAGTGACTTTTGTGCCGGGAACGGCGGAGCCGGCGGACTTCAGAGCCGCCGTCACCAACGCCGGCTACGAGATCCTCGATCGTCCTGAGGAAGCGACCTCACTCGCCGACGCCGCGCGCGACATCGACGACGAGGCCGAACGCAAGATGACGGATGCCCGACGGCGTATGTGGATCGCCTGGGCCTTCACGGGCATCATAGTGGTGTGGATGATCCCCGAGATGTTCTTCGGCATCCACTGGCCCACGATGATGGTCTCGCACGTCGGTATGATCGTGCTCGCCTTGCCCGTGCTCTTCTGGGTCGGACGCAAGACCTTCAGCAGCGGCATCCGCGCGGCGTTGCACGGCTACGCTAATATGGACACGCTGATCACCCTGGGCACCGGCGCCTCCTTCTTGACCGGTCCGGCGTCGTTCTTCGCCCCCGTGGCCAACTATGCGGGCGTCTCGGCGATGATCATGGCCTTCCACCTAACGGGACGCTACATCGAGGAGACTGCGAAGGGACGTGCCTCCCAGGCCATCCGGAAGCTGCTAGAGCTGGGGGCCAAGACGGCACACGTGGAGCGCGACGGCATAGAAGTCGAGGTCCCGATCGAGCAGGTCCGGGTCGGCGACGTCATGATCATCCGCCCCGGCGAGAAGATCCCGACTGATGGTATCGTCGTCGTGGGTGAGAGCGCCGTGGATGAGTCGATGGCGACCGGCGAATCGATGCCCGTCACCAAGCGAGCCGGTGATGAGGTGATCGGCGCGACCGTCAATCAGGAGGGCCTACTCAAGGTCGAGGCGGCACGGGTCGGAAAAGACACCTTCCTGGCCCAGGTCATCAAGCTTGTCGAGCAGGCGCAGGGCACCAAGGTGCCGATCCAGGCCTTTGCCGACCGGGTCACCGCGGTCTTCGTACCGATTATCATCGTCATCGCGGTGTTGACCTTCCTCTCACGCCTGCTCTTCCCTTCGTTCACCCAGTCACTGACCGCGTTGGGCAGCTTCCTGCCCTGGGTCAACCCCGATCTGGGCACGCTCACGTTGGCGATCGTGTCGATGGTCTCGGTCTTCGTCATCGCGTGCCCGTGCGCACTGGGCCTGGCGACGCCGACGGCCCTGATGGTCGGCAGCGGCATGGGTGCCGACCACGGGATCCTCATCCGCAGTGGTGAGGCGATCCAGACACTCAAGGACGTCAAGGTCGTCATCTTCGACAAGACAGGCACCCTCACGAAAGGCAAGCCCGACGTCACGGACATCGTACCGTACGCACCGGGAGTATCTGAGGCCCAATTGCTCATCTGGGCAGCCAGTGCCGAGCGTGGATCGGAGCATCCTCTGGGCAGGGCCGTCGCCCAAGCTGGCGAGGCGGCGGGGCTGGAACTTCACGAACCCGAGGGCTTCCAGGCCATCCGCGGCAAGGGAATCACCGCCCGGATCGCGGGACACGAGGTCTGGGTGGGATCGCACCGGATGATGGACGAGGCCGGGATCGCGGTAGCGGATGCTGCCGCAACGATGGACGAACTCGAAAGCGCCGGCAAGACCGTGATGCTGATCGCCCTTGATGGTGAACTCCAGGGTCTGATCGGCGTCGCCGACACGCTCAAGGAGGACTCGGTGCAGGCCGTTCGCGCACTGCATCGCCTGGGCATTCAGACGGCGATGATCACCGGTGACAACCGACGCACCGCCGAGGCCATCGCACGCCACGTCAGGATCGATCACGTGGTCGCCGAGGTGCTGCCCGACGGCAAGGTCGCCGAGGTTAAGCGCCTGCAGGATCAGCACGGTATGGTCGCCTTTGTCGGCGATGGGATCAATGACGCCCCAGCCCTGACCCAGGCCAACGTCGGGATCGCCATCGGGACCGGAACCGATATCGCCATCGAGGCCAGCGACGTCACGCTCGTGCGGGGCGCGTTGACCGGCGTCGTGGAGGCGATCAACCTCAGCCGCGCTACCTTCCGCAAGATCCGCCAGAACCTCTTCTGGGCCTTCTTCTACAACGTGATCATGGTGCCCGCAGCCCTGGTCGGATGGATGCATCCGGTGCTTGCAGAGATCGCCATGGCCACCAGCTCGATCACCGTCGTCACCAACGCCAACCTACTGCGGCGTGTGAATATCCATATCGCAGAACCTGACGCATAGCCGGTCAAGACCCTATCAGATATCGTGGGAGACGAGCAAGATGAGCAAACGAACAAGAAGACACCGAGCACGACATCAGTCCAATAGCACCCTAGCGACGATCCTGATCGCAGCCGCCGTCCTGGCTTTCGGCCTGCTGATCTACGAGGCAGCCCGCCCGCGTCCGGGGATCGCTATGCCGGACCTGGGCAATCTGCACATCAGCTATCCGCGGACGGCGACCTACAACTCCTCACCACCGACCTCCGGACCCCACTACACGTTGCTGGCGCCTTGGGGCATCCATACGGAGCCGATCCAGAACGAACTCCAGGTCCACAACCTGGAGGATGGCGGCGTGATGGTCCAGTACAACTGCCCCGACGGATGCCCGGAGCTCGTCGACCAGCTGTCTGAGATTGTCGGTCGCTACGATCGCCTTGTGATCCTCGCGCCCTACCCCGATATGGACGCGCGCATCGCCCTCACCGCCTGGGGCAGGATCGACACGCTCGAGGAATTCGACGAATCCAGAATCGTGCGCTTCATCGAATCGTACCGCGGCATTGACCACCACAGATAGACAACGCACCCACAAGGAAATCTTATGACAAAAGCCAATACCCTAAGCCGCCGCGACTTTCTGCGTTATGCGATCGCGGGGCTCAGTGTCACTGCNNGTAGTCTTTTCGGCGGACTCACGGCGTGCTCTGCGCCTTCGTTGTCGAGCCATAGCGACCGGGCCCCCGGCGTGACGGGAGCTACAGACGCAGCGCCCGATATCGAGCTTGACCTCTACGCCGCGCCGGACGAAGTGCAGATCAGACCCGGCAGCCCAACGCGCGTCTGGCGTTACCGGGCAGAGGTCCGCAATGGACGCCCCGATGCCATCGTTCCCATCGACGGCAGCTATCTCGGGCCGATCCTACAGTTCCGCCAGGGCGAGAAGATACGGATCCACTTTCACAATGAACTGGGCGAGCCCAGTATCGTGCACTGGCACGGCCTACACGTCCCGGAAGAAGCCGATGGACACCCCCGCCTGGCGATCGACCCCGGCGAGACCTACGTCTATGATTACCAAATCCTGAACCGTGCAGGCACCTATTGGTACCATCCCCATCCCCATGGGCGGACCGGCCCACAGGTGCTCTATGGTATGGCGGGACTCCTCCTCGTCACGGATGACGAGGAGAGACGCCTGGGTCTGCCGGACGGCGCCTTCGACGTCCCGCTCGTCATCCAGGACCGCACCTTCACCGATGACAACCAGTTCAGTTACCTGGAGGACGGCAGGCAGAGCCCGATGATCGGCTTCCTTGGAGACGAGGTCCTGATCAACGGGCAGCCTGACGTCACACTGCCTGTCGCCACACGTCCCTACCGGCTGCGGTTGCTCAACGGCTCCAACGCGCGCATCTACAAGCTCGGTTGGAGCGATGAACGACCCTTCCAAGTGATCGCGACCGATGGTGGCTTGCTGGAGCGTCCGGTGACGCGACCCTACCTGACCCTAGCGCCCGGCGAGCGCGTCGAGCTGTGGGCCGACTTCACTCAGGATGACATCGGCTCCGAGCTCACATTGCAGAACCTCGCCTTCACCGGCAGCCAGGCCTTTTCGATCTTGACGGTGCATGTGGATGAGGAGGGCTCAAGCGACATCGTGTTGCCCGAGGTGCTCTCGGCACCGGGCTTCTATCTTGAGTCCGAGGCGAACAACCGTCGGCGGCCCCGAAGCTTCACGATGGAGATGCAGCACATGACCTGGCTGCTCAACGGTCGCACGTATGAGATGGACGGCGTGGCGCGCAATGAGATCGTGCGCCTGGGCGATCTGGAGGTGTGGGAGTTCGTCAACCAGAGCCCTCATATGGCGATGCCCCATCCGATGCACGTCCACGAGGTCCAGTTTCAGGTCATCGAGCGCGAGGTCCTGCCGGCCTTCGCTGCCCAGAGCCAGGAGGTGAATCAGGGCTATGTCGACGAAGGATGGAAGGACACCTTCCTGCTGATGCCCGGCGAGCGGGCCAAGATCCTGGTCAAGTTCGGCCACTTCGCAGGTCTCTATGTGTACCACTGCCACAACCTTGAGCACGAGGATAGGGGCATGATGCGCAACTACCGCATCAAGGCTTGACGTTGCCATTCGGCAGGTCAAGGCTAGAATAGCCGGTAAGTCCGGCAACTACGATCACTTCGGGGCGTGGGGTCACGCCCCGAAGTATTGTTACCAACCTAGGATGAGACAAGGAATGAAACGATTATTGCAGCGCCTTAGTGTCGATCGTACCCTGTGGACTCAACATCTGATCTTCGTCGCCGTCGCCGCCTTTATGCAGCGCTTCGGGCAGGGTCTGCTGGATGGAACACGCACCAACTTCTTCGTCGATACGCTGAGCCTCAGCGGCAACCAGGTGCTCTGGCTGGAAGGCATACGCGAGATCCCGGGTATCCTGCTGATCTTCATCGCCGCGCTGACTATGCGCCTGCCGCTCTCCTATCGGACCGCCGCCTCACTCGTGATCGCCGGCATCGGCTACGCTCTCTATGCCTTCATCCAATCGTATACCGCGCTGCTGGTCGTCGCCGTCATCGCTAGCCTGGGATTGCACATGTGGATGCCCCTCAACAGCGCCCTGGCGATGTCCGTGAGCCCGAAAGGCAGGGCCGGGACGGCGATGGGCGTCCTGAACGGCGTGGGCTCGCTAGCGGCTATCGTGGGGATGGGCGCGTTGGCGCTGATCTCGTGGGTGGGAACGCAGATCCCCCTGACCGTCTATTACCTGGTCGGCGGCGCCTTCATGGCCATCGCAGGCCTGCTCATCCTGCGAATCCCGCCAACCGTCGGGGCGACCGACGAAGCTCCACCGCGGATGCTCCTCAAGGGCCGCTATTGGCTTTACTACGTCCTGACCTTCGCGCAGGGAGCGCGCAAGCAGGTCCTCAACGCCCTGGGCCTCCTGGTGCTGGTGGACACCTTCGATCTGGCTGTCTGGCAGACCAGTCTGATTCTGCTCGCGAGCGGCGTCGTCAACTTGGTCGGCGCGCCCTATCTTGGGCGCCTGGTCGACCGCTTGGGAGAGCGGCGCATGCTCACTGTCAGCTACACCCTGCTCGCCGTGGGATGTGTGGGCTTCGCCACGAGTCCCCACGTGGGGCTGCTCATCCTGCTCCTGTTGATGATCCGCCTGTTCGTCACGCTGGACATCGCCGTTGATACTTACGTCTACCGCTTCGCGCCGAGCGAGGAACTGACGCCGACACTGACCGCCGGCGTCAGCATCAATCACGTGACCTCCGTGGCGATGCCGCTGATCTCAGGCGCGGTCCTGCCCTTGATCGGCTATCGGGGCATCTTCTGGGGCACGGCGGCTCTGATCCTGTTGACCATCCCCTTTGCCCTCGCCATTGAGGTNNCGTCCCCGCGGTCCCTGCTCAGCCGACCCCCGGGGGATAGGGGCGCGAGCATGATCAACGCGAACTACATCGTGGGCAGCCACGACATCGCCTTCGTGGTGCTGGACACCCTGCGCTACGATGTCGCCCGCGACGCGCTGCGTGCGGGCCGGGCGCCCAACCTGGCGGCGATCCTCCCCGGTGGACAGTGGGAGATGCGTCACACACCGGGTAACTTCACCTATGCCGCCCACCACGCCTTCTTCGGCGGCTTCCTGCCCACGCAGATCACGCCCGGGCAGCATCCGCGCCTCTTCGCCACCCGCTTCCCGGGCAGTGGGACCACCACCGAGGAGACCTACGTCTTCGACGCGCCCGACATCGTCACAGGATTGGCGGGCATCGGCTACCACACGCTGTGCATCGGGGGCGTCAATTTCTTCGACAAACAAAGCCCGCTGGGGAGCGTGCTGCCCGGCTTCTTCGCCGAGAGCCACTGGGAGCCCGAACTCGGCGTAGCCGGACGCCACTCCACGGAGCGGCAGGTGCAGCTCGCCGTTCGGCGACTGGGCGAGCTCCCCCTGCTACAGCGTGTCTTCCTCCTGCTCAACGTCTCAGCGATCCATCCGCCCAACCACTTCTTCCTGCCCGGCGCGCGCGAGGACACCCTAGAGACCCACGCGGCGGCCCTGGCCTACGTCGATCGCCACCTGCCCCCACTCTTCGCGGCGCTGCGCCGTCGGGGCCCGACGCTGCTCATCCTCTGCTCAGACCACGGCACAGCATATGGGGAAGATGGCTACACGGGCCACCGCCTGAGCCACCCGGTGGTCTGGAACGTCCCCTACGCCGAACTGATCCTGCCCGCCGCCTTCAGCCGCTAGCCGGCAGCCGGCGGAGGCGCCGGCAACCGGCGGAGGCGCGCCATCGCCTCCTCGATGCGCGGCGTCGCTGCCGTGGCGGAGATGCGGATGTAGCCCTCGCCCGAGGGTCCGAAGAAGGAACCCGGCGCCACCGCCACCCCCGCGTGCTCCAACCAGTGTCGCGCCAGCCCTTCCGCGTCGTTGCCCGGCGG
>NPIE01020600.1_pt2 | contig 12344 bp, 9 predicted proteins | sample 8637661 | NCBI WGS metagenome assembly NPIE01 (sample SAMN07420842, study PRJNA396082) | bioreactor metagenome | isolation source: sample BA12 brine-fed electro-methanogenic bioreactor BA | place: Japan: Kochi | collected 2016-12-09 | reverse complement strand
CGAGTTCTTGTATGCAAAGATCCCTGCACCGCTTGCAATGGTGGTCTGATTCCCTGTCAGAACATTGCCCCTGATCTCCATATCGCCGTCGCCGTTGATACGTAGGAAAAGCCCTGCGCCGTCAAGGGCTGCGAAATTGTCCGTGCAAATATTATTGTTGGCTGTAACGGATACCCCTTCGCCGAGGAGATAGCAGAATCCTCCGCCACCGTCATCGGGGGAATAGCAATCTGTGAAGGTATTGCCGCTCATTACAATGCTGCCGCCCTCTGTGTAGAGGAGGCATCCGCCGGCATCTCCGCCTTCGTGGGTCTCGGTGTCTATAAGCTCGAAAACCGAATCGGCTGTGAAGGTGCAGCCTGTGACGCTTATATCCCGACCGCCGGCATTCAGACCACCTGCATTGTATACGCCGACACATCCCGTGAAATCACATGAACTGACTGAGATAAGTCCAGTATTTGTGACTGCGTTCATTCCGCCTGCCATGCCCTCGGCCCTGCAGTCAATAAAGGAGCATCCGGACACATTGATCTCTGCCGACTCTGTTTCAATGTAAAGACCGCCGCTGTTGTCCTCTGTAAATCCGTTTCGAAATGTCAGTGCTGTGAGTGTGAGATCACCGCTCGGAAAGGTCGATGTAATGGACATGATACGTGTGGTACCGCCGCCGTCGAGAATAGCCCCTTCGCCCTCTATGGTCAGAGTGTTGGCAGAGCCGGAATAGTATTCAAGTGTGGCAGATAGGGCATAGATGCCCGGGCTGAGATATATTGTGTTATCCTCGCCATTGGACTGGGAAGTCGCCAGTGCTGAGCTTAGCCCTGCTATGTCCGATACATTGAACTCTGCAGATATGGCGATTGTCGCCACCATCAAAATGATCAGCATTTTCTTCATAAAATCCCCCTTTTTTCAATAAGATATGAAAGAAAAAGTAAAAGGAAAGACCTTTCAGGGCTAGTAATAAATATTAATGTTAATAAAATACATCCTTGTTATGTTAGGGCTTCGAGCAGGGTGTTATTAAAAAAGGGGGCTATGCCCCCCTTCATATAGATATGGCTTTTTTGATCAACCTGTGAGTGCATCCTTGGCCTTTTCCATGCCCTTGGTCATCTCGCCAAAGGCATCGTCCATGCCGGACTTGAGGTCATCCCACTTGTCCTGTCCTGCGTCCTTCATCTCAATCAATCTTTTCTCCATGTCTTCCCTGCGGGATTTGAGGGACTCGATCTTCTGGGCTGTGGCGATTTTGGCATCTGCACCCTTTTCACGGGCCTGTGCCTCCATCTTCTCGAGCTCTGCATTCCACTGGTCGAGCTTCGCCTTTGCCTTGTCGATATAGGCCTGATTCATTGTAACTCCTCTATTGTCGGTTAAATGGGGCTATGCCCCCTTGTCAATGGCATTGGGCATGGAAAAAGAGACTTATGATTCCACGCACCTTAATATCATTTTTGAATCGATATAAATATATGCAAAAATCGACAAAAAGTCAAGGGAAAGCTAAAAGTGGGTCCTTTCAGCTGTTCTTTCCCCTTCTCAGACCGTGTTTCTTTATCAGCTGGTGGAGGCGGGTTCTGTCCATGTCAAAGGCCCTTGCGGCATCGGCGACGTGCCAGTTGTGATTTTCAAGCAGCTCGAGAAGTATCCTTCTCTCCAGCTCTTCCTTGGCGTCCTTCAGCCCGTCATAGGTCATAGGCATTCCAGTCTCCATTCCCGTTGACCCCATCTGTACCTCAGTCGGCAGATCCGATGGGGTGATCAGATCTTCCCTTGCGAAGAGTGCCGCCTGCTCAAGGACATTCTGCAGTTGGCGGACATTGCCCGGCCACGAGAAGCGCATCAGAAGGTCGAGGGCCTTCCTGCTGATACCGCCTATTCTACGTCTGGATTTCTCGGATATCCTTGTCAGGAAATGGTCTATGAGAAGGGGTATATCCGTCCTTCTGTCCCTGAGGGGGGGAATGTCCAGCTTCAGAACAGCCAGTCTATAGAAGAGATCCTCGCGAAAGATCCCCTCTTCAATGGCCTGCTTCAGATTGCGATTGGTTGCAGCAATTATTCGGGCATCGATGTTGATATCCCGATTACCACCGAGTCTGTGGAGCACCCCTGTCTCGATGACGCTTAGGAGCTTTGCCTGGAGCTTTGTCGGCATCTCACCTATCTCGTTGAGAAAGAGCGTTCCGCCATTGGCAAGCTCGAATTTTCCTAACTTACGCTTTGTTGCACCTGTGAATGCACCCGGCTCATAGCCGAAGAGCTCGCTCTCGAGGAGATTTTCCGGAACTGCTGCACAGTTTATGGGAATGAATGTCCCTTCCTTTCTCGGACCGTTGTTGTGAATGATCCTCGAGACAAGATCCTTGCCTGTCCCTGTCTCGCCTGTGATGAGTACGGGCATCTCCTCCTCTGAGACGATGTACATTCTGTGATAGAGCTCCCGCATCGGCGGTGAATCGCCTATCATCCCCTCGAATCTGCTCTGAAAGCTGTTCTTGAGGGTGTCCTTTTCCTTCAGCAAAATAGCATGTTCACGGGCATTTCTGATGGCTATTGCCGCACTCTTTGCGAGTATCTCCAGAATATTTCTTCGGGAGAGGGAGAAAGCCTCTGATCCCAGCTTTGAGTCTGTGTAAAGAAGACCGATTATCTCTCCGTCAACGGAGAAGGGGACGCAGAAGACCATCCTTATCGAAAGATCCATGACAGAGTCCTTCTGTGAGAGTGCACTGTCGTCGAGTACGCTCTCCTTGAAGAGGGCATCGCCAGTACGCATAACAGCATTGATAACGCTGCTGGAATATCGGACACGTCTGGGGCTCTTTTTCTTTCCGTGTTCGCGGACAAGGTGGGGCTGTGGTGTGTTGCCGTCCAGAAGGAAGATTATACCTCGCTCTGCGCCGCTTATCCTCAGTACCTCATCGAGAATCTTGGCCAGAACATCGTCAATCTCCAGACTGGCGGATATGGAGTTGATCACCTCCAGAATCGCCATTGTGTCTCTGGAGGTCAGGTCATTGCCCCTTCTTATCATGGACTGGGATATCTGCTCAACCTCATCAAGGAGCAGTTCATTGGAAAGTACGCCGAAATGGAATCTGGCATTTTCGAGGAACTTGCGGGCAGAGGGCCACATCTCGTCCATTGCAGCCAGCCTGCCCCTTTCCATCTGTATGAGGCCGATCAGGAGGGGTTCATCCGTCTCTATCCTCTCGAGTGTGGATGGGTTCTCCTCCGACATGGACAGTGCAAGAACAGTAGCACCCCAGAAGTCACCCTTTTTGAGGAGGGAATCGACATAATCAGATTCTGGTTGGGCATCGCCTCGCAATGCTCTGTATTCCTCACATCCGCGGAGTATATCAGATGGATCTGTGAGGCTGTCGAGCTGTATGCCGGCAGATGGGGAGAGTGTCTCCAGTCTGTATAGCTCCCACCTGTCTGTCGCCTTCATCCTGCCGTACATACGACTTAGGAAATCAATATTATCCGGCGTCTTGCCAGTCAGAATATTGAGTCTGAGCTTCTCTATCTCAAGTGAGAAGCGATGGCGTATGTCCCTCTTCGCCCTCTCCTCAACCTCCTCAAGATGCTGCCGCGCCTGTGTTACCTTGCCCATTCGCAGGTTGACACGCACCAGGCCGAGCATCCCCCTTATGAAAACCTCGTCTATGCCCTTTTTATTACCGAGCTCCGCAGCTCTTGTAAAGTGTTCAACTGCCTCAGTAAGTCTGCCGTTCTTCTCCGTAAGCTCTGCCATGTTGAAGGTGAGAACAGGCTCGAAGATCGCATAGTCATTGCTCAGTGCCAGTGCTATGGCTTCTTTATATCTGCCGAGGGCATTCTCGAACTGAAAGTCGTTCTGAAGAGCTCCTGCGAGATTGGAGATCGCTGTCAGCTCTCCCTTTGCATCGGAATTTGCCCGGGAGATCGCCAATGCCTCTCTGAAAAGATCAAGTGAGGGCAGACCCTCTTCCAGATTTATGACGCCTATGTCGTTGAGAATGGCGGAAACATTCTGTGTTTCGCCCTTTGTCCGAGCCAACTCAAGTGCTGTTCCATAATAGGTCTTTGCCCTGTCGAAAAGTCCCATATATCGAGCCATGAGACCGGCCTTCTTGTAGTCGGATATTCTGTCTTCCTTTTCTGCAAGCAGGCTGTAGACCTCATCAAGGCAGGCCCAGGCATGCTCTTCACGCTGGATTTTAATTGCCTCTATTATTTCTTTTCTGTCTTAGTCCGTATATTTCACGGCAAGAATGATGCTCCTGGTCTTCCATAGTGAAGGGCTGGTCTCCCAGTCTGCTATCATTGCCATCAGCTTGGCGGCTGCTCCTTCATCGTCCTTAACACCGAGGAAGGAACGTGCATAGAGGGCATCAGCCTCCTCAAAGACATCTGCAAGTCCTTTCAGTTCAAGCTCATTGAGGGTCAAAAAGAGCTCATCGGGCTCGAAGCCTTTGAGCAAAAGCTCCACAGGCAGTGGGTCCCTGTGCAGTCTGAGTATATCGAGTATGAGTCCATTGCCTTCGATAACGATTCTGTCGGGATCGAAGTCAGCAGGCTGTGTGAATGTCCAGCCATTGGTTTGCGGTCTAATGCTGCCACTCTCGAGGAGTCCGGCGAGTATTCTGCGAATATTTCTGATCTTGCCCTGAGCTTCGGAAAGTAGCACAGGATAGATATTCTCAGGGTCTATGGCAGGATTGAAACAGGATTTAACATATGCCTTAGCCTCTTCGACGGATAGCTTCGAAAGGATTATCTCCCTGCCCTGATCGCAGAGTATAGTCATTTTGCCGCGATTGGTAAGTTGCTTGATCCTGCTGTGNNTCATGGGATGAGCTGAGGTCGAGTATCAATGGTTTGTGCATCGAATACTGCTCTGCAATGTCCGCAAGAAGGGGTATCATGTCGTCGGGATCGCCCTTTCTGCTTTCAACGCTGAACTCCTTGGCAATACCCGATATATCCGATCTTTGTCCGCTGGATGTCAGAAGACTCCATAGTGACTCAATCGGATCTGTGACGCGTATGTATCGCCTGCCCCTTTTTTCTGCAGCAATGGCAAGCTCCTGCCTGAATCTCAGGTATCTCTGCTGATCCTCTATTGTGAGCTTCCAGAGTGTCTTGCCCTCTGTCCCTTCCTTGAGAATGCTGTCTATCTCATCGGAAACATCAATTCTGCCCGGGGGCAGCAGTGTGGACTCCAGACCGGGCGAGAATTCCTGACCCATGGCACTCTCAACAGCGAGCCTTAGAAAAAATGGCGATGATGGTCTATCGTGGGGATTCTTGGCGAGCATGGCTGTGAGAATTTCGTGCACCCTTTTGTCCTTAAGCAGTCCTGTACGTGGTATCTGGGGAATCAGCTCCCTATGCCTTTTGATTGTACCGTCTATTGTATTTGCTACAAAAGGATTGTTGCCTGTGAGTATCTCAAGCACCAGAACACCAAGGGAATATATATCCGATAGGGTACCGCGGAAAAGCCCCTCTATGGCCTCAGGCGGCATATTCGAGAATGTGCCGNNCGGAGCCGGCAAGCCCGAAGTCGATGATCTTTATCCCCTTTTCTGTGACAACGATGTTATCGGGTTTAAGATCGCCGTGGACTACACCTGCGCTGTGTATATGCTCCACACCCCTTGCAATGTCCCTGATGACTGAGCCCTTTTCCCCTTCCTCTATCTCTGCAAGCTGATTGCCCTCTATGTATTCCATTGCATAATATGGCGGCGAATGCTCGACATCAAAGTGGATAACCTGAGCCACAAAGGGACTTCTTATCCTTGAAAGAAGAAGCAGCTCCTTGAGTAGTACTTCTTTGGACCTTCTCTGCGCAACATCGCTTTTGAGGAACTTTACTGCCACCCTCTTGTTCTGATAACCGGCGGAGAAGACAATGGAGAATGCACCCTCACCGATGTATTCAGGGTTGGTAAAGAAATCAGGCATTTTTATATTTTCAGTCAAAAGACACCCCTGTCTGTAGTTCTGCTAAACAGGGATAATATATGAAGGGATATTTCCCATGTAAATAAATATTAACGGTCAGTGATAATTTTTAACACTGAGGAATTCAGTGGATCAAAGCTGAAACTTAGAAAGCAACGCCCCTGGAGCGAAAGCCCTTGCCACGAACCGCATATACGTCGGATACGAATACAAAGGCGTTCTCGTCAATGTCCTCTACTATGTCCCTGAGGTGTGGTAGTTCCTTTCTTGTCAGAACTACCATGAGAACATCCCTTGCCTCACCCGTAAATGCACCCTTGGCCGGCATTATTGTCGCACCTCTGTTCATCTCGTTGAGCACCCTGCGGGCTATGACATCGCTCTTTTGGCTGATGATCTTCACCTCACGTGCATAGGATATGCCCTCCATAACAACGTCAATGGTATATGACGACACACCAAGGGATATGATGCCCCAAAGTGCGAGATTGGCGTTCTGGAAGGCAATACCTGCAGCAGCGATCACAAAGACATCGATCATCACGATGGCAAGGCCGATGCTCGTCCCTGTTGCCTTGGATATGATGGAGCCTACGATGTCACTGCCGCCTGTGGAGCCTCCTGCACGAAAAATCAACCCCAGACCTACGCCGAGTATAAGTCCGCCGAAAAGTGAGGCAAGCAAAGGTTCTGTGGTGACAGGTGGTATGTCGAGTGTTTCTGCAATAATATCTGTAAAAATACTGGAACTGACCATGCCAATCACAGTTCTCAGACCAAACTGCGCACCGAGGGATTTGATGCCTATGAGAAAAAGTGGTATATTAAGGGCGAGCATGACCATGCCTGTGGGCATATCCGCCATGTGGTGGAGAATCATTGCAATTCCTGAAACACCGCCGGATGTAATCTTTGCCGGAACAAGGAAGAGTGAGAGCGAAATCCCCATGAAAAGTGAACCAATCAGCATCAGAACCATGTCCCAGAACTTCGGCATCTTTATATTTAGTATTGGCAATGTCATTCTCACCCCCTTCGGGTATCTCATTTGCAATGGGCCTTTGTTCTGCGCCCACAGGAGAGGGCAAGGTATGGGCTGGGCATTTAAAGTCAACCCCAAAGATGCCTTTTCTGCCCGGATGTCTAAAAATTTAAACAGCCTTAACAGAAGCCACATTTTATAGCGCATTATCGACGGCAAAGGTGGAAACATTTGGTTTTCGTCGGTATTTTTCAGTTGGTGGTGATATTGCGAAATCTTCTCAGGTCGACATTGACATGATCGTCAATGCCTTTTGGCCAGGGCTTTGTGGGCAGGAAACGCTTTTCTTCGAGATTCTCATTCATGCCGTGGAAAAAGACATAGTCCACATCAGGTTCAACTACGCCATCGTCGTTCTTGTCTAGTATAGATACAAGGGCATATCTCTTGTCCTTTTTCAGCCCTTTTATGCTGAAGAGATTCAGATCGTGAATGACAGCTCTGTGCATATTCTCGGAGGGTATATCCTCGAGATTCCAGCCTGCCGGTTCTTCCGGTGATATATCAGCCTGTGCATCTATGTCTATTGCAAAGATCACAGGGATGCCGTCGTCTATCATCTCCCTGCCGTCTATGAATATCTTGCCTTCTATGACATATTGAAGGGGGCTTGTGCAGCCCCCTAATGTAAAAAACAGTAATAGAAAAAGGATTTCCAGCATCAGTCTCCGAATATGCCCATATCCGTTTCTACAACCACCTTGACCTTGAGCTTGAAGTTGGCCGTGAATTTGTAGTATTCACCTGAAGCATAACCAGCGAGGAACAACACAATCTCGAGCTTTCCATCGCTCTCTGAATCAGGTTTGAGATAGGTGTTGAAATTGTCCTTACCACCATCTAAGAGCGATAGAGATACATAATTATCAATGTATTCATTAACATTGAACACAGCAAAGTGAACAAGTCGGTCTTCGTCTGCAGTCAAATAGGTCATACTGCCCGGTTTATTACATTTTACTGCTAGAACCTGAATAGAACGGGAAGACTCAGAATCAATATCGGAGACCATTACTTCGGCTGCCTGAAGCTCGACTTCTTTCAATGTTCCTTCAATCCCTTCGACAGGTAGATCAAGCAGATCAGCTAATTCTGCTACCTCTATCGTATCAACATAGAATACCGATGGCATAGCTGAAAATTCAGAAACAGCAGCTGTATCATCAACGGCAAATGACCTCTCAATTGTAATCTCGTGTGTCACGTCCTTTTTGCACCCCACGCTGAAGAATGCGATCCCTGCCCGGCTCTTTGCTTCTGCCTGTTCACAATGTTCCCCTTGCAGCTACTACCTGACAAGGATGGCATCGACACTTGTCTTTTTCCCCCCTCCATACTCCACCTCCAGAACAAAAACACCGCTTCAAAAACAAGTATTGGATTAGGCTTCTTTGTCCTCGAAACAACTACATACAACTATTCTCTTGTCATGGCACAGCTTTTTTGATAATTTTGAAAAAGGAGTTGCTATGGATAAAAGGGATAAGATACAGTTTTGGATTGATGGTTCTGACAAAGACTATCAGACAATGAGAAACTTGTTCAGCTCTGGAGACTACCACTGGTCTTTGTTTCTCGGACATCTGGTAATCGAGAAATTACTCAAAGCGCTTGTTCTTAACACTCAAGAAGAACAACCGCCCACTATACACAACCTTTTACGTCTTGCAGAAAAAGCACAGATTGAAATATCGGATGATTTAGCCGATTCACTTACTACAATTTCAACGTTCAATATCAGAGCTAGATATGATGACTACAAAATGGATTTCTACAGAACCTGTACACCCGAATATACAGAAAAATGGCTCACAGAGATCGAAAGGCTGCGAAAATGGATAAAGAACAGGTTATAGAGCTGGTCAGGGCATACATCGGATTTTTGAGGGAAAGGGGATATAGTATCTCCAGTGCCTGGCTTTTCGGGTCGTATGCACGGGGCAATTTCCACGAGGACAGCGACATTGATCTTGCTATATTCATGGATGACATTGACAATACCTTTCTCATGCAGGTGGAGTTGATGAAGCTTGTCCGTAATTTCGATTCACGGATAGAACCCCACCCAATACCAGCTAATGACTTAGATGACAGCACAATAGCCACCGAGGCAATGCGCTATGGCATGAAGGTGGCATAGCTACCTGACAAGGATGGCATCGACACTTGTCTTTTTCCCCCTTCCATCCCCCACCTCAATGACATAAACACCGCTCTGAAGGTCATTGGCATCAATCACTATTTGGCTTTGTCCCTTGATATTACGGGTGAGCCTTTGCCTGCCCTGACTGTCGAATATGCTGAGGGTGGTGCTACCTTCGGGTAGATGCACATTGAGGGATGAGTTGAAGGGATTGGGGTGAACGGAAAGACCTGTCTCATCTGGCAATGCCTGTGACTCTGTGACCATATCGCACATATCATAGCGGATTTCTGCCAATGTGTCGTAGTCCTCTGTGAGGTAGCCTTCCCAGCGATTATCATCCATTATGTACTTGAAGATAAAAGCCATGGAATAATGTAGTATAACCTCGTGTGAAATGCTTTGATCGAGGAGTATGCCCATATCGCAAAGTGGATCCAGCTCGGAATTGCAGGAGTCGCCGTATGCAAGATGTCCGCCGTGATTGAGCATAATGCCATATTTCGGGCAGGAAAGGCTGTCCCATACTGTTTCATATTCTTCGGAACCCAGTCCATAGTCAAGTGTTCCGCCCATTATCATAATAGGCACGTCAACGGCATTTATGTCGTCCATGCAGTTCATGTCCGCACCGGAGACCTCGCCATAGCTGCCGGAAAAGGCGAGGGCTGCGTGGGTGAAGTCATATCTTGCGGATATGGCATATGTTGTCCGCGCACCAAAGGAATGTCCTCCCATGAGTATGCGTGATGTGTCGATTCTGCCATATCTGGTCGGTTGCGCCTCGGAAAGGGCATAGAGGCTGTCAAAGGTATAGACAACGTCCTCCGGGCGATTGTGCCATGTGTCGGTCAGTACATCGGCTGTCAGGCAGTCGGGATTGCCCCAGACACTGCCGGGATGCTGGGTGCAGATCACAATGAAACCCCAGCTCACAAGATGCGTATAGAGATAAAGTGACTGAAGGGGATGGCCGCAGCCGCCGTGGGAGAAAATCACAAGTGGGCGGAGTGTGTCGCCGGATATCGGAAGGGCATTTATACTTGCATAGAGCTCGGGATATGGAAAGCCCGTGCCTGCCTGCGCAGGATAGAAAGTCCAGACCTGCATCTGGCGCAATGTCCCGTCAGTCGAGGATATGCGCGACAAACTGTCCATTCTCACGCCGACAGTCCCGAAAGGCCCGGACTCTGTGGGTTCCTGCGATAGTGCAAGCCCCGCAAAAAGCAGAATTATTGGTATCAGCCTCTTCATATCTCAATTATAGGGACAATTTTTGCCCTTTCCAAGGCAAAAGCCATAGGCTATTCTATTCTATCACAAATTCATGATCCTCAGTCGAGAGTAGCCAGAAGCCCTGGCCGGGGTGTATTGTCTCGGACTCAATATAGCTGCCCTCTTCGGTATCCAGAGTATAGACGGGCATCACAATGCTCGAATCGGCGGCGAACTGGTCTGTGTCTATGGGATAGGAAGGGCCGCCGCACATATTCCAGCCCTCCTTGAGGGAGAGGGTGACTGCCTCTATCATGTCGCCTGTCATGGTGAGTGTTGTCTCGACATCGGAATATGTGAGAACGCCGATGCTCTGCCTGAGATATTCCTGTGTATCGTATCCGCCTGAATCTGTGTTAAAGGTATAGTATCCCGGCACAGACTCAAACCACGCAGACAGCGAAGAATCAGCCAGCACAAAGGGTGGGGTCACCATATTCCAGCCGGGTGAAAGGGCTATGTCCTCCTGTTCATTGTTGAAGCGGGAGATGTCGAGGATTGTTATCCTCGAGCCATCGAGAAATAGCAGAGCCAGATTGTCATAGACCGAGATTCTGCCACCCTCAACATTCATTTCCCGATAGAGACCGTCTCCGCTATACTGATCCAGATACAGATTATAGAATCCTCCAACTGTCGAGGTGTCGCAGTCGTCGAAAAGATAGAGATTCCCACCGAATTTCAGACCGAGGCCATCGCCGTTGAGCAGGTTGAGGTCGTAATCATCGTCAAAAGTTGCAATCTCCCTTAGCGTATCACCCATGACAAAAACCCTTCCGCCAAAAGAGAGAAGACTGTCCTCGACAGAATAGCCCCAGACTCCAATCATACCTGTATCATATGCCCTGACAAGCTCCAGCTTATGGGGGTCGGATATGTTGTAGAGACTGAGAACGCCATCTGAACAAACATAGAGCATATCATTTTCAATAAGAGGACTCATGTCTCCTGTTCTGTCTATGCTGGAAAGCAGAGACGGAGATAGCGGCGTTGAAACATCATATATAGAAAGGGTCTCATTCGTCCAGAGGAACAGGTTCTCACCATCGGAAGCTAACATCTGTGCGTCGCTAATATCCATAGTGTCAATGATGGATGGCGAATAGGGGTCGGAAACATCGACGAGAACTATCTCCCCTTCCACGGTGACAGCCCAGATATATTGTTCGATATGAACCATCTTATATTGATAGAGATGGTGATAATTCCCAGACAGACCCTCGACAGTTGAGACAATGTGCATTGAATAGGGGTCGGAGATGTCCCAGACCAGAAGGTCATTGCCCAAGGTGTATAGATAGTCTCCATCGTAATCCCAGGATGAGAAAAATCTATAGTTTGACAGGGTATCCACTGTTGTTTCGGCAGGTGACCAAAAGATATGGCTGTCCTGACGAACATCGACAAGATAGTCATCATTTGCATAGTCGAATCCGGCAAAGTCTGTATAGGTGTCTGTCAGAACAGGGGAAAGGGGTACGGATATATCATATCTTTCTGTCACAGATGCGCTTGAAACAAAGAGATTGCTCCCCTGTACAAAAAGAGCAGAATTGTCTTCAACAGCAATTGTGCCTTCTGCCACAGGGCTTTCGGGACTTGTGAAGTCCACAATGTGAACTACAGTATCCGCATAAATATATGCAATTCTACCTGCATTGACCACATCTGCTCCACTTAGAATCCCGGCAAGCCCGTCATCCAGAGCAATGAACTCCGGCGAGTATGGATCGGATAATTCGCCGATAAAAATGCTGTCCCCAGAGGTCAGAATCATGAGTTCATCCATCTGAGCAATAGTACGTTTTGAATAGCTAAGTAGTGGTGTTTCCATGTCTGTCAGCTCATAGACATGTGTGGCTCCCCTATTTGCCAAGAAAAGGTAGTCGTCCTTGAGGAATATCTGAAGATTGGGGC
>NPIE01001312.1_pt2 | contig 12345 bp, 9 predicted proteins | sample 8637661 | NCBI WGS metagenome assembly NPIE01 (sample SAMN07420842, study PRJNA396082) | bioreactor metagenome | isolation source: sample BA12 brine-fed electro-methanogenic bioreactor BA | place: Japan: Kochi | collected 2016-12-09 | reverse complement strand
TTTCGAGAGTCTATCAGCGTTGATCGATCATTATTATGATGAAGCCTCCGCGATTGAAAGAGTCAAGCAAATTCATAAGTATCTTCTAAAGCTTGTTAAACGCGAGTACAAAAAGAAAAATGACAAGCGAGAAAAACTCTACAGCGATTTGAAGCATGCTGAAGATCATGATGTTTTCAGGGTTTATGGTGACACGATTCTCGCTCATCAGCACTCAATGTCCAGAGGCGATGCAAAACTATCAGCTTATGCCTATGAGCTTGACAAGGACGTCGACATCGATCTAGACAGATTATTGACACCCATTGAAAATGCAAACATGTACTACACCAAGTATAAAAAACTAAAAAAAGCTGTCAAGCATATCCAACATCAAATCCACTTGACTGATGCTGAGATTATCTATCTTTCAGATATGGTTGATACGATATCTCAGACGCAGGTTCTAAGCGATCTGCTAGAGATTCAGGATGAACTGATTGATCAGCACTACATCTCCAAACGCAAAAAACAAGCGAACCCCAAGCGTCCTAACTACGATACCTATGTTGATGATTTGAACCGGAAGATTTGGGTTGGAAAAAACAATATTCAAAACAACTATTTAACCCATAAACTAGCAAAAAAGAACGATTGGTGGTTTCATGTGCAAGGGCAATCCGGCGCTCATGTTATCGTCAGCAATCTGGAGCATTTAGATGAGACGATTATCCGATCAGCCGCACAACTCGCCGCTTATTTCTCTAAGAGTCGCCATTCGAGTTCTGTACCAGTCGATTATACGCAGGTTAAACACATCAAAAAAGTCCCCGGGATGGTAGGGTCTTATGTGACCTATAGCCATCAAAAGACCATCTATATCGATCCCGATGAGCACTTCATCGAAGCGTTGAAAAAAGGAAGATAATCCACCTGGATATCTTCCTTCATTTTTATTTCTTTAAATTTATTTCTGATATCAACATCTCAATAAAAGCTTCTTGATCGACAGCAACTTGGTCTTTCTCGCCATAACGACGATAATTGACTTCATGACTTTCGACTTCGCGATCGCCGATGACCAACTGATAAGGAATCTTTTTAGTCTGAGCTTCACGAATCTTGTATCCAAGTTTTTCGTCGCGATCATCTATTTTTACCCGAATGTTCAATTGCTTCAATTTCTCGACAAGTGCTTGCGAGTAAGCGAGATGATAGTCGTTGTTGACGGGAATGACCATGACTTGAACAGGGGCCATCCAAGTTGGAAAAGCACCGGCATAATGTTCGATCAGAATCCCTAGGAAACGTTCTATAGAGCCATATAATGCTCTATGCAACATGACAGGACGTCTTTTCTCACCATGAGGATCAATATAGGTCAAATCAAATCTTTCGGGCAGGTTCATATCCAATTGAATGGTACCACACTGCCAAACCCTTTTCATCGAATCCTTGATGTGAAAATCTAATTTCGGGCCATAAAAAGCGCCATCACCAGGATTGATTTTGTAGGGTTTACCAAGATCCTCAAGCGCCGCTGCCAAAGCTGCTTCAGAACGATCCCAAACCTCAATCTCACCGATAAATTTTTCTTCTGGTCGAGTCGATAGTTCAATTTTGTAATCCAAACCAAACACCGAGTACATGTAGTCGAAAAGATTGACTAAAGCCTTGATTTCATCGACAATCTGATCTTCAGTCATAAAGATGTGCGCATCGTCTTGGGTGAAGTTTCTGACTCGGAAAAGTCCTGCCAAGGCTCCGCTTGCTTCATGACGATGAACCAAGCCCAACTCGCCGACCTTGAGCGGAAAGTCTTTATATGAGTGAATATCTCGTTTATAGACAAGCATACCACCCGGACAGTTCATCGGTTTGACGGCGAAAGTCTGTTCATCAATATCCAAGGTGTACATGTTTTCGCGATAGTTCTTCCAGTGTCCAGAGACTTCCCAAAGTTCTCTTTTCAGAATAATTGGTGTTTCAATCAAATGATATCCAGCTTTAGTGTGTACTTCATGCCAGAAATCGAGTAACTGCTTCTTCACCACAACGCCATTTGGCAACCAGAAAGGAAAGCCTGGTCCATATTCGCTAAGCATGAACAAATCGAGTTCCTTACCGAGCTTGCGATGATCGCGTTTTTTTCGCTCTTCTAAAAGATGCAGGTAGTCATCCAGTTCTTCCTTTTCAAAGAACACGGTACCATAGACCCGAGTCAACTGAATATTGTCAGAATCTCCACGCCAATATGCGCCTGCCAGACTAAGCAGTTTAAAGTGTTTAATCCATTTGGTGCCAGGGAGATGCGGTCCACGGCATAAATCCCTGAAATGAGCTTGCGTGTAGACACTGATATCTTCATCTTCCGGGAGTTCATTGATAAGTTCGACTTTATAGGGATCATCTTTAAAGAGTTCCAATGCCTCTTCTTTGGAGACAACCGAACGCAAAATATCGCTGTTTTGAGCGGCGATTTTTTTCATTTCTTTTTCAATCGTTACAAGGTCATGCTCGGACAGGGTGTCATCACCTAAATCCATATCATAGTAGAATCCATCTTCAATGACGGGGCCGACACCAAAATGCGCATGTGGATATAGACGCTTAACAGCCTCAGCCATGAGATGGGCTGTTGAGTGTCTCAATACTTCCAATGCTTCGGGATCTTTATCTGTGATGAATGTGACATCAGCATCCTTGTTGATGACTGTATTCATATCAACCAGTCGGTCATCGACTTTGGCAACGATACACTTCTTCTTGAGTGATGGGGAAATGCTTTGAGCGATATCAAAGAGAGACATACCGTCTTCAAATGTTTTTACACTACCATCTGGGAATTTAATTTTCATTTTCAAACCTCCTAAAATAATAAAAAAGTCGTTCCTTGAAAGGACGACTTAAATCGCGGTACCACCTTTGTTCCAGCTTTCGCTAGCACTTAAACCGTTAACGCCTGGTACGGATCTCATTCATGAGTCAACTCCGAGGTGGTAAATATCATCGCTTTTCATCCGGCTCACACCCTCCCGGAATCGCTTATTAAAAGCTTGATAACATTCGTGTCCTCTTCAAAGTCTTTGCTTATATTATATTCTTTTTAATGATTATGTCAAGAAATATGTGGCTTTTCCAATAAATCAAACGGATATGTCAGGCTTTTGATCCGTTCGATGATGCGAAGAGCCTTGGTCTTTTCAAGTGAACTCTGATCAATACACATGCTTTCCATCAATGATTTGGTTTTCAGGTTGGATGAGAAGAATGTTGGTTTTTGATCCAAGAGTCGATATTGCAATATTGGACCCAGCACTTCATCCCTGATAAACTTGCTTACTGCTTCACCGCCAATATCATCTAAGAATAGCATGTCTGCGGTTTTCAAGATTTCGATTTTTTCTTCGAACTCATCCGTACCGATGCTTGATTTGAGTTCTCTGGTCATATCGGGATAGTAAACGAACACGACATGATAGCCTAGTTTGGCCAGTTCATTCGCCATGACGGCTAAAATGTAGGTCTTCCCTGAGCCATAGATTCCACTTAAATACATACCTTTAACATAATGATCCCGATTGTAGGTCTTGAGAAAATTCAAGATATAGCGATGGATTTCCTTGCGTTCGCTGCCAATCATGTCAAAATCATCGAGACTCGCCTGGAATATTTTCTTAGGGACGTAAAAAGCGTTGATGTTCATGCGTGAACTATCGGTTAGATTATATTTGCACTTTTCGTAGACGAGTTCAATGTCGCCATTGACCATAGCTAATTGGGGCCAGAAACCTGTTGACTGCAGTTTACATTCATAAAGTCCTTGGCAGTTGACGCAGATGGCTTTCTCACTTATATAGGTCAATAGATTGTTGGCGCCTCGAATGATGGTTTCATGTTTCAAGTCGTTTTCCATGATAAAACGACTGACCAAAGGGTCACCCATGAACTTATCTATCAATTGGTCGTAATCAACCTTTTGTTGATTGGGTAAATACGCATTGATTTTTTTCAAACGAACACCTCTAATCCATGTTTTTGATATAGTCGTCAAGCCAATCGACTTCAATGTCCTTGGGTTGCTGTTTATTGTAGCCGGTTTGTGAGCGTTGTCTTGATTCTAAGTGCTTAACATAATCCATAGCAAGTTCAACCGTGTTAATCTGATGTCGTTTCCAAGTCTGTGCAACTTTCTGGAAATAGGCATAACCAGGCAGAACGCCTTCCTTCATCCTTGCGATATAGGCAATCATCACATTGATGACCGATGCATCCAGTCCAACTTCATCAATCAATCGTTCAAAAATCCGAAGGTCTGCTGCGGAAACCATGCCATCGCCAATCTCTTCAAGCAGTTGAATAGGGGAGATTGCTTTGAAATAAGACACGGGATCCTTGGGGAGATTACGGTTTCTAGGTTCGCTTTTCAGATCGGTTTTAAGGTCGACTTGCGTCTGATTTTCATACTCATATCGTGCATTTTTCGCTAGAAATTCGATATTGACAAGATTGTTATCATCAAGAGATTTCAGGGTAACATCCTTCATCGTCAACTCATCGAGACCATAAACATAGGCGAGACTTTCAATCTTCATCTTTATGGCTTCGGTCATCTGCTCAAATTGAAAAATGTCTTCGGGTATGCTGTCTTTGAACAGACGCCAATTGAAATCGTAATGTGTGACTGTAACAAAGCGTTGTTTATCGCCGGACAAGAGGTTTGATTCCTGTATTTGTTCCGGCATGGCAATGGCAGGAAACACCTCGTTAAATGCTTTGGATATGTTATATCTTTGCTTTTTACTGGGGCGCTGGACTTTAAAGATCTTCAGAATCTTCTTAAACCTCGTTTTGGTGATTGCAGAAATGAGGTACTGTCCTAAAATACCATCATTGATGAAACTACGAGGACTCAAGGGTAACCTTATCTCGTAATGGAAGGTATCGCTGACGAAAAATGTGACAAGCAGTCCAATGGCCTCAAGTTTGTATCTCGCTGCTTCAATTAATTCCAGTTTGCAATTGAGTAAAGACTCCAAATCGGCATGGAGATATTCATCAGACAAGAGCGATTGACGATCCATCAGATTCATTAACGTCGAATAAAGGTTAAAGGCCGTTTGGCCGATAACCGGTTGATACAATAATGTCAGAACCTGATAATCATTGCTGGAGCAGATACCTTCTCCAGAAACGACAAAGGTATCGCTTCGTCTGATCGATTCCACGAATCTGCCTCCTTACGGATGTAAAGAAATGCCCTTGAAATTGAGCAAGTTTTTCAACTCAGCATAAAAATGGAGCACTTTTTTCTTGGGGCGACCAAAACCGATGGCAGAAAAATAATTGACTTTGAAATCAATACCCGCTTCGATTGGTGTCATTTGACTGATGGTCACAATCGCATCGAAACCGTTGCCTATCATGTAGACCTCTTTGTGAATCTCATTGACTTCTCTGACTTCCATATGGTTCTGTTCAGCGAGTTTCTGTAAGGCTTCGACAATGTCCTTAAACTTATTGCGATAGTAATTTGTCCGCAGTTCAGGATCTGAATGCAGTTCTCTGGTTTCACACGAAGGTGAGAAGAAACTTTTAATCGACATATCCATCTCTCCTTAATTGGTCGATGATTGTTTTGAGTTGACGGTAGGTGTTTGTTGGCTCTTGACTGTTATCGATGACCAAATCAGCTAGGATTTTTTTCTGTTCAAGACTCATCTGTGCATCAATCCGTTTGACTGCCTCTGGCTGAGAAAGCTTGTTGCGCTGCATGAGTCTTGATAATTGTTGCTGATAATCAAGATAAACAACCATCACCAGGTCAACCATATATGATAGATGAGCTTCATACAACAGAGGTATGTCAAGCACAATCAATCGTCTGTTTTTTTTAAGATAAGCGAGTATCTTTTTCTTGATGACTTCGATGACATATGGATGCGTAATCTGATTGAGTTGTTCTCTTTTTTTGGCATTGTCAAAAATGATATGACCCAGTTTTTTTGTATCGATACCGTCACTTCCGATGACGTCCGAACCAAAACATTCGACTATTTCATTATACATGATTTTATGCTTTTTGAGTAGGTTTTTATAAATCTTATCTGCGTCAATCACCGCAATTTTGTGTCTTTTCAGCCAATTTGATACCAGCGACTTCCCACTCGCGATTCCACCGGTTAAACCTATTACTAGTGGCGGATTGATTTTTTGACAAGAAGGACAATAGTATGTTCCGCGACCGCCAACCTTGGTTTTCAGAATGGTTGTTTGACAAACAGGACAGGGCTCATTTTGATGTGTATGGACTTTTAACTGATTTTGAAAACGCCCGTCGACGCCACTTAAAGCATGATAGGTTCTAATCGTCGTTCCACCCAGTTGAATCGCATGATCGATGACTTTGGCGGCGTAATCAATCAGTTTATCAACTTGATAAAGCGTCAGAGAAGAGCCTAGTGTTTTGGGATGGACTTTAGCTCTGAACAATGTTTCATCGACATAAATATTGCCAAGTCCAGCCATCACGTGTTGATCTAAAAGGATTGATTTTATCGCACGATTAGAGCGCTTGATTTGCTGATATATCCGTGCGTGATCAATGTTTTTCTCGTTCACGTCAGGCCCCAAGTTTGATAGACCCTCGATGATGTTTTCCTGACTTAAACCAACGAGATGCATCGTCCCGAATTTACGGACATCATGATAACTCAGATAACGACCATCATCCAATAGGAAGGCCACATGATCATGTTTTCCCATCTCATCGAGCGATGTTTTAAGAAAGAACTTCCCTTCCATTCGCAAATGAATAATGAGGGAGTATTCATCCAAATCAAAGATAAGATACTTACCTTTACGGCGGATTTTGTTAATTCTTTGGCCCTTAATGCTTTGAATGAACTTATCAACTGCAATATCATGAACGATGCCAGCAAAAAAAATCGTCACGTCGGTGATACGGCAGTTTAAAATTTCGTTTTTTAGTGTTTCCTTGACTGTCTCGACTTCTGGAAGTTCAGGCATTATTTCACCTCATAGAGATTATCACCATAGGATCCATTAGCAACCAACTGGGTTTCGAAGTTAACAGCACTCTCCATCTGCTCTTTCACGATAGCCATGACTTGGTCCAACTCTTCATTGGGCACATCCAAAACAATCTCATCGTGGATTTGGAGAATCATTTTCGATTTTACCTTCTGCTTTTGGAAGGCTTGATGGATTTTGACCATCGCAATTTTTAATATGTCGGCTGCTGTACCTTGGATGGGTGCATTCATCGCAATCCGCTTGCCAAACTCTCGCGTTTGGTAGTTTTTTGATTTGATTTCATCAATATGGATAATCCGGTTAAACTTGGTTGTGACATAACCATGTTCTTTGGCAAACTCAATGTTCTTACCTGTAAATACCTCGATTTCTGGATAATGCTCATTATAACTATTAATGAATTCCTTAGCCTTTCCAAGAGAAATGTTGAGATCCTCAGAAAGACCCCAGGGCGTTTTTCCATAGATAATACTAAAGTTGATGGCTTTAGCAATACCACGTTCTGTGCTGGTAATCTCATGCTTCTTAAAGATTTGTCTGGCTGTTTCTTCGTGGATGTCTTGCCCTTCGATAAAGGCTTTTTTGAGCGCTTTGACGTCGCCCAGTTCTGCAAGCACCCTCAGTTCTATTTGTGAGTAATCAAAGGACACTAGCGAATGATGTTTGCTGGGCACAAAAATCTTTCTGATGAGTCTTCCTTCTTCGCTACGTATCGGGATATTTTGAAGATTGGGTTCTCTCGAAGACAAACGACCTGTTTTGGTTAAAGCCTGCTGGTAGATGGTATGGATTTTACCGTCGTTTTTAATGGTCAAGGCTTGTTTCAATCCCTCATAGTAAGTTGAGTATAACTTGCTATAGCTGCGATAATCAATAATGGCCGAAATAATCGGATGAAAGGAAGTCAACTTACTGAGCACTGAAATATCGGTTGAGTAACCTGTCTTGGTTTTTTTGTGGACGGGTAATCCAAGTTTTTCAAAGAGTATCGTACCCATCTGTTTGGGACTGTTGATATTGAAGGTTTCTCCCGCTAAATCATAGATTAACGCTTCGGTTTCCTTCATTTTTTTGTGAAGGTCTTCTCCAAAATCATCTAAAGCATTCTCGTCGACTTGAATGCCTTGAAATTCCATCGTCGCCAACACGGACGCCAGCGGCATTTCAATCTCTTTTAGCAGTTGAATCTGATCGTTATCTGCCAGGTCATTCAAGGCTTCTTCCTTTAATGCCTTTAAGGCTTTCACTTTACTGATGGCATGGGCTATATAGATGTTTTCTTTAGGCATATGATACTTGGCTCCCTTGCCATACACCTGCTCATCAAAGAAGACGTCGTGGTAGCCATAGAGTTCGACCACATCGCGAAAATCATCCTGATTGACAGCCGAACTCTTAAGGTAGGCTGCAAGTAACAAATCGAAATCGATGCCATTGATTTCGAGTTCGTGCCACTGCAATACTACGCTTAAAGCTTTAAGGTCGAAAACAGATTTTTTGTGGTCATTTGAGGTTAAAAAGTCTTTAAAAGCATCGCTTTTTAAGGCAATATTGAAGGGTATATAATAGGGGACTTCCGAAAAGATAACAGCGAATCCCAAGGGTTCTGCGGTATGGTAGTTGCTGCCAAAAACTTCTAAATGTAAATAAGCATGGTTTTCGATGATGACTTTTATCTTGTCTGGATGGTCGATCGTCACAAAGTCTTTGCTAATCGGTTGTTTTTTGACATTCATGTTTTTTATAAACGAATAAAATCCGACTTTTTGATAAAATGCTAAAAGTCTGTCTTGGTTAAATCCATGGTATTCTGCTTTCTCGATATCGATATCGTTGTCAAAATCCGTCACAATCGTTGCTAGTTGCTTTGATAATCTTGCGACATCCTTGTTATCTTCAATGCGCTCTTTTAGTTTACCTTTCAACTCGTCAGTATGAGCTAATAAATCTTCTAAACTCTGATACTGTTCGAGCAATTTGACTGCTGTTTTGGGTCCTACCCCAGGCACACCGGGAATATTATCTGAACTATCACCCACTAGTGACTTGTAATCAGTGATTTGTGTGGGTGTGACACCCATTTTTTCTTTAAGGTAGTCTGGTGTGAACATTTCCACTTCCTTCAGCCCTTTACGTGAAACCATTTGGTTAACATGGTGATCCAAGAGCTGCATCAAATCATGATCATTGGAATAGATTGTGATTGCGTCAAAGCTTTCCTTAAAATGCTCAACTGCAAAACCTATGATATCATCCGCTTCATAGCGTTCTTTTTGATAATAGTAGACACCTAAAGCATCTAAGTACTCCTGCATCAATGGAAACTGCATAATCAATTCTTGCGGTGTTTCCTGTCTTGTGCCTTTATACTCGGCGTAAGATTCATGGCGATGTGTTTTTCCTTTTGGATCTAAGGCAACCAATACGTGCGTATAACCATCGTTAAGCAATGTTGTCATCGCATGAGCGAAACCAAAAATACCATTGGTATAAAGACCATCTTTGGTCTGCATCAAGTTACCGGTATAGGCTGTTGCGTAGTAAGATCTAAACAATAGATTGCTCGCATCGATCAAGAGTAATTTCTTCATTTTGTCACCTGCTTTTGTTTATCTATTTTAACATATGTAAAAGAAAAATGCACAAAAGGCTGTGCATTTTCCATCAAATAATCAATTCTTTTCAGCGAGGATCAGTAAGCCTTTTAAAATCAAGGTCTGATCTAAAATCAAGGTCTCCTCACAGAGTGGATAAATGATTTGCGAGTGTCCTCCGGTGATGACAACTGTCAAATCCTCCTGATTCAACTCTTTCTTAATGCGCTTGATAAACCCATCAATCATGGCTGCATGGCCATAGAGCAACCCGGACTTGATGCAGTCGGCTGAATTAGTTCCCAATAATTTTTTAGGGGCTGTCAGTTCGATTTGCGGCAACAAGGACGCCTTGCTGATCAAGGCTTCTTTAGAAGTTGTTAAACCCGTTGCGATGATTACCCCTTTAAGCGTTTTGTTATCAACATAAGTAAAGGTCGTCGCGGTGCCTTGATCGATGATTAGAACTGTCGGATTATAGAGATTTGTGGCAGCCACCGAGTTACCGATTAAATCCGCACCTACTTCTTTTGGGTTATCAGCATTAATCTGAATGCCCGTCTTCACACCTTGGCCCAAGAACAGGGGTTTGATACCACAACACTGCAAGAAAAACTCGCGGAAGACTTCATTAAGTTCGGGCACAACTGAAGAAATCATGACCGCATCACATGTTGTAATAAAATTCCTGAGAATTAAACTGTATTCGTCATTTGATTTGTTCTTATCAGTGTTGATTCGATAAACACGATCGATGCTTTGTCCATCTTCTGACAAACCTATGGCGATGGTCGTGTTGCCTATATCAATGACGACAGTCATCATTCTACCTCTAGTTTAACAAGTTGTTCGTCATTACTCTTCAAGAATCGTGCCAGTCGGACAACAATCAAAGCACCGACCAGCGCTGCGATGCCTGCTTCCACAAACGGTGTGAACGGTAAAACATTAAAGGTGAAAAGCATTGCAATGTAACCGTCAAGTGATCCTAATAGGGGTTCACTCATATAAATGGCAAATGCTGTCCACATTGGTACCAAGACCAATATCGTATGAATAAGAGTCAGAATAAAGAAACTAACGCCGATACCCAAGTAACGATTTTTCAAGACTTTGATAAAAAAGACAGTTACATCATAAATCAAAAAGCCGAAAACCAATCTCGGTAGGACTGCGACCCAGGGATAAATCAAGAGTGGGCTCGCGTAAAGAAACGCAGCAACGTTAGAAACAACACCAAAGGCTAAACCAAGATAAATGCCCATTTTGCGACCGAACAAGACGGCGCCGATCAAGACGGGTATATGGATGATGGTTGCTTCGATGGTGGGGGCGATTTTAATAAATCCTAGGGTTCCCCCCAACCCGTTGGGAACTAGACCTAACACAGCAATAATGGCAATGAACATCGCCAATAATGTCATTTGTCTTGTCTGTTCTCTTTTTGATAATACTTTTTTTTCACTCATTTTTTTTCCTTTCCAAGCCACTGATGTGGTCTCATAAGAATATATTTGATTTAATTAAGCGTTACGCTTAATCTCTTCCACTTTTTTGAAATCCAACTTTTTAAGCATTGCTAAAATGACATCACGGACTGCTTCGTAATCATCCTGATGTATCATCGATGTCGATGAATGGATGTATCTCGCAGGCATACCGATGGTACAGACCAACACGCCTTCGCGTGACAATTGTACGGCTGCGGCATCTGTGCCACCAAGAGATTTATAGTATTGGAACTTGATATTGTTCTCTTGAGCCGTTTCTTCGATGAAGTCCTTCATGCCCTGATGCAAAATCGCTCTGGGATCGTAGAATCTAACTAAAAATCCTGCGCCTAGTGTTCCACCTACATGAGAATCCGAAAAAGTATCCTGACAGGGCGAGCAATCAACGGCGATAAATACATCTGGTTTTAGTTTATAGGATGAGGTTTGTGCCCCTCTTAATCCCACTTCTTCCATGACGTTAGCCCCGGCGTATAGTTTGCAAGGCAATGCTTCTTTGTCAACAGATTCTAGAATGTCCAACGACATCGCGCAGCCGAAACGATTGTCCCAAGCCTTCGAAAAGAACTTCTTGCCATCTGCAGAAACGGTATAGTCATTTTGGAATACAACCTGTTGACCAATTCTAATCCCCATCGATACGGCATGATCGTAATCATCAGCACCGACATCGAGGAAGAAATCTTCAAAACTCGATACCTGCTTTGTGCTGTTATCGCGTAATAAATGAGGTGGTTTAGCACCCACAACACCTGGGATGAAACTGCCATCATCCAACACCACATTCATATGCTGAGAAATCATCACTGCGGGGTTGACGCCTCCGATGGCAAGCATCTTGATGGTGCCCTTTTTTGTTATCTCTTCAACCATAGCGCCGATTTCATCCATATGTCCAGCAATCATGACAGTTGGTCCTTCTTTCTTGAGGTTGACGCCTCCAAAAATGGAGCCTAAATTGTCCTCGACGATTGCTTCAGATGTTTTTTCTAGGTGCTCTCTCATATAAGCCCGAATATATCTTTCACGTCCGGAAACACCTGGTAAATTGACTAAATCTTTGTAAAATCGCTTCATTCGTTTTCTCCCTTAAATTTGACGTTTAGAAAATGTATTAACTTACCCTCTTCAATAAATTTGTTTTCAAACTCGGTCGCAATGTTATCGTTTGGCAAATCTCGATATAAATCCAGTTGTAGTTTCTC
>NPIE01002964.1_pt1 | contig 12346 bp, 9 predicted proteins | sample 8637661 | NCBI WGS metagenome assembly NPIE01 (sample SAMN07420842, study PRJNA396082) | bioreactor metagenome | isolation source: sample BA12 brine-fed electro-methanogenic bioreactor BA | place: Japan: Kochi | collected 2016-12-09 | reverse complement strand
CCTGACCAGAGCGGCGCTATCTGCTGTCGCTGGTACGTCAATCCTACACCCCGACGGCGGACAGCCGTGGATGTTGGAGACTCGCGCGTCGTCATACTGCTGCGGCTGACTTGACCAAGGATGTCGATGACGTGCGCTTCGGTGAATCTGACTTGCTTCCATGCGGTCTCCGTCATCTCGAGGAGACCCAAACACTTCAGGCGGTGCTCATTCTAGGGACGGCCCCGCTGCGCTACCGACAGTTCGTGTCCCACAGCCTACCCTCTCGTGACCGAATCCTTAGCGGCGCTTCTCCGAGATCACCGTCTTCGATCACTTGAGGCTGACCGTCAGGCGACCACCAGCCCTAGCGCGAGCAGGATCCCGAAGGACAGCGCGAGCTGACCGGTACGAGCGAGCGCCTGATTGAGCGGGCGCCCCGGCTGAGTGAGGACGACACGCACAGGCATGATTGCAAGCGGTGTCGAGAGCAACGCAACAAGCGCAGGCGCAGGCAACACTCCGGCCAGGACGCCTACGGCCACGGCGAGGTACGCGCCGATCACGCACAGCAGGTACTCGGCCTTCGCAGCGCGGGTGCCGAGACGTACCGCGATCGTCCGCTTGCCGGCCGCACGATCCTGCTGGATGTCCCGCAAGTTGTTCACCACAAGGATGCCGGTGATGAGCAGCCCAATCGGCACGGCGATCACCCACGCAGCCGCGTGCGTCTGCCCTGACTGGACCCAGTAGGTGCCCACGACGGCGGTGAGACCAAAGAATGCGAAGACGAACACCTCGCCGAGTCCGTGGTAGCCGAGCGGCCAAGGTCCTCCCGTGTAAGCGAACGCGGCGGTCATTGCCGCTATGCCGATCACGAGCACCATCCATCCCCGCACCCAGGTGAGGTAGAAGCCGATCACAAGAGCGGTAATCAGCACCGCCTTCATACCCGCCTTGACCTGCGTACGGCTGAGAAGGCCGGACTGCGTCACCCGCGTTGGGCCGAGCCGCTCGGCTGTGTCAGCGCCGCGTTCGTAGTCGTACACATCATTTGCCAGGTTGCTCGCGATCTGCAGCAGCACGGCCACCACAAGCGCCGCCAGCGCCGGACCCGCTGAGAAGACGCCGTGATGAATCGCAAGACCGGTCCCCGCAACCACGCTGGCTGCAGCGGCTGGAAGCGTCTTGGGCCTGATCGCGAGCCACCAGGCGCGCAAAGGGGTCACGACCTCGGGCACGCGCTCATCCGGCGCGAGCGGCGGCTGCTCCCTGGAATGGATGTCGTTCTTGGTCGTCATGGTCGTCCCTGAGGTCGCTCGGCGCGTCTGGCCACAATCCGAACGGTACAGGTCCCGGTCGAGATCATGGCACCGTCGGCACGGTATGCTTTCACGGTCCACACCTGCGTTCCCTCATCGGATCCGGCCAGCTCGGCGACTCCCGTCACCACGCCCTCTCGCGTCTTACGCACGTGGTCGATCCGGAGCTGTGTGCCGAAAGCAACCTGCGTGTTCTGGTCGATGTGCTGGAGCGCACCGAGGCTGGCCGCGGTCTCGAGCAGCGCTGCGGTCGCGCCACCATGGAGGTAGCCGAACGGCTGCACGGTCCGTCTGTCAACGGGCATCGTCACGGTCACCCGACCGGGGCCGACCTCCCCGATCTCCATCCCGAGTGACTCCATGAGCGTTCCTTCGAAGCTCAAGCGCGCACCTCCACCTTCTCCACCGTGAGACGCTCTAGGCGCTCACGATCTACGACGAAGCCGAGCCCGTCGCCCTCCGGCAACACGACCGCACCGTCCTCGACTCGGAGTTCCGGCACCACGATATCCTCAGCGAAGTAGCGCTGCGTCTCGGAAATGTCACCAGGGATGTCGAAGCCCCCGAGCGTCCCGAAGAACGCGTGCAGGTATTTCGAAACGCCGCTCTCATACATGCCTCCGAGCCATACATCGATGCCACTCTCACGGCATCGATGATAGAGGTCCAGACTCGGCAGAACGCCGCCAGTCTTCCCGATCTTCAGGTTGATCACTCGGAGGTTCCCGCTAGCGAGCACTTCTTCGAGATCGTCGGCCGTGACGATCGACTCGTCCACGCAGACTGGCGTAGAGATCGCATCCTGGAGCGCAGCAAGCTCACCAATGCCCGAATGCGCGATCGGCTCCTCGATGCACACAAGGCCAAGGCCGTCGAGCGCCCGGAAGACCCCGATATCAGACGCTGTGTAGCCCCGGTTCGCGTCCACCATGAGCATGATATCGGGGAACGCGGCCCGCACAGCTGAGACACGCTCCACATCGTCACCCGCCGCTATCTTGAGCTTGACGCGCGTATAACCCTTCGCTACGTACGCTCTGACCGCGGCCACCGTGTCGGGCACGGGCATGATACCGAGTGAAACGCCCGCCAGCGCAGGTCTCTCGCCGCCGCCGATCAGCTCGGCGAAGGACTTGCCGGTGATCCGGCCGTAAAGGTCCCAGCACGCCGGCTCGATGGCGCCCTTGGCCATCAGGTGCCCCTCCACGCCCGCAAGCGAGGGGAAGACCTCGGCCGGATCCAGATATGCCCGTGAGAGCACGGTCGGCGCCAGATGGCCGGTGAGCATCCGCATCGTGCTGTTCACAGTCTCGTCCGTGTACCACGGAGTGGTGAACGCCACCCCCTCGCCGTATCCGACCCGGCCGAGATGATCGACCACCTCGACGATCACCGACTCGCGCTCGGTCATGACGCCGTGGCTGGTACGGAACGGCGACTTCAGCGACCGCCTTACCCGGTACAGGTTCACTGCCACGATCTCGATGCGGTCCTCATACAGACACCGCATCGCACGCCGGTCGAGCTTCCCGACCCCTGCCCTCGGGAGCCTGTCCATCACGAAGACGCGGTCGGGCCGCTGGAATGCGGCGAGTCTGGCGCGCAGGCTGGTGTCGACGCGCTCGGCGGAGAGCCCCTCACCGGCGACGAATGCCACCGGGCGGCGACCCCAGCGCTCGTCCTCGACGCCGATGACCGCAATCTCACGCACACCCTCGATCTCCTCGACGGCCAGCTCGATCTCACGCGGATAGACGTTCTCTCCTCCCGAGACGAACATGTCCGAGATGCGCTCCTCGACCCGAAGATACCCGCTCTCGAGCGATCCGCAGTCGCCGGTGCGGAAGCCGTTCTCGGCCAGAGCGCCCGTGTCCAGGCGCAGGGTGCCCTCCTCGGCCGTCAGGTATCCGTCGAACACGCCGGGACCGGTCACGGCGATCTGCCCCACGCCGCGCGCGTCAGGATCGAGGATGCGGACGTCGTAGCCATCGAGCGGGCGCATCCCCCGCTCCAGATACTCAGACGTCGTAGCTGTGGCGATCATCGAGCATGTCTCGGTCATCCCGTATGTGACGTGTACCCGCATGTGGCGGACCGCCTCGAGCAGCGACAGACTCGGCGCGCCGCCACCCAGTACGATCGCCCGATAGCCTGAGAGCCGCACGCCGTCGACCGAAAGCAGGTCCCGCAGCATGGCGTCGATCACCGAGACGTGTGTCGCACCGAGCGCGGTCACGTCCCGCAGCAGCGCCTCAGGGTCATAACGGTCGTACAGTATGAACGACGAGCCGTTGGCGAGCGCCCGGATGACGACCTCGAGTCCGCCGACGTGGAACATCGGCAGCGTGAGCTGCCAGACCCCCTCGCCGGGGTCGCTCAATCGCGCGTTCGCTGCTTGCGCTGCCCCGATCAGGCTGCGGTCGGAAAGCGCGGCGAGCTTGGGTCGGCCTGTCGTACCCGAGGTGAACATCGTGACGAAGGCGGGGCTGGCGCCGCGCTGGGGCGCCACGGCAGCGGGTGGCCCGGCGGCATCACCGTCGAGCCACTCACGGTCAATGGCAAGCCGCACCGGCATGCCGGCGAGAAGCTCACGTTTGCGCACCTCGGGAAGACGATGGTTAAGCAAACAGAGCGAGCTACCCAGAGACGCCGCCGCGAAGAGCACGAAGACGAACTCCGCGCAGTTGGGAAGGTCCACGGCTAGCATGTCACCCGGGCCGATGTCGCATCCGGCGAGACGGTCCGCCAGCTCGCGAACCTCCGTCTGTGTGTCACTCAGGCTGTACCGCCGTTCCCCGGCACGGAAGAAGACATCCCCGCCGCGGGCGATGACGCTTCTCTCGAGCATGTCCGGGAGCGAGGATCTCATCTCTGACACCCGTTACCCCTACGGGAACCTGGGGAAGCGGCTGAAGTCCGGGGAGCGCTTCTCCTTGAATGCGTCTCGGCCTTCTTTCGCCTCGTCGGTCGTGTAATAAAGCAGCGTGGCATCCCCGGCCAGCTGCTGGATTCCCGCGAGACCGTCCGTATCGGCGTTGAACGCCGCCTTCAGGAAGCGAAGCGCCGTCGGCGAGTGACCGAGGATCTCGCGCGCCCAAGACACGCACTCCTCCTCGAGGTCCTCCAGCGGCACGACCGCGTTCACAAGACCCATGTCCAGAGCTTCGGCTGCCGTATACTGGCGGCACAGAAACCAGATCTCCTTGGCCTTCTTGTGACCGACGATCCGGGCAAGGTAGCCAGCCCCGTAGCCGCCGTCGAAGCTCCCGACCTTGGGGCCGGTCTGCCCGAACCGGGCGGTCTCCGCCGCGATCGAGAGGTCGCACACGACGTGGAGCACATGGCCGCCGCCGATCGCGAAACCGTTGACCATCGCGATCACCGGCTTCGGAATCATGCGAATGAGACGCTGCAGGTCTAGGACGTTCAGCCGCGGGATCTCGTCGCCGCCCACGTAACCGCCGTGCCCACGGACCTTCTGATCGCCGCCCGAGCAGAACGCCTCACGCTCGGCCCCGTGCCCGTGGTTGGCTCCCGTGAGGATGATCACGCCGATGCGGGGGTCGTCGCGAGCGACCGAGAAGGCGTCGATCATCTCGCGCACCGTCAGCGGCGTGAACGCATTGCGCCGCTCGGCCCGGTTGATGGTGATCTTCGCGATGCCATCGAGCGTGTGATAGCGGATCTCCTCGTACTCGCGCTCATCGACCCAATCGAATCCTGGCATGTCAGCTCTCCTATCCGACTCGTGCATGGAAGTCACGTAGCGCGTCCGTGCACTCGCCGGGACGCTCGAGATGGATGTCGTGTCCCGCGTCGAACTCGATCACCGAAACACCGCATCCAGCAACGACACCTGCGAGGGCATGGTACCTGGAGTCGCGTGCGCCGGTGAAGTACACGAGCGGCATCGGCGCTGAGCACGCCCACCCGAGGAGGTCGTCCATGCGACCCTGTCCACATCCCTCCACGATCCGCGCGAGCGCGAGCGGGTCGTTGGCCAGGCGCGTCACGCGCTGCGCTTCGGCCAGATGTTCTTGTCCCGCGAACACGGAGAGCGTCTCCCAGTACTCCACGAACCGCTCGATCGATGACGAGCGCAGCCTCTCAGCAAGCGCGCGATCGCGCGCAAGGCTCTCCTCGCGCTCGCGGGCGTCCCGGGGGCCGAACGACGCGCTCTCGATCACGAGGGATGCCACGCTGCCTGGATAGCGCGACGCATACGTGAGCGCGATCCGGCCCCCCATCGAGTAGCCAACGAGATGGACCGCCTCCTCGCCGAGATGCCGTCTGATGATCTCCAGCGACTCGACGACCCGGTCGAGCGCGTACGGCCCGGCGGCATCGGGACGCGAACTGCGGCCATGGCCGATGAGATCGACGAGCACGAGGCGCCGGTCGGAGCCGAGGGCCGCGACGACTCCGTCCCACGTGCTCGAGTCCTGCGCAAAGCCGTGGAGCAGCATCATGGCCGGACCGCGCTCGCCGCCGGCGACTTCGACGTGAAGAACCCCGCCCGGGATATCGATGTCCATGCGGCCTCCCGGATGGCTAGCAGTAGCGGCGGTAGTTCTCCGCGAGATCGTCCGAACCGGAGCGCACCTCGATCACCCGGATGCCCAGCTGCCGCTGCGCCTTCGCGTACTCACGCGAGAACGTCTCGACGTCTTCGACCCGTACGTACGGCACGCCGAATCCACGGACGATCGGCTCGAAGTCCACGCCGTGGGGAGTGCGGAAGAGCCGCTCGAAGCACTCCTCCCCCTTCTGAGGAAGTATCTCGAAGATCCCGCCGCCATCGTTGTTCATGAGCACCACCGTGAGGTCGGCGCCGGGGATCCGCCGCAGATGCAGCGCGTTGATGTCGTGCAGGAAAGCGATATCTCCAATGAGCAGCGTGGCGTGCGGCGCGTGCAGCGATGCCCCGATGGCCGACGAGAGCACGCCGTCGATGCCGCTGAGACCGCGATTGCACAGCACCCGCAGATCCCGGTCCCGCTTGGTGTAGAAGGTGTCCAGGTACCGGATCGCCATGCTGTTGGACGCGAACAGCACCGATCCAGGCTCGATGCCGTCGAGCAGCGCTAGCACGTAGCTACCATCACAGGCGGGAGACGCTCCTGCGGCACCTCCGATCTTGGTCGCCTCCTCGCGGTCGAGACGTGCCCATTCACTCGCGTAGCCGGGGCCGATGGTGTTCGCAAGCGCCCCGGCCGCCTCGATGAACTCATCCGGACGCGCCCGCACGAACACGTCAGCGATGTGGTTGTAGTCGCGGCTCTCCGCCTCGTCGACAACGATCGTCAGCGGAGCGATCCGCTTGAGCGTGGTGAACGTCGACTTGGAGACCGGATAGGGTCCGAAGCGAAGCACCACCTCGATGGGCGGGAGGTCGTCCCTGCGGAAGATGTTGTCGTAGCTGCTGACGACCGCCGGATCGTCGTGCCGGCGCAGCCCGCTGAGCGGGTCGGCGAGCACGGGGAAACCGAGCCGTCGCGAGAGATCCAGGATCGCATCCGGATACTCCCCTGCACCACACAGGATGATCCCGTGCTTGCCGGCCACCAATGCGTTAAGGCGTTCGACAACGTCGGCGCCAAGCGAACAGCGCGTCTCCTCCACGAGCGGTGCGTGACTCCGGCGCCCAGTCTCGAACACATGGGCGGGCAGGTCCGGCACCAGCGGCTCTTCGAAGGGAAAGTTCAGGTGAACGGGGCCGTTCGGCTTGCCCGTGGCCCTGATCACCGCCTCGCGCGCCATCTGCCGGACGAACGCGACCTCGTTCTCGGATCCATCCGGTAGCGGCATCTCGTGGAAGAAGACGACCGCGTCGCCGAACATCTTGATCTGATCGGTCGTCTGGTTCGCGCCGAGGCTTCGAAGCGTGTGCGGACGATCGGCCGTGAGCACGACGAGCGGCACCCGTGAGGCCCGGGCCTCACAGATGGCCGGGTAGTAATTGGCCGCTGCTGTGCCCGAAGTGCAGATGACGCAAACCGGACGCCCGGCCGCCTTGGCTATGCCCAGCGCGAGGTAGGCCGCGCCTCGCTCATCGAGGTCCACGTACGTACGAATCTCATCGCTTCGGTCGAAGGTCATCGCCAGCGGCGTGGAGCGCGACCCGGGCGAGATGACCGCATCCCTAACACCGAGACGAGAGAGTTCGTCAACGAACGCCGCGAGCCAGCGGCCGCCTTCCCGGCTACTCATCGTCGGCCTCCTGGAAGGCGTCAAGGATGGTCTTAAGCTTCGCGTCTAGCTCGTCGTACTCAGCGGATGGATCGCTACCTTCGACGATGCCGCAGCCCGCGTACACGTACCCGAAGTCCCTGCAGAACACACCCGATCGGATCGCCACGGAGAACTCGCCGTCCCCCCGCAGGTCGACGTAGCCGATCGGCCCGCCGTACAGGCCCCTATTGAAGTCCTCGATCTGGCGTATCGCTGCGATCGAGGACCGGACAGGGTAGCCCGCAAGTGCCGGTGTGGGGTGCAGCGCATCACGGACATCGACCACGCTCACACCGTTGGAGACGCGCCCGGCCACGGGCGTGAACAGATGCTGCACATGACGCAGGGTGAGCACGGTCGGTGAGTCGGGCATCTCGACATCGGAACAGACCGGCGCGAACGCCTCCCGAAGATGGTTCACCACAAACCCATGCTCGCGCAGGTTCTTCTCGTCGTGAAGCAGAATCTCGCGGTTGGCCTCGGCCTCAGTCTCGCTCCCCCCAACCGAGATAGTACCGGCCAGGCACATGGTGGAGACCGTCGGCCCATCCTTGCGTACCAGCAACTCCGGCGTCGACCCGATGAAGAAAGTCCCATCTTCCTCATACAGGAAGAGCGTACCGCGCTCCTCGTGCTCAAGCAGGTTGAGAACCATCTCTCGGGATGAGAAGCCCGCGCTCGTACCCACGCGCGACTCGCGTGCGAGCACTACCTTGTCGATCTCGCCGCAACGAATGCGGTCGAGCGCCGTATCCACATCCGCAAGCCACCCCTCCCGGAACGGAGGTGTGAACGTGACGCCGATACTCTTGCCCGATCGGTCCCGGCGCTCTCCATTGCCGGAGAACGCCGCCAGGACCGCCGCGATGGCGTCATCGTCCGGCGGCTGCGTCGAGTTGATCTGGACAAAGGAATCGCCCGACTCTTCGATGAGCGTAATCTCCGGTAGCAGGTACACATCGCGACGCAGCGCCTGGAACAGCACGTTCGGAGTCCGGCCGTCGGCGGGGTCGAACGCGCCTGCAGCGAAGAGCAGCGGCGCGCGCTCGACCGATCCCACCGCGGTGTAGGGCCGCGACCTCGGGTCCGCGAGTGCCGCCAGCGAGCCGAGACCGGCGATCCTGATTCGATCATCCCGAGCGAAATAGAGGAGCTTCCGGCGGTGGTCCGGCTCCAGGGCAAGGTAGGCGTCGAGGATGGAGCCGCTCGCGGGTTCCGTCCTAGAGTAGATCTCACCGATGGTCACTGCGGCCCGCTTTCGCACGTCGAACGAACAGGGCCGGCGGAGCGGGACACGCGAGCACTCCAGCCGATGGCGATGTGCTTCCTCTGTTGCGATGATGACGCGCCGCCGCGCCGTGCGTTCCGGGCGGTCGCCAGCACATAACGATAGACCAATCACGGCGAGGCACCAATCGATATCTCGGGAGCGAACGTGTAAGGCGAACGGGGGTACACCACGGCCAAGTCCCGTCAAGTGGTGCATGAAGCCCTCTGCTCCATCCGCACCGGCTCTCAGCCGGCCGTGAGCGCCGGCACTGGGCCACAAATCGGCCGACGAATCCGGGGCGCTCCGATCCGAGACGAGAATGAAGTCGAGGACTTGACGGGCCGTGGCGCTGCTATCACTATATTGTGTGTCGAGGTTCCCCATACCACAAGATATGGGGCTAAGAGGGAAGCCGGTCGTCCAACAGGATCAATCCGGCGCTGCCCCCGCAACTGTAAGCGACGAGCTGCTGTCGACTGATGCCACTGGCGCGCATCGCGCTGGGAAGGCCGACAGCCGCGGAGACTCGCGAGCCAGTAGACCTGCCTCGATTGGTTTGATCGCCAATGACCGGGCGGGGTGTCCGGCGCGGCTTGCGTCCCTGATGTGTGGCGCGAACGCCCTCACCCCTCCCGCGACACGAGGAGGGTATGCCGTGGCCGCCAACAATCAGTTCGACCTCTCACACGTCGTCAAGCGAAGCGGCGAGGTCGCTGCGTTCGATGCCGACAGGATCCGCTCGGCGATCGAGCGCGCCGGCAGAGCGACCGGCGAGTTCGACGCACCTGAAGCCTCGCTGCTGACCGGGCAAGCCTTGAAAGTGCTGGCGCATCGGTTCGCCGAGAGCCAGCCGACGATCGAGCATATCCAGGATGTCGTCGAGCAGGTGCTCATCTCGGCAAACCACCTCAAGACCGCACGTGCCTACATCGTCTACCGGGAGCAACGCGCCCGGCTGCGCGAGGACAAGAAGACCGTGATCGAGGTCGAGAGCTCGATCAACGAGTATCTCGACCGAGCCGACTGGCGCGTGAACGCCAACGCCAACCAGGGCTACTCGCTCGGCGGGCTCATTCTCAATGTGTCGGGCAAGGTGGTAGCGAACTACTGGCTCAGCCACGTCTATCCACGGGAAGTCGGCCAGGCCCACCGCGAGGGTGACATCCACATCCACGACCTGGACATGCTCGCGGGCTACTGCGCCGGCTGGTCGTTGCGCATGCTGCTCACGGAGGGCCTCAACGGCGTCCCCGGCAAGGTCGAAGCGGCGCCGCCCAGGCACCTGTCGAGCGCGGTGGGACAGATCGTGAACTTCCTCGGAACGCTTCAAAACGAGTGGGCCGGCGCGCAGGCGTTCTCGAGTTTCGACACGTATATGGCGCCGTTCATCCGCCTCGACGCCCTGTCCTACGACGAGGTCCGTCAGTCGATCCAGGAGCTTGTCTACAACCTCAACGTCCCGAGCCGCTGGGGCACGCAGACCCCGTTCACGAACCTCACATTCGACTGGACATGCCCGGACGACCTCAAGGAGCAGCGCCCGATCATCGGCGGGGTCGAGTGCGACTTCACCTACAGTGAGCTGCAGGCAGAGATGGATATGATCAATCGCGCCTACATAGAGGTCATGACGAAAGGCGATGCCAAGGGGCGCGTCTTCACGTTCCCGATCCCCACCTACAACATCACGCCGGAGTTCCCGTGGGGCTCCGAGAACGCCCGGGGGCTCTTCGAGATGACGGCGAAGTACGGGCTGCCCTATTTCCAGAACTTCGTGAACTCCGAGCTCACACCCAACATGGTTCGCTCGATGTGCTGCCGCCTGCAGCTCGACCTCACCGAACTCCTCAAGCGCGGCAACGGACTGTTCGGGTCTGCCGAACAGACCGGGTCGCTCGGTGTCGTCACGATCAACTGTGCACGACTCGGCTACCTGCACAACGGCGACGAGAAAGGACTGTACGCGGCCCTCGATACCTTGCTCGACTACGGACGCACCTCGCTCGAGCTCAAGCGCAAGGTCATCCAGCGCCACATCGACGGCGGGCTGTTCCCCTACACGAAACGCTACCTCGGCACGCTCAGGAACCACTTCTCGACGATCGGCGTCAATGGCATCAACGAGATGATCCGCAACTTCACGAGCGGCACCGACGACATCACGACGCCGCGAGGTCGGGATATCTCACTCCGCCTGCTCGATCACGTGCGCGAGCGGATGGTGACCTTCCAAGAGGAGACCGGTCACCTGTACAACCTTGAAGCGACGCCGGCGGAGGGCACGACCTACCGCTTCGCTCGCGAGGACAAGAAGCGCTTCCCCGGCATCATCCAAGCCGGCACTGCTGAGAACCCCTACTACACGAACTCGAGCCAGCTGCCCGTCGGCTACACCGATGACCCGTTCGAGGCGCTCGCGCTTCAGGAGGAGATGCAGCGCAAGTACACCGGAGGCACCGTCGTCCATCTCTACATGGGCGAGCGCATCTCGTCCGCGGAGGCGTGCGCGAAGCTCGTGAGGCGCTCACTGGAGCGCTTTCGCCTCCCGTATGTGACCGTCACGCCTACCTTCTCCATCTGCCCGACCCACGGCTATCTGTCTGGCGAGCACGAGTTCTGCCCCAAGTGCGATGAGGAACTCATCGCACAGAAGCATGCGAGCACCTGCTGCGACTAAGAGGAGAGATCACCATGAGCGACACGACCGCCGTCACCATCACCCCGACCCCGCGGCTCGCCGATGAGGAGCGCCAGCCCTGTGAGGTGTGGACCCGCGTGATGGGCTATCACCGTCCGGTGAGCTCGTTCAACAAGGGCAAGCAGGGCGAGTACGCCGAGCGCGTTTGCTTCGAAGAACACGCCGCCGAACTTGGCTGAGACCTGCGCAGATGACCTGCGGATCGGCGGACTCGTCCGGCTTTCCTCGGTGGACTGGCCCGGCGAGCTCGTAGCGACCGTCTTCCTCCAGGGCTGCCCTTGGCGCTGCCCCTACTGTCACAACCAGCACCTGCTCGAAGCTAAGCCGGAGGACGGAAGCGCACTCATCCCCTGGAGCGAGATACGCGAGTTCCTGGTGAGCCGAGTCGGGCTGCTTGACGCTGTCGTCTTCAGCGGAGGCGAGCCGGTGGCACAGTCCCCTATCTCAAGCGCAATCACAGACGCGTCAGACTTGGGCTTCAAGGTCGGCTTCCATACTGGGGGAGCTCATTCCGGTCGCTTCGCCGAGATACTGCCGCTCCTGGCATGGGTCGGCTTCGACGTGAAGGCCCCGTTCGCCGACTATGAGCGCGTGACGGGCGTGGCGGGCAGCGGTGCGCAAGCGCTGGAGAGCCTGCGCGCCCTCGCCCGAAGCGAGATCCCCTTCGAGGTTCGCAGCACCGTCGACCCGACATTGCTAGGCTCCGACGATTTGGCACGCATGGCGGCCGAACTTGACCGCGAAGGCGTGGCACACTGGGTCATCCAGCCGGTGCGATATCAAACAGGCGCACGATCAGAGGCATTCGGCGCCGCGACGGCGAAAGACCTCGTATGCGCGTTGGAT
>NPIE01009535.1_pt2 | contig 12350 bp, 12 predicted proteins | sample 8637661 | NCBI WGS metagenome assembly NPIE01 (sample SAMN07420842, study PRJNA396082) | bioreactor metagenome | isolation source: sample BA12 brine-fed electro-methanogenic bioreactor BA | place: Japan: Kochi | collected 2016-12-09 | reverse complement strand
CCTGTTTCACGACGACCAGGCCTTGTTTCTTGATACGCCCCAAGGGACGATTGTTATCCTGGGATGCGCGCATGCCGGTATTGTCAACACCCTCATGTATATTCGCCAATTGACAAATGGACGCCCGATTCATGCGGTCATGGGCGGTATGCATCTGGTCTCGGCAAACGCCGAGCGTATAGCGCATACGATTGACGCCTTGCGTGAAATCTCTGTAGATTTACTGATGCCCGCCCATTGCACCGGCTTCTTCGGCATGGCGCACTTGTGGCATGCCTTTCAAAACCAATATGTCCCTTGTCCCGTGGGCACAGTATTTGAACTCCTGGATTAGCAACGCGGCTCATACTGATACGGCAACAATACAACGCGGGCCTTGTCCACGACGCCCCTTGCTGCGGCCGCTCCACGCCGTGCGACAACAAACCCTGTAACGCATGAGGAAATCCCATGAAACATGTTTTTGGACCAGTTCCTTCCAGACGGCTTGGGCGTTCTCTGGGCGTGGATATCGTGCCTTTCAAATGGTGTTCTTACAACTGTATCTATTGCCAACTGGGACACACAACCAACAAATCAATCGAACGGCGTCATTGGGGCGCTGTAAAGGAGGTATTGGCGGAAGTAAAAGAAAAACTCGCGTCAAAGCCCGACTATATAACGCTCAGCGGCTCGGGCGAGCCCACATTATGCGCCGATATCGGGGCAATTATTGATGGAATTCGATCCTTAACCAACATCCCCATCGCCGTGCTGACCAACGGGGCGCTGCTCTGGCAAGATGAAGTGCGACAGGCAATCTCCGGCGCGCACCTGGTTATCCCTTCTCTCGACGCCGGCAATGCACGGATGTTTAATGCCGTAAACCGGCCGCATCCCGCCATATCCTTCGAAAAAATGCTGGAAGGATTGATCGCATTGCGAGACGAATTTGCCGGTGAAATCTGGTTGGAGGTGTTTCTGCTCCGAGGCTACACGGCTGACCTGTCGGAAGTCGCCGCGCTTGCCGATTGCGCAAAATGCATCAGACCGGACCGGATTCAGCTGAATACGGTCATACGTCCGCCGGCCGACGAGTTTGCCATGGCCGTTGAAAAGAACAGGCTCGAAGAACTGGCGCGTTGTTTCTCACCTGAAGCGGAGGTTATTGCAGATTTTCAACAAATCCATAATCAGTTGGATTTTTCCGCAACGCGGGACATGGTTGTCGCTCTTCTGAAAAGACGACCATGCTCTCTTGAAGACATTGCATCGGGCCTGGGCATACATCGCAACGAAGCAGTGAAACACATAGAGGAATTATTGAAAGAGAACCGTGTGGAAACAGTTCGTTCCGGAAGGTTGCTTTACTACCGGGCAATACCCGAGCGCATAACGGTGGAAGGAGAAGGTCCATGATTACAATAGGCGCCAACACCGTCGTATTCGGCGGCGAAAGCATACGAGACGCGATGCAACGGCTGAAATGGGCCGGATACGACGGCGTGGAAGTATCAGCGTTGCAGGGGAAGGGCGCCTTCGATGATCCCCTCGGCGAACACCTGCGCCGTTATCTTTTGGTGTGACAAGGGAAAAATCCTGGTTTCCCCGTGATTTGATTGCTCCCGGGTGCTTTATGGTACATTCATGCGCCCCTGACAGGCTTGTGTTTGTGCCGAAGCAAGGAATCCGTAAATGTCGTCTGTTGAATCAAGCGGGTATAAGTTTGGCGCGTTCAAAGGCGTGTTCACGCCCAGCGTGTTGACCATTCTTGGCGTGATCATGTACCTGCGTCTTGGCTGGGTACTGGGCAATATGGGCCTGCCGCTGACCCTGCTCATTGTGACCATAAGCATGGGCATTATGTTGCTGACCGCTTTTTCTCTGTCGGCCCTGGCCACGAACATGCGCGTCTCGGGCGGCGGCGCCTACTTCATCCTGTCCCGATCACTGGGCGTCGAGGCGGGCGCCGCGGTCGGTCTGCCGCTGTATCTGGCCCAAGCGGTGGGCGTCTCGTTCTATATTGCGGGCTTTTCCGAATCCGTGGTGGCGGTCTTTCCTTCGTTGGCGCCGCAGACCGTGGGCATCATCACCTTGTGTATACTCGGCGTGCTGGCCTTCACCTCGGCCAACCTTGCGCTGAAGACGCAGTTTCCCATCATGGCGGTTATCGCGCTGTCCCTGATTTCCCTTTTTCTGGGCGATTCACCGCCGCCCGTCGAGGCAGCGGAATCGCTGGCGCCCCTGGCGCGACAGTCTTTCTGGGTGGTCTTTGCCGTGTTTTTTCCCGCTGTCNNATCGAGGCGGGCATCGCCATGTCCGGCGACCTCAAGGACCCGGCCCGCGCATTGCCCCGAGGCGCCTTTGCCGCTCTGCTGGTGGGCTATGCCGCCTATATGGCCATTCCGGTGTTCCTGCATTTCCGCATCGAAGACTCGGAGGCGCTGTTGCGCAACACGTTCATCATTCGCGATATGGCGCGCTGGGGCAACCTGATCGTCCTGGGCATCTGGGGGGCGTCGCTGTCCAGCGCCATGGGCGCGTTGCTGGGCGGCCCACGCACCTTGCAGGCGTTGGCGCGGGATGGGGTATTGCCGCGCGTCATCGGACGCGGCCACGGCGCAGGCAACGACCCGCGCCTCGCCACCCTCATAACCTTTGGCATCGCCCTCGCAGGCATCCTCGCCGGCGGCATAGACCTTATAGCGCCGGTGTTGTCCATGTTTTTCCTGACCTCCTACGGCGCGTTGAATTTGTCGTCCGGCCTCGAAACCCTGATTGGCACGCCCTCCTGGCGGCCCAGCTTTAAGGTACATTGGACGTTTTCGATGATGGGCGCCCTGGCCTGCCTCGGGGTCATGATCATGATAAGTCCCGGTGCGGCCATTATGGCCACCGCCTTTTGTGCCGGGATATTTCTGCTGTTGAAACGCCGCCGATTGCGCGCGCACTGGGGCGATTTGCAATATGGATTATGGATGGCGCTGGCCCGCTGGGCCATCTATCGGTTGGCCGAGGCGCGGCCCGATGAGCACTCATGGAAACCGAATCTACTTGTGCTTAGCGGCGTGCCCACGAAGCGCTGGTATCTGATCGAACTGGCCGCCGCCATTGGACGCCGAAACTGCCTGACCACCACCGCGCTGGTATTGCCCGAGGACGCCACAAACGAGCGGGTCCGTACCGCGCGTGACGCCATACGCGACTATTTGAAGCGTCGCGACGTACGCAGTTTGGTCAAGGTGACGCGCGCGCCTGAAGTCATGCCGGGCCTGTTGACGATTATCAACACCTACGGTTTCGGTCCCATATCGCCCAATACCATTCTTATCGGCGACACCGAGGAAACCGAACAGTTCATGGGTTTCACGCGGCTTATCATGGCCGTCTGGCGGCGTCAGCGCAATTTCGTTTTCGTACGGCAGGGCGTGGATGCTGACAGCGACGAGCCCGCCGCCACCGAGTCAGGCAATATTGAATTATGGTGGCAGGGGAAAGGGCCTAACGCGTGGTTCATGTTGACCCTGGCCCATTTATTGAGCATGAACCCTCAATGGGCCAACGCAGGATTGCGCTTGAATACGATTATCCGGTCGGAAGAGGAGCGTGAAACGGCGGAAAAACGGCTGCAGCAGATCATCCAGGAGGCGCGGCTTGACGCGGAACAGCGTGTTATACTGCATCAACACGGGTCGGTGTACGACAATATCCGAGAACATGCCCAGGACGCGCGGATTTGCTTTCTCGGCCTGCGTCCACCGGCGGACGATGAGACCGAAGACGCCTATGCCGCCTATTACCAACAGTTATTGAAGCAGACCCGAGATTTTCCCTTGACGGCATTTTGCCTCGCCCATGAGCAGGTGGCCTTTGATCGCATTTTTCTTTACAGCGATTAAACGCCTGCCCGGGGTTGAACTGGGCATTGAAAATATGTAGAGTATTCAGGGTCGGTTGTATACCGACGGTTAAGTAAGTTGTGGCCGGACGCAATGGAGCGACCGGCAGGTTGCAAACGATACCAGCAATGGGAGGATTTAACGATGTCGGACGTGAAAGCATTTTTTGACGGTTTGAGCGCGCAGGTGGACCCGGCCAAGGTCGCCGGCATGAACTCGGTGTTTCAGTTCAATCTCAGTAGCGCCACCTATTCGGTGAAGATTGCCGACGGCGCGGCTACCGTGACCGAAGGCCCCACGGAAGGCGCAAACATCGAACTGACCATGTCGGATGAGGACTTCCTGGCCTTGTTGAAAGGCGAACTGAATGGCCAGCAGGCCTTTTTGACGGGCAAACTGAAAATCAAGGGCGACATGACGCTGGCCATGAAACTGCAAAGCGTGTTCAATCTCGGCTGATGAACCAGCATATCAGGGAGGACGCCCCCGGCGCGGGGCGCCTCCTTTTTTTATTGTTCCGCGCCGCGTTCATATTTTCGCTGTTGATCGCGGGTATGGCCTGTTCGCCTCGAAGCGGTCAGAGGGGCCCAGAGGACATTATATTTGTCTCAGACGACGGCTTTACCCTTTCTGCCGCGCTATATGCGCCGCAGGCCCAGGCGCCGCCGGGCCTGATACTGGCACATAGATATGGGGACGACCGAAGCGTGTGGAATGGATTTGCGGAAGCCGCGCGCGGTTGGGGCGTCATGACCTTGGCCCTTGATCTGCGCGGCCATGGCGACAGTCGCATGCGCGACGGCGAGCGGATACAGTATCGTCAGATACCGGATTGGCGCGCGGGGTTGCGGGATATCCGCGCCGCAAAATCCGCCTTGCTCGCCCACGGCGCCGACCCGAACAACCTGGCGGTGGCGGGCGAGGGGCTGGGCGCCAATCTGGCGCTGCTATACGCGCTCGAAGACCCCGACATGCAGGCCGTGGTCATGTTGTCGCCGGGACTGGATTACCAGGGCGTCGAGATCGAGAAGGCTATGGGTACGCTCCAGGACTGTCCTTCGCTGTTAATGACAAGCGAGGGCGACAGTTATGCGGCCATGTCGGCCAACGCGCTGCACGCGGCGGCGCCGGTATTCTCGGAACTGCGCGCCTGGCCGGGCGCCGCGCACGGAACAGACCTCTTTGCGTCACGTCCCGAGGCGATACGTTTCGTCCTGCATTGGCTCCAGAAGATTATTGCGCCGGATACGCCCAATGTAGGGGAGGAATAATCTGTTGTATACTTGGAACAGTTGAAGAACTGCAGGAGGCGCAGCCATGATAGACGATCCCATTGTTGAAGAAGTGCGCCGCATACGCCAGGAGTACGCCGCGCGGTTTAATTATGATCCGTCCGCCATTGTGGAAGACCTGAAAAAAAGCGACAGCGTTACGCGGAACGCCTGGTTTCATTCCCGCCAAAACCCGCCCACCATAAGCCGAACACGTTGCTCCATGGCCGCACTCCTTAATTCGAGTTTCTTCACCGCTGGCGCTATTACATGAGTTCCAGGGCCAATCAATAAACTTCGTCGTGCGCGCCAATGGTTTCCAGGAGAACCGCTTAGCGCCCCTCATTCTCTACCAGACGAAAAATTATTCGCAGATAGCCAAGTGAACAGGCCCAGTGTTCGGCGAACTCGCCTTTGAGTTTGTGCGTTTTGAGGGGAGGATGCGCTATCTCGTGCTCAAGCAAATGAAGCGCCTTGGAAAAACGCCTCTCGACGAAACTTGCTTGAAATGATGAGAGCGTTCACGAAAAAAAACCGTTCCACAGTCTCATCAGCGGTCATCACTGTGCATTTGGCTTGCTGGTATTCGCGTTCGGCATCCTTTATATCCAGCAGGGGCGGCGTCATCTTCTGCTGGTTCAATAACCAGTCGTACATGCAAAGAATGAAACAAGGGGTGGTCGCGTAAAGCAGAGCGATATATTTTACTCATTCATTAAGCGATACTTCTTAACCCTGGTCATGTTTTATCGTTCGTCGTCTCGTCGGATAGTGTTACGAATGCTGCCTGATGCACAATCATCCAATTATAAAAGGGATATATTTCGTCGAAGGATTGGGGCGTCAAATGCCTTCTCAGCAGGTCCACCCAAGTGTCGAGCTGGGCGGGCCAATAGGTCAATTGAAATCCGTGGGCGCGATAGGCTTGACATACCCACAATACGGTGTTCACCAACACTGCGGGCTCATAGGAGCGGAAAAGCGACTCCATAAAGCGGGCGTGATTTCGGTGATTGTCCTCCATCATCGCCAGATTGTCGCGCCCCACAAGCGCCTGGACATCCGCTCTTGCGCGCATAATCTGGTTTATTTCCGCTGCCAGCATCTCCTGTTTCTCGGCATACTCTGACACGGCTGCCTTGCCCGGCTGCTTCAACGTGGACGCTGATTCCAACAGTTGTTCCCTGGTCATTCATTTCTTCCTTTCATCGTTTACGGTGGAGCCGTCGCCTCATGCGGGGCTGTCCTCCAATGGCAGCGCAAAGTAAAATACAGCGCCCCCCTCCGGCNNTGCGCCCATATCCGTCCGGCATGACCATCAACAATACGTTTAACGATGCTCAGGCCGAGTCCCGTGCTTTTTTCTCCGCCCGTTGTTTGCGCCGCAGTCCTTGTGAAAGGCTTGAACAGCTTGGGCATGTCTTCCTCGCGAATGCCGCAGCCCTGGTCCCGGACGGATATGACCAGTTCACTTTCCGTCGGTTCCGCCGCAACGGTCACGCAGGAATCGCGCGGCGAAAATTTAACGGCGTTGCTGATGAGATTATCCAGAACCTGTTTTATTTTTTGCGTATCCACCATCACAGGCGGCAGGGGCGCGTCAGGCAATTCAAGCGCGATTTCAATGCCCTTTTTTCCGGCATAGAGCGCGCTCAAACGCACGGCATGCTCCAGGACGCCCCGAAAATCCTCGGATGCCAGATTAATGCGCAGTTTGCCTGATTCAAGCGCGCTGATGTCCAGCAGGTTCTCGAGCATGGTCAGCATGAATTCGCTGAGCTGCTTGATCGTGTTGAGAAATTCAACATGCATCTCCGGCAGGACTTCCGCGCCATCCTCAAGCAACAATTCACTTAAACTGGCAATGTTGCCAATGGGCGAACGCAGATCATGGGCGGCCATGCCCAGAAATTCATTTTTGATGTTGTTCAACTGCTGTAACTCGACATTGGCCTTTTGCAGGTCGCGACTCAGATTGCTCATCTCGTTATTGGCGTCCACAAGATGCAGACGCAGACGCTCCACCTCCTCACAATCCAGTTCGCCGAAAGCGAGGATGGTCCGCGCGGTTTTTATAAATCGGAATAAAAAGCTTTGCGGCATGCTGGTTGCGGTGGGCAGCGACAGCAAGCGCGGGGAATGACCGCCCTTTACAAGACTTTCGAAGGTCAGGTCGCCTTCAAAATCCAGAAAAACGTCCCGATAATCGCCGCCAAAAACGCCGTCGCCCAATAACGCTTGCGCGCAGGCGTTGAGGTTCAACACCTTGCCCGCCAAATCGAATTCGATGCACAACACCGATTTCGACGTTTGGACAACGTGCTCGTAAATCAAGTGTTCAGGTATGCTCATCCGTGCTTTTGCTCCAATTCGAGCGCGTATCCATCGAGTTCTTCCAGTCCAGAAATATAACGTACGTTGTCGTATTGCCGTTGAATATCCCTGCCGCCATGACAGAATGCCTGGCCGCCGACAATAATCGGCAGCGCAGGGAAGACATTGCGCACTTTCTCGATGGTATCGCAAAGACGGCTGCGATTCATATACACGCTTAGCGAAAGGGCCAATAGATGCGGCGACTTATCGCGCAACAGCGCGAGCAAATCATCGACGGGCGTATTGGCGCCCAGAAACCAACTGTTCCACCCACGCAATTCAAGCATGTCCGCCACCATCTTGCCGCCAATCTGATGGTATTCATTGGCAACGCAGGCGACAACGGCTTTCAGTTCCCTCCGGTCTCCCGAGAAAATAATCGGATACAAAGATTGTATCAGATATTCCGTGATGGCAGTGGCCAAATGTTCCACTGCCACACTGACTTGATTGCGCGCCCAAAGGTCGCCAACGTCATATAAAGAACGGTGAAAAAGATGCATATAAATATCACGTGTCGGCGTTCTTCGCTGGAGAAGGTTTTGTACCGTCTCGTGACATTGCGCACGATCTCCCTTGAGCAGCGCTGAAAAATATCTTTGATAAAGTGCTTCCTCAATCATAAGTGTTTTGCTGTATTAAAGTCTTCTCGGTTTCGTCATCCAGAAAAACACCTGTTCACCTTATTTTATTCAACGGGCATTGCCTTGTCACTCTATCATACCATATTGATTGCTGTCTAACCAATGGCATTTGGAAACCGGCTATGATATACTTGTTAAAACGTTTATGCCATATTGACAGGTGATGTAAATTCATCTGCGTTCCGCGTCGCAGGAGTATAAAACACCANNCGATGTGAATTCAGTTGCGTTCCGTACCGCAGGAGTATAAAACCATGAACAGGCGCGAATTTATACGCACGACAACAGCAGGCGTAACAGCATTAGGCGGCGGTCTCATGGCGTCTGGCGAAGCCGCGCTTTTGCCGACTTCACCTCATGCGCATCAGTGGGCTACATCCTGGCGTCCGAAATCGCCGCGCAGGCTTTCCGAGATTACCCATGCGCTGGCGCGGCGGGCATTAGCCGGCGAACACGGCCAAGCCATGAAAAACGCCGATTTTTCTCTTGACGAGGAGACGCTGATCGGCGCAACCCGGGATATGCGGTATGCCCTTGCGACGCGCTTGTCGGCCGAGCATGCGCCGTTGCGCGTATTGCCTCATGAGTTGATTGTCGGCTCGGCGACTTTGCGCGAAGCGCCGCTGCATATGACGCCCGCGGCGGGCATACACAGCGTGAGTCACACGACCCTCGGCTTTGATCGCGTACTTCACAACGGCACACGCGATTTGCGGCGCCGTATCGAGGAGCGGCTGGCCCGGGGCAATGTGTATGTTCCTGAACAGCCGTCGAGGGGCACATCCGGCCGCCATGGCGCGGCGGCGTTGACCACGGACGGCGGTTACTGGAGCGCACGCCCTCTGCCCATGTATCGGACGCCGCCCCTGACTGTCGAATGTCTCGCCCGCGTCGAAGGCGTGGAACACTATAATTTGCTTGCGGTCTACAAGGACAAATCATCGCCCTGCCACTGGGAAATATTCACCGAAGCCGGTTCGGGTAAGTTGGCGGCTTATTTGCCCGGCTATCATCCCAACACGCTCATATCCGACAGGGTCGCAACAGACGGCGCCTGGCATGTTTTCGGGCTTACCTTCGAATCCGAGCGTGTCGCTTTGTATTTGGACGGCGAAGAAGTTGCCGCCATGACCATCGCGCCTGGCGCGATTTCGGGCAACGACGGAGCAGGTCCCGATGTCGGCTTGCTGCATTTTGGCGCCTACCCGCCTCATGGCATGGGGTGCCGGGGCGCCATTGAAGCAGTACGCATCCGCTCGGGCGCGCATGTCACATCAACGCCGGACGCCATACTTGAACCTGACGCCGATACCCTGGCCTTATGGCGCGCGGAAACGTCAGGGGATGAAACCTTGCTGCGGGATATGACCGCTCAGGCCAATCACGCGCGCACAACCCGGGCCGGCGGTGATCTGCTCGATGCGATGCTGGTCTGCCTGGACGGGATGGACCTCTGGCGCGCACGGCATATCGCGCTACTCGAAGAACGCATCGCGAGCAGCGCCGATGCGGAACGCGCCGCCTATATGCAAGCGCGTGATGCCCTGCGGCATGTACCCGAGAATCCGCCCCGTTCGTTTCATGAAGCGGTGCAGTCTCTCTGGTTCCTGTACGCCTTTCAACGGCTGATGGGCACATGGTCAGGCGTCGGGCGTATTGACGAGATGCTGTGGCCCTATCTCGAAAACGACCTGAACAACAACGCCATTACCCTGGACGATGCCCGCGAAATACTGGCCCATTTCTGGATCAAGGGCTGTGAATGGATCGGCGCGTTGAGCAGTTTCGGGCCGGTGGGCTCGGGCGATGCGCAGCATTATCAGAATGTCATTCTCGCGGGCGTCAACCGCGAGGGCGCCGAAGTCTGCAACCCCGTCACCTATCTGGTCCTGGATATTGTCGAGGAACTGCACATCAGCGATTTTCCTATTGCCGTGCGCATCAACCGTCATTCCCCGGAACGGTTGTTGCGCCGTATCGCCGAGGTACAACGTCACGGCGGCGGCATTGTGGCGGTATACAATGAGGATGTGGTGATTGACGCGCTGGTGCGCTTCGGGTATCCCCTTGAGGAGGCGCGTTGCTTCACCAACGACGGCTGCTGGGAAATGCTTATCCCCGGCAAGACATTGTTCAGCTATGCGCCCTTCGATGGTCTGTATCTCTTGCATGAGACCCTTGGACTGCACCGACCGGACGCGCCTGCGCCCGGCTATCCGGACTTCGAAGCGCTGTATCAGGCGTACCTGGCGCGTCTTGCTGCCCATATCGAGGCGCATCACGCCATGGCGGACAACTGGTGCGTGAGCGGCCACGCCATGCCGCTGGTGGCCATGTTCATTGACGACTGCATCGAACGCACACGCGGCTACTATGATCGCGGCGCGAAATACAACGTGCTCGCGCCACACATCGGCGGCATTGCCAATGTGGCCGACAGCCTGCTCGTCATCAAGAAACTGGTCTATGAGGACCGTTATCTCGATCTGCCCACACTGGTGGACGTATTGCGCAACGACTGGCAGGACCATGAACACTTGCGGCGGCTTATCAAGACACGGTTCACCTTCTACGGCAACGACGACGATAAGGCCGACGCCATGGTCGCGCGCGTATATGAGGACTACACGGCGCTTGCGGAACAAGTCAGGGAACGCAACGGCGTGCGGCGGCCCGCCGGGATCAGCACCTTCGGCAGGGAGATTGAGTGGGCCGGGCCGCAAGGGCCGCGCCGCGCTTCCCCTGACGGTCATCGCCTGGGCGAAGTGCTCGCCACCAATTGCTCGCCCACGCCCGGCGCCGACGGCAAGGGGCCGACCGCTGTTTTGAATTCTTACTGCAAACTGGATTTCACCAGATGTCCCAACGGCGCAACCCTCGAACTGAAAATCCATCCCGAAACCGTGCGCGGTGAGGCCGGGATAAACGCGCTGACGGCGCTGATGCGCGGATTCGTGCGTCAGGGCGGGCTGTTCATGCATATAGACGTTGTGGATTCCGCTATGCTCATTGACGCGCAACGCCATCCCGACAAATACCCGAATCTCTCGGTGCGTATCGCCGGATGGTCTGCACGATTCGCGACATTGAACAAGTCCTGGCAGGACATGGTTATCCAGCGTACGCAGCAATATATTTAGAAATTCAGGAAGGATGAGGTGGGAAATGCTGGTATTATTCGCGGATGACGATATCACCATGCGTATGTCCGTTGCTCGTTATCTCGAGCAATGGGGGTATGAAGCGGTAATAAAAACCGAAGGCAAGGAGGCTTGTGAGTATCTCATGGCGCGTGCCGCCCCTTGCCTGGCCATTCTTGACTGGATGATGCCGGGCATGGACGGCGTGGACGTCTGTCGCCATCTGAGACAACGCCCCAAGGGAGCGCCGTTCATTTACAATATCCTGCTGACCGCCAAAACAGGAAAATCACATCTTATCGAAGGACTCGAGGCGGGCGCCCATGATTTCCTGCGCAAGCCTTTCGATCCGGATGAACTGCGGGTTCGCCTGGACGTGGGCTCGCGCATTCTGGCTTATGAACAAATGCTGGCGAAAAAAAACGATGAACTCGCCAGTTACGCGCGAGACATGGAATCTTTGGCCGAAGACCGCGCGCGTCAGCTGTTGCAGGCCGACCGCATGGCCACGCTGGGACTCATGCTGGCGGGCGTGGCCCACGAGATCGGCAATGTATTAATGGCGATTACCGCGAATATCAGCGAGATGTTGATGTTGTGGCCCGAGGTGGAGGCGGTTTTAACACAGCATGTTGAAGAGGCCGGTTCGCAGACGGGTTCAGACCAATTATCCGTATTGCTCGAAGAAATGCCGGATATTTTAAACGGTATTGATCGGGGTGCGCAACGCGCGGCAACGATCCTTAAAACGCTTAGACATTACTCGCGTCAGAGTGACGCTCCCATGAAACTTATGACCTTGCGGAAAATTGTCGAGGAAGCGCTCGACCTTTGTCGCAACCGGTTGAAAACATCGGTGCACGTCACGGAAGACTACGACGACAGTCTACCGGCAACGGCTGTGAACGAACAACGTCTGTTGCAGGTGCTGGTGAATCTATTCATCAACGCGTCCGACGCCATGGAAGGTCGGCGGGATGGACAATTGCGTATTGCCACGCTGCGTGACGGCGATGCGGTTATTATTCAGGTGGAAGACAA
>NPIE01014199.1_pt1 | contig 12351 bp, 8 predicted proteins | sample 8637661 | NCBI WGS metagenome assembly NPIE01 (sample SAMN07420842, study PRJNA396082) | bioreactor metagenome | isolation source: sample BA12 brine-fed electro-methanogenic bioreactor BA | place: Japan: Kochi | collected 2016-12-09 | reverse complement strand
TACTACGAAGACCCGCACGAGCTGGTGGGCAAGGCCGATTACGTGATGGCCAATCCTCCCTTCAACGTAGACGAAATCGATGCCGATAAGGTCAAGACCGATCCTCGTCTTCCTTTCGGCCTGCCAGGCGTCAACAAGAAGGACAAGGTCTCCAACGGAAACTACATCTGGATCAGTTACTTCTACAGCTACCTGAACGAGCGGGGCAGGGCTGGATTTGTCATGTCGTCCCAGGCCTCAAGCGCCGGGGGCGGCGAGGCGAAGGTGCGCCAGAAGCTCGTCGAGACTGGCGACGTGGACGTGATGATCGCCATCCGCTCCAACTTCTTCTACACGCGTGCCGTGCCCTGCGAGCTGTGGTTCTTCGACCGAGCCAAGCCCGAAGCTCAGCGTGATAAGGTGCTGATGATCGACGCGCGGAACGTCTACCGCAAGGTGACGCGCAAGATCTACGACTTTTCCCCCGAGCTTGAGCAGAACCTGCTGGCCATCGTCTGGCTCTACCGGGGCCAGACTGAAAAGTACCTCGATCTCGTATCCGGCTATTGCCGCCGCATCATCGATGAAGGTGCGGGCTGCTTCTGCTTCAGGGATGAGAACAAGGACCTGATCCGGCCGCTGCCGGAGTTCGAAGCTGCCCTCGATACCTATCTGAAGACGCTGCCTGTCGATGCAGCTCATGCCGAAGTGCAACAGGAGCTTGCCGAGGCTTTGCCCGCATTCCACTACGATGTCGAGGCGTTCCAGAAGACCATCGCCGAACAGGACGCGGCGTGGGGAAATCAGAAGACCACCAACGGCGAGCTCAAGCTGGCCGTTGATCGGCTTGCCCCAATTGCTGAATCCAGCCGAAACCTCGTCAAGCAGACCGACCTGCTCTACAAGCTCGCATGTCGCCTGATCGAGACCTGCGATAACGAGGGCAACTCCAGATCGAGAAACTCCTGGGGAGGGGGAGATATTAACCGAGCCCGCAAGGCTGCCGACGAGGCTCGCCATCAAGCCGCCCTGCAGCTCAAGCAGGTCCGCTACTTCTGGAAGCAGGCCCGATGGCTTACCGAGCGGTTCCCTGAGGCGAAGCTCTGCGACGTGGAGGGGCTGGTCAAGCTAGTGGACCGGGCTGAGATCGAGGCCAACGACTGGAGCCTGACCCCCGGCCGCTACGTCGGCGTCGCGCCCGAAGAGGAGGATGAGGATTTCGATTTCGAGGAAGCCTTGCGCGAGATCCACGTGGAGCTGGAAGACCTCAACGCCGAGGCGGTGAAGCTGGCGGCGACGATCAAGAAGAACTTCGAGGAGCTGGGGATATGAAAGGACTCTCGGTGCGATTGCCTGACGATTACGCTGCGCTTCTGGCTGAAGTGAAGGAACGCGTCTATTCAGCCCAGTACGAAGCCCTCAAAGCGGTCAACAGGGAGCTTGTCGCGCTTTACTGGGACATTGGCAAGCTGATTGCCGGACGGCAAGACATGGAAGGGTGGGGTAAATCCGTCGTCGAGCGGTTGGCCAATGACCTGCAAAATGAGTTTCCCGGAGTCAGGGGGTTCTCAGTTCAGAATCTGTGGTATATGCGCCAGTTTTACCTGGAATATCGTGGCGACGAGAAACTCCAACCGCTGGTTGGAGAAATTAGCTGGAGCAAGAATTTAATCATCATGGCGCGCAGCAAAGACCCTCTTGAGCGCGAGTTCTACATCCGGATGACCCGGAAGTTCGGTTGGTCGAAGAATGTATTGATTCACCAGATCGAGAATCAGAGCTACGAAAAGACCCTCCTCGGCCAGACGAACTTCGACAAGACGCTGACGCCCGACCAGCGCGCACAGGCGAAACTTGCTGTGAGAGATGAATATACGTTCGACTTTATTGAGATGGGAGAAGAGCACTCTGAACGCGAGCTGGAACGCGCCCTCATCGCCCGCATCGAGGACTTTCTTCGCGCCATGGGTGGGCTCTTTGCCTTTGTCGGCAGCCAGTTTCGGCTTGAGGTGGACGATAAGGAGTACTTCATCGATCTGCTCCTCTACCATCGCCGCCTCAAATGCCTTGTCGCCATCGAACTCAAGATCGGCGAGTTTCAGCCGGAGTTCGTGGGCAAGATGCAGTTTTATCTGACGGCACTGGACAGACAGGTGCGCGAGGAGGGTGAAAATCCGTCCATCGGCATCATCCTCTGCAAGGAGAAGAGCCGCACAGTTGTCGAATATGCCCTGCACGATGCTCGCAAGCCCATCGGCGTTTCGACCTATCGCATGGTCAAGCGCCTGCCCAAGGAGCTCAAAGGGCAACTGCCTTCACCTGCTGAAATCTCTCAGCTCCTGGAGGACGCTGAATGAACGGCCTTCAATCACTATTGCATCTCCACGTCGAGCTGGAAAGGCTCAACGCCGGGGCGGCACTGATGGCGGTGACCATTAGAGAGGTGGGGGTATGAATTCTTCTTTTCGCCATTGGAGTGAGGTCATATTCGGGGACATTGTTGTAGACAGCGCTTTTGGTCCTAGGTTCAGTGGCGATGCCTATGCCGAGGATGGAAATATTTCGACACTACGAACTACAGACATTTATGAAGATGGACGGATTTCGTATGAAAGTATGCCTCGGGCACAACTCGACGAAGCAAAGTTCGCAAAGCACTTCCTGAAGCCTGGGGACTTGGTAATAACTCGGTCCGGCCGTGTCGGTACGACTGCTATTTTTGACGGCTACCCCGAGCCAGTCTTGCCCGGAGCATTCCTGATTCGTTTCCGGCTACGTGAGAACGCAGACCCTCGGTTCTTTCGTTACTGGTTCAACTCGCGCATAGGACAACAAAGCCTGCTATCGGTTGCACGCGGCGCAGCTCAACAGAACATAAACATCACGAACGTGAAGAGTCTTAAAGTTCCTCTGCCACCGATCGCAATTCAGAAGGCCATCGTTTCCATCCTCTCCGCCTATGACGACCTGATCGAGAACAACCTGCGGCGGATCCAGCTGCTGGAGCAGGCGGCGCGGCTGCTCTACAGGGAGTGGTTCGTCCACCTCCGCTTCCCCGGCCACGAACACGCCACCATCATCGACGGCGTGCCGGAGGGGTGGGAGAAGAAGAAAATATCTGATGTTTGTGAGACAGTTGGCGGGGGCACTCCTTCGACCAAAGTGTCGGAGTATTGGGAAGGCGACATTACATGGGTTGTCCCTTCAGACGTAACCAAGAACGACTGCTTGGTCCTGCTCGACTCAGAACGCAAGATCACGGAAAAGGGCCTTCGTGAATCATCCGCGAAAATGGTCCCTGCTAAGACCATTCTGATGACAAGCCGAGCATCCGTAGGATTTTTTGCTTTGATGGATACTGAAGTATGCACGAATCAAGGCTTCATTAATATCATCCCGCACGAAAACGAGCTTCGTATGTATCTCCTGTTTAACCTAATAAGTCGAGTTACCGAGATTCGAAGCAATGCAAAGGGGACAACTTATCCTGAAATAAGCAAAGGTAGATTTCGTGAAATGGACATTGTTGTTCCATCTAAAACTATCTTTAGTGAGTTTTCGAAGTTTGCTAGCGGCATTATTCGTGAGATTCACTGTATGAAACGGTCTACGCAGCAACTTGAAAAAGCCCGCGACCTGCTTCTTCCGCGCCTTATAAATGGAGAGATTGCCGTATGAGTGACACTGTTTTTACGAAAGTCGACTACGATCTGGCTTCGCTGGTCAAGTATATTGAATTGGGTGAAATAGGCCTGCCGGACATCCAGCGGCCCTTCATCTGGAAGAATTGGAAGGTCCGCGACCTGTTCGACTCGATGTATCGAGGGTACCCGGTGGGCTACCTGTTACTGTGGCAGAACGGGATGGCTTACGATCGGCCAATCGGTACAGATACAAAACAGAAGCCTCCGAAGCTGGTCATTGTGGACGGCCAGCAGCGGCTCACCTCGCTGTACGCGGTGGTAAAAGATGTGCCGGTGGTCCGCGATAACTATGAGAACGAAAAAATCAGCATAGCGTTCAACCCTCTGGAGGAACGTTTCGAAGTCGCTGACGCAGCGATTCAGCGCGACAAAGCGTTCATTCCTGACATTTCATGTGTCTGGAGCAAAGACACGGACATATTCGAGGTGGCAGATGGATATTTCGCCGGGCTACGTGCGTCGCGCGAAGTGACCGATGAAGAGACCAAGAAGGTCAAAAAGGCGATTACCAAGCTTCAATCGCTACTGACTTTCCCCTTCACGGCGCTGGAGTTGGCGGCAGACATATCCGAAGAAGACGTGTCCGACGTTTTCGTACGTATCAACAGCAAGGGCACACCGCTAAATCAGGCGGACTTCATCCTCACGTTGATGTCGGTTTTCTGGGATGAAGGTAGAGCGGAACTTGAGCAATTCTGTCGGGACGCCCGGAAACCATCCAAAGGGACGGCATCACCGTTTAACTACTTCATCGAGCCAGATCCTGACCAGCTGCTGCGTGTGGCGGTCGGTTTAGCCTTCAAGAGGGCACGCTTGAAATATGTATATTCTATACTCCGGGGTAAAGATCTTGATACCGGCCAGTTCAGTGAGGAGCGCCGCATAGCTCAGTTCGATCTGCTAAAAGATGCACAAAGGAGGACGCTGAACCTCCAATATTGGCATGACTTCATGAACTGCATCCGCATGGCGGGTTTTCGCAGTTCCAAGATGATCAGTTCGCAGAACAACCTATTATTCTCTTACATGCTATACTTGATCGGGCGAACAGAATATGGCGTTGATGAGTTCACATTGAGAAAGGCAATAGCTCAGTGGTTCTTCATGTCTGCAGTTACTGGACGGTTTACTAGCTCGCCGGAATCGGCCATGGAGTTTGACCTGGCTCGTCTGCGTGATGCTAAGACGCCGGAACAGTTCGTCTCTAGCCTCCAGCAGGTCTGCGACATCACTCTAACCAACGACTTCTGGGACGCTTCTCTGCCGAATGACCTGGCCACATCGTCGCCTCGAAGCCCGTCATTGTTCGCTTACAACGCTTCTCTGATTCTATTGGACGCAAAGGTGCTTTTCTCAAATGCCAAAGTTACCGAACTGTTAGATCCAGCAATTCATGCCCATCGCCAGGCGATCGAGCGGCATCATCTATTTCCCAAGGGTTACCTGTCAACACTGAAGATCACGAGCACGCGGGAGACGAATCAGATAGCCAACTATGCATATGTTGAATGGGGAGATAACTCGAAAATCTCGAAGGACTCGCCAGCAAAATATGTACCTCAACTAAAGGAGCGATTCAACGATGCTGAATTGGCCAGAATGTATCACTGCCACGCGATACCAGAGAATTGGGAACAAATGAATTACTACGCTTTTCTGGAAAAACGCCGGGAAATGATGGCGCAAATAATCCGAGAAGGGTATCAGACTTTGAAGGCGGAGCAACCTGCAAAGGGGGCTGATGAAGAGTTCGACTTGACATCCATTATTAGTAGCGGTGAGAATGATTCAGTCGAGTTCAAATCTACGTTGCGGATTAACCTTCATACGGGCTCACCTGATAAGCGGATGGAGCTGGCCGTCCTCAAAACGCTATCGGGATTCCTCAATACTGACGGTGGAACGCTCATTGTGGGTGTCTCTGATGGCGGTGTACCAGTCGGTATTAAAGCAGATAATTTCCCTAACGAAGATAAGATGAGCCTCCACTTGGTGAACATAGTCAATGATCGAATGGGGCCAGAAGCGATGATCTCGATGAATATCCATTTTGATTATTTCAAAGATAATCGAGTGATGATCATACGGTGCCGACGATCACCAAGTCCTGTCTTCGTTAAAGACGACAAGGTAGAACGGTTCTACGTTCGTACGGGACCATCGACAACGGAACTCACGGCAAGTCAGACACAAGGTTATATCAAGCAGAGGTTTAAGCCGTGACTCCAGGTACTTACAACGAAGATTTTTTAGTCCAGCAGACCACCGCCGAGTACCTGGAGCAAAAGCTCGGCTGGGAGTCGGTCTACGCCTACAACGACGAGGACTTCGGGCCCGACAGCCTGCTGGGCCGAGCCTCCGACCGAGAGGTGGTGCTGACGCGCTCCCTGCGCTCGAAGCTCGCGGAGCTGAACCCGGACCTGCCTGACTCCGCCTACGAAGACGCCATGCGCCAGATCACCGCTGCCGTCTCCTCCCAGACCATCGCCGCCACCAACCGCGATAAGTACGCCCTGATGCGGGACGGTGTGCAGGTCGCTTTTCGCAACGACGAGGGCGAGAGGGTGCGAGAGCGGCTGCGGCTCTTCGACTTCGACGAGCCGACAAAAAACCACTTTCTCTGCGTGCGTGAGCTTTGGGTTCATGGCGACCTCTACCGCCGACGGCCGGACATCGTGGGCTTCGTCAACGGCCTGCCGCTCCTTTTTGTCGAGTGCAAGAACATCCACAGAAACCTCAAGGCGGCCTTCGAGCAGAACTTCTCCGACTACAAGGACACCATACCGCACCTCTTCCACCACAACGCCATCGTGATGTTCGGCAACGGGGAGGAGGCGAAGATCGGCACGATCACAAGCCACTGGGAACACTTTCACGAGTGGAAACGGCTGGCCGAAGAGGAGCCGGACGCCCTGGGCATGGAGACGCTGCTCAAGGGCGTCTGCGACAAACGCAACTTCATGGACCTGATCGAGAACTTCATCCTCTTCGACGAGTCCGGAGGCGAGCCTAAGAAGATCATCGCCAGAAACCACCAGTTTCTCGGCGTCAATCGGGCCATCGACTCGGTGCGCGGGCGCAAGGTGAAGAAGGGAAGGCTCGGGGTCTTCTGGCATACCCAGGGGGCAGGCAAAAGCTACTCGATGGTGATGTTCACCCGCAAGATCCATCGCAAGCTCGGCGGCAACTTCACATTCCTGGTGCTCACCGACCGTGAAGACCTGGACACCCAGCTCTACAAGACCTTTGCAGGATGCGGCGTGGTGGACCACGACCGCGAACCATGCCGCGCAGCCAGCGGGAAACACCTTAACCAGCTCCTGGCCGAGCACAAGGCCTACGTCTTCTCGCTGATCCAGAAGTTCAATCAGGAGGTGGACCCAAAAGAGGGCTACACCCAGCGTGACGACATCATCGTCATCACCGACGAGGCCCACNNGATCCAGAAATTCAACCAGACCGTAGCTGAAGACGAGGCCTACACCCAACGCGACGATCTCATCGTTATCACCGACGAGGCCCACCGCACCCAGTACGGAACCCTGGCCCTGAACATGCGGAACGCCTTGCCAAACGCCAGCTTCATCGGCTTCACCGGTACGCCGCTCTTCAAGGACGACGAGATAACAAAGCGGGTATTCGGCATTTACGTCTCAACCTACGACTTTCAGCGGGCGGTGGAGGACAAGGCTACAGTGCCGCTCTTCTACGATGCCCGAGGCGATAAGCTGGGCGTCTCCATCAGCGACCTCAACGAGCGCATCGCGGCAAAACTGGAGGAACTGGAGACCGACGACATAAACGTCCGGCAGCGATTGGAGAAGGAACTCAAGCGCTTCTACCACATCATCACCGCTGGCAAACGGCTTGATCAGGTGGCTCGGGACTTCGTTCAGCATTACTCGACCGCATGGGAAACAGGCAAGGCGATGCTGGTCTGCATAGACAAGGTCACATGCGTGCGGATGTACGACCTGATCACAAAATACTGGGAAGAACGCATCGCAGAGCTGGAGGCGGAGCTGGCCTCGGCGGCTGACGAGCAGGAGACAATCCGCCTTCGGCGGCAGATCGAATGGATGCGGGAGACCCAAACGGCCGTCGTTGTAAGTGAAGAGCAGGGCGAGGTCGAGAAGTTCCGCAAGTGGGGCCTGGACATCACCCCGCACCGCAGGCTCATCAAGGAAGGCATCGATCTCCCCGAGTCGATGCGAAGCAAGCCCCAATTTCGAAATTTGCAGCGTCTGGAGTTGGATACTGCATTCAAGGCTGAAGAGCACCCGTTCCGTATCGCCATCGTATGCGCCATGTGGCTGACCGGATTCGACGTGCCGTGCCTGTCCACGCTCTATCTGGACAAACCGCTCAAAGCTCATACGCTGATGCAGGCGATCGCTCGGGCGAACCGGGTAAACGAGGGCAAGAACAACGGCCTGATCGTCGACTACTGCGGCATCCTCAAACATCTGCGCAAGGCTCTGGCCACCTTTGCAGGTACCCGACCGGACGGTAGCAGCGATGAGACTGAACCTGCCAAACCGAGCGAAGAGTTGCTGGCCGATCTGGCCGAGGCGATAGCTCTTGTCCGGACGTTCCTCAACGATCGAGGTCTATCGCTGGATGACGTAATCCAGAACGCCGGCTTTGAGCGCATCGCTTCCATCGTGGCCTGCAAGGAAGCGGCCAATCAAAATGACGAGACTCGGAAGCGCTTTGAGACGATGTGTCGGGAAGTATTCAAAAAATTTAAAGCTTGTATAAACATCCAGGGCGTGAACGCCCATCGAGCCGACCGGGATGCGATCAACATCGTCTACGAGGCTCTCCAGCGGGATAGGGAGCAGGCTGATATCACGGAGATCATGTTGCAACTTCACCGGGTGGTGGAAGAGGGGATTGAAGTTCTAGGCCCTGGCGGGGAAGAAGAGCATAGGCCATACGACATCAGCAAAATCGACTTCGACCTCCTCAGAAAGGAGTTTGAGAGAAGTCCGATTAAGAACACCACCGTCCAGAATCTCCGACAAGCCATCGAAGACCGACTGCAACGGCTTTTGCAGCAAAATCCCTTAAGGACCGACTTCCAGCAGCACTACGAAAAGATCGTTTTCGAGTACAACCAGGAGAAGGATAGACCGACCATCGAGCAGACCTTTGAGGCTTTGCTCAGGCTAGTCCAGGAACTTGATGACGAGGAAGGCCGGGCAATACGTGAAGGGCTCGATGAAGAATCGTTAGCCATCTTCGATCTTTTGAAGAAACCAGATCTGAATCCGACCGAAATCAAGCGAATCAAGAAAGTTGCTGTTGATTTGTTGAACACGCTAAAGGATGAGAAACTCAAGGTCGATCAATGGCGCGAAAAGGAGACAACCCGGGATGCTGTAAGCGTGACCATTCGGGACTTTCTCTGGAGTGATGAGACCGGCCTTCCTGTGGATCTCTATACGGAAGATGATGTTGCTCAAAAGGCGGAAGACGTGTTTCGCCACGTTTTCAGGGCTTACCCAAAAGTTCCATCACCGTACTATGGAAGTATAGCGGCATGAATGTGCTTGATCGGGCTTCGTTCTGAGGCTAATGTTTGGAGTTGGGCATTTGTAGTAGCTCTTCCCGAGTGCAATTATGTTCTAACTTTTTCTCAAATGTCTTCAAGAAATTCCTATCTCGGCGTGATCACGGACAATACTCTTCTATAGGAAAACTGTCCGCGAACGCGCCGAGATAAGAATCCGCGTGGATGATGCGGGTTTTTAGCCAACCTACGATTTAGCTCTATATCACGTTCTATGGTGAAGGATTAATCTGTGGTTCGATAAAATATTTATTACATATTGTATATCTTAATTATTCCTTGGGAGTTTTTGCGTGCTTTTCGGGTGACGATGCTGTGACGATTGTGACGATCCAGTTCCGAACCGTCACATCCAAAACCGCCATGATGCGGCCCCACTGTGACGGTGTGACTGTTGTGACGGTACTCACAAGCGCAAATCTAACAAGGAATAGAGAAGAGCAAGAGTGAGTTTGTATGGGAAAGATGGCGCGTGTGAGAAAAGCAGGGGAAATGACCGTCACAACCGTCACACAATCACAGCAATGTCGATAGCTGCTTATTTTGAGCGTGACGATACTAAACGGAACCGTCACCCTACAGTCACCTATCGTCACGCAATCGCCACATCACCCCGCGTGAGTTACGATTCGGTGATCCCGCTTCGTTTCAAGATTGACGGCAGCCAAATTTATAAATCCCCGCCCGTTCCCTTGTAGGCCCAAGGTTACGTTTGAATTTTTATATTTTATGATGATTGAATTCCTGGCGAGAATCGAACTTAAAGAGCGAGGCGTTCTGGCTGACCATACTCCGAATGCATTAAGGCAAATAGTAGTAGCGGGCAAATTGATCGTCGATTCTCGGGACCTCAATAATTCATGTTGTGCCGCCAGATTTGGGACGGAATTATCTCGTGGTACAGAAATAGAATTATCTGGAGACACTCTGTCCTGCTTGTCCCGGCTATTTCCCATATACCCCCGACTAGATTTCTGGATGGTGCATCACATGATGCTCGCCAAAAAAAATCCTCTGGCCGGGTATATGAGAATTTGGCGGTACATCCGGGACAAGCGGGACAAGGCCTCGATAGCTAACTTTATTATTATCCTTCCTAAATATTTCTGTCCTACCTCTTGCGAAATAAAGCGGTCTCTTTTAGCGTTGTAACTTAATTGGGGGCAAAGCCGTCTCAAATCTTAACGAGTTCTCTCAAGGATGAAACCCACCAACCCCGGCGAGACCTTCGCCTCACCCGCCACCTTCGCCACAATCTCCTCGGAGTCCAGCCCCTCAGCTCGATGCTCCGCCGCCCTCCGGATGATTACGCCCTCGTCGACGGTGTAATATGCGTACATGTCCGTTCTATGACCCCAGACCAGCCCCTCGAATATCTTCACCCCCTGCACTTTCAGGAGGCACTGAGAAGGCTTTGACACGTTATTGATCCTCGACGGCGGCACCTCGACCGCCTCAAGGCGCGGGCATCTTTTGATCAGCTCCAAGAGGACCAAGGCGACGGGAGGGATGGTCAAGTGAATCACTCTCTCGTTTGGATCAAGTTGGTCTATCTCGTCCCTAGAGCTGACAACTCGGATCTTCATTGTGGATGGCACACCCCGCAAGGGACGTATCCTGCTGTCCGAGCCTCCTCAGAACTGGAGAACCAAATCTGATTTTCTGGCAGGATCTTTTCCGCCCATCGGCATGAAGGATAGTGATACTTATCGGACTTCGTAGAGCCCACAAACTGCCCTCCAGTGACGGTCTCCGACTGGGTTTGGATGATCGTAACTACGTTCTTGTATCCTACACCCTTGACGCTCGCCTGCTCGAACATATAGTTGGTCTCTGGCGTCCCGTTGTCCCACCAATCATCGGGGTCAAACTCGTTGTTGGTGAAGTCCTTAACCTGAGCATGGCCAGCATCTACCACCATTCGGTTGAACGGTTGGGTTACGTTGATGGAGCCGCTGGGGTCCTCTAAGGGGCTGTCGCAATATAAAATGAACATTTTTAGAGTCGATATCCGAAACTAAATCGGTTCATGGTGATCATTCCTGGATAAGCCATAACGAAATCTGAGCATTTTATCTCGCGTCAACGACTAAGTCCCGATCTTCACCGGCTCGGCGATGGACCGCAAGGTGGCTATGGCCGAGAGGGCGGCGAGATAGCTGGTCTTGGGGTTTCGAGGGGAGGGGACGTTCTCGACCCTGGTGATGATCCTGCCGAAGTCCCCCTCGGCGGTTATCTGGTGAATGTTCACTTCGGCGTCGGGATCTGCCACGATCTTAACCATCACCCTCGCCCCCCGGGCGGTGAGGCTCAACGTCGCGGCGACGTTGACGTTGGCGGGGAAGGCGACGACCGCCTCTTCTGCCGTCCCCTCAAATATGACCTGCGGCTCTTTTATGGCGTCGAGGTCGATCTTCATCTCTTCGATGTAGGGTGCTCCCAGAAACCCCTTCGGGTTTTTGGTGGTGGTGAGGGTGACGAGATCTATCCTTCCCGCCCCTGCCGACTTGAGGCCGTCGAGGCCGGATATCGCCCCCGAGGGGAGGTAAACCCTGCACCCGTGCTCCTTTGCAAGATCCTCCACAATTCTGTAGAGGCGTCTGTTCAGAAGGGCGCCGACGCTCATGATCATGAGGTCTCGTCCCCTCTCAAGGGCGGCCTTCGCCACTTCGGCAACCGCCCTTTGAGACGCCGCCTCCACTACTATGTCGGACCTCTCCACCAGATCTTCAAGGCACGATAGCTTGGGTTGGGTCTTAAGACCCCTCAAAAGCTCCCCCGCCCTGTCCTCGTTACGATCGAAAACCGCAACCAGCTCAGCCGCGATATCGCCGCTGTCTATGGCCCTTGCGATCTCGGTCCCGATCGCGCCGCAGCCAACCAGCCCTATTNNATAAATCGATGGGACAACAAAACTATTGCGGTATGCTATCGTCTGACCTGGAGCGGTTCGTGCGAGAAGACCTGGGGGAGTGGGACGACTCAAGCTCGATAGTTCCAGAAATAAACGCAAAAGCCATAATCCTTGTCAAAGAAACGTGCATCGTTTCAGGCCTCGAAGAGGCGGATCAGATCCTGAAGTATTTCGGGCTT
>NPIE01006810.1_pt1 | contig 12357 bp, 10 predicted proteins | sample 8637661 | NCBI WGS metagenome assembly NPIE01 (sample SAMN07420842, study PRJNA396082) | bioreactor metagenome | isolation source: sample BA12 brine-fed electro-methanogenic bioreactor BA | place: Japan: Kochi | collected 2016-12-09 | reverse complement strand
TTGCCTACCTGGGCATGCAGGAGTGGCGGCTCGAGCTGGTGGCTGTATACGACGACCAGCGCAGGCAGCCGTTCATGGGCGTCCCCGTGAGCCCCACGGGCAAGCTGGCCGGGGACACGGCCGACGCCATTATCGTCTGCCTGTATAACGCCGAGCAACCGATGGGTCACTGCTACCTGCCGGAGGGCGTGGAACCGCTCCCCACCATGCGCTGGATTTTCCGGGAAACAGAGGAGATAGATCCCGCATCATGAAGCGCCTCGTCATCGCCTTCCTGCTCCTGACCGCCGTGCTCCGGGCGCAACAACCCGTGAATGCCACGGTAAAGGAGTTCCAGCTCACGGCCGAGAATGCGGTCGCCATGACGCCGCACAACGCCCCCGACCAGGAGCGCTGGTCGGACGTGCCCGGCAACCACTACACGCAGGCGTTCGTACGCGCGTTCCGTTACGGGACGGAGGGGAAGGACACACCCCACGTGCTGGTGCGGGTCGAGCCGCGGGACAAGACCTTCGCCGGGCGGCTCGAGGCCCGCAACCTGAAGCCCAATTTCTGTTACCAGGTGAAGCTGCGCGGCGACTTCGCCCGGGATCCGGAAGGCTTCCGCCTCATCGGGGGGCTTGGCCGCTGGCGACTCCCCGGCAACGGCACCAACTTCACCGACGCCGATTTCGACGCCTACCCGGACAAGCGCAAGGTCGAGGCTTATGTCCTGTTCGACTACTTCGTAACCGACCGCCATGGCAACGCCGTCCTGGATTTCGCCCTCGATACCACGCTGCACGTGATCTGGCGGCACCACCGCCATCCGCTCCCGCCCGACCCGAACCGCACCCGCCTGCGCCGCTTCATCGAGGTACACACGGACGACCCGGCGGTCTATGTGCGCCCCAAGCGCGCGCCGATCCGCGAAATGCTCTGGGCCGAGACGGAGACCGAGCGGCTGCTGGCGTTGCGCGGGCGCGTGGAGCTGCCGCCGCGCGCCTACCATGGCGAGCTGGCGCTCACCGAAGAGAGCCTCCACTGCTACGAGCGCGACGGCGGCTGGTGGGCCACGGTCTACACCCTGCCCGTCCGCTTCGAGGTGATCCCATGAAGATGGCGACCTTCGTCCAGGCGCGCATGACCTCATCGCGGCTTCCGGGGAAGATCCTGCGCACGGTCGGCGGGAAGCCGCTGCTGCTGTACCTCATCGAACGGCTGCGCAGGGAGCCGACTCTGCCACCGACCGTGATCCTCACCTCCGACGATCCGACGGACGACCCGGTGATGAGCTTCTGCGAGCAGCATGGCGTGACGGTCTTCCGCGGCGACCTGCTGAATGTGGCGGAGCGCTTCTCTCAGGCGGCGCGCCACTTCGGCGTGGATGCCTTCGTGCGTCTCTCCGGCGACAGCCCCCTGCTCGATCCCCGGCTGATTACCCGGGCCCTGGAGCTTTACCAGGCCGACGAACCCGACCTGGTGACCAATGTCGCGGAGCGCACCTATCCCAAAGGCCAGTCGGTCGAGATCCTGGAGACCGCCACCTTTCTACGTGCCTGCGGCGACTTCGAGAGCGATGCCGATCGCGAGCATGTGACGCCCTGGTACTACCGCCATCCCGACCGTATCCGCATGGTCGGCTTCACCCACACCGAGGATCTCCACGCGGAGACCCAGGTGATCGACACGCCCGAAGAGTTTGTCGGCTTCGAGCGGTTGATCGCGCATCTCGACCGGCCGCACACCGACTACACATGGCTGGAGCTGCTCGATCTTCAGCGGGAGCTTGCGGCAGTTTCATGAGCAACACCCTTCAGGCGGCGGTCATCGGGCTCGGCGTAGGTGAACAGCACATCGCCGGTTACGAGCAGCACCCAGGCTGCAGGGTGGTGGCCCTGGCCGATACCGATCCGGCGAAGCTGGCGGAGGTGGCAGAACGCCATCCCGGCCGCCGCACCACGACCGAGCCCGACGAGCTGCTCACGGATCCCGCCATCGACGTGGTCTCCATCGCCAGCTACGACGACGCCCACGCCGGTCAGGTGTGCACGGCGCTGCGTCACGGCAAACACGTCTTTGTCGAGAAGCCGCTCTGCCTCTTCCCCGACGAGGCGCGTGAGATCCGCCGCGAGCTGAACGCCCACCCCGAGCTGCTGCTGTCGTCCAACCTGATTCTGCGCAAGTGTCCGCGCTTCGAGTGGCTGCGCCAGGCCATCGCCAACGGGGAGCTGGGGGAGATCTTCTATGTGGAGGCCGACTACGACTACGGGCGGCTGTGGAAGCTCACCGAGGGCTGGCGCGGCAGGATCCCGTTCTACTCGGTCTACTACGGCGGCGGGGTACACATGGTCGACCTGCTGCTCTGGCTGCTGGGCCGCTCCGTGACGGAGGTTTCCGCCCAGGCCAACAGCATCGCCACCCGCGGCACGGCCTACCGGTACCCGGACCTGATTGCCAGCCTGCTGCGCTTCGACAACGACGTGGTGGGCAAAGTGACGGCCAACTTCGCCTCGGTGCGGCCGCATTTTCACCGGCTGGCCATCTACGGAACCAAAGCTACCTTCTTCAACCAGCCCGATGCCGGGCTGTTGTACCGCAGCCGCGACCCGGACGTCGAGCCCGAGCGGATCGAGCTCCCCTACCCCGGCTACCACAAGGGACAGTTCCTCCACGCGTTCGTCGAGGGCATCCTCACCGGCTCGACGCCGGAGGTCTCGGGCGACGAGGTTTTCCGGGCCATGTCCATCTGTTTTGCCGTTGAGCAGGCCGTCACTGCCCGCACCACCATTCCGGTCGACTACCTATAGAGCGGAGAATCGTATGCGCAAGATCCCCTTTGGCAAACCCATCATCGGTGACGAGGAGAAGGCGGCGGTGTGCCGTGTTCTCGACAGCGGCATGCTGGCTCACGGCCCCAACGTCCACGCCTTCGAGGAGGCCTTTGTCGACACCTGCGGCGGCGGGCACGCGGTCTCCGTCTCTTCCTGCACGGCCGCCATGCACCTGGTCTATTTCGCCTGGGGCTTCGGTCCCGGCGACGAGGTGATTGTTCCCGCTCAGACCCATACCGCCACGGCGCACGCGGTGGAGCTCACCGGCGCGACAGCGGTCTTCGTGGACGCGGAGCCGCGCACCGGCAACATCGACCTCGACCGGATCGAGGCGGCCATTACGCCGCGGACGCGAGCCATCGCCGTGGTCCATTTTCTCGGCATGCCGGTGGATATGCAGCGTGTGCTGGAGATCGCGCGCCGCCATGATCTCAAGGTGGTGGAAGACTGCGCGCTGGCCATCGGCACCACGATCGACGGCGTCCACGCGGGTCTGCATGGTGACGCCGGGTGTTTCTCGTTCTACCCGGTCAAGCACATCACCACGGCCGAGGGCGGGATGTTCGTCGCCAGGGATGAGGAGACCGCCCGGCTGGCCGCCCAGAAGCGGGCCTTCGGGGTGGACCGGACCCACACCCAGAGAAAGGTCCCCGGGGTCTACGACGTGAACATGCTGGGGCTCAACAGCCGCATGAGCGAGCTTCAGGCCGCCCTGGGCCGGGCCCAGACGGCCCGGATCCCGGAGATCCTGAAGATCCGGGAGGCCAACTTCGGACGGCTCAAGGCGGTCCTGGAGGGGCTGGAACGGACCCGGATCATCGATGTCCGGGACAGCAGGGCCGAGTCCAGCCATTACTGCCTGAGCGTGGTTCTGGAAGAGGGGCTGGCCGGAAAAAGAACCGAGCTCATCGAAAGGCTGAAGGATTCCGGGGTGGGCACCAGCGTCTATTATCCCCACCCCGTGCCCCGGCTGACCTACTACCGGGAGAAGTACGGCTATGAACCCGGCCGGTTCAGGAACGCCGAGGAGTTGGCCGACTGCTCCATCGCCCTGCCCGTGGGCCCCCATCTGAACCTGGAGGACATGGACTACATCGCCGACCGTTTCAGGGCCGTTGCGGCAAAGCTTTAACCGGATCCGGCGGTTCCGGGTTTACGGATCGCAAGACCAAGAAAAGACAGGAGAGAAAAAGACGATGGATATTCCTTTGAAGGGACGCCGGGTGGCCATTATCGGAGGGGCCGGGTTCATCGGCCACAACCTGGCCCTGGCCCTGGTCCGGGAAGGGGCCGAGGTCGGAGTGGTCGACAACCTGATGGTCAACAACCTGGGGGCCCTGGTCTCCGGAAGCCGCGACAAGGTCCAGCGGGAACTGTACCTGAAGATGATCCACGAGCGCCTCGACCTGCTCAACGAGGCCGGCGTCCCGGTCCAGGTCATCGACGCCCGCGATTATCACGGGCTCAACAAGGCCGTGGACGCGATCGACCCCCAGGTCATCGTTCACCTGGCCGCCGTGGCCCACGCCGGCCGGTCCAACAAGGATCCCTTCTCCACTTTCGACCACTCCCTGAGAACCCTGGAGAACTCGCTGGACCGGGCCCGGGACACGGTGGAGCAGTTCATCTACCTTTCCTCCTCCATGATCTACGGCCATTTCCACGGCCAGGACGTGACCGAGGAGACGCCCCTGGAGCCGCTGGGGATCTACGGGGCCCTGAAGTACTCCGGAGAGCTTTTGGTCAAGGCCTACAACCAGGTATTCGACCTGCCCTACACCATCATCCGCCCCTCGGCCCTCTACGGTCCCCGCTGCGTCAGCCGCCGGGTGGGCCAGATCTTCATCGAGAAGGCCATGCGGGGCGAAGCTCTCAGGGTGGACGGCGACGGCGAGGAGAAGCTGGACTTCACCTACATCGACGACCTGGTCCAGGGACTGATGAAGGCCATCCAGTCCAAGGCCGCGCTCAACGAGACCTTCAACCTGACCTACGGCTCGTCGCGCTCCATCAAGGACCTGATCGGGATTATCAGGAAGCACTTCCCGGAGATCCGGGTCAACCACGCCGAGCGGGACAGGCTGATGCCGCTTCGGGGCACCCTGAGTGTGGACAAGGCCCGGAAGCTCCTGGGCTACGCGCCCGAGTTCCCCATCGAGACCGGGTTCGAGAGATACATCTCCTGGTACAAGGAGTTCTGGCCCGGGGAGGGCAAATGAACGGAAACGAACCGCTTCTCCGGCCGGATACCTGGCTGGCCGGGCAGTTGGGCCGGGAGGCCTTTGTCCTTTCCCTGCCCCGGGGGAAGGTTTCCCCGGCGGAGTGGAAGGACCGCATCCCGGCCCTTCTGGAAGACTGCCCCAGGCCCGCCTTCTGCTTTGTCAAGGTTCCCACCCGGGAGGTCGAAGCGGTCCGGGCCCTGACCGCGGCCGGGTTCGCGGTGGTGGATGTGAACCTGACCCTGGAGCGCGAGCCCGGGGCCGTGGAACCCAAGCCCCGCTCCGGGGAGGGGGTCGAGGTTCGGCCCTTTGCCCCGGAGGAGTCCGGGCCCATCCTGGACATAGCCGCATCCTGCTTCCGCTTCTCCCGGTTCCATCTGGACGATCGAATCCCGCTCGCCAGGGCCCACGCCATAAAAAGGGCCTGGGTGGAGAACTACACCCTGGGCCGAAGGGGCGAGGAGCTTCTGGCGGCCGTCCACCAAGGCCGGCCGGTGGGTTTCCTGGCCGTTCTGGCGGCCGGAGAAGAGGGGAAAAAATACCGGGTCATCGACCTGGTGGGGGTGGACCCGGCCTTTCAGGCCCGGGGCGCGGGGTCTGCTATGGTAAATCATTTCTGCGCCTCTTCCGAGGGGAAATGCGACCTGGTCCGGGTCGGGACCCAGGCCGCCAACACCCCCTCCCTGAGGCTTTATCAGCAGACCGGGTTCAAGGCCGCCGGGTCGGCCTATGTTCTTCACGCCCACCTGGGGAAAAAGCCATGAAAATAGGGCCGGTGGATCTTGAGAAAGAGGTTCTGGTGGTGGCCGAGATAGGCAACAACCACGAGGGCGATTTCGGGCTGGCCCGGGATATGATCGGCCTGGCCGCCGAGGCCGGGGCCGGGGCGGTCAAGTTCCAGACCATCCGGGCCGAGAGGCTGGTTTCCCCGTCCGATCCGGACCGGGTCAGGATGCTCAAAAAGTTCGAGCTGACCGACGGCCAGTTCCGGGAGCTGTCCGCCGCGGCGGAGCGGGCCGGGGTTCTTTTTCTGTCCACCCCTTTCGACCCGGACGGCGTCAAGAGCCTGGAGCCCCTGGTCCCGGCCTTCAAGATTTCCTCGGGCGACAACACCTTCTATCCCCTGCTGGAGACCGCGGCCCGGGCCGGAAAGCCGATCCTGCTTTCCACCGGCCTGGCCGACCTCAGCCGGATCGGATACGCCAAGGCCCTGATCGAAAGAACCTGGCTGGAGGAGGGCCGCCGGGACCTGGCTGCGGACGGCCTGGCCCTGCTCCACTGCGTCACGGCCTATCCCACTCCGCCCCGGGAGGCCAATTTAGCCGCCATCCCCCGGCTCAGGTCCGAGTTCGGCCGGACCGTGGGCTACTCCGACCACACCCTGGGTATCGAGGCGGCCGTGACCTCCGCGGCCCTGGGGGCCCGGGTCGTGGAGAAACACTTCACCATCGACCACAACCACTCCGCTTTCCGGGACCACCGGCTTTCGGCGGATCCCAAGGAGCTGGCCGAGATGATCCGGCGCATAAGGGAAACCCTGATCCTGCTGGGCGAGGAGGAGGGAAACCCGGGTCCCAGCGAGACGGCCGCCCGCGACGCGGTCCGGCGCTCCATCGTGGCCGCCCGCGACCTTCCGGCGGGTCATATCCTGTCCTGGCCGGACCTGTCCTGGACCAGGCCGGGTTTGGGGCTGGCCCCGGGCCGGGAGGCCCTGGTCCTGGGCCGCAAGACCGGGCGGGAGATCGGGGCCGGAGAGATGATCCTCCCGGAAATCCTGGAAGAGGCCTGATATGTGCGGCATCGCCGGATACACCGGCCCCCGGGAGATAGACCCGGCCGCCATCCGGACCTGCCTGGCCCTCATGGGCCGCCGGGGCCCGGACCGGGCGGCCCACCGCTCCTTTGCGGGGCCGGACGGCAGATCGACCTATCTCCTTCACAGCCGGCTCTCCATCATCGACCTGGATCCCCGGGCCGACCAGCCCTTCAATATCGGCTCCAAGTGGATCGTCCTCAACGGCGAGCTGTACAACTATCTGGAGATAAAAGAGAAGCTTAAGAAAGCGGGAACAAGGTTTCGGACCACCTCGGACACCGAGGTCCTCCTGGCCGCGATCGATCGGCTGGGCCGGGAGGTCCTGGAGGAGTGCGAGGGGATGTGGGCCTTCGGCCTCTACGACGAGGAGGAGGGCAGCCTGACCCTTTGCCGGGACCGCTTCGGGGAAAAGCCCCTCTACCTTTACCGGGAGGGCCGAGGGCTCTATTTCGGCTCCGAGGTCAAGTTCATCGCGGCCCTCCTGGGCCGCTCCCTGAAGCCGGACCCGGATCACCTCAAGCGCTACCTGGTCAACGGCTACAAATCCCTGTACAAGGGCGACCACACCTTTTTCCGGGGGCTTTCCGAACTGCCCCGGGCCTCCCTGCTGCGGATCGGTCCGGACGGGGCGAGCGAGGAAACGAGCTACTGGCGGCCCTCTTTTGCCCAGGAGGAGGGGATGGACCTGGAGGAGGCCGTGGCCGGGGTCCGGGAGCGGCTCATCCGCTCCATGGAGCTCAGGCTCCGGGCCGATGTCCCCCTGGCCTTCTGCATGAGCGGGGGCATAGACTCCAACTCCCTGATCTGCACCGCCAAGAGGATCTTCGGCTACGACGTCCACGGCTTCACCATCGTCAACGAGGACGAGCGCTACGAGGAGCGGGAGCAGGTGGACCAAGTGGTCGGCGAGCTGGGGTTGAAACACACCCCGGTGCCCATAACCGGTGATGATTTCCGGGAGAACATCGTGGAGCTGGTCCGCCAGCACGACGCCCCCATATACACCATCTCCTACTACGTCCACTGGCTTTTGATGTCCCGGATCAAGGCCGCCGACTACCGCATCTCCATCAGCGGCACCGCCGCCGACGAGCTGCTCTCCGGTTACTACGATCACCACAACCTCTACCTGGGCGAGATGGCCGGAACCGAACGGCATGGGGAGGCCCTGGAGCAATGGCGCTCCCTCCAGGCCGCCCTGGTCCGCAATCCCTATCTGAAAAACCCGGACCTGTTCGTGGACGACCCCTCCTTCAGGGGGCACATCTACCTGGGCAACGACCGCTTCGCCGGGTATCTGACCGAGCCCTGGATGGAGGATTTCAGCGAGACCCGATACACCTCCTCCAACATGCGCAACCGGATGCTCAACGAGCTTTTCCACGAGGCCGTGCCGGTCATCCTCCACGAGGACGATCTCAACGCCATGTACTTTTCCATCGAGAACAGGTCGCCCTTTCTGGACCGGGACCTGTTCGAGTTCTGTTCGCGCATCCCCACCCGGCACCTGGTCCGGGAGGGGCTGGCCAAGTTTGTCCTGCGCCGGGCCATGTCCGGCCTGGTTCCGGACGAGGTTCTGTGGAACCCGCGCAAGGTCGGCTTCAACGCCCCGGTGGGGGATTTCATCGACACCCGAAACCCGGAGATACGGTCTTGGATTCTGGCCGACGGACCCATCTTTGAGTTGATCCGGAAGCCCATGATAGAGGCGCTTCTGGACAAACCCGGGCTGCCCAACAGCGAATACAAGTTCCTCTTTTATTTCGTCTGCGCCAAGGTCTTTTTGGAGATCTTTTCCTAAGGATAGGCGGGCCGGTCAGATATTTGCGGGTGGGATTTTTTCAGTCTTTGTTCAAAAGAAAATTATGAGGCCCGAAGAGCCCTGGAAGCGGCGTTTGAACCGTTTCGGGTCCGATTGGTCAACTTAATGAAATCATTTTCTTTTGAGCAAAGACAAGCTCGATCTTGAGTCTATCTTTTGATCCTGTCAAGGCTTAACCCGAAGGGCGCCGAAGGCGGCCTTGACAGGATCAAGAAACAGACTCATACACAGAAATACCGACACCCTGGAATAGACCCCTCATCGAGCCCATGACCGACCAAGAAAAACTGCGGAGAAAGAACGCCTTCGACGGCTCCCTGGCCGTGGGGACAAGGGAGTTCAACCTCAAGACCGGCCGGGACAGGCATATCAACAAGCTCAACGAGGATTGGAAGAAGGCGGTCGATCCGGCCACCGGCCTGCTCAGGGAGGAGATGTCCCGATTCAGGACCTGCCCCGTCTGCGACGAAGAGCGGGGCCGGGAGATCTTCGTCAAGCAGGGCTTCCCCCATCTGCGATGCCGGACCTGCGGGATGGTCTATGTCAACCCGGTGCTCAGGGAGGACCGGCTGGCCTCCTTTTACCAGTCCGAGGAGTCCTGGACCCGGATTTTGATGAACGAGACCCAACGGAAGCTGGACGCGAAAAGGTTCGAATACGGGCTGGACCTGATCGATGAATTCAGGCCCGGGGGGGAGTCGGGGTTTGACGGGGGGCTTCTCCTGGACATCGGCTGCGGCCCCGGGCTTTTTCTGGAGACGGCCCGCAATCGCGGCTGGCGGACCCTGGGCCTGGAGTTCAACGAGTGGTGTCTGGAGCATCTGGCCGGGAACGGTCAGGAGGTCCTGAGCGTTCCCCTGGATCGGGCCGGGCTGCCCCGAGACCACTGCCGCTGCGTGACCATGTGGGATGTCCTGGAGCATATCGCCGATCCCGGGGCGGTGATCGACGACATCCGGCGGGTCCTGGCCCCGGGGGGCCTCCTGCTGATCCAGGTGCCCAACATCGAGGCCCTGGTAAACCGCATCCTCCACGAGAAGGCCGGAACCTTCGGCGGCCACTCCCACGTCAACTTTTTCAGCCGGGAGACCCTGGCCCGGTTGCTCACCGACCGGGGGTTCGAGATCCTGGAGGCCGAGACGCTCCTGACCGAGCTGGGTACCATAAACAACTTCCTCGGCTTCGAGGACCCCTATTTCGGCTCCGCCGGCCCGGTCCTCGACATCCTGACCCCCGAACNNTGACAACTTTCTGGGCAGCCGCCTTTTGATCCTGGCCCGGAACCGGAAATAGAGCTCATGCGCGGACGTTACGCCTTTTACATCACCCGGGACAACCAGCTCAAGGTGGTCGCCCCGGTGATCGATTACCTCCTGCGGAACACGGGGGGACGGGAGCGGCCCCTGGTGATTTTCCATTCCGCCACCTCCAAGCCCTCCTCCCAGCCGACCCACGAATCGGTCAGGCAAATCTTCGGGGATCGGGTTGCAACCCGCTCCATCGGGCGCGGTTCCGAGATGACGGAGATGGCCCGCAAGGGCGAGTTCGGGGTCTGGTTGAACGTGACCACCGAGGTCCACGAGATCGGCCCCGGCGATTTCCGGTCTTTTGTCCGGGCCTGCCGGAAACAGGGCGTCAAGCTGGTGGCCCTGCCCCACACCTTCGAGACCGAGATGTTTGTGGCCGGGGATCCTGAAACCGTGCTCCGGCAATGGGACCTGATCGCCCTGGTCGGCCGCCGCTCCCGGCGGTACATTGAGACGGCCCTGGAACCCGGGGAGCTCAGGCGCTCTATCCTGGACAGATGCCTGGTGACCGGATACCCGGAGCTGGATCAGATCCAACGGTTCGAACCGCTGAAAATAAGGCAAAAGCTGGGCCTGCCGGAGAACAGGCCGATCATCTGCCTGGGCACGGCGGCCATGTACTATCGCGGCGGCGGGTTGGCCAGGCGGACCGGGGAGCGGTTCCGGGGTTTTTCCGGTTTCGGGCCCAAGAGATTGAAAGGCTGGCTCGTGGGGCGGAGAGGAACCAGGGTCCTGCCCTACCGCAGCTATCTGAAGAGCCTTTCCCGGCTGGCCCGCCGCAACGGCGCCCTCCTGGTGGCCAAGACCAGGGTTAAGCACAACGACCCCGCCTACCTGGATAAATATGTCGATTTCGTCTTCCAGGACCGGGAATTCTTTCCCTTCACCACCCTGGAACTCCTGGCCGTGTCGTCCCTTTATTTCGGTTTCTACTCGACCATGGCCATGGAGGCCAATGCCGTGGGCGTATACGCCCTCACCGCGCTCCACATGCCCCCTGTCCAGGTAGAGGCGCCGGCCTACTTCAAGGCGGCCGAGTATCTTTGTCTTAACCGGGGCGGGTCCTGGAACTGGCCGGGCGTGAGCGAGGTCCTGCCGGGAGACGATCCGGCCGCCGGCCGCCGGCTGGGCCAGATTTCAAGATCCGGATTGGATCGATTCCAGGTCCGGGAGGACCGTCTGGATGACTGGAGGAGGGAATATATATTCGACCCCGGAGAAGCCTCGGCCAACGTGGTCGCGGCTGTCGAAAGCCTATAACCCTTAGCTGCGGTACCAGGAGAGAGCACAATGCGTTACTGCACCAGATGCGTCGGGGTTTCGGTCTCGGCCACCCCCCTGGACTTCGACGAGAACGGGGTCTGCACCGCCTGCCGGATGGAGGAGAACAAGCGGAAGGTGGATTGGGACGAGCGGCTGGAGTGGTTCGAGGAGTTGGTGGACGAGTACCTGACCAAGGATTATTACGACTGCCTGGTTCCGGTGAGCGGCGGCAAGGACAGCTATTTCGCCGCCCACACGGCCAAAGAGCTGGGCCTGAACGCTCTTCTGGTGACCTACCACGCCAACAACTACACTGCCGAGGGCCAGTGGAACCTGGACCACATGCGCGAGGCTTTCGGGTTCGATCACATCATCTTCAAGCCCCCGGTGGATACCCTGATCAAACTCAACCGGCTGGGCTTCAGGCTCACCGGAGACATGAACTGGCACGGCCACTGCGGAATCTTCACCTACCCCATGAGGGTCGCGGTCCGGTTCAAGATACCCCTGGTCTTCTGGGGCAACCACGGCTTCACCGACCACGGGGGGATGTATTCGCCCAACGATTTCTTCGAGTACACGGCCAAGGACTGCTACGAGAACGGGCTCCACGGCTACGACTGGTTCGATTTCGTGGAGGAGACCGAAGGACTGACCAAAAAAGACCTGCTGTGGGCCGTCTATCCCGAGGACGAGGAGATAATGGAGGTCGGGGTCCGGGGGATCTATCTCTCCAACTACTTCTACTACGACGGCAACACCCACGCCGATATCGCCATGAAGAAATACGGCTGGAAGCCCATCGGGGAGCCCTTTGACCGGACCTTCCGCCGTATCTCCAACCTGGACGACATGCACGAGAACGGGGCCCACGACTATCTCAAGTTCATCAAGATCGGGTACGGCCGGGGGACCGACCACTCCAACTACGAAATCCGGCTGGGCAACATGACCAGGGACGAGGGTATCGAGATGGTCAGGAAGTACGACCATGTCCGGCCCGGAGACCTGGACCGCTGGTTGGACTATGTGGGTATGACGGCCGAGGAGTTCGACGCCACGGCCGATACCTTCCGCAATCCCAGGGTCTGGCGGATCGAGGACGGCCGGTGGGTTA
>NPIE01003485.1_pt1 | contig 12360 bp, 16 predicted proteins | sample 8637661 | NCBI WGS metagenome assembly NPIE01 (sample SAMN07420842, study PRJNA396082) | bioreactor metagenome | isolation source: sample BA12 brine-fed electro-methanogenic bioreactor BA | place: Japan: Kochi | collected 2016-12-09 | reverse complement strand
GTTAGATTGACTTAGATGGCTTAGTGACATGTAAGTCATGTCTGGTTGCGTTAGAGAGATCAGTAGTCATCTAAGTCAACATTGGTTGACTAAGAGTCGAATATCAAGATGAGATTACTCTCGCCTTTATCTTCAATAACCTGGACAAACGTCGCCGAATAAAGTGGGTGAAAGGACGCCAATTGTAAATTATTACTTACAAAAAATTAATATTCAATAAATTATAGTAAGTATATGTGGTACGAAACCCTAATTAGTGTAGTTGTGGGAGGACTTATCGTTTTTATAAGCAATTTTACTTTAATATATATTAATGAAAATAAATTGAAAGAAAATCTTCGAAATGCCATTAAAGTGGATATAGAATCAATTGAAAATATGATTACTGGTTTTTCAAATAAATATCCTAATCAAAAAACGATCGATTATCCCATAAGGATCGATCAGCCATTTTATGGCGATTATGGCATTTACTACAAAATTCAAGGAGATATTCTAAAATTAAATGAAAGAGAATCTAAAATAGCATATGAATTTTATTTTAATATATTAATAGCTGATTCTGAACGTAAATTAATCCTTGAACACCAGAAACAAAATAATGATAAAGACGATTATGATGGTGTTGCATCAACTAAAAGAATGATTTCTGCAATTAATAAATCTGCAAGTCTCATTAAAGATATAAAAACATTCAATGAATAATCATAATCATAAAAAATTTTTCAGGATTCTCCGACATATCTTGTCATTTTCCTTCAGCCCTCCATCCCGCCACCATCCCCCCCACCCGCTCACCCTCCTCAGTCAGCCGGTAGATGATCCAGGTGCCGGACTGCTCCCCCGCGATCAGTCCTGCCTTCTTCAGGATGGAGAGATGGTATGAAAGCCGGGAATCAGAAATTTCGAGGACAGAGCGGATCACACAGACACAGAGTGGCTGTACCGCAAGCAGGGCAAGGATCTTCAGCCTGAAAGGGTCAGCCAGTGCACGGAAGAGAGAGGCGGCAGCCCGGGCTTCGGCATCCTCCGGCAGATGCGAAACAAGCCCCTCAATACCCCCTGATGCGTTGATGGATGCTTCGACCTCCGGCGGAATGCCACACCCCTTTCCAGACACAGCCACCCTACTGCACTCGTCTTCCGGTACGCCTGCCATACTTCAAATGAATATGAAATACCATCAGATAAGCATTTCGAGCAGGTATAGTAGAAGGGAACGTGTATGCCAATCCACCTATTTCAACATATGTTGAAATGAAAGCTTTTTTATCTCCTGACAACCGATATGATTTCAAGAGGTTTTGAAATAACGAAGCCGCTAGTCCACCCCGGACAGGTCGGCAGACCAAACCTCCCGGAGAAAGAATCACCATGCAGTATGCGAATAACGCAACCAGGAGAAGACCATGATTGAGCTCCTCATCGGCTCCCTCGTGATGGGATGGACGACACTCGCAGAATACCTCGCCGAGCATGTCGTCACCTGCCTCATCCCGGCGTTCTTCATCGCCGGAGGAATCGCCGCCTTCATCAGAAAAGACGCGATCATGAAGTACTTCAGCCCGGATGCGCCGAAAACAGTTGCGTACGGGATCGCATCAGTTTCTGGTACCGTCCTTGCCGTCTGCTCCTGTACCATCCTTCCGATGTTCGCAGGCCTCTTCAAGCGGGGGAGCGGGATTGGGCCTGCCATCACCTTCGTCTATGCAGGGCCGGCGATCAACATCCTGGCGATTGTGTACACCGCAAAAGTGCTCGGCTTTGATCTCGGCCTTGCACGGGCCGCCTTTGCGATCATCCTCGCGATTGCAATCGGCCTGATCATGGCAGCGCTCTTCAGATCCGATGATGATGCAACAAGAAAGAAGATGGCGGCGATGCCACCGGCACCCGCATCTGAAGAGGAACGGCCTCAGTGGATCGTCCCACTCTTCTTCATCCTCTTAATCGGCATCCTGATCACAGGTACAGCACAGATCGACTGGATGATCAAGTTCCCGGTAATCTATGCACTCACCCTCGGTGTGGCATATCTTTTAATCTATTTCTTCCAGAGAGACGAAGTGACCGAGTGGGGATGGGAGACATGGGATCTCACAAAGAAGATCTTTCCGATCCTCCTCATCGGAACATTCGCCCTCGGGATGCTCGCCTTCTTCCTCCCCCCGGAGACCTTCGCGCCATTCTTCGGGGCAAACACACTTCAATCGAACCTGCTTGCCTCATTCGTCGGCACCATCCTCTATATGCCGACACTCCTTGAGGTTCCGGTGATCGGAACGACATTCGGATACACATCAGGAGTGATGGCAGGTGGCCCGGCACTCGCCCTCCTCCTCTCGGGACCGACCGTGAGCCTGCCTTCGCTCCTTGTCATCTCACGGGTAATGGGGATGAAGAAGACGATCGTCTATGCGGTTATCGTGATCATCTTCTCAGCCCTCGCTGGATTTGGCTATGGGCTTATTATGGGATGAGGATAACGACCAATACAGAAGAAACGAATTCAAAATACAATAAATGGTGATAATAATGAAGATAGAAGTCCTTGGAACCGGATGCATGAAATGCAGACGCCTTGCAAAGAATGTCGAAAAAGCGGTCTCTGAACTCGGAATATCGGCCGATATTGTGAAGGTGGAAGATATCACCGCCATCATGGAGCGGGATGTGATGCTGACACCCGCACTTATCGTCGATGGAGAGCTGAAGGTCTCGGGCAGGGTTGCAGATGTGGCTGAATTAAAAGAACTCCTCGAGGGAGAGAGATAGGAATCAGATCAGGTTGAATCAATATGACAGAAACGAGAAAGCTGAGTGTCTTTGAGAAGTACCTCACCCTCTGGGTGGGGCTCTGTATCATCGGCGGAATTGCCCTTGGGAGGCTGGCACCAGGAGTTGCCATCACCCTCGATTCTTTCTCCGTATACCAGATCTCAATCCCAATTGCAATCGCTCTCTTCTTCATGATGTACCCAATCATGGTGAAGATCGATTTTGGCGAGGTCATGAAGGCGGCAAAGACACCCAAACCTGTCGCCCTTACCCTCTTTGTCAACTGGGCGATCAAGCCCTTCACCATGTTTGCGATTGCCACCTTCTTCCTCGGGTACCTCTTCGTCGACTTCCTGCCGGGAACCGAGATCCTCCTTGATGGAAGTGAAGTCTATCTCTACCAGAGCTATATCGCAGGGTGTATCCTCCTTGGAATTGCTCCCTGCACGGCAATGGTGCTGATGTGGGGCCATCTTGCAAAAGGGAACCAGGGGCTCACGCTCGTGATGGTGGCAATTAATTCGCTCCTGATGCTCTTCCTCTATGCACCGCTCGGCGGTTTCCTCCTCGGGGTTGCCGCAATGCCGATTCCCTGGGAGACGATCCTCCTCTCGGTTGCCGTCTATGTCGCCCTCCCCCTTGCTGCCGGATACCTGACACGCCGGTGGATCCTGCAGGTGAAAGGAAAAGCATGGTTTGAGACGAAGTTCCTCCATTATTTGACACCCGTCTCGATCATCGCCCTCCTTGGAACGCTCGTCCTTCTCTTCAGCTTCAAAGGAGATGTCATCGTTCAGAACCCATTGACGATCCTCTGGATCGCAATCCCGCTGACGATACAGACGATACTGATCTTTGTCATCACCTACTTCTTCCTCGCCCGGTCCCTGAAACTCCCCTACGAAGATGCAGCACCCGCCGGCCTGATAGGGGCATCAAACCACTTTGAGGTGGCAATAGCAACCGCAGTCATCCTCTTTGGGCTCTCCTCGGGTGCGGCACTGGCAACTGTTGTCGGGGTACTGATCGAGGTGCCGCTGATGCTGATGCTGGTGAAGATATGCTTACGAACACAGGGATTATTCAGGAGTGATACAGAATGAAGAAAATACTCTTTGTCTGTACCCATAACGCTGGCCGTTCCCAGATGGCTGAAGGATATGTAAACGCAACGTATGGCGACCGCTACTTAGCATACTCTGCCGGATCAGAGCCCGCAAGCCGGGTGAACCCGCTCGTCATCAGGGCGATGCAGGAGATCGGAATCGACATCTCAGGTGCAAAGCCGAAGCTGATCGATGAGTTCGATGGTATTGAGATGGATCTGCTCGTCACCCTCTGCGACTCCGGCACCTGCCCGCTCTTTCCATGGACAAAGGAGACGATTCACCAGGCTTTCCCCGATCCAAAGGGGATCACCGGGACTGAGGAAGAACGCCTCGCTGCCATACGGGCGATCAGGGATGCAATCACCGGCTGGATCGATCAAAACCTTGGATTGGCATAGGAATGGCGTATACCATCATCACCTGCTCCGGGATCTCAAATACCGGGAAACTCACCACCCGGACAGCCACTCTCCTCACCCAGCGATGCGCAGGCGATATAGACTGCTGTATCCCGGCAACACGGGAGAGAGAGGTAATCGATGAGGCACTCCGGGATGCAGAGGAGATACTTGTCCTTGACGGATGCAGCGACTGCTGTGCACTGAAGAAGATTCAGGATTCCGGGCGAATACCGGATCACCATATCATCGCAACCGAATGCGGGATTGTAAAAAATGGGATGGAAGAGCCGCAGTTCAAAGAGATAGAAGATCTCACTGCGGTTCTTCTGAATAGAATACGGTCAAAAAGGGGATGACCCATCCACCTCTTTACAGCAGATCTACTTCACAATCATTACCGGGCAGGCGGCATGCTGTGCCACCTTCTGGCTGACACTCCCAAGGACAGCCCCTTTTAGTGAGCCAAGTCCCCGGCTCCCCATGATGATCAGGCCGGCTTTTGTCTTCTCTGCGATCTTGATGATCTCTAGTGCCGGGGCACCCATACTCACCTCAAGGGTATAGGCAGTTCCGGAGTTTTTGATAGAGTCGAGCGTCTGCCCGGCAACCGCATGAGCATCCTCGATGAGAAGGGTATGGACATCAAAATCCGCCTTCATGATGCGTGACTGCGATGGTGGATTGGGCGAGGCATAGACAACCACCAGTGAAGCACCGTCGATTTCCCTGACAAGCCCACAGGCAGACTCGGCTGCACGCCTCGCATTCTCTGAACCATCTATTGCAAGCAGTATTGTTTTAAACATAATTCCTCCGAGCCAGTATTATGCAGGCCATAATGTGCAGAATATCAGAACTCCGTGTGGTACCTCAAGGAACGCGAGTCCATAAAACCATGTCGGAGCACCTTCCTTTCCGGATGCAGGATACCTTAAAGTGGAGAGATAACCATATAAGTTGAACTCTCTATCAATGAAGAGATACACACGACATGTCAGAAAATACTGATCAGAAACAAGAGGATATCCCGTGGATTTAAACAATACTCTTTCTTTTAACGCGCTGAAAAAAACATGGCTCTCGAATATCCGGGGCGATACGCTTGCCGGTATGACAGTTGCACTGGCCCTCATTCCCGAGGCGATCGCCTTCTCCATCATCGCCGGTGTCGACCCGATGGTCGGTCTGTACGCTTCATTCTGTATTGCCGTTGTCATCGCCTTTGCAGGCGGAAGGCCCGGGATGATCTCAGGAGCAACCGGCGCAATGGCACTTGTCATGGTGATTCTTGTCCGGGATTACGGGCTCGAATATCTCCTTGCTGCCACCATCCTGACCGGGATAGTACAACTGGCACTGGGGTTCCTCAATATCGGGCGGCTTGTGAAGTTCATCCCCTATTCTGTCGTCCTCGGGTTCATCAATGCACTTGCCATCCTCATCTTCATCTCCCAGATCCCGTTCCTCATCGGGGTATCCCTTGCAGTCTACATCCTCGTTGCAATCACAATAGCAATCATCCTCATCCTTCCAAGGATCACCAAAGCTGTTCCTCCGGCACTTGTTGCAATCATCGTCGCCACTGTGATTGCAGTTGTATTTAAGCTTGAGGTCCTCACTGTCGGCGGGATGGGCGAGATCACCCGATCGCTGCCGATCTTCCACCTGCCAGACATTCCGCTCACCCTTGAGACGCTCCTGATCATCCTCCCCTACTCAATAACCCTCGTCATCGTCGGGCTGCTCGAATCCCTCCTCACCGCCTCGATCGTCGATGAGATGACCGACACCCAAAGTGATAAAGATCAAGAAGTTCGCGGACAGGGGCTTGCAAACTGTGTTGCCGGTTTCTTCGGAGGGATGGCAGGATGCGCGATGATCGGACAATCGATCATCAATATCAAGTCAGGTGGATCCGGCAGGCTCTCATCGCTTGTGGCAGGCCTATTCCTGATAATCCTGATCATCGTCTTTGGGGATATCGTCTCGATCATTCCGATGGCAGGTCTCGTTGGCGTCATGATCGTCGTTGCCATCGGAACGTTCGAATGGGATTCGATCAAAACCATCCATAAGATACCGCGTGGCGATGCCGCCGTCATGATCGTCACTGTCGCCATCGTCGTCTATACCCATGATCTGGCAAAAGGAGTCATTGCCGGGGTCATTCTTGCCCTTCTCATCTTCGGATGGAAGATCTCGGTCATCTCGGCAACACCAACCATCAGGAAGGATGGCGTGAAGGTGTACCTGATGAAAGGCCAGCTCTTCTTCGGTACCATGTCGGCGTTTATGGATCTCTTCGACTATACAAACGACCCGGAGAGAATTGAGATAGACTTCTCAAACTCCCATATCTGGGATCAGTCCGGGGTTGAAGCGATCACGCGGGTGATCCACCGGTACCAGCAGCAGGGAAAATCGGTCTATGTGATCGGCCTGAACCCGGAGAGCCAGGAGACACTCGATCGCGGTTTCTCCTGACTGGGATGCGGACTGACCTCCCCACCCGCCATCAGGGAAACATTGCTGCCACACAAAACAGAACAGGTATAATGGCCGGGATACGCATCGCCGGCTGGGAGAGCAGGCTTTTAGCCTGGATCATCGATAGTGCCGGTGACGCAGCGGGCATCCCAAAAACAGCCCTTTCAGCATCTGGAAAGGCATTCCTCCTCCCCCTTGACTGCCTGATCGGGTGGCTTGCAATGGAGAAGACCGGGCTTTGGCTCTTCAACCGCCTCCCGGATACGATCGTGAACAGATACGATTAGACGCCGCCGGATGGTGTCACCTATATCCACGAAGACGACTGATTCAAGTGGTTTTAGGAGAAAAAGAATCAGCATGCAGGGGAGAACAATCACTTACTCAAAGAACGTCTTCCTTCCGCTGACATCAGTCTGCCATAACCGCTGCGGGTACTGTTCTTTCAGAACGCCTGTTGGAGACGGCTGCCTGATGGCTCCGGAAGAGGTCCGTGAGATACTCCGTCTGGGGGCGGCAGCAGGCTGTACCGAGGCTCTCTTCACCTTCGGCGAGCGGCCGGGAGAGGAGGAAGGATTCGATCGCTACCTGAACGAGATTGGCTATGCCGACATCCTCGACTACTGCTTTGACCTCTGCAGGGAGGCAATCGCTCTTGGCCTTCTCCCCCACACAAACGCAGGCATCATGACCGCTGACGAGCTTGCCCGCTTCAGGTCCGTGAATGCAAGCATGGGACTGATGCTTGAGACAACAGCAGGAATACCTGCGCATACCAATTCACCGGGAAAAGATCCTGCTGTGAGAATCCGGATGCTCGAGGATGCAGGACGGCTGAAGATCCCCTTCACAACAGGGCTTCTGGTTGGGATCGGAGAGACTGCAACAGATCGAAGAGAATCTCTTGAAACAATAGCTGCAATCCACCGGAAGTATGGCCATATCCAGGAAGTGATCATCCAGAACTTCTGCCCAAAACCCGGCACCCCGATGGGGGAAGACGGAACAGTCACAAAGAAGGAATTTGCAGAGACGATTCAGATGGCGCGCGCGATCCTTCCTGAAGATGTTGCGGTCCAGATACCTCCAAACCTTGCCGATGCCCGGTATTTCCTGAAATGCGGAGTAAATGACCTCGGCGGCGTCTCGCCGGTCACCGTCGATTACATCAATCCGGAACACCCATGGCCGGAGATCGAGCGGCTGAAAGAGATCACAGCCGGATATATGCTCCGGGAGCGGCTCTGCATCTATCCCCGGTACATTGAAAGTGGGTGGTTCGATCCAACACTCGCACCACTTATCATGCAGCTTGACAAACAGGTACAGGAGAAGAACCTATGACCCAGGGCGAAGTTCTCTACAGTGGAAAGGCAAAGACCATCTTCCTCTCGGAAAAGCCAGACGAATTGATCGTTTCATTTCGTGACGATATCACGGCATTTGACGGCGCCAAGAAGGATCAGCTGGAAGGCAAGGGCGCCTCGAACGCCGGTGTTTCGGCATTCCTCTTCGGGATCCTTGAAGAAGCCGGAATCCCAACTCATTTCATCCGGATGGAAGATCCAATAACGATGCGGGTCCGGAAACTTAACATGATCCCACTTGAGGTGATCGTCAGGAACCGTGCCGCCGGATCAATTGTCAGGAACTATCCATTCACTGAGGGGCAGTACTTTGACCCGCCTGTCATCGTCACTGACTATAAGGATGATACACGGCATGATCCGATGATTAACGACGATATCATCGTTGCACTTGGCCTCCTCACCCATGAGGAGATTGCCGCTGTGAAGGCATCCGCACTGAAGGTCAATCTGGTGTTGAAGGCATTCTTTGATGGAATCGGCCTTGATCTCGTCGATTTCAAGATCGAGTACGGCAGGTATGGCAACACCATCCTGCTTGGGGACGAGATCAGCATGGATTCGATGAGGCTCTGGGAGAAAGGCACGATGAAGTCCATGGACAAGGATGTCTACAGGTTTGAGAAAGGAGATGTCATGGAGGCATACCGCGCCGTATCGGCCAGGATAACCGGGAGGAAGGGGCTATGAAATACGAGGTTGTCATTACAATCAGCTTGAAGGAAGGGATGTTGAACCCCGAGGCAGAAGCCATCCAGCGTGCAATTGCGCACCTTGGATTTGGAGTAGAACACCTCCAGAAGAGAGACCAGTACAGGATCACCCTTGATGCCGTTGATAAGCAGGATGCCGAAAAGATTGCCGGATCCATCTGTGAACGGCTCCTCGCAAACCCGGTGATCCACACATACACAATCGAGGTTATCTGATGCGGGCGGCGGTCATCCAGTTTGGGGGGAGTAACTGTGACCGTGACGTCGTGCATGTGATCGAAGAGGTCTGTGGTGCCGACGCCGATCTGGTCTGGTATAAGGACGGGTTGAATAGAGCTTACGACGCCATAGTCCTCCCGGGAGGTTTCAGTTATGGCGACTATCTCCGTGCAGGTGCAATCGCAGCCCGGACACCTATCATGGCCGATATCATCAGGGCAGCTGAAAAAGGATGTCTCGTCCTTGGGATCTGCAACGGAGCGCAGATCGCAGCTGAAAGCGGACTGATCCCCGGCGTCTTCACCATCAATGCCTATCCGAAGTTCCTCTGCAAACCGGCATATCTCAGGGTAGAGAATACCACCTCCCCATTCACCCGGCTCTATTCCGAAGGCGAGGTTGTGAGGTTCCCGATTGCCCACAAGGAAGGCCGCTACATCATCCCGGCAGGGGAACTGGAACGGCTTGAACAGGAGAGGAGAATCGCATTCCGGTTCTGCGACGAGGCAGGAAACGTCACCATATCTGCAAACCCAAATGGCGCAACCGGCAATATCACCGGCGTCCTCTCGAAGAAGGAGAATGTCCTTGTGATGATGCCGCATCCCGAGCGGGCAGCTGAAGAGATCCTGGGATCAGCTGATGGGAAGAAGATCTTCGATTCGATGATTGCTTATGTGGAAGAGTCCTAGGAGATCGTAAGCATGGATGAACTTGAGGCTGCCCGGCTGATCCGGGACTGGGTAAAACGATATGCGGCAGAGAATAATCTGAAACTCAATTCCGATCCCAAACAGCTTGACGCGGTCATCCGGGGGCTTGCCCGCAGGATGGTCAGGAATGGCGAGCGGTACTGCCCGTGCAGGATCATGAGCGGAGATCCCGATGTTGATAAACAGATCATCTGCCCCTGCATCTACCATAAAGACGAGATTGAGAGGGACGGGCACTGCCACTGCAACCTCTTCTTCAGGGAATGACACTCACCTCTCCCTTCACCACAATGAGTATTTTTCTGAGAAGATGCCTGCCCTGGCGACTGATGAAACTTCCTTCAACCCGTTGATCATCTCCGCCTGAGCTCTGCACGCCGTGCAACACGGATTGTATGAGTGATTGCATAGATTCCAACAATGACCGCCGCACCATAGCCGAGCATGGCAATGTACTGGCCATAGGGGATCGGAGACCCCGAGGCAAGCATAAGCAGCGATGAACCGATCACTACCGAAGAGGTGATCAGACCAACCATGATCCGGTCAGTTGACCTATCCAGCGTCTCCTGGAGCCTCCGGACATCATGGGCAACCACATCTATCCTGACCTTCCCCTCACTCACCTTCTTCAGGGCTGAGGAGACCTGATCGGGGATCCGGAGAAGTGTACGAATCGATCCAATACCGGTTGAAATCTCTTTTTTAAGAGCATCATAGGAGAAATACTGCTCTTTCACCAGCTCATCCAGGTAGGGTCGGATCCGCTCGGTAAAACAGAACGATGGATCGAGCGCAAGTGCAATCCCACCAACCATCCCGATCACTTTCAGAAGCCGCATAAGTTCTCCGGGAACCTGAAGTTGGTATTTTCTCATGATCTCTGAGAGCTCAATCGCCATCTTTGAGAAGTCATACTGCTGAACCTCATAATCCGAGTAATCGATGAGCAGGATGTAGAGATCGTCACGGAAAAGCTCCATATCTTCATCCAAAATCCGCACACCAAGATCGGTAAACGCAGAGATGCATGCCTCAACATCAGTTTCTGCGATTCCGGCAAGAAGCCTGATGAATGTTTCACGCCGCTGTGGCCTGAGTACCATGCAGATCCCAAAATCAAGGAATGCGAGATCGCCATTCTCCATGACAAGCAGGTTGCCGGGGTGGGGATCGCCATGGAAGAAACCATCAATCATGATCTGTTTAATATATGCCGCAAAGCCACGTTCTGCAATGACCACCGGATCATGACCCATATCCCTGATGGACTCAACATCATCGATCCGGACACCCTCGATATAATCCATCGTAAGTACCCGCCGTGAACTGGCATTCCAGTGGATACGAGGGACTCTGATACCCTCTAATTCAGCCATATTTCTCCGGATACGTTCGGCATTCTTTCCATCACGGGTGAAATCCAGCTCTTTTCGGATCTGGCCTGCAAATTCACGGACAAGACCGGTCGGATTAAACAGACGATAATCCGGCGATATCACCTCAATCCGTTCAGCGAGAGAGGAGAGGATGAGGAGATCAGTCTCGATCACCTCGTCGATTTTGGGACGTTGGATCTTCACTGCAACCTGTGTTCCATCGGCCAGCACCCCACGGTGCACCTGTGAGAGCGAAGCGGCGGCAATCGGGTAGGGTGCAAGGTTGAGAAAGATCTCTCTCCAACCGGGAAGAGACTCATCAAGAAGAGGTTCAATCTCATGAAACAAAAGGGGAGGCACCTGATCCTGGAGTTTACTGAGTTCATCTATCAGATCAGGTGGGAAGAGTTCACGCCGGGTGCTCATGATCTGGCCGAATTTTATGAATGTCGGGCCAAGCTCCTCAAATGCGAGGCGGATCCGTACATAGACCGAGAGTGATGCCGAATCCTCACCCGTACCGATCCTAAGGCCACGTCCGGGAAGACCGGGGAAGAGTTCATCAACAACAATCCCAAACCCGTGCTTCACCAGAATATCAGCAATCTGGGCATACCGTTTCATCCCCGCAAGCATTGCAATCAACATTGGATTGCTCTTCTGGATAAAAGGTGTTATGGAGGGGATCAGGCTGGAGCAACCGGGGATCTGGGGAGAGCCAGAGAGAGGAGGGCGGCCAGGATCAATGGAACCGCAAGGGCAAAGAGTGCCGTATAGAGATCTGTCATATCAGCTGCGATACCAATGACTGCCACACCGAGCCCTCCTGCCCCGATTGAAAAGCCGAGGAGGAGACCGGATGCCAGGCCGACTCTTCCGGGAAGATACTCCTGTGCCATCGTCACGGTCACCGAGAAGGTCGACCAGGCCAGGTAGCCTATGAGGAGCATCAACAGAAGCGCCACCCATCCTGATGTGGTGAAGAAGAGGATATACGGGACGATACATGCAAAGAGGCCGACGATCGTCACTTCCTTCTTACCATACCGATCAGAGAGGAAACCCCCGCTCACCTGGCCGACAACTCCTGCAAGGAGCATCAGGGTGAGCATCGTGTTTGCCAGGATGATTGAAATTCCAGATGAGGCGATCAGGTATGCCGGGAAGAATGCAACAGACGACATGATCACCCAT